>Ga0070668_100000996_pt1 | contig 19875 bp, 19 predicted proteins | sample KBSS43metaG_FD_64661 | JGI IMG/M metagenome (GOLD analysis project Ga0070668, IMG submission 64661) | Switchgrass rhizosphere microbial communities from Kellogg Biological Station, Michigan, USA - KBS S4-3 metaG | ecosystem: Host-associated > Plants > Roots > Rhizosphere > Soil ... | reverse complement strand
CCGGCTCCGCCAGTCCCTCGCCGAGCAACTGGGCATCGACCCCTCCGCCGAGCTGCGCGAGCTGCACGTCAGCCTGCTGCGCGGCGATCCGCCGCCGGCGGCGGAGACGGCCGTCCATCTCGGCGCGGAGGCCGGGCGGCCGGGTGTTTCGGGCACGGAGGCCGGGCGGCCGGGTGTTTCGGGCGCGGAGGCCGGGCGGCCGGGTGTTTCGGCAGCGGAGGCCGGGCGGCCGGGTGTTTCGGGCGCGGAGGCCGGGCGGCCGGGTGTTTCGGGCACGGAGGCCGGGCGGCCGGGTGTTTCCGGCGCGGACGCCGACGGCCGGGACGGAGAGCTGATCGGCCGGGAGGGTCAGCTGGCCGTACTGCGCCGGCTCGCGGCCAGGGCCGGGACGGGACGGGGCGCGGCGGCGGTGGTCCGCGGGGCGTCCGGGATGGGCAAGACCGCCCTGCTCGACCTGTGGGGGGCGGGGGAGACGGCCGGCGGTGCCCGGGTGTTGCGGGCCTCCGGCGGGGAGCTCGAACAGGGCTTCGCCTTCGGGGTGGTCCGGCAGCTCCTGGAGCCGATCGCGGCGAGGGCGGCCGCGGACAGCCGCAGCCGCCTGCTGGCCGGCCCGGCCCGGCAGGCAGTCCCGGTCCTCGTGACTGAGGCCGGTGTCGAGGCGCCCCAACCCGGCACCGGTGAGGGTCTGCTGCACGGCCTCTTCTGGCTGGTCGTCAACCTGTGCGACGACGGACCGGTGATTCTGCTCGTCGACGATGTGCACTGGGCCGACGCTCCGTCGCTGCGGTGGCTCGACTATCTGATCCGCCGGATCGCCGACCTCCCGGTGCTGGTGGTGCTGGCCGCCGGCGCCGACGGTGGCGGCCCGGCCACCGCACTTCTGGACCGCATCGAGGCCCAGCCGGCCGGGCATCTCGTGACGCTGCCCGCGCTCACTGCCGAGGCCGTTACCCGGCGGGTACGGCGGCAGTGGCCGGACGCCGCCGCGGAGTTCTGCACGGCCTGTGCCGACGCCTCCGAGGGCAACCCGTTCCTGCTGGGCAAGCTCCTGCGCGCACTTCGCCGGCACGACGTCGAGCCGACCGCACGCCAGGCCGCCACGGTGGCGGAGTTCACCGCCCCGCTCCTGGCCGCCGACGTCATCCGGCGGCTCGACGGGCAGGACAGCAGGACCCGCCGCCTCGCCCGGGCCCTGGCGGTGCTCGGCGACGGTGCCGGCTGGCCGGCGGTCGCCGCGCTGAGCGGTCTCAGCGATGCCGAGTGCCGGGACCACGCCGACCGGCTGCGACGGATCGGGGTGCTGGGCCCGCCGGGCGGCGTGGCCCACTTCAGCCACCCGTCCATCCGTCCCGCGATCGCCGAAACCGGGCTGACATCGGTGGAGCTGGCCGCTGAGCATGCCCGCGCGGCCGAGGTGCTGCACGCCGACGGCGCGGCGGCCGAGCAGGTGGCGGCGCACCTGCTTCTCGCCGAACCCGGCGACGGGGAGTGGCGAGTCGGCGTCCTGCGCGAGGCGGCGCGGGTGGCCCGGCGGCGGGGAGCCCCGGAGACCAGCGCGACCTACGTACGCCGTGCGCTGCGCGAGCAGACGACCGAGGATCAGTACGGCGACCTGGTGCTGGAACTGGGCGGCGACGAGGTGGTGTCCGACCCGGAGGCGGCCGTGCGCAGGTTGAGCCTGGCCCTGCCCCGGCTGACCGATCCGCTGGTCCGGGGCCGGGCCGCCGGCCTGCTCGCCGACGCGCTGTTCGCGGGTCAGCAGCACCAGCGGGCGATCGACGCACTCGTTCGGGCCGCGGCCGACCTCCAGTCGCTGGACGGCGCCGGCCGCGAGCTGTGGTGGCACCTGCAGGCCCAGCTCGTGATCATCGGGTGCGAGCGGCCGTCCACCATCCCCACGGCTCTGACCGTGGCGCGGCAGCTTCGGGAGTTTCGCCTCCGGGGCGACACCCCGGGGCAGCGTGCGGTGCTGTTGGCGCTGGCCGTACCGGCGATGATGGGCGAGGCCGACGCCGCGACGGTCAACGACCTCCTCGACCGCGGGCTGCACGGCGAACTGCTGGTCGACGCTCGAGCCGAGGGCACGCTGGCGTTGGCCGGACTCGGTTATGCCCTCACCGACCGGCTCGACGACGCCGAGTTGCGCTACGAGCAAATGAGCGAGCTGGCCGGCCGGTGCGGCTCGGCCCGGATGAGCGCGCAGGCGATGGCCGGCGTGCTGGGCGTGCGGCTGCGGCGAGGCGAGCAGATCCCGCTCTCCGCCCAGCTCGGGCACACCGGAGCGGACAGCGTGGAGCTGGCCGACCTGACGGCCCGGCTGTCGTTCGTGACCACCGCGGTCGCCTCGCTGGTCGAACGCGGCGAACCGGACGCGGCCGCCGAGGTCCTGGCTCAGCACGCCGCCGGCGCTCCCGACGACTCGGTGTTCTGGGGGCCGATCCTCCTCAGCAGCTGCCAGGTGCAGGCGGAACTGGGCAACCTCAGCAGTGCGCTGGCGATGCTCCTCATGTACGGAAGTCACGAGGTCGCGGCGGGCCTCGGGAACCCGGCGGCCACCGCGTGGCGTACCCAGGCCGCACTGATCCACTCCGCGCTCGGCCAGCGGGCGGAGGCCTGCCGGCTGGCCGACGAGGACCTGGAGGCGGCCTACCGGTGGGGCACCCCGCGGGTGATCGGCGTCGCCCTGCGCTGTCGAGGCGTTGTCGGCGGTGGCGCCGAGGGCCGCGCGATGCTCGCGGAGTCGGTAGCGGTGTTGCGGGGGTCACCGGCCCGGCTGGAGCTGGCCCGGGCCGGGTACGAATGGGGGCGGGCCGTCCTGCGGGCCGGTGACAACGGGGCCGGGCTGCCCATCCTCGACGAGGCACTGGCGCAGGCGGAGGAATGTGGCAGCCGGTTGCTGGCCGGCCGGATCCGCGCGGAGCTGGTGTCGGCCGGGGTGCGCCCCGGACCGGTGCCGCCCGCCCCGCCCAGCCGGTCGGTCATCGAATACCGGGTGGCATCGCTGCGAGCGGCGGGCCGAACCGACCGTCAGATCGCGCAGAGCCTGCTGCTCAGCCCCGACGCGGTCGCCGCGATAGGCCGGTGACCGGCAAGCCTCAACGGCGCCGAGCATTACCCTGCGCCTCTCGTCGATCGTTGCGGTACCACACGTACAGGATCAGGGGTTTGCCGTGTCGCTGAACTTTCGAACCACCGCCCGCGCGATCATCCTCGACGAGGATGACCACGTCCTGCTGTGCCGTTTCGGGTTCCCGCACCCGGCGGTCCCGACCGGGACACAGGCTGTCTGGGCTGCTCCGGGTGGCGGCATAGAACCAGGTGAGGACGCGTTGACCGCGTTGCGCCGGGAGTTGCGCGAGGAAACCGGCTTGGTCACCGTCATCGATCCGCCGCACGTCTGGCATCAGGTCGTCGTTGCCGCAGATCACGCGCCCGGCTTCGACGGCATCGTCAACGACTACTTCCTCATCCGTACCACTCGTTTCGAGCCGCAAGGCGAGTTCACCGACGACCAACTCGCCGCCGAACACCTCACCGCCTTTCGCTGGTGGCAGCTCCGGGAGATCGCCGATTACACCGGACCTGACTTGTTCTCGCCCCGGGACCTGGCCACACCGCTGACCGACCTGCTGACCTCCGGGATACCCGCCGACCCGGTGACACTCGGCCTATGAAGATCAGTGGCGGGTATCGGCGCCGCACCCCTCCCCGGCCGCCCGACATCGTCACTGAGCTGCGTGTTGAGAAAGCCTTGAGGATCCGCAGAGGCGGGCCGTCTACGGTCCCGCCGTGATCAACGCCGAAACCGTCCAGTACCTCCGGGGCGCCGTCACCGTCGACGACGAGCCGTGGACGGCGGGACCAGCATTTCCCAACGGTGGCAACGGATGCAACATGCATCGGTCTTTGCATATCTCTGTTAGGAGCACAAAATAATGACCACCAGCCAGACCGCCGTTCGCACCGGCTCGAAGTCGTGGGTCGTCGCGCTGCTTCTCTGCCTCTTCCTCGGGGTGCTCGGCGTCCACCGTTTCTACGTGGGCAAGATCGGCACGGGGATCCTCCAGCTGATCACGTTCGGCGCGTTCGGCGTGTGGCCGCTGGTCGACCTCATCCTGATCGCCGTCGGCAAGTTCACGGACAAGGAGGGTCTCGCGCTCGCGCGCTGACCGCACCCCGGCAGCGACCGGGCGTCCTGGGAAACAACCGACGGCAACCGGCCAAACGGCCGCGACTGTCGAGGTTGGCGATCCTGGGGCGCCCGGTACGCGTCTGCGATCCCTACGCCGCGGTGTGGGTGTGAACATCGCGGCCGCGGGTCGTCGCAGCGGTTGCCGGCGGCGAGGGTCAGGAAGATCTCGATGTCGCGCAGTTCCATTGTCGCCCTGTTCCCGGCACGCCAATAACGGTCAGGTTATGAATCCTGCCGGTTTCGCTCCTTGATCCGGCTGCCGGCCCGGCCGAGGCTGAGAGCACTTCCCGAACGTGGAGTTCGGCATCAAGGTGACCGTTATCGAGCCCGCCGGCTTCGCCACCCGCCAGGGCAAAAACCGAACCCGCTCGACAACGGCCACCTGGCCCAGCCCAACCCGGCATACGACGGACTGCGCCGGCGCCTCGGCCAGATGACGGGCAGCAAGCCGGCGGGTGACCCGGCGGCCGCGGCCCAGACACTGCTCAAGATTGTCGACTCGCCGGAGCCGCCGCTGCGGGTGCTCTTCGGCCAAGGCTTCCACCAGATGATCGAGCAGGTCTACGCCGATCGGCTCAAGACCTGGGCCGACGGGCAGGACCTCTCGGTCGAGGCACACGGCAACCTCGATCAAACGACCACGAACCCGCAGCCCTGACAGCAGCATGCCCGACGGCCGGTTCGGCGGACCGGCCGTCGGGAACCCTGACGACGACCGACGGGTCTATTCTCGGGCGATGCCCCGCGTCGTGAAGCTCGTCAAGCGGAAGCTCAACGGCAACGACGGCAGCTGGCTCACCTATCACCTCGGCGATGACGAGAGCGGCTCCTGGCTGTTCCACCCCGAAGGCACGTCCTACACGGGTCGGTGGGCCGACGGCCGCGAGGCCACGTGTTTCTCCGGAATCCCCGAGGAACCAGGCTGCCCCGTCCTGTACTTCGCACCGCATCAGGGCGGTTGGGTCGCCGCCTGGCGGCACACACCCTGGACCGCGATCACCATCGACCTGTCCCGCCCGGTGACGCGAAGCGGGGACGTGTGGAGCTTCGTCGATCTCGAACTCGACCTCTGGCACGTGCCGGACGACGACACGCCTCCGGACACCGATCCTCGTCCCCGGCTCAGCCGTCACGGCAGGACCGTCGGTATCGCCGACGACGACGAACTTGACGACGCCGTCAGCTGCGGAAGGATCACCCCAGCCGAGGCGGACCGGACGCGCGACGAGGCGCGGTTTGTCGCCGGCCTGATTCTCGACGCGGCCCACCCTTTCACCCAGGCCGCCTGGGAACGCTTCGAGGAGGCAATCGCCCGAGGACTGCCCGCTCCTCAACAGCCACAAGCCACCCGTTGACCGTGCGGCCCGGTGCGGTGGCCGCCGGAAGCATGACGGCCGGTCAGCCGCCGGGGCAGGCGCCTGGGCGAAGCTCATCCAGCAGCAGAACGCCCTCTGGCGAGTAGAAGTACTCGCGTGTGTGTTGAGCCCAGTCTTCGATCGTCGGGTCCTCTGCGCGCAACCATTCGGAAAGGTGCGCACGCTCGTCGGCATACCCGTTCTCGGCGAGCCACTGCAGCGTTTCGTGCCGGCCGGCGCCGAAGATGGCATGGGCGTCGAAGCCGATGCCCAGGTCCATGTCGCCGGTGTGGAATTTCGCGGCATACAGGCGGTACGAGTCCGCCGGATCACCGATCAGGAACAGCAGGAAAGCCGTCACGTAGATCTGCTCGTACTCGTCGCTCTCGCCGCTGTCCGGGCCTTCGCGCCAGGCCCTTTCGAGGTCGAAGATCTCGCGTAGCGTCGCGTGGTAGGGACGAGGGTCACGGACGTCCACCATCCGGAGGACTTCGCGGCGCGAAGCCGGACTCGACAGGTCCACAGACTTGGGCATCCGCGCAGGATATCGAGCGCGGCTCATCCTCGGAGTGGCCGATCCCGAGGTCTGCGCTATGCCTTCGCGTCGGACAGGTGATAGCGATGCTCGTGAGCCTGCCATCGGCGAAGGTCAATGGCCTTTGCCGGGCGCCGATTACGCACTCCGGCCCGGCCCGGATCGTCAAGGCGAACTCGTAGCCGAGCCACCGCAGCCAGGACGTCATTCCGGTTACGCGCCGACTTCATCCACACCGGCAACGTCTCGATCATCGACATCCAGCAGCCGCCGTACGGGCCGCGCTCGCGCAACCCGGCCGCGACGAACTGCGCCAGCAGATCCAGATGCTCCCGGTTGTATGCCCACAACCGGTGTCCCCGCACCGTCGCGGTGAGCCACAGCGGTTGCTGGAAGAACGGGTCCACGGCGACACCCCACCACGACGACCCATGCCGCGGCGACCACGTTGCCGCGTGACCGCACTTCACACACATCAACCGTCGGGGACGAGTCGTTGACGGCTCGTCCGAACTCGGATCTCCGACGACGCGGGCGTGTGCCGCGCAACGCGGACACACCACATCGATGGGGTTCGCGGCCAGGGCGTACAACGAATAAGGCGACGTCGGATCACGGAACCGTACCGTCGTCGCAGCCATGGCCCAGACCGTATCCGAGAGGGCACGAGAAGGGCGACACCTTATCTTCGTGGCGCTCGTGCTGGCTGGTCCGGCCGATCCTCGGGAAGGCGGAGTTCCGGCATGGGCAACGCGATGGAGCACGGCGAGCTGCTCCGATGGCTGCACAGCGTTGGTGATGGCCTGCTCTCCGATGGCACTCTCGGTGAATACCTTGACGGCTTGACGGCGGTTCCTTCAGCTGTCTCGGTGGCGGGCTCAACGGTGCGGATCAGCCCCTTCATCTGGCGGGACTTCATGCCGATCTGCCCGCCGGGTGGCCATCCCTTGATCGCCGGTGTCAAGGTAGCCGCGGATCCGCCGTCGCCCGCGCCGCTGTCGATCCAGGCTTTCCGGCTTGTGCTCGTCTACGGATCAACCCTATGGATAACCGGTGTTGTTGAGGAACATGGCTCGAGGCGGAACCAATCGGGATTCGAAGTCGTCGCCCGAGAGGGACCCAAATGGGAGCCGGGTGTTCTTGTTGACGCGGTTCTCGAGATCCGTGACGGCGACGGTCATTCGTACCTGGTTCGGGCCGCTGAACAGCGGATCCACCGCACCAGTTGACCGGAGACCGTACTGACCGTGCGCCGCGGGCGGAGGCTGGGCGGTCACGGGCGTACCCTCCCCACCCGCGTTGGCGCGCGGGCTCTACTCGATTCCTTGGCTTGGAAACTCGTCGGGAGGGTACGCCTCCCGACGCTGATCCACAGGTTTCGACCATTGCTCGCGGCGCGGGAGGCCGGTGTCCATGTAGGACGAACCCGGAGCCGGCTTACTCGCCGGGCGGATGGTTGCGGAGTGGGGTGAGCTGGTGGATGTCGTGGCGGCGGCGCAGCGCCGCGATCTCGGCCGGGTCCGGCGGCCCGCCGCGGGCGAGCAGGTCGGCGAGTTCCTGGAGGTAGATCTCGTGCCCGGCGGGGGAGACGAGGAAGAGCATCCGGGCCGGCTCGGATCCCGGGTTGAAGAAGGCGTGTGGGCATCCGGCGGGTACGTACATGAAGCTTCCCGGCCCCGCGCGGTGCACCGTGGCGCCGGTCGGCGATTCCCAGGTACGCCAGTCGCCGCCGGCCGTCGTGTTCGGTTGGAAGGCGAGCAGGTCGAGTTCGCCGTCGAGTATGTAGAACACCTCCTCGGCCTGGTGGTGCAGGTGCGCCCCGACGTCGAAACCGGGGGCGACCTCCGCCTCGAACGCCGAGAAGGCCGTCGCCTGTTCGGCGCCCACCTTCTGGGTCATGGTCTGGATCCGGTGGCCGGCGCCGGGCGGTAGCAGCAGTCCGTCGGTCATGTCCGCTCGCTTTCTGTGCTTATGGCGTCCATCCGGTCGTACGCAACCAGGTCTCCAGCCGCATCAGGTCCGGGTGATGCGCGCGCAGCGCGGGAAGGTCGGCCGGTTCGGACGGGTGCTCGTTGAAGAACGTGAACATCTGGGCCAGTTGCTCGTCGAAGCCGCGGATCTGCTCGATGGGTGTCTGGCGGAAACGCGCCGGCCGGCCGCATATCCGGCCGAAGGTCTCGGCGATCTGCGGGGGAGTGAGGGCGTCACCGGCGATCTCGACGGTCCGGCCGAGGAAGTGCTCGGGCCGGTCGAACGCGATCGCCGCGAACGCGCCGATGTCGCGTACCGAAATCAGCTGCATCGTCAGCTCTGCTCGTACGGCCAGGCTGACCACCAGCTCGCCGTCGCGCAGGGCCGGCCGGTTGTAGGTGGCGAAATTCTCCATGAACGACACCGGGCGCAGGATGGTCGCCGGGAGCCCGAGGGCGCGGATGTGTTCCTCGATGCGTGCCTTGCTGTCGTAGTAGGGGATTCCGGAGTGGGCGTCCACGCCGTTGAGCGAGCTGTACACGAGATGGCGGATGCCGGATCGGTGGGCGAGGTCGGCCACCGCCTTTCCTCGCCGTTCCTCGGCCACCACGCCGTCCGGGCTGATCTTGGGGCCGGTCATCATGGTCAGTACGAGGAAGACCCCGTACATGCCGTGCATCGCCGCGCGCAGGGCGGCCGGATCATCCAGGTCGCCGACGACGAGGCCGGCTCCGGCCGCCCGCAACGCCTGGGCGGCGGTGGAATCGGGGTCGCGCACCAGGGCGTGGACCGCCCGGCCACGTGCCAGCAACCGCCGCGCGGTCGAGCCGCCCTGCTGGCCGGTGGCGCCGATAACGAGTACCGGACCTTGGCGATCGGTCACTGGAAAGCCCTCATCTCCCGCTCCGTGGACTGGTCGTGGTCATCGGCCGACTGCTCGGCGAGCGCCGCGCGTGCCTGGATTCGCTTGATGAACGCGGCGTTCCAGACGGACATGAGCACCATCGCGGCGACGAACAGGGCCGTCGAGGCGGTGACCGCGGCGGACGTGTCCAGGGTAAGCACCAGCGGGATCCGCACAATCGCGTCGGCGAGCAGCCCGCCGCCCCAGACCGCCGACATGATCCGGAAGTTGCGCCGGAACCGCGGCAGGTCGGCCCACTTGGCCTCGAACTCGGCGATCCCCGCCGGGTCGCCCTCCTTGGTGCGCAGCGCCGCGTGATAGATCAGCGGACGGCCGACGAAGCAGCTCACCAGGAACGCGAGGCCGGCGATGCCGGTGCCGAACGACTCCTTGACGAGCAGGAACTTGGCGTCGCCGGTCACGAACGACAGACCCAGGCCGACCAGGAAGACGCCGAGCATCACCGCGGCGAACACGTCGAACTTGCGGGTCCGGGCCGCCACGTACACGACTCGCAGCAGCGCGACGACCGAGCCCGCCAGCAGGGCGACGTAGTCACTCGCGCCCAACCAGTGGGCCACGAAGTAGGCCGCGAGCGCCAGCCCGACATCCCACAGCAGGGACAGCATGATCGCGACAGGTCCGGGGGCCTTGCTCACGGCGGTTGCTCCGATCCACGTACTGCTCAACTCGACGTGAAAACCGTGACATGTAAATCTCGACATGTCAATGGCGACATGTAAATCTCGTTATGTATGGTTCGGTCATGTCACTGCGCCACGCCTTACTGGGACTGCTCGCCGACACCCCGCAAACCGGATACGACCTGGCCAAGCGATTCGACATGACGCTTGCCGACCACGCCTGGCACGCCAGTCACAGCCAGATCTATCCGGAGCTCAAGCGGATGACCCTCGACGGCCTCGTCCAGGTGGTCGAGGAGGGCGCGCGCGGCAGTCGCGTCTACGACGTCACCGCCGAGGGCCGCGCCGAGCTGCGCCGTTGGATGTTCACCCCGCTGGGTGACACGCCGGCGCGCAACGAGTTCGTGCTCCGCCTTTTCATGCTGTCCTCGCTGGACCTGCCGGATGTGCGGGTGCTGGTGGACCGGATGGCCGAGGCGAGCAACGCCGAGGCGGTCCAACTCGCCGGCATCATCGGCGAGATCGAGCGCGACACGCCGCCGGGCGCCGGCCCCGGCTACGCCATGTTCGCCGCGGAGTTCGGCCGGCGGTACTTCGAGCTTCAGCGCGACTGGGCCCGCTGGGTCCTGGGGGAACTGGAGCGACACGCCGAGGCGCCCTGAACGCTGCCGTACGGGCGCGTTGGCTCATCATGGACGCCCTCGTCCGCCGTCGCCGTCGCCGGCGATGGCGCGCAAGGCGTCGAGATGCTGGCGCATCGCGCCCCGGCCGGCCGGGGTCAGTGACAGCCAGGTGCGCGGGCGTTTGCCGACATAGCCCTTCTCGACCTTGACGTACCCGGCTTCCTCAAGCATCGATACCTGCTTGGACAATGCCGGCGCGGTCAGTTCCACCGACTCGCGGACGAGCCCGAACTCGGCCTGGTCCACCTCGGCGAGGAACGCCACGATGGACAGCCGGATCGGTGCGTGAATCAACGGATCGAGCCGGTGGCGCGGGTGCGCCCCGGTCATCGGCCCACCCACCACGCACCGGCGGCCCACGTCGCGAACCCGGCGAGTGCGCCGATCGGGTAGGCGGCCGGGAAGTCGATGGCTATTGCCATCGCGGTGCCGAAGATGACGGCCCACACCGCTATGAGTGGCACCAGCAGCAGTTTCGGGACGGCTTTGACCGGCTGCCGGCGCAACCAGGTGGCGAACAGCACGACCAGCCCCGCATACCACAAACCCCACCACGCCTGGGACACCCACGGCGAGAGGATCCAGACGAAGATCAGCGAGCCGGCCGACGCCGCCCCGAAACCGAGCAGGTATCGCCGGGCCCATTGCCGCCCGACGCGCCGGGCCGACTCGCGGGCGCGATCGGCAGCGTCGAGCGCAAGGCGCGCCTGCCCCTCGTCAACCACACCGTCATTGGTCATGTGCCGCCTCCTCGACTGTTCTCTGGCCAAGGTAGCAACTAGTTACCATTTTGACAACTAGTTGCCAAGCGGGTCATCCTCTTTGAGGGACGCGCGCGCCGGCACAGTGGACGTACAGCCGAGCCCGCAAGGGTGAAATCCGGGCCGGGATCGATTGATGAACGGCGACCACCAGCAGCGGAAACTTTCCGTCCGAAGCGCTGCGGTCGGCCCGGCAATGGCTGCGCGGGGGATGGGTCACTGGCCTGTCGGCCACATTCCACCATCGCGCAGGCCTACCGCGTCGTCGAGATGCCGGACGTTATGGTCGTCTCACCATTCGCCCACAAAGGATAATAATGCGAAAAATGTATCGTTATGCCGTTCCGGCCGCAGCAGGAGCGATGCTGCTCGCCACCGCGCCGTACGCCATGGCGGCCGCCAGCACCACCGCCCAGTCCGTGTGGGCCGGGTTCGGCGCCGGCGCCGGCGTTTTCGGCTACACCGACAAGCAGACCTACACGTTCGACAGCCAGGCAGCGGAGTCCCACTACACCAATGTCCTGGAGACCACGGCGCCGCCGGTCTGTTCCGGCTCCGCGGCGAACTGCTCGCCGACCAATGCCCCGCTGGCCGCGCCGGCCCCGCCGGCGCCCGACGCCGGCAAAGTCTCCGCGCTCGTCCACGTCGACCGCTGCACGTTCTTCACCGGTGGCCTGTTGAGCGGCAGCACCTACACCCAGTCCGTCACCGTCAACGGCAAGAACGGCAAGGGCAACTGGACGTACACCTCCAGCTACCGGGTCACCGGGGAGACAGTCGCAGCGGAGACGGAGTGGACCTCCGTGCTCGACTCGTCGGGCGGGGCCAAGGTGGCGCTGGAGGGCGAGATCGCCGGCGAGTCCGTCCTCAGCAAGAGCCCCGGCAACCGCAAGTACTCGTTCAGCCTGCTGGACAGCTCCGGGGCGAGCCGGGTCACCGGCCTGTCGGTCACGCTGACCGACCCGGCCGGCGTCAAGGGGACGCCGGCGAGCGTGGGGTCGACGGTCGTGAACGCGGCGAACACCGCGGCCTTCCACGACTTCTCCGTGGGCACCGCCCCGGACGATCCCGATGACCTCTTTCTCAATACGCTGGTCACCACCAACGGCAACACCGGGCTGCTGGCCGAGGGCGACGCCCGCACCATCCTCAACAAGGACGGGTTCGCCGGCAACGACAACGGCGGGGCGGACGGCTCCGCGCTGGCGTACGCGCGACTTGACCCGACTCCGGTCACGCTGACCGAGGGAACGTGGACGGCCACGCTCGCCGGCACCGTGAAGGACAACGCGGGTACGGCCCAGACGAGCCTCTCGGTCCAGCGCAAACTGGTCGTCGTCGGCCTCGCCAACTGCGCCAAGGCATAGCTACCTGGTGATGGTGATCGCCACCGTCGCCGAGGTGGTCGTGTTGCCGGCCAGGTCGTAGGCGACGGCGGTGAGGTTGTGTTGACCGACCGACGCCCTCCGCGTGTTCCAACTGAACTCGTACGGTGCTGTGGTGTCGGTGCCGACCTGCGCCGCGTCCACGGCGAAGCCGACCCGGGCAACGCCGGAGCCGACGTCGCTTGCGGTCGCGGTGAGCCTGACCATCGTGCCGCGCCGGAACGACGAGCCGCTTGTCGGCGCCGTCAAGTTGATCGCCGGCGCGGCCGTGTCAACCTGGATCAGCTTGGACCGGACCGGTTCGACGTTGCCGGCGTTGTCGGTGGAAGAGAACTTCACCGTCGCCGTCTGAGAGACGGTGAACGGTCCGGTGTAGGTGGTCCCCGAGATGTTGGGGTCGGTCCCATCCGTGGTGTAGACGGTACGGGCGACGCCCGAGCCGCCGGTGTCTGAAGCCGCCAGGCTCACCGACACGGCGGATTTGTACCAGGTCGAGCATGCCGCGTTGTTGCAGGCGATGGAGGTCGCCGGCGGCGTGACGTCCGGCCCGGGCGGCGTCGCGCCCATGACCTGGCCGACCGTGCGCACGACGGTGCCGTTGGCGCCGCGCGGCGCCAGCCAGTCCAGGAACGCGGTGAAGAGCGACGGAGTCATCGAATTCGAACTGGTGCACCGGTTGTCGCAGATGCCATGGAACGTGAGGATCACCCAGCCGCCGCCGCTGGTTTCGGCCCTGGTGACGTAGGACTGCAGGTTCGCGAGGGTGGTGCTGGTCGTGACGCCGTCCGGAGTTCGCAGGTGGTAAGGATTGGCGGGCGGGATCGTCTCCGCGTTCGGGCAACCGTTGCAGGCGACGTCGCCGACCGCGCGAGCGTTGGTGTAACCACAGTCCCGCACGATCTGCTGAGCGGTCAGATTGGACTCCGCCTCCGGATAGGCGAAAGACACCACCGGGGCGAAGCCGTTGTTGATCAGGTTGGTGCGGTCGTCACACACCTCGGTCCGTGCCTGGGCGGCGCCGACCGTCGTGAGGTTGGTGTGGTGCAGCGTGTGCCCGGCGATCTCGTTGCCGGCGTTGCCCAAGTCGTGAATCTGCGGCCAGGTCATGTAGTAGCTGCTGCTGCCGACCATCGCCGAGTTGATGTAGTAGGTCCCGGTCATCCCGCGCGAGGACAGCATGGACAGGGTGGCGTATTGGCTCGACTGCCCGTCGTCGAAGGTCAGGCTGACCACGGTGGTGGTGACCGCACGAGCGGGCGAGACAACGAAGAAGGCAGAACCCACGATCGCCATCAAGGCGAGGACGGCGAATCGCAGACGACGAGACATAGGATCTCCTCCGGGGCGCGGGATGAGATGCAAGTCACGCTACGCCCGTACCTCCGATGGACCATCCGAGATGTGGTGCGTTGCGGGCGGCTGCCCGGCAGGTCAAGCCTCCAAGAGGATGATGCGGATGCGCGCCCAGGTCACGAGCCAACGTCGACGATGAGCCTCAGCTGGAGAAGACAACACCCGGGGGAAACTCGCCGTGCTCTTGCCATGACCGCTTGATCTTCGATGCCACCGCGCCGGCAGCCGAGTCGAAACGGCCGTCCTCGGCGGCCACCTGCCACGTGTGCTTGTCGATCGTCAGCATCCGGTCGAACTGCCGGTCCAGCCCGAACTCGTATCGAACCTCGTCTGCGGTCTCCGCGACCTTACGCCCGACCACCATCATGCCCACAGTTACCTCCACGGTGTCGAGTAGTCCTCGTAGGTCGGGGTGGGGATTTGATTCTGCCAGTTGGAGACCGCGTTGGCGGCCTGGTGGGCCTCCTCGTAGGTGGCGCCTGGGTGCTCGTCGTAGTAGCGCGCCTCGGCTGACTCGTGCTCCAGCAGCGCGACGTCCTCGGCTACCGGGTGACCGGAACGTAGCCGCAGCCAGGCCTCGGCCATGTCCGGGCTGGCGTCGTACCGTTGATTCACGATTCCGCCGTCGTAGTCGGAGAGCGGGTGTTCCTCGAAGAAGACGTGCTCCCGGATGCGGCGGATCTCTTCGGCGGAGAAGCCCGTTGAACCGTCGAGCCGCTCGACCCCGTGCAGATGGCTCGCGATGACCTCAGCGTCGGGATTCGCCCGGATGTCGTCGTACGCGGCGTTGGCCCAGCGATCTTGACGCTCGAAGTCAATCATGTTCTGCGGCCGGGTCGAGTGGCCGCCATGAGCCCGGGCGGCCGAGTCGTGAACGTTGCCGCCCTGCCGCGCACCGGCACCTGGCCGCCCCGCCCTGGCCGATCGCGCAACCAAATCCTGGGCCTGCGCCACGTTGCCGGGTGACCCAACGTGCCGTGACGCCCCGCCGTTGCGTTCGTGCTGGCCTGGCGGAAGGCCTTCGTCATCTCCTCCGCCGCGGGGTGTCCTTGGCCGTCCGGTCACGGCCTCCGCCGCCCATTCCCGCCCACAGCTGCCGAAGCTAACAAGCAATGTCAATCGATGAGTCAACGACACGGGTGTCTCTGCCGCGTCCATGGGAGCGGTATGGGCCTGACGTGGCAGGGCAACGGCGCCGACGTTGACCCCGACCCGCTCGCCCGAAGTCCCCGTCACCCACCCGAAGGCGACAAACAGTACTCGCGGCGCCCACGTGCTCAGTCTCGGCGCCCGCGTACCGATGGGGTAGGTGCTGCCCGAAGGGTGGGCCTCGGTGCCGCGCGGTTCAGGGAGGTGCGGGATGTCGTGGTTGGCCGCGTCGGTCAACGGCCGACACCTGTGGCGCCTGTTCGCGATCGGTGGCGTGTTGGCGACCGTGCTCTACGCGCTTGATCTCTCCGCTGCTGTCAACGTCGGATGCCCGGTCGTCGTGGGGGTGGGCGGTGTCTGGGCCTGTTTGGCCGGGCCACGTCGCTGGCGCGCGGAGCCCCGCGAAGGTTGGCGCCTGATGGGCGCCGGGGCGCTGTGCTTCCTGCTCAGCATCCTGATTCAACCGCTGGTCGACGGGCACGGCCAGGCCCTGCGTCTGCTTCCGCACGCCGCCGCGATGTCCGGTTACGCGCTGCTCTTCGTCCTGCTGGTCCGGCTGCTGTGGGCCCGGCAGAGCCTGGAACGGCACGCCGTACTCGACGCTCTTACCGTCTGTCTCGCCCTCGGCCTGGCCAGCATGTTGCTCCTCGCCCTGCCCGCCCTCGACGTTCCGGGCCGGTCAGCGGTCGAAGCGGTGATCATCGCGTTGTACCCGCCGCTGGATGTCGTCGTCCTGCTGCTGACCGTGAACGTCACGTTCACCGCCGCCACCGTGCCGGTCAGTCTGGTCGCCTGGATCTCCGGTGCCACCATGATGTTCGTCGGGGACGCCGCGGCCGCGATCACCGGGCTCTCCGGCCGGACGCCGGTGTCGCCGCTGCTGGAGGTCCCCTCGCTGCTGGCGTTCACGATGCTGGCGGTGTGCGCGCTGCACCCCTCCGTGGCACAGCTGAGCCGGGCCGACCGCAGCCCCGTACAGGCCTGGTCCGGGGGTCGGATCACGGTGCTCGCACCCGCGCTGGCGACACCGTTCGTGCTGCTCGCCACGATCGGCGGCCGGTCGACCGGAACCCGGCTGCTGATCGCCGTCGGCGGCGTGCTCATTGTGGTGATGTTGCTCTTGCGCGCGGTTTCGGCGGTCCAGGTCGGGGCTGCGGCGCAGCTGAGCTCCGAGTATCAGGCCCGGCACGACCCGCTGACCGGGCTGCCGAACCGGCAGTGGATGTGCAAGGAGATCGCCCGGTCGCTCGACGACATCGCGCCCGGCGACGAGGACCGGCGGGTGTGGGTGTTCCTGCTCGACCTGGACGGGTTCAAGTGGGTCAACGACTCCTGGGGGCACGACACGGGCGATCAGCTGGTGATCGAGGTGGCCCGGCGGCTGCGGGCCGCGCTGCCGGCGAGCGTGCCGGTCGGGCGGGTCGGCGGCGACGAGTTCCTGCTCGCGTACGTCGGTGACAGGGACGGGATGCTGAGCCTGGCCGAGGAGATCCGCGGCTGCTTCACTCGATCCGTACTGGTCCGCGACACCGACGTGGCGATCAGCGCGTCGATCGGTGTCGCGCATGCCGCGGCCGACCATGATCAGGCCGCGATGACCGCCGACGCACTGATGCGCGACGCGGACACCGCGATGTACCGCGCCAAAGGCGAGGGCCCCGGCCGGATCACGTTCTTCGACACCTCGATGCACGACCAGGTACGGGAACGAACCGAGCTGGAGGTCGCGCTGCGCCAGGCACTCGGCACCAGCCAGCTGCACGTCGCCTACCAGCCCATCGTCGGGATGGAGAGCGGCCAGCCGGTCGGCGCCGAGGCCCTGGTCCGCTGGGTGCATCCCGAACGCGGTCAGGTCCCGCCGTCCGCGTTCATCCCGATCGCGGAGGAGGCCGGGCTGATCGGCGGGCTCGGCACCTGGGTACGCCAGCAGGCGCTACACCAGCTCAGCCAGTGGCGGAAGGACGGCACGGTCGACGCCGACTTCTATCTGTCGATCAACCTGTCCCCACGGCAGCTCAGCGACCCCGAGTTGCCGCTGATCGTCGCGGGCGAGTTGCTGGACCTCGGTGTGCCGGCACACTGCGTCGCGCTGGAGATGACCGAGTCGGTGATGGTGGACGGCTCCAGCGTAACCGGGCAGGTGCTGTTCGAACTGCGAGGTCTCGGCGTCAAGCTGCTGATCGACGACTTCGGGACGGGCTTCTCGGCGCTGGGCTACCTGCGCCAATTCCCGGTGACCGGCGTGAAGATCGACAAGTCGTTCGTGACCGGGCTCGGGTCGAGCATCGAAGACGGCGAGATCGTCCGGGCCGTGGTGGCGATGAGTCACGCGCTAGGGCTGGGGATCATCGCCGAGGGCGTTGAGACGCGGCTCCAGCGAGACGCGCTCGCCGCGATGGGCGTACCGAACGGCCAGGGTTGGCTGTGGGGACCAGCGGTGCCCGCGGCCGAGTTCGCGGCGCGTTGGCACGCCCGGGGGGCGGCCACGCTCGCCGCGGCCACCCACGACCGGGCCGGCGGCCGGAGAATGGCCGGCTAGAGCTTTGACCACGAAGGTTGGCCTTGCCGTCGAGCCAGTTTGGTCCGATCTTGGGCGAGGGTGGTCGGCCCATCCAGCCTTCCGGGGCTGCTGGGCCTGGGAGTCGGATCGGCCGCTTCACCTTCTCGACAGTAGATCTGACAGGACGCCGGGAAGCTGCTCGAACGCCACGTCGCCGGCGGTCTTCGGCCTCCACGCGATCACTCCGTCCGGGCGAAGCAGCGCGCCGCCCGGGGGTGCGTCGCCCGGCCCGAGGGGGTGGACGGCGACCGGGATGTCAAGCGCGTTCACGACGCCGCGCCGGCCCGCATGCTCATGCTCGACAAGGAGCGCGAAGCCCTCGTCGGTGGTGTCGAGTGTGGAGATCTGGCCGCCGGTGCCGGCCAGCATGACGTGCGGTACCCGCGCGCCGACCGTCCAGGACCTCGCATGCGGGTCGTCGAGCGGGTTCTCCGGCGGCCCTTCGGCGCGGACAGCCGTCGACCGGTAGACCGCGCCTAGCTCGATGGCGGCGTCGTCGAGCGGCGGCATCAGATCAGCGCGCGGCAGCGACGGATCCACCCGCAGGGCGTAGCGCGTATAGGCCTGTTCCACGGTGAGCGCGGCGCTGGGCCGGCGCTCGGCGTCGTACGTGCCGAGCAGCTCGGCTCCGGCCAGCCCGCGAGTGACGAACGCGAGCTTCCAGGCCAGGTTCTGTGCGTCGGCGACGCCGGTGTTTCCGCCGAACCCGCCGGTCGGCGGCATCGCGTGGGCCGAGTCGCCGGCCAGGAAAACCCGACGGCTCTGGAACGATCGGGCCGTCACCGCCACCGCGCTCCAGCGCTGGACGCTTTCGATACTGACCGGCAGGGTGGCATCGGCGCCCAGCGCGGTACGCACCAGATCGGCGCACCGTTGTGCGGAGATGTCCTGGCCCACATGGGTGTCGCGGCGGCCGTCGGGGTCAAGCGTCGAGAAAACGGCCAGGAAGCCCGAATCTCCCGTGATCGAGAACCGGAAGAACCCAGTCAGCTCCGGATTGTTGACGTACACAACACTGAGGTTGCGGCCGCGCATCAGGGAGTTGACGTCGGCCCGGAAGTAGATCGTGACGCAGTCGGCGAAGCCGCCCCGGCCCTCCATCGGTATGCCCAGACGTTCGCGGACGGTGCTGTGCACGCCGTCGGCGGCGACCAGGTAGTCGGAGGTGACGACCCGTTCGGCACCGCCGGCATGGGGGCGAATGACGGACCGTACATGATCATTGTGCTGCTCGAACGAGACCAGATCGGTGCCGAACGAGTGCTCCGCACCGAGTTCGCTCGCCCGTCGGCGAAGGATCGGTTCAAGCCCGACCTGGGTGAGGAACAAGCGGTCGGTCGGACTGAGGCCTTCCACCCCGTCGTTGTACGACCGGTAGAAGTACGCCAGCTCTTTGCCGCCGAGGCTCTCCACCGCGACGATGGCCCCGCCTTGCTGGAACTCCCGAGCTGCGGCCGCCTCGACCTCCTGCTGAAGCCCGACCGAGCGGAAGACCTCCATCGTCCGTTGATGGAAAGACGCCGCACGCGGATGAATCGCGGTGCCGGGATGGCTCTCGACCACAAGGTGGGCCACTCCGTACTTGGCGAGCAGCACGGACATGGTCAGGCCGACAAGGCTGCCGCCCACCACGAGGACAGGAACGTGATGTTCGTCCATTGGCCGATCCTCCTCCGCACCCAAGGATGTGTAAAGTACGGGAATCTAGCCTTTAGAAGTCATGCGAGAAGGCGATGCGATGACGCCATTGGAACAGGCGCCACGCCGCCACCGGCCTCGGTGCCGGCCCGGCTACCACAGGCCGTCAGGATGGCTCCTTTTCCGGTGCGGCGAAGGTGTCGGCCACCCAGTCGGCGATGAAGGTGCTCACGTACGGCAGGTGGTCGAGGCCGATGTGCTCGGTCGCGCCCTCCTCCGGTGTGAAGACACGCAGCTCCCGCCTCGTGCTGTTGACCGCCTGCTGGTAGGAGCGGTGCGCGTACGCCAGCGGGATCTGCCGGTCGTTGGCTCCGTGCGCGACGAGAAACGGAACGGTGATCTTCTCGACTACTCCGTCGAGGTGCACCGCGTCGGCGAAGTCGAGGAACTCCCGCAGGTCGGTGTGGCCCCACACCCAGAGCACATGCTCCCAGTAGTGGGGCACCGGCCGTTCGCCCTCGCGTTCGAGGCGGCGGCGTTGCACCGCGCCCCAGTTGTGGTTGGCGCCCCACGCCACGCAGAGCGCGAACCGCTTCTCGAAGGCGGCGGCGCGCGGGGCGTAGTAGCCGCCGAGCGACCAGCCGACGATGCCGATTCGGGCCGGGTCGACGTCCTCGCGGGTCTGCAGCCAGTCGACGGCGGCGGCCGCCCATGCCTCGGCGTCGCGGCGGGCGATCAGCCCCTG
>Ga0070668_100000994_pt1 | contig 19901 bp, 20 predicted proteins | sample KBSS43metaG_FD_64661 | JGI IMG/M metagenome (GOLD analysis project Ga0070668, IMG submission 64661) | Switchgrass rhizosphere microbial communities from Kellogg Biological Station, Michigan, USA - KBS S4-3 metaG | ecosystem: Host-associated > Plants > Roots > Rhizosphere > Soil ... | reverse complement strand
GAGAACACGGGCGAGGTCCGGCGAGATCACGCGACCAAGGTAGCCGGGCAAACGCGAGTCAACGCCCGGACCCCGCGGCGACCAGCGCCACCGCCGCGGCCTCAACGCGGCGACCAGTGCCACCGCCGCGCCCTCAACGCGGCGGCGCAGAGATCGAATCGCGTCCAGCATAACGCCGCTCTCCGCCCCGGGTCACTCGGGCGAAAGACCGTTTCCCAGCTGCGGAATCGTCCGTAAGGTCGGTGCCCGTCATCGATGCGAGCAAGGAGGACGCCCTGCTGGTCGACAAGGCCTACCCATCCTGGAACCCCGAGACGACAAGCACCCTGGTGCGCGGCCTGTCGCGCAACCCCGCGCTGCCTGACGATCTGGTGCCGCGGATCCTGGAACACCCCGCCGCCGACAAATACAGCGTCATCTACGGGCGCGCATGGTCCGACGAACTCTTCGACGTGTTCGCCGCCGACCCCGACGTCCACCTCCGCGAGATGCTCGCCGGATGCGGCACCGCGGAACAGCGGGCCAGGATGGTCGGCGACCCGTCCATCCGGGTGGTGATGGCTCTCCTCGAGGAACCGTTGACCGCATGGGCGCAACCGCTGCCCGGGTGGGCGTATCGGAAGCTGGCCGAGCGTCCCGACGCGAAGCGGTTGCTCCAAAGGCTCCACCCGGCGGAGGTGTCGCGCGCCGCCGTCGCCGCGTTGGCCGACGTCGACGACGAGGAGATCGCCGCCTGGACCCGGTCGGCCACGCCGGAGCCGGAGCCGGAACCGGTGACCGCCGAGCGGGCTCGGGCGATCGCCGCCGGCGATTCGCCCTGGGAAAAGGTGGACATCGCCCTCGAACCGGGCCTGCCCGCCGACGTGGTCACGGCCCTGTCCGCGGATCCGGATCCGAAAGTCCGCACGTACGTCTCGATGCGCCCCGAACTCAGCGAAGAGCAGCGCGCCGCGATCGGCTTCGAGGTGTCCACGAACGACCGCCTGCGCCGGATCGCCTGGGTCCTGGAGGCCGACGGTGAGCAGTTGCAACGGTGTGTGTCCTCGGCCCACCCCGGTTTGCGCCGCAGCGCGGCCTGCAACAAGAGGCTGACCGCGGACCAGATCGCGACGCTGGCCGCCGACGACGACTTCCCGGTCCGGTTGCTGCTCTGCGAAAACCATGCGGCCGTGCCGACCGACCTCGTCGTACGCACCTATCTGGAGGCCCGGGTCATCACCCGCGGCAATCTGCTGTCGCATCCGGCGATCGCCGGCGCGGACCTGACCCGGTACGTGGACTCGCCGCACTGGGGCGCGCGAGCCCTGGTCGTCCTCGACCGTAACGCGCCGGCCGAGCTGATCGAACGCCTCAGCCGGGACGAGGACCCGGGCGTCCGGAACTGGGCCGCCCACGACGCGCGGCTGTCCGAGGAGCGGCTGCTGGAGCTCTTCGCGGACCCGGTGACCGCCGCGGCCGCCGCCGCCAACCCCAACCTGCCCGTCGCGCTCATGGCGGCGATCCTCGCGGCGCCGATCGACTCCGGCAACCCGCCGGAGGAAAGGGTCGTGGTGCTGGGCCGCACCATGCCGTCGCACGAACCGATCACCGAGATCTGACTCGCACGGTACGGTCCCGCCACCCGCGCGCCGGGTGGCGGGACGGTCAGCCGTCGCGCCAGTCGCCGGACCTCAGGTGGGAGCCCGCCTGCGGGCCCATCAGCAGCGTGCCCCGCGCCCGCTGACTCAAACGCGCCGTCGTGGCCGAGGGGCTAGGCCGGTGGTTCGAGGTCCCGATAGAGGTTCTGCAGCATGCCGAGGAAGCTCCGCCGCTGGGCCGGGGTCAGGCGGGCCAGCAGCCACTCCTCCTCCTGCCGCTGGATCGCGGCCTGGCAGGCGTCGCGGGTGCGGCGGCCGGCCTCGGTGATCGACAGCAGGCGGGCCCGGCGGTCGGCGGGATCGGGCTGGCGGTCGATGAGCCCGCGCTCCGCCAGGTCGTCGAGCACCGCGATGATCCGGGTCTTGTCGGCGCCGACGGCGTCGGCCAGGGCCGCCTGGGTGCGGATCGGGCGATCGTCGAGATGCAGCAACACCACGTACGCCCACATCGACAGGCCGTGGTCGCGTAGGACCGGCCGCTCGGCGGCGACCAGCGTGCGCCCCAGCGCGCCGATCATCGCGGCCAGGTCGGGGCGGTCCGTCATAGGCAAGAAGATACACATTGACAGACCATGTGCAGGCGCTGATGATAAGCACATGCATATTAATCTGCCGGAGATCGTCGCCCTGGACGCCCGGGCGGTGCGACACAGCGTCGAGGTGGTCCGCCAGGTGGGCCGCACCGACCTCGACCGGCCGACGCCGTGCGCCGGTTGGACCCTGGGCGATCTGCTCGCCCACATGACGGCACAGCATCGGGGATTCGCGGCGGCCGCGGCCGGGCGCGGACACGACCTGGCGCACTGGGCGGTGGCTCCGCCCGGCGGCGACCCGGTCGCCGACTATCTGCGGGCGGCCGAAGCGGTCACCGCGGCCTTCGCCGACTCCCCCGCGCCCGAGTTCGCGCTGCCCGAGTTCGGCGCCGGCCGGACGGTCCCGGCGGCCACCGCCGTCAGCTTCCACTTCGTCGACTACGTGGTCCACGCGTGGGACGTGGCGGCCGCGCTCGGCAGCACGGACGAGCCGGATCCCGATCTGGTCGCCACGGCCCTGCCGGTGGCGCTCGCGGTGCCCGACGGCGAGCAACGGCTGGCGCCGGGCAGCCCGTTCGGGCCGGCGCTGCCGGTCGCCGCCGACGCCGGCGCGCTGGAGCGCGTGCTCGCCGCGCTGGGCCGGGCGCCCGACTGGCGACCCGGGCCCTGAAGCGGCCGGGCCCTGAAGCCGCCGAGGATCAGGCCGGCCGCGCCGCCCGGCCGGGGTCCGCGCCGACCGGTTCGGCGGCCGCCGATTCGAGGACCCGCTTGATCTCGACGATGGCCCGCTCGGTCCGAGCTCGTACGGCCGGGGCCAGATCGTGTGGCAGCACATCGGTCAACCAGACCAGACGACTTCGCTCGCCGTCGCCGTACACCTGGAAGCTCGCGTGGTGGTAGGTGAGGCCCAGCCGCTGGCCCTCGACGACCGCGTACGCCAATCGGCGGCCCTCGTGGTCGATCGAGACGATCAACTCGCGGACCTCGGATCCGTCCGGCATCGTCAGGATCCGCGTGTCGTTCTCGATCCGAACGTCCGACACCCGCCCCGGCAGAAGCCGCCGGTGCACCGCGCCGACATCGGCGATCGCCGCCCACGCTCGCTGCGCGGACACGTCGAGGACAGCTTCGACGCGAACCGTGGCCATCGGCGGCCCTCCTGATCCAGGGTGGACGTGGCAGTGTATCGAGACCTGGCCGCTACGGCTGGAAGTACTGCGACATCATCCGGCTGACCCAGTCCGGCTGCTTGACCTCGGCCGGGACGAACTCCGCCATCATCGGTTTCAGGTCGACGACCGGGGTGCCCGAGACCGCATCGAGACCGACCACCGTCAGTTCGCGGCCGTCCACCGATTCGATGGCGCAGCACGTCACCCCGATCCGGTTCGGCCTGCGGGGGCCGCGCCCGGCGAACACTCCGACGGGCGGCAGGTCCGGGCGGCCACGGTAGGGACGAGGCTCGCGGTAATCACCCTTCTCCGGAAACTGGTCGAAGACGAACAGCACCTCCACGTGGGAGAAGCCCTCCAGCCCCTGTAGGCACGCCTCGCCGAAGCGCTCATCGACGGTGATGGTGCTGCGGACGGCACCCCAGTTGTCGGTGTGCTGGATGTCCGTCCGGTCGTTCCGGACCGTCCCGATCGGAGTGATCTCAAAGCTCGGCATGGCTGAAGGCTATCCACTCCGCCGCCGGCCCACGTCGGGCTGCCCTGCCCTGGACGGCGGAGACATCGATGGTAGGGCAGGGTGGGGTCATGACGAATGAACGCAACCGCGACGAGGTCGTCACCATTCTTCCGTACGACCCTGCCTGGCCGGCCGAGTTCGAGCGCGAGGCCGGCCTTTTGACCGAGGCGATCGGACCATGGATCACCGGCGGTGTGCATCACGTCGGCAGCACAGCCATCCCGGGCCTGGCCGCCAAGCCGATCATCGACATCATGGCCGGCGTCGCCGGCCTCGATGCCGCGCGGCCCTGCATCGACCTGCTCGCCGGACTCCACTACTGCTACGCGCCGTATCGCGCCGACGTCATGCACTGGTTCTGCAAGCCGAGCCCCGCCCACCGGACCCACCATCTCCATCTCGTGCCCACCGGCTCCGAGCGTTTCGTCGACGTGCTGGCCTTCCGCGACTACCTCAGGGCGCATCCCGACACGGTCCGCCAGTACGAACGACTGAAGCAGCAACTGGCCGCCCGCCACGCCCACGACCGCAACGCCTACACCGACGGAAAGAGCGAGATGGTCGCCGCCATCACCGCGACCGCCCGCGACTGGTCCGCCGATCCGGAACGAGGCCGACCCGGCGACGCGCGTGGTGGTTCGCTCGGCCCGAGGCGGTCGGTCTGATAGATTCGCGTTCGCGATCCGCGCATCAGGCGCGCGATCCCGAGTGCTCGAAAGAGTGAAGCCTGTGATCCCCGCGGTCTCCAGCGGCCTCTGCCGCTGACGTCTGCCTCGCTTCGCCTTTTCTTCCGAGCCCTCGAAAGGGTCATCTCACCATGGATCTGCGCATTCAGCGCGCCGTTGTCGCGAACCTGTACACCCGTCCGAACGCCGTCGAGTCCGGCCCGTTCGTGCTCGGGTTGGACCACGGGAGCGACAGTCCCCACATCAACTACGCGACGCCGCTTCCGGGCGCCGAGATCACCGCGGCCGACGTCGACGACCTGGTCACCGCCTTCGGCGGCCGGCCGCCGCGGCTGGAGTACGTCACCGCCTGCGCCCCCGGGCTCGAAAAGCTGCTGCTCGACGCCGGATTCGCGGTGGAGGCCCGGCACGAGTACCTCACCTGCACGCCGGCAACCCTGGTCGCGCAGCCCGTGCCGGCGGGCTTCGAGTTGTTCGTCCCGGAGACCGACGAGGAGATCGCCGGCGTGATCACCGTTCAGCACGAGGCGTTCGGTTCGCCCGGTGCCGCCGGCCCGGCGGACATCGACCGGCAGCGCCGCACCGGCGGGCGCGGCGCGGTGTTCGTGGGCGCCCGCACCGCCGACGGCCGGTACGCCGGCGGCGGCGGCACGGTCGTGCCCAGTGACGGGATCTGCGAGGTCGGCGGCATCGCGGTCGGCGCGCCGCACCGGCGCCGGGGCCTGGCCGCGGCGATCACCGCCCGGATCGCCGGCCGGCTGTTCCAAGCCGGCATCGAGGTGGCCTGGCTGGAGGCCGGCGGCGACGGCTCGTGGCGGGTCTACGAGCGGGTCGGCTTCCGGCCGGCCGGGCAGCGCCTCTACATCGCCAGATACTGAGCGGTGGCCCCGTATCCGCCGGCGCACCGGCGTCGGCGGATACGGCTAGGGCTCGTCGACCCGCCACACCGTGACGGCCCTGCCGTCGGTCGGGCAGGCGAGGTAGGGGGCATGCCGGACGCAGCCGGCCGGGGCGAAGGGCGGCAGCCGGCCCACCACCCGGCCGTCACGCAGGCGGAGCACCCAGGTGTGGTCCCGGTCGGTGCGCAGCGCGAGGTCGCCGGCCGGCACGGCACCGTCCAGGTCGCGCACCACCCGTCCGGTTGCCGGGTCGACCCGGGCCGCCGCGCGGGCGTCGCCGGTCACCAGCCAGTCCGGGGCGACCGTCCGCCACCGCGGGTCGGTCCAGCGGACCGCGCCGGTGGCCGCGTCGAGCACGGTCACCCCCTTCGGGCCCTGCGCGCAGACCGCGTCGCCGCACGCGCGCAGCGAGGCCGGCAGCCGGCTCACCTTGGTGCGCCACAGCCGGGTGAGGTCGCCGGGCTGGTAGGCGGCGACGTACGACGTCCCGAGCACATACAGGCGGCCGTCCAGGACGGTGATCGTGGTGAGCGGTTCCGGGTACTCACCGTTCCAGGTCCGCTTGTCGATGCCGACGCCGGCCGGCCCGGCCAGCACCCGCCCGTCGGCCACGGCCCGCACCGTGGCGCGGCCGTCGCGGTCGATCGTGACGAGGTGCCACGCGTCGCCGTCCATCGCGCTGGTCACCGCGGTGGCCGACCAGATCGGCCGGCCGGTGGCCAGGTCGGCCACCGTCAGCCGATCGTCGTCCGCCAGCAACGCCACCCGGTCGCCGAGCACGCGCGTGGACATCCACGGCTCGGTGTGCCACCGCTCCCGGCCGGTCCGCGCGTCCAGCACCATGAACAGGCCGTTCGTGTCGGGCTCGACGATCAGCATCGATCCGGTGGGGTCCAGCGACAGCCGCGACCCCTGGGTCGAATCCTCGACGATCCAGTCCGGGCCGCCGGGGCGCAGCGGGAACGCCCGGATCTCCGGCCCGCCGTAGCCGCCGCCCTCGGGCGCGGACACCGTCGTGAACAGCGCGTCCGCGGTCAGCACGCGGGCCTCGACCGACCGCCCGCCGGTGGCGGCCACCTCGACCAGAGCCCCGGCGGCCGGCGGTGCCACCCCGCCGAGCGTGAGCAGCAACGCCACCGCGAGCAGCGGCTTCCACGGCGATGCCAGGGGTGGGCGCCGGACCCGTACCGGCGGCCGTACATCGAGGTCGATCAGCACCGGCACAGTGCAACGTACCGGCCGTCAAAGCGCGGTGAAGAAAGATTTTTCTGGAAGGCTGTCGGATCCGGGATGTGTCGTTCGTGGTTGGGATGAACGCACACCTTGACCGCGCAGCAGGAAGGGATTTGTCATGACCGCCCTTTACACCTGGGACGTCTTCTCCACCCTCGACGGCTACGGCTCCTTCACCGAAGACGCCGACTGGGGCGGCTACTGGGGCAAGCAGGGCCCCGAACTGCTCGCGCACCGCGCCGCCCTCTTCGACACCGAGCAGCGGATGGTGTTCGGGGCCACCACCTTCCGGGAGAACGCCGAGATCATGTCCTCGGGCATCGACCCCAACGCGCTCGACGAGTGGAACGTCCGGACGATGCGGATGCCGGCGACGGTCATCTCCAGCACGCTGCGGGACACCCTCGGCTGGCCCGACGCGACCATCGTGAGCGGCGACGCCGTGGACATCGTCGCCGGGCTCAAGAAGCAGTCGGACGTGCCGCTGCGGTCCCAGGCCAGCCTGTCGTTGAACTGGGCCCTGATGGCCGCCGGCCTGGTCGACCGGCTGCAGGTGACCATTTTCCCCGTCATCTCCGGCCGGACCGGGACGAGCCCGATCCTCGGCGGCGCGGGTGACTTCGACCTCGAGCTGCTGGAGAGCCGGACGCTCGACGGCCACACCCAGGAACTCGTCTATCGTCCCACGCCCCGCTGAGGGCGCAGGTCGAGGGACAGGCGTAGGCCGGGTCCCAGTTCGGTGGCGACCTCGCCGGCCTGGACGAATCCGACGGCCTGGTAAAAGGCCAGCGCGTGCGAGTTGCCGGTGACCCACATGCGTCGATGACCGGTTTCCCGGGCGGCGTCGACGAGCCGCCGGACCAGGCGCCGGGCGACACCGCGGCGGTGCCAGTCCGGGTCGACGAACAGGTCCTCGAGTTCGGGACCGTCGTCCGGCCCGTCGGCGACGGTGGCGAACCCGACGATCCGGCCGTCGCCCGGCGGACCGGCCTGCGCGACCAGGGTCCGGCCGGCGGCGATGCCGTCGCCGGCGAAGATGAGAAACTCGGGCCGGGCCAGCAGCATCGGGGCGTCGCCCGGGTTGGACAGCGACGCCGCGCGGTAGACCTGCCGCAGCGCCGGCAGGTCGGCCGGCACCGCGGTGCGGATCACCAGCCGGGGCTCGACATGGTCGTTCATCGGGCAAGTCCAGCAGCACCGGCGCCGGCCGGCAACGACATTTCCGGGCCCGGCCGAGGGTCAGCCGGCGTTGTCGTCGTACTGCATGGCGCCCACCACGTTGCCGGACGGGTCGGCGAGCCAGATCAGCTGACCCACCCCGGCGATGGTCGTGGTCTGCATGAGCAGGCGGCCGCCGGCGCCGAGGGCGGCCTTCTCGACCCGGTGGATGTCGTCCACCGCCATGGTGCACTCGAAGCCGGTCGTGGGCTGGTCGGGCAGCAACCGGCGGCGCTGCTGGAGCGCGGCGGTCACGCCCGGACCGCGCGGGTCGTCCGCCTCCATCCGGTAGAAGCCCGGTGGTCCCCAGGCGGAGAACTGCCAGCCGAAGACCGCCCGGTAGAAGGCGCGACCGGCGGACACGTCGTCGGCGTTGATCGCGATGTGCGACAGCTTTGTCATGTGCAGGACGCTAGGGGTCCCGGCACGGTACGCACTACCGGCAGTGCGGCGTATTCTGTCGAGAATGCGTCAACCGGTCGACGAGTCGGAGCCGGATGTTCGGTGCTACGCGGTGTCCCACCCGGGCGGCCGCCTCCAGCTGCCCCAGGACCCGGCGTGGAGTCAGCTGGTCTACGCCGTCCACGGGGTTCTCACTGTGCACACCCCGGACGGGTCATGGGTCGTGCCGCCGCACCGGGCGGCCTGGGTGCCGGCCGGCGTCCGTCATCGCCTGGTCCTGTCCGGCCCGGCCACGCTACGCACCCTTTACCTGGGGCCGGCGCTGCCGCTGCTGCCCACCTGCCGGGTGCTCGACGTTCCGCCGCTGCTGCGCGAGCTCATCCTGCACGCCGTACGCTCAGCGCCGCTGCGACTGGCCGACCCGGTGCACCACCGGCTGATCGGCGTGCTGGCCGACCAACTCGTCGCGCTCCCCCGATGCGCCGCTGCGACTGCCCGCGCCGCGTGACCCACGCGCGGTCGCGCTCGCCGCGGCGCTGCAGGACGACCCCGGCGACACCTCGTCCGTGGCCGTCCTCGCGCACCGGGTCGGCGCCAGCCGCCGCAGCCTGGAACGCGTGTTCCGCGCGGACACCGGCATGACGGTCGGGCAGTGGCGCCGCCGGCTGCGCATGCTGGAAGCCCTCCGCCTCCTCGCCGCGGGCATGACGGCCACCGCCGTCGCGACCCGGGTGGGATATGCGACTCCCAGCGCGTTCGGTGTCGCGTTCCGCGCCGAGCTCGGCGCCACGCCCGCCCGCCGCCGGCCTGGCGCTGATCCAGGCCGGCGGGATGCGGCATCCGTACCGGGGCCGGCCGGCCTCAGCGGACCACGGTGACCCGGCCGTCGTCGAGGTCGTAACGGGCGCCGACGATGCGCAGCTTGCCCGCCTTGACGTGCTCGGCGATGATCTCGCTGCGGCCGATGAGCTGCGCCGCCTGCCAGTGGATGTTCGCCCGGACGGCGTTGTCGACCACGTCGCCCGGCTGCGACAGCACCGGCGTGACGATCGGCTTCAGCGCCGTCACGATGTCGGCGATGTGCCCGGGCGCCGTGCCGCCGCTCTTGATCGCGTCGACCGTGGCCTTGATCGCGCCGCACCGCTCATGGCCGAGGATGACGATCAGCGGGCTGCCGAACTCCTCGACCGCGAACTCGATGCTGCCCAGCAGCAGGTCGTCGACGATGTTGCCGGCCACCCGGTTGTCGAAGAGATCGCCGAGGCCCTGGTCGAACAGCAGCTCCGGTGGCACCCGGGAGTCGGCGCAGCCGACCGTGATGGCGAACGGGTGCTGGCCGGCGGCGAGCCGGTGCAGGTCGGCGAGGCTCTGGTGCGGGTGCCGGGCGCAGCCGGCGACGAACCTGCGGTTGCCGGCGAGCAGCTTGGCCAGTGCCTCACCGGGCGTGTCCGCCGGGGCCGCCGCGGGCGCGGCGAGGGCCGGTGCGGCGCCCCCGAGCAGGCCGGAGCCGAGAGCGGCCGCGCCGAGGGAGGCCGCACCGCCGGCGCGCAGGACGGACCGCCGGGACAGAGATGATCGTGACACCCAGATCTCCTTGACGTGATGGGCCCGCGTCGGCACTGACCGGGCCCAGATCGATCGCCCTCGTTACTTAGTCAACGAGACCTGAGAAAACGCTTAAGAGCCCCGGGCTCAGTCCTCGACCCGGAAGCCGATTTTCATGGTGACCTGGAAGTACGCGACATCGCCGTCGACCACCTGACCGCGGATCTCCTTGGTCTCGAACCACTCGATGTTGCGGATGGTCTGTGCCGCCTTGCGAATGGCCGTCCGGATCGCGTCGTCGACGCTGCTCTGGCTGCTCCCGACGACCTCGCTGAGCCGGTACACGTGGTTGCTCACAACTGCCTCCTGGGCCTAGGGCAGGCGGCGCGCGCCGCCTGCCCTACACCTTCTCGCACCCGGCCGGGTCACGACACCGAGACCGGTTTTATCCGGCGTACCGGGTGATGCCGATCCGGTCGATGATCGGGGCATACCGCGAGCGCAGCAGTTCGCTGTAGCGGTCGCTGATGTAGGTGCCGCCGTCGAAGTCGGGCAGTTCCTCGGCGGAGAAGCGGACGGTGTTGTGCCCGGCCCGCAGCCGTACCGGGATGGTCAGGGTCCAGAAGTTGTTCGCGTGGAACGTGTGCGGGAACAGCACCCGCTGTTTCGGGCCACCGTTGACGGCGATGTCGGCGGGGCGGGCCAGCGGATCGGGGTTGTAGTGGGAGGCCGGCGACTGTTCGGGGTTGGCGTAGCGGACGGTCATGGCGTAGGTGCCGGCGGCCGGTGCGGTCACGTCGAAGGTGAGGGTGTTGGCGTTGCCGGGCGCGCCGCCGACGCCGGTGACGGCCTTGCCCCCGTCGACGAGGGTGGCGGTGCCGGCGCGGGTGGCGGCCTCCGCCTCGTACCAGGTGGGCACGAGCGTGCCGGTGGTCCGACGGACGCGGAGCCGGTCCACCACGCCGTTTCCGGTGACGACGACCTTGTTGATGCCGCCGGACAGGAAGACCTTGGATCCGCTGACCTTTTCGCCGTTGACGGTGAGGGCGGTGCGGCCGTGGGCGTCGAGGCTCAGCGTGTGTTCGCCGTCGTCGGCGGCGTGCACCCAGAAGGTGACGGACTGCCGGCCGGCGAGGCGGACGCCGCCGCGGTCGACGCAGGCACCGCCGCCGAGGGTGGCGTACTCGGCCTCGTAGATCGACGCGGTGGCGGCCGGGTTGGCGAGCGCGAGCGTGATCCGGTCGACGATCGCGTCGCCCTTGGTGGTCCGGGTGCCGTCCAGGCTGCGGGCCGCGAGGCTGATGACGTGGTCGCCCTTGCTGAGCGAGACCTTGGTGTCGGCGTGGTCCCAGACCACCCACTTGTAGCCGAGCGGCAGGTGCAGCTCCTGTTCGGCGCGGCCGTCGACGCGGAGGAAGACGTTGGTCGGCCCCTGCTCGGCGACCAGCGGATAGGTGTTGAGCGAGTTGGCGAAGACGCTCAGGTCGTACGAACCGTCCTGGGGCACGCTGACCGCGAAGTTGAGCACCACGTCGGAGCCGGTCCGCAGGCCGCCTACGTTGTAGGTACCCGAGGTGTAGAACTTGGACACGTCCGCCGGGGTGCCTTCGGGGCCGTTGCGGGACCAGCCCGTGCCGGTGTGCGCGGCGTCCTCGGCCTCGTAGGAGGCGCGCCACAGCGCGGGCGGGACGGCCGGGGAGGCCGCGCCCCGGCCCGGCGTCAGGATGATCTGGTACGCCGAGGACTCGTCGAGCCGGGGGAGGTCGACGGCGACGGTGCCCGCCGAGACGGGCAGGTCGAGTTCGGCGACCACGCGCGGCTCGGGCGAGGCGCCGAGCTGCCCGGTCCACGGGATCTCCTTGATGCTGGCGTGCGCCGTGCGGCCGAACATGCCGGCGTTGCGGAAGGTGACCCGCCCCTCGCCCGCGGCCCCGCCGAACAGGGCACGGGCCTGCCGCTTCGCCTTGTCCACGGTGGCCACGCCCTGCAGGGTGTAGCTGGTGTCCGGGAACGGCGGGGTGACCCGCACGGTGTGGCCGGTCATCTGGGCGTACGCGTGCAGCAGCCACCATTGGCCGTTGGCCTGGTTGGCCTGGACGGCCGAGTCGCTGAGGTTGCCGTCGATGTTCCAGTACGCGATGTCCGCGTCGACCTTCGCCTCCTCGATCGCCGAGATCCACTGGATCATCTGGCCGGGCACCGAGGTGTGGTAGTTGAACGCGTACTCGTTGATGTTGATCGGCAGGTGCCTGCCGCCGAGGATCTCGTTCTCCCAACCGCGGTATCGGGCCACGCTGGTGCGTACGGCGGACGGGTTGCTCAGCTCGTGCCAGGTGATCACGTCGGGCACCGTGCGGGCGGCGACGGCGTGCGTGAGGAAGCCCTTCACCTGGTCGTACAGGATGCTGGTGTTGGGGCCGGCGATCCGCGCGCCCGGCATCTTCTGCTTGATCAGCCGGTAGGCCCGGTCCCACGCCGCGAAGAAGTGCTGCGGGTCGGTGAGCCAGCTGACCCCGTTGTAGCTCCACTCCCCCGTGCCGAACATGTTGCCCTCGGGCTCGTTGAACGGCACGAAGACGATGTTGTCCTGGTATTTCGCCGGGAGCTTGCGCACCTGGCCGACCTGCTTGGCGATCTTGGAGAGATAGTCGTCGAGCTTGGCCTGCGGTGTGCCGCCGGGCCACTGGTAGGGGAAGCCGCGGTAGATGTCGGTCATGTAGATGTAGACGTCGCCGTCGGTGGCGTCGGCCAGCGGCTTGACCACTTCCAGGGCGTCGGCGCCGGGATGCTGCGGGCCGTCCTGCGCCTTGGTGGACACGGTACGCAGGTTGATGCCCTCGATGAGGTTGCGGGACGGCACGCCGTCGCCGTACAGGCCGTACAGCGTGCCGGAGGCGCCGCCGTGGAAGGCGCCGGTGTCGGTTGCCAGGTCGATGTCGAGATCTCCGGGTGCCACCACCCTGACCTTAGCGGTGGCCGTCCGGCCGGTACCGGCAACCGCACCGGTCACCGTGAACGTGCCCCGCTTGGCGTAGGCGGCGGGGTCGATCGCCGGCCACGCCACCGGAAGGTCGCGGTCGATGCCGTCGGAGTACGTGCCGGTCACCGCCGGCAGGCGCGGTGCCGTCCCGACCGTCGTGGTGACCTCGACGGTGGTCGGCCCGGTGCCGGTCAGCGTGGCGAGGCGGTCGCCGGCGAGCGCGGCCACCTCGGCGTCGCCGAACGCGGTGTCGTAGACGCGGAAGTCGTCCAGGGCGCCGGACAGGACGGGATGCCCGTTCCAGAACGGCTTGCCGAGGAAGCCGGAGGTGGTGTTGCCCGGCGCGTACATGGTGGCGGCCAGGTCGAGGACGGCCGGCGTGGAGCCGATCCGGACGCCGTTGACGTAGTACGTGATGGTCCGGCCGTCGATGGTGGTGACCAGGTTGAGCCATTGGTCGGCGGGCAGCTTGCGGCTCGCGGTGACACCGACCTCCGCCTGGCCGTTGACCGGCTTGACGGACGACCGGCTGCGCCCGACGCCGCTGAACGACGGGGTGACGAAGGTGGCGGCGTTCTGGTCCTTGCCGAGGCAGTAGACCCACTGGAAGTCCTCGCCGCCGGCCCACTTCACCCAGGTGGAGATGGTGGCGGCGGCGAGACCACGGAACAGCCCGTTCGGGACGGAGACGTACGGCCCGCCGGTCAGCCGGAGCGCCTGCGACCCGTCCGGGCCCGCGGTCGTGCCGGCCGCGGCCGGGTTGACCAGCGTGCCGTCGAGCCCGGAGCCGGACCGGTCGGCGATCGTGCCGGCGGACAGGTCACCCTCGAAGTCGTAGTGCAGCACGAGCCGTCCGGTGCCGGCGGCCTCGGCGGCGGCCGGGGCCCCGCCGAGGACGGCGGCGGCGACTGCGGTGGCGAGTGCGGTGGCCATGAGCCGGCGGGTCATGCGGCCCGTCCTTCCTGCGCGGAGAGCCGGGCCTCGTGGGCCGCGGCGAGGATGAGGTAGCTGCTGGCGGTCCAGGTGTAGGCGCGGTCGCGCAGGCCGGCGCCGGTCTCGGCGTCGAAGTTCTCGGCGAAGCCGGATTTCTCGCACAGGGCCCGGAACCGGCGGCTGATCTCGTCGGCGAGGCCGGTGCGGCCGGCCCGGCGCAGGCCGTCCTCGACCAGGACGGTGGCGGGGGCCCAGATCGGTCCGCGCCAGTATCCGTCCGGGGTGTAGTGCGGCGACGAGACCGGCTCGGTGGCCAGTCCGTGCGCGGTCAGGTGGGTGGTCACGCCGTCGACGAGGCGGTCGAGGACCTCGCGGGGCAGCTGCGGGCCGAGCGCCACCGCCATCAGGTCGAGCAGGCTCGTGCTGCGGCGGGTGCGGCCGGTGGCGGCGCCGCGGGCGGCGAAGCGGGTGCCGTCCCACAGTTCGTCGACGAGGGTGGCGCGGATGCGTACCGCCTCGTTGTTCCAGCGCGCCGCCGCGGCCGCGTCGCCGAGTTCGGCGGCCAGCGTGGCCACCTCGTCGAGTTGCAACGTCAGGAAGGCGGCCAGGTCGGCGGTCTCCACCAGGCGGTCGCCGTCGAAGGTGGTCGCGTTGTCCCAGCCGCTGTCGTTGCCGTGCTGGTAATGCGGCAGGTCGTGGCCGGGGACGCGGCGGTGCACGAGCCAGAACTCGGTCCAGCGGGCCAGCCGCCGGTAGGTCTCGGCGAGCTCGGCCCGGTCGAGCGCCCGGGGCAGGAGCCGGCGCAGGTGACCGAACGCCCAGCCGTGGATGGGCGGCTTCACGAAGTTGTACAGGACCTCGGAGTGGGTGACCGAGTCGGGCAGCGCGCCCGCCGCGTCCTGGTGGTCGAACGGCAACTGGAACTGGTGCCAGGCCAGCTCCGGGTCCCCGGGGGCGAGGGCCAGGGCGTTGAAGCAGTGGTCCCAGCTCCACACCTTGTCCATCCAGTGCTTCGACATCAGCACGGCCGGCCGGCCGAGGAAGCCGCCGGGGGCCACGGTGGCCGACCACAGCACGTACGCCGCGAGTTCCGCGGCCGGCGTGCGGGCACTGCGCCACGGCGCCACGGCGTCGGCGAACGCCGCGAACCGCGCCCGGGTGGCCCGGGCGACCTCGTCGAACGTCGCGGTTGCCGGGTACGGCGGGCAGGCCGTCGCGTACTCCTCGACGGCCACCTCCCAGGCCGCGTCCGCGGGCAGGTCGAGGTGGCGTTCGCCGGCGCCGAGCAGCTCCGGGCCGGCCGCGACCGGGTCGCCGGCCGTGAGCACGGTGACCCGGTAGCGGCGCCCGGTCTCGTACGAGGTGAAGACGTGTGCCCCGTCGACCGGGTCGCGATAGAGGTAGGTGCCGCTGAACGGGGTGAGTTCGCCGGCGGCCGCGGCGATCCGCAGGCCGAGCCCGGTCCCGCGGAGGCGGACCGTGGCCGGGTCCTGATAGACCAGCTCGATGCGGCCGCCGCCGTGCCGCCAGCGCAGCCGGGCCGGGTCGGCGGTGATCACCGGGTCGACGCGCCGGCCGTCGCGCCGCGGCTCGAAGCGCAGCACCGGGTGCATCCCGGTCTGGTGCGACACCAGATGCAGATCCTCGGCGACGGTCTTCTCCGCGATGACCGGGGAGATGCCGAACCAGGAACCCTGGTGGCTGAACGGGATCTCCTGGACGGAGAAGGTGGAACCCTGCGACATGGCGGCCTTTCAGTCCTTGACGGCGCCGGCGGTGATGCCGGCGGCCACATAGCGCTGCGCGGCGATGAGCAGCAGGGTGGCGGGGATGGAGGCGATCACGGCGGTGGCCATGATGGCGTTCCATTGTTGATTGTTGTTGCCGATGTAGCGGTAGATGCCGAGGGTGATGGGTTGCTCGGTGCCGCCGCCGTCGAGCGTGGTGGCGAAGACGAAGTCGGACCATGCCCAGAGGAAGGCGAACAGGCTGACCGTGACGACGGCGTTGCGGGAGACGGGCAGGATCACCGAGACGAAGGTGCGCCATTTCGAGGCGCCGTCGATGAGGGCGGCGTCGACGAGTTCGTCGGGGATGCCGGTCATGAAGGCGGTGAAGATGAGCACGCCGAACGGCACGGCGATGGTGGAGTCGGCGAGGATCAGCCCGGCCGCGCTGTTGAGCACGCCGAGGCGCAGGTAGATGGCGTAGAAGCCCATTGCCATGATGATGCCGGGGATCATCTGGGCGATGAGCAGGACGAAGCTGAGCGCGCCGCCGCCGCGCGGGCGCAGCTTCGCCAGGGAGTAGCCGGCCGGCGCCGAGATCAGCAGGGTGAGCAGCACGGTGCCGAGGCCGACGAACAGGCTCGTACCGAGGTAGGGCAGTTGCTGGTCGAGGACGGCCCGGTAGCCCTCCAGGGTGCCGTGCACGGGGAACAGGTAGGGCGGGTCGTGGCGCATGTCGGTGTCCCGGGTGAACGACACGTTGATCATCCAGTAGACCGGGAACAGCATGATAGCGGTGAGCAGGACGCCGACGGCGGTCTTGAGGGGCTTGGTCATGTCGCCTGCCTGCGCTGGATGCGGATGTAGAGCAGGCCGAAGACCAGCGCCATGATGATCAGCAGGTTACCGACGGCGGCGCCGGGGCCGAACGCGGGCAGCAGGTTGCCGAAGCCGAGCCGGTAGGACCAGGTGGCGAACGTGGTGGACGCGTCGGTCGGCCCGCCCCGCGTCATGATCCAGATGATGTCGAAGACCTTGAGCGTGTAGACCAGGCCGAGCAGCAGGGTGATCGCCGAGACCGGCCGCAGCAGCGGGACGGTGACCCGCCAGAACCGCTGCCAGCCGGACGCCCCGTCGAGGGCGGCGGCCTCGTACAGGTCGGCCGGGATGGCCTGCAGGCCGGAGTAGAGCACGACCAGGTTGAACGGGATCCCGATCCAGATGTTCGCGATGATCACGCTCGGCAGCGCCCAGTCCGGCGAGGTCAGCCAGTTGACCGGGCCGAGGCCGGCGAGTTCCAGGGCCCGGTTCACGATGCCCGAGTCGCTGTTGAGCATCCACGACCAGGTCGACGCCGAGACGATCAACGGCAACAGCCACGGTACGAGGAACAGCGCGCGCAGCGTGGCGGAGAGCCGGAAATGCTGGCTGAAGAAGACCGCCAGGGCCAGCCCGATCGAGAACTGGAAGGCCAGCGACGCGGCGGTGAACACCACGGTGTGCCACAGCGCCGGCCCGAACGTGGGGTCGGTCAGCACCTTGGCGTAGTTGTCGCCGCCGCTGAACAGGGCGTCGCCCTGGACGAAGGACCGGACCGTGTAGTGCCGCAGGCTCAGGTCCAGGTTGCGGTACAGCGGCCAGGCGTAGAACGCGACGAGGTAGAGCACGACCGGGGCGAGGAACGCCCAGGCCGCCCACTGCCCCGAGCGGTGGCGGTGCGGGACCCGGGCCGGGACGGTGGAGGCCACCGCCCCGGCCCGGCTCGTCACGGTCACTTGGTCGCCGCGGCCGCGGTGGTCTGCGCGGACTTCAGCGCGTCGGCCGGTGACTTGCCGCCGGAGAGCGCGGCCTGGAACGCACCCCACATCGGCTCGGAGATCTTCGGGTACTTCGTGCCGAGGTCGTCGCTGGTGCGGCCCTTCGCGGCGCCGACCGCCTCGACCCAGACCTTCAGGCCGGGGTTGGCCGCGACCTGCTTGTCCTGCACCGCCTTGATGGGCGCGACGTAGGACAGCGTGGTGTCGGTCGTCTCGAGGTTGCCGGGGCTGGCGACGCAGGCCACGATCTTCTGGGTGGTGGCGTACCGGGCGGTGTCCTTCTGCACCGGGACGGTCACGAACTCACCGCCGGTCGGGGCCGGCGCGGTGCCACCGGCCTGCGACGGGATCGGCACGATGCCCCACTCGAAGCCGGCCTTCTTGGCGTTGCCCAGCTGCCAGGTCCCGTTCTCGGTGAACGCGAAGTCACCCGAGGCGAACTCCTGCCAGCTGGTGGTCTGGGTGTTGTTGAGCACCGAGTTGGGGGCGTAACCCTTCTTCAGCCAGTCGGTCCACAGGTTCAACGCGGCCACGCCCTGCGCCGAGTCGAGTTGTTTCAGGTCGGCGCCGGAGCCCCAGAACCACGGCAGGAACTGGAAACTGCCCTCCTCGGTGCCGATCGCCGAGAACGTGATGCCCTTCTTGCCGGCCGCCTTCACCTTCGCGAGGGCGGCGGTCAACGACGCCCAGTCCTTGATCGAGGCGGGGTCGACCTTCGCGGCGTCCAGGACCTTCTTGTTGTAGTACAGCGCCAGGGTGTTCGCGCCGATCGGTACGCCGTACGTCTTGCCGCCGGCCTGGCCCGCGGCGAGCAGGTTGGGCAGGAACGCCGAGGTGTCGAGCTTCGTCTCCGCGGTGGTGCTGAGCACGCCGCCCTCGGCGAGGGTGGACACCACCGGGTTGTCCACGATCAGGACGTCCGGCGCGTTGCCCTGCTGGGCTGCGAGCAGGACCTTGTTGGTCAGGTCGGTGGTGTCGTAACCGGTGCGCTTGACCGTGACGCCGGCGTCGGTGCCGCACTTGGTCAGCAGCTTCACCCAGTCCGAGGAGTCGTCGAACTGCGGGTAGGGATCCCAGACGGCGTACGTGCCGCCGCCGGCCGAACCCGGCGAGGCACCGGAGCCGTTGTCGTTCGAGCAGGCGCCGGTCGCGCCGGTCACGGCAAGGGCGAGCGCGGTGAGGCCGGCGAGGCGCCACCGTACGGGAGAGGTCTTCATGGTCGTGTCCCCTTGGCAGGTCGGGGTTCCGTCGAACCGATTCGGCGAATCGGTTCGACGGAACATAGGCGCGCGAAGCGCCCGCGGTCAAGGGCGGGAGCACCGCGTTTGCCGCATGATGTAACACCGGCGTCATGGGCGGGACACGACCCATTGACAGCCGTTACAACCACGCCGTACGGTGCGTCGAATCGGTTCGCTACGGGTGCCGCACCCCGGTTGCGGGGCGGTCCGGCGGCTGGGTCAAGCTGCTCTCACCACACGCGTGAGGGGTTACGGGATGAACATCGGTGAGATCGCCCGCCGGGCCGGAGTGTCGCGCAGCACCGTCTCGTACGCGCTGAGCGGCAAGCGGACCGTCTCGCCGGAGACCCGCCGGCGCATCCAGGCCGTCATCGACGAGCTGGACTACCGCCCCAACGCCGCGGCCCGAGCGCTCAAGGAGGGCCGCACCCGCACCCTCGGGCTGGTCATCCCACCCGCCAGCCTCCGGCTCACCGACATGCAACTCGGGTTCGTCGCCAGCGTGGTCGAGGCCGCCGCCCGGGCCGACTTCGACGTGCTGCTCTCCCCCTCCGGCGGCGACCACGACCGCTCCTTCGAACGCGTCGTCACCGGCCGCCGGGTCGACGGCGTCATCCTCATGGAGATCCGCCTGGAGGACGAGCGGGTCACCCGGCTCGAACAGACCGGCCTGCCGTTCGTCACCATCGGCCACACCGCCCACCCGCACGGCACCTGGTGGGTGGACCTCGACTACGCCACCCTGATGGCCCGCTGCGTGCACCACGTGGCCGACCTGGGCCACCGCCAGGTCGCCCTGATCAACCGCTCCTCCGAACTGGTCGCCGCCGGGTACGGGCCGGCCCAGCGCGCCCTGGCCGGCTTCACCGAGGCGCTCGCCCAGCGCGGGCTCACCGGGGTCGACCTGTGCTGCGGCGACGACGCGGCGTCCGGCGAGGCCTGCCTGGAACAGCTCCGCGACCGGCACCCCGAGGTAACCGCCATCGTCACCATCAACGAGGCCGCCCTGCCGGGCATCCAGCGCGGCCTCGAACGGGCCGGCGTCGTCGTCCCGCGCGACCTGTCGATCGCCGGCGTCGTGGCCCCGCACTGGGCCGAGGACTTCCGGCCCCCGCTGACCGCCGCCGACGTGCCGACCGAGATGGGCGCGCACGCCGTCGACCTGCTCCTCGAACGCATCGCCACCCCCGACGCGGCACCCCGGCACCTGCTGCTCACCCCGCCCATCTCGCTGCGGTCGAGCACCGGCCCGGCCCCCACCCGATAGCCGATTCCCGCGGCCCCGCGGCACCTGCGGTGGCCAAATAGGCGGGCCAGATACCGGCGAGCCGCGTCAGGTTTCAGTCCGCGCCCGGCCGTTG
>Ga0070668_100000992_pt1 | contig 19909 bp, 16 predicted proteins | sample KBSS43metaG_FD_64661 | JGI IMG/M metagenome (GOLD analysis project Ga0070668, IMG submission 64661) | Switchgrass rhizosphere microbial communities from Kellogg Biological Station, Michigan, USA - KBS S4-3 metaG | ecosystem: Host-associated > Plants > Roots > Rhizosphere > Soil ... | reverse complement strand
ACCGGTGGCCTGCTCTGGTTCGCGACGGTCCGCGCGCTGCGGCTGCGCCACCGGCCGCCGGCCGGGGTGCCGGTGACCCGGCGGGACGCGCCGGCGCTGTGGACGATGCTGGACGCGGCGGCCGGTGCGGCCGGGGTCGCGGCGCCCGACGGGGTGACCGTGGTGGCCGAGGCCACCGCCACGCTCGCCGAGCAGCTGCGGTTCGGTGGCCTGCGGGGCGGTCGCCGTGACCTGCTGCTCGGCCTTCCGCTGCTGCTGGCCTGGGACGAGGCGCGGCTGCGGGCCGTGGTGGCCCACGAGCTGGCGCACGGGTCGCCCCGGCTCGGCCGGTTCGCCCCGATGGCGCGCCGCGGCCGGCTCGCGCTGGCCCGGATCGTGCCACGGATCCCGCGGCGCAGCCCGGCCGGGCCGCTGCTCCGGGCGTACGCGAGGTGGTATCGCCGGGTCGACGAGCCGTTCAGCCGCGCTCAGGAGCTGGCCGCCGACCAGATCGCGGCGTCGTTCGCGGGCCGGCAGGCCGCCGCCGCGGTGCTGCGGGACGGGCCCGTGCTCGACGGGATGCAGCAGCTCTTCCATGCGGAATACCTCAGTCCCGGCTGGCAGGCCGGCTACGTGCCGGATGACGTGTTCGGCGGGTTCCTGCGGGTGCTGGCGGCGCGGGCCGACGACGCGGTCGCGTTGTGGGCCGTCGAGCCGGCAGCGCCGGGGGAGTGGGACACCCATCCGCCGCTGGCCGACCGGCTGGCCGCGCTCATACCGCCGGACCCCAAGCCGGCTGACGCGACGCGGGCCGATGCGCCGCCGGGCGATGCGCCGCCGGCCGACGCGACGCCGGGCGACACGGCACTGGGCGACACGGCACTGGGCGACACGGCACTGGGCGACACGGCACTGGGCGACACGGCACTGGGCGACACGGCACTGGGCGACACGGCGCCGGAGCCGGCGGCGCTTGAGGGTGCGGCCCGGCCGGACGCCGAGAGTGGAGACTCGGCCGCCGGTGACCTCGTACCCGATCTGCCCGGGCTCGGGCGTGCGTTGCAGGCGGTGGCCTTTCCGCCGGCCGGGCGCGCGGTCGTCGGCTGGGACGAGTTCTTCGGCGTGGCGCGGATCGCCGAGATGGAGCGCGAGGCCGACGCCTCGCTGCGGGCCCTGGCCCGGGCGGCCGGCCGCCCGGTGACGGGTGCCGCCGAGGTGCTCGACCTCGCCGCCGACGGGCAACTCCGCAAGATCGCCGAGACGATGTTCGCCGGGCGGCCGGCCGAGGAGACGGCCGAGCGGATCTCCGACCTGATCACCCTGCTGTTCGCGCTGGCCGCCCTGGCCAGCGGCGTGGCCCGCTGGCGGCACAGCTGGACCGGCACGGCCGAGCTGGTCGCCATCGACGGCTCGCATCTCGATCTCGCCGGTCCCGCCGCGCTGGCCGCGGACCCGGCGACGGTCGGGTCGGCCCGCGAGTGGCTGGCCGAGCTGGGCATCGACCTCGCTGCGGCGGGCGGTCCGGGCGAGCACCGGCCGGCCCGCGTGCCGGTGCTCGGCGGCGTGGTCAACCTGCTGGTCGACGGCGGGCGTACCGACCTGCTGGTGGTCGAGACCGGCCTGGTGCTGGTGCCGGGCCTGCCGAGGTCGCGCTACGCCGAGGCGAGACGCCGGCTCGCCCGCCTGGCCGCCGAGGGGGTGCTGGCCGACGGCTCGCTCGCGGGCGAGCGCCGGCCCGCCACCGAGCCGGCGATGCCGCCTTCCACCGAGCCGGCGATGCCGCCCGCCACCGAGGCAGCGATGGCGACCACCACCGAGCCGGCGATCGCGCCCACCACCGAGCCGGCGATGGCGACCGTCGCCGCGACGCCGGTCCCGGCCGGGGGCGGCACCTCGGCCGGCTCCAGGCCGGCGGCGGAGGAAAAGCCGGCGGCGGAGGAAAAGCCGGCGGCGGAAGGAAAGCCGGCGGCGGAGGAAAACCGGTTCGTGCCGTTCGCCGAGGTGTCGACCGCGTCGGTCGCGCGCAACGGGCGCCGGGCCTGGGACATCGGCCTGCACGACGGGCGGACGCTGAGCGTCCGTGCGGCACTGGATTCCGACGAGCTGCCCGGCGGCTGGGCGGCCCTGGAGGACGCCGTGGCGTTCCTGGCGCGCACTCGCTGAACGTCCACCCCGTACCGGCTCGATCGCAGATTGCGGCGAAACCGCTGAACTAGCCGAGCCGCGGCTGCGTGGTTGATAGCAGCATGGTCACGTTCGCGACGAACGAGTGACCGGGCAATCACATTGGGCGACAATGGCCCCAGTGGTTGTTCGGTTGGTGTTCGCCAAATTGGGTAGCAATGTGCCTGGATGCCGCCGGATGATCGCATTGACACGGGGGAGGCCAATGATGGAGCGGGGACCGATAGCGCTCTTCTCGGCCATCGTCGCGGTCGGGCTGGGGCCCGCCCTCTGGCTAGGCGTCCAGTTCGGCAGCGTCGGGGTCGCACCACATCGTCCGCCTGCGGTGAGCGAGGTCGATCCGGGCGGGCACGAGCTTCTGGGCGGCCGCGGGGCCGGTGCGGAGGCGACGACCGACGACGGCACCGTCGTCAAGACCAAGCCCCGGGCGAACGTCCGGCCGATCACCAGCTCGCCGGCCCCCTCGCCGTCGGGCAGCCCGTCGTCCGCCGACCCCGGCCCGAGCGTGAGCCCGAGCGAGCCGGCCGGCAATGGCGACGACCCGAAGCCCACGCCGACGGATCCGGCGCCCGGCCCGACCGACCCGCCGGGCGGCGGCGAGACCGAGGATCCGACGGTCCCGCCGGAGCCACCCGGCGACGGCGACGACCCGGGTGGTGACCCGACCGAGCCGGGCGACGGCGGCTCCGTCGGGGCCGGCGACCGGGCCAGCGTCTGAGCGCCGGCGGCCACCTATCTGTCCGGGTCTGGCAGATAGGTGGCCGCCAGCCCGCGGGCCGTCTCCGCGAACCGCTCCCGCAACTCGGCCGGCTCCAGCACCTCGGCCTCCGCGCCGAGCTTCAGCAGCTCGATGTGCCCATGCTTGATCGACTCGATCGGCACGGTGGTGAGCAGCCAGCCGTCCGCGTCGGGCGGGCCCGCCGACTGCCGCGCCACCCGGGCCATCTCCGGCGGAAACACGAAGCCCATCCGGTCGAGGGCGGTCGCTTTCATCCGTACGGTCGCCGTCATCCGGTAGACGCTCTGCTCGTACCGTTCGGTCCACTCCTGCCAGTACGCCGCCAGGTCGAACCCGGCCGGCCGCTCGGCCGGCAGATCCAGCACCTCCGCCTCGAGGATGTTCACCACCCGGTACGCGGTGGTCCGCTCCCGGGACCGGGCCACCAGATACCACCGCCCGGCCTTCAGCACGACCCCGAGCGGGTGCAGCGTCCGGGACACCTCGCGTGGCGCCTTCCACCGGCGGTAACGCACCACCAGCAGCCGCTCCCGCCACACCGCGTCGGCCACCGTGGCCAGGTGCGGGGTCGGCTCCTCCGCGCGGAACCAGCCGGGCGCGTCCAGGTGGAACCTCTCCCGTACCCGATCGGCCCGGTCGCCCAGCTCGCCCGGCAGCGCGGCACGCAGCTTGAGCTCGGCCGTCGCCAGCACCGACCCGAGCCCCAGTTCCGCGGCCGCGGCCGGCACCCCGGCGAGGAAGAGCATCCCGGCCTCCTCGGAGGTCAGGCCGGTGAGCCGGGTCCGATAGCCGTCGAGCAGCTGATAGCCGCCGGCCGGGCCGCGATCGGCGTAGATCGGCACACCGGCGGCGCCCAGCGACTCGACGTCCCGATACACCGTGCGCACCGAGACCTCTAGTTGCCCGGCGAGCGCCTGCGCGGTCATCCGCCCCCGGGTCTGCAACAGCAGCAGCAGGGAGACGAGACGGTCGGCGCGCATGTGCGCACGTTAACCCCGGCATGCTGAAGGGGAGCCCGGGGGCAGGGGCTCCCCTTCAGCGGCCGAGGGTGGGTTACAGGGTGACCACGCGGTTGAGCAGCTCGCGGTAGCCGCGCAACTCCAGGCGCAGTTTCTCGGTGTCGTCGGAGCCGGAGGCGAGCGCGCCCTGCTGGTTCTTGAGAGCGTCCGCGAGCTTGTCGAGGGCATCGCTCAGCAGCGCCGCGGCCTCGGCGGTGGCGTCCTTCGGGCTGTCCACGAAGCGGAGCTGGATGTCGCGGAACCGCTCGGCGAACGTGTCGCCGTCGGGGAAGAACCGGTCGGACGCGGCCGGGGAAGCCGGGGCGGCGGCCGCGACCGGCACAGTGTCGGAGTCGACCGTCCGGTCCTCGTCCGGCGCGGCGTCGACCGGGATCGCAGTGACCGGAACCGCGGCGGCGGCAACCGGGACGGCCGCGGCGGCGGTGACGCGCGTGTCGGCCCCGTCGGTCCTGGCCTGATCGTCGGCCCGGTCCTCGCCGGCCCGGTCCTCGTGAGCCCGCGCTTCGTCGGCCCGATCCTCGTCGGCTACGTCCGCCCGCGCCTCGTCGGCTGTCGTCGCGGAGGAGTCCCGGGTGTCGGCCCGGTCATCCAGCGGCTCGCCGGTGGCCGGCTCGACCGCCGTGGGACTGTCGAAGGTCCCCTCGTCCTTGATCGTATCCGGCTCGGCCCGGTCGCGGTCCGCCCCGGCCGTCTCGTCGACCGCGGTGCCGTCCGGACCGTACGTGGTGCCCTCCGCGTCCCGATCGCCGGCCGGACGGGTCCACGGCTGCCCGACCTCACCCGCCCGCGCCTGCTCGGGGAGCTCGTCGGTGCCGGGCACGCCCTGCCGGGCGGCGTTCTCGTCCTCGGCCGCGCCGGGCGCGTCGCTCCACGGCGACCCGGCCCGCTGCTGCGGCACGGTGACGGTGTCGGCCTCCGCCCGGTCGCGGTCCTCTTCGGAGTCGGGCCGGTCGGTGTCTTTGGCTTCGTTCGAGAAGAACTTCATGGTCGCGGGCTCCTAGCGGTGCTGTCGGGGGCGGTGTCGTCGGCGGCCGTGCGGGGAGCGGGCGCCGGCTTGTCCGTAGGGGCGGTGGCGGTCTCGGACGCGGCCGGGACCGGGTCGGTGCCGAGCAGGTCGGCGAACAGGGCCCGGTAGTGCACCAGCGCCTGGCGCAGGTCCTCGGTGCTCGCCTCGCCGCCCTTGTTGCGCTCGCTGATCTCGTGGGCGTCGCGGTAGTGCTGCAGCGTGCCGGCGTGCTCGACCGACAGGTCGGCCAGCTTTTCGTCGTAGTCGCCGGTCGGGTAGCCCCGCTCGGCGATCAGCCGGGTGACCAGCTCGTCGGCCGTGGTGACCGCCTCGGCCGGACTGTCCACGAACTGGATCTGCACCTCTTCCCACGCCGCCGCGTACCTGGCCTGGGACTCCGGCGAGAGCGGCTTGAGCTCCAGTGCGGCGTGCCTTTTCTCCCGTTCGCGTAGCTCTTTCTCCGCCTCGGTGCGGTTTCCGGTGTGCTCGACCGTCCGGTCGTACTCGGGTCCGAAGGTGTTCCGCAGTTTCTTGCGTCGTCCGACCTGGATGCCGTAGAGGACCGCGGCGACGACCACCAGGACGACGATGATCAGGATGATGGTGAGGGTGGGGGACATCGGGTTCCTCCTTATTCAAACCCGGTATTCCCACTCACCGCATGCCGTCAATCCCATTGAGCACAACAAGGTGAAACGGCGGGTCCGTTGTGGTCTGTCGCAAGGACGACTCGGCGCCGTCGCACGGGATAATTAGGATATAAACCCCTCCATCGTACGCTCGGGCGCTGGCTCCGATGGAAGGGATTACGTATCCTGCCGGAGGCGCGCCGGATCGTCGGGGGCCGTCCCGACCGGTGCCGCCGAACGCTGTCAACCCTCGGGCGGAGCCTGATGAAGAGCCGACACTGGTCGATCCGTTCGAAGATCATCGCCCTGGTCACCGTGCCGCTGAGCGCGCTCGTGGCGCTGTGGGTCTTTGCGACGCTGCTCACCGCCGGGCCGGCGCTGCACCTGCTGACCGCCCGGACGCTGCTGGACAACGTCGGCAACCCGGGCGAGGTCCTGGTCGGCGAGCTGCAGCGGGAACGCCGCCTCTCGGTGGAGTTCCTGTCCGCGCCCGGGCCGCTGCCGGCCCGGCTCTCCGCGCAGCGCGGCCAGACCGACCGGGCCGCCGCCGACTTCCGCGCGGCGGCCGGCGGCGACGACGCGCAGGACGCGGCGAGCGACGAGCTGCGCGCCCGGATCGAGCAGGTCGTCAGCGGGCTGACCAACCTGGCCGACCAGCGGGCCCGCATCGACCGCCGGGAGACGGACGCGATCGGCGCCCAGGGCATCTACACCGGCATGATCGACAATGCGTTCGACATGTTCGAGGCCAGCGGGGCCCTCGGCGACGAAAAGATCGACCGCGAGATCCAGGGCATCACCTCGGTCAGCCTCGGCCGCGAGTACCTCGGCCGGGTCGACTCGCTGCTGGCCGGCGCCACGGTGGCCGGCAAGTTCACCGAGCCGGTGCGCACCCAACTCATCCAGGACGTGGGCACGGCCCGTTTCCTGCTCCGCGACGGCGTGGCAAAACTGCCCGACGACCGCCGTACGGCCTACGAGGCGCTCAACCGGGGCGTCTACCTGTTCGGGCTCAACCGCATGCTGGACACCCTGGTCGCGCAGAGCCGCACCGGAGTCGTCTCGCCGGTCTCGGGCAACACCTGGCACGCCATGTATGTCACCGCGGCCGACCAGTTGCGGGTGTTCGGGCTCGACTCGGCGGACGCGCTCGCCGACCGCACCACCCCGCTCGCCGTCGAGATCATCGTCCGGCTCGCCGTGGCCGGCCTGCTCGGCCTGATCGCCCTGGTCATGTCGATCGTGGTGTCGCTCAAGGTGGGCCGCTCGATCGTCGGCCGGCTGCGCCGGCTGCGCGGCGAGGCGCAGGAGATGGCCGCCGAGCGCCTGCCCAACGTGGTCCGCCGGCTGCAGCGCGGCGAGGTTGTCGACGTGGAGGTCGAGACGCCGCCGCTGCGCTACGGCCGGGACGAGATCGGCCAGCTCGGCCGCGCGTTCAACGACGTGCAGCGTACGGCCGTGCAGTCCGCCGTCGAGGAGGCCACCGTCCGGCGCGGGCTCAACGAGGTGTTCCTCAACATCGCCCGGCGCAGCCAGACGCTGTTGCACCGGCAACTCGCCCTGCTCGACAAGATGGAACGCCGCGAGACCGAGCCGCAGGAGCTGGAGGATCTCTACCGCGTCGACCACCTCGCCACCCGGATGCGGCGGCACGCCGAAGACCTGGTGATCCTCGCCGGTGCCGCGCCCGGCCGTGGCTGGCGCAACCCGGTCCCGGTGATCGACGTGATCCGCGGCGCGATCAGCGAGGTGGAGGACTACAAGCGGGTCGACATCCGCTCGGTGGAGGCGGCGGCGCTGCTCGGCCGCGCCGTCGGCGACGTCATCCACCTGCTCGCCGAGCTGCTGGAGAACGCGGCGTCCTACTCGCCGCCGCACACCCGGGTGCAGGTCAGCGGCCAGGTCCTGCCGAACGGCTACGCCGTCGAGATCGAGGACCGGGGCCTCGGCATGACCCAGGAGGCGCTCGACGAGGCCAACCGCCGCCTGGTCGAGCCGCCCGACTTCGACCCCGCGGACAGCGCCCGGCTCGGCCTGTTCGTCGTCGCCCAGCTGGCCAACCGGCACGGCATCCGGGTGTCGTTGCGCGCGTCCGCGTTCGGCGGGGTGACCGCGATCGTGCTGATCCCCGGCGAGCTGGTGGCGGCCGGGCCGACTCCGGCGGCGCTGCCGGCGGGTCAGTCCTCGGCCCGGTCCGGACCGGACGGACCGTCCGGCGGCGACCGGCCGCGGGATCGGCCGCTGGTCGGGTCCGGCACCGACGACCCGGCCCGGCAGTCGCTCGCCGAGCTGCAGTGGCAGGGCACCGAGGAACTGCGTCAGGTCACCGTCGCCGGCCGCCGGCCGGTCACCATCAACGGCACGGCGACGCCGATCCCGCGGCAGCGCACCGAGCCGCGCGCCGACCAGCTGGGCCTCGGGCAGCGTCTGGAGCAGCTCAGCATCGAACAGGGCGGCCAGCACCGGGCCGACGCCGGCCCGCTGCCGAGTTCGATCGCCGACGGCCTGAGCGCGGAGGGTCTGGTCCAGCGCCGCCGGCGCCGCCCGGTTGACCTCGGCTCCGCCACCCCGCCGCAGGCCGGCCCGGCATCGGCGGCGGATCTGGCGGTGCCGCCCGGGTCCGGCGCCCGAGCCGTCCCGCGAAACTCGAACCCGGCCATGCCGACCTCCGCGTCGCCGCTGTTCCCGGGCTCGCCGCCGGCGCTGCCGCCGTCACCGTCCGTGCCGACCTCGGCCGCGCCGATGTTCGTCGCGCCCACCTCGCCCGCCCCGAACGGCAACGGCTCCCGCGAGCCGGCCGCGGCCGGCGACCCGTCGTCCGCCGAGGACGGATTGCCGCGCCGGGTGCGGCAGGCCAGCCTGGCGCCCCAGCTGCGTCGCCCGACCGGTGCCCCACCGGCCGAGGAGGACTCGCCGCTGCGCTCGCCCGAGCAGATGCGCAGCATCATGAGCGCCCTGCAGCGCGGCACGAACCGGGGCCGGATCGACGCCGCCCGCTACGGTCCCGATCCGACCGGCGCGCCCCGGCCAGACCCGGCGGCCGACGGTGGCATGACCGGTTTAGGCACGGTGGGAAACGGCACGCTGAGCACCGACGCGATGACCGGCGGTGCCGACGTCCGCCACGGAAAGCGTGCCAGCACCCCGCCCGCCGATGCGGATTCCGTATCCGAAGATCGGTCTAATATGGTGAACCCGGGTGATGCCGGGCAGTCGGAAGCGCCGTCTTTTGCGGATGCCGCTACCGTCAGCTTCCCGGCGATCGTGAACGTCGCGCTTGCCGGGGGCGAGGCGTCATCCGGGGCGGTGCCACCAGCGATGCCTGGTCGGGCGGGCGGCATGGCGACCCCAGACCCCTCCGCGACCAGGCCGGACGTGACCGGCGGCCCCGAGCGCGACGATGTGACCAGGCCGGATAAGGACGCATAAGTTGACACAGACGACAAACCAGAGCGCGAACCTCACCTGGCTCCTCGACGACCTCGTGGAGCGGGTGCCGACCGCGCGGCAGGCCGTGGTGCTCTCGGCGGACGGGCTCATGATGGGCGCCTCGGCGGGGCTGGCCCGGGAGGACGCCGAGCACCTGTCGGCGATGGCGGCCGGCTTCCAGAGTCTCGCCAAGGGTGCCAGCCGGCATTTCGGGGCCGGGCCGGTGCGGCAGACCGTGGTCGAGATGGAATCGGCCTTCCTCTTCGTCACCGCCGCCGGACAGGGCGCGTGCCTGGCCGTGCTCGCCAGCAGCGACGCCGACCTCGGCCTGATCGCGTACGAGATGGCGATGCTGGTCACCCGGGTGGGAGCGAGCATGGCAGCCCCGGAGCGCTCGGCGATCCCACCGTCCGATGCCGGCTGACCCCATGCCGGCTGACCCGATGCGCAAGGCGCATGACTGGCTCGACCAGGACGCGGGTCCGGTGGTCCGCCCGTACGCGATGACCCAGGGCCGGGTGGCGCCGTCCGGCGGCGAGTTCGACCTCGTGGCCTTCGTGGTCGCCACCTCGCCCGAAACCGGTCGCGGTGGCGTGCTGCAACCCGAGCATCACGCGATCGTGGCCGCCGCGTGGGAGCCGATCTCCGTGGTCGAGCTGGCGTCCACCCTGGATTTGTCGGTGGGTGTGGTCCGCGTTTTGCTCGGTGATCTACGCTCTGCTGGGCTCATCTCGATGTACGAACCCCCGGCGGCGTCCCAGCCGCACGACGTCGACGTACTCAAGGCGGTTGTCAATGGACTCCGTGCGCTCTGACCGCAACGGCGCGTCGTCGCGCATTCCCACCGCGCTCAAAATCTTGATCGCCGGGGGTTTCGGCGCCGGCAAGACCACGATGGTCGGCTCGGTGAGCGAGATCCGGCCGTTGCAGACCGAGGAGATCCTCACCGGTGTCGAGGGTGCCGACGACCTCGGCGGCGTGGAAAGCAAGACCACCACGACCGTGACGATGGATTTCGGCCGCATCACGATCACCGAGGACCTGCAGCTCTACCTGTTCGGCACGCCCGGGCAGGACCGGTTCTGGTTCCTCTGGGACGAGCTGTCGCAGGGTGCGCTGGGCGCCGTGGTGCTGGCCGACACCCGCCGGCTCGCCGACTGCTTCCCCTCGATCGACTACTTCGAGCAGCGCGGCACCCCGTTCGTGGTGGCGGTGAACTGCTTCGAGTCCGAGCAGCGCTTCGGCCCCGACGCGGTGGGCCGCGCCCTCGACCTGGATCAGGGCGTGCCGGTGGTGCTCTTCGACGCCCGCGAGCCGGTGGCCGCCCGCAACGTGCTCATCGAACTGGTCGAGTATGTGGCGCGCCGCCAGCTGACCGCCGCCGGTTCCCGGTAGTCAGGCTCCCGGTAGTCAGGCGCCGGCCGGCCGCTGGGCGGCCGGGGCCCACGGGGCGGACGCCTGGGTGGCCGCGGGCGGCAGGGCGATCAGCCGCGGGGCGAGCCGGCGCATGGTCCGCTCCGAGACGAGCCCGCGTTGCAGCAGCTCGTCCGGCCGTTGGAACGGCCCGCGCTGCAGCCGGTCGGCGACGATCCGGTGCGCCTCGGGCATCGCGAGGCGGGTGGCCCGGGCCAGGTCGGCGCTGGGCACGTTGTTGATGTCGATGAGCCCGCCGTCGTCGTAGCTGCGGTGCATGTCGGGCCGGCCGATGGCCAGGTAGACGGCCCGTGCCGGGTCCATGGCGGCGAACTGCCGGGCCTGCTCGCGCAGGATCCAGTCGCGTGTCGTGTTGGCCGAGTGGGTCGCCACCAGCGTGCCGTGCACCGCGGCGGCCAGCGCCGTCAGGATGAAGGTGAACGCGCCGATGGTCTCGGCGGTGCTGCTCTGGGCCGATTCGAGCGGTGTCGGGTCGAGCTCCATGAAGAAGATGCCCAGCAGGAAGAGCCCGAAGTAGCCGGCGGCCGCGAGGAACAGCCAGCGCCGGTGGTAGCGGATGGCGGCGTACACGAAGTAGACGAAGCCCAGGGCCGAAAGCGTGCAGACCGGCAGGAGAACGGCGAAGAGAACGTCGACGTACGGCATCCGCGGCGCGGGCGGCGTCATCCAGTTCACCGGCGGCGGCGGGGGCACGGTGCGGCCGTACGGCGCGGGAGTCGGGGTCGGGGTGGGCGTGGGGGTCGGCTCGGGCGGCACGTACGCCGGGGACGGCACCGGCGTGGCGGTGGTGACGCTGCTGTCGGCCCACGGGTCGACCGGGGCGGTGTAGAACGTCTCACCGCGCAGGATCCGCCGGTGCGCGTCCTGCATCTTTTCGCCGGGCTCCACCCCGAACTGGTCGAGGAAGTACTCCCGGGCGTCGCGGAACGCGGCGAGCGCCTCGGCCTGCCGGCCGCCCTGGTGCAGCGCGATCATCAGCTGCGCGCGCAGCCCCTCGCGCAGCGGGAAGTCCTCCACGAGCCGGGCCAGGTCGGGGATGAGTGCGGTGCTCTGGCCGCGGGCCAACTCGATCTCGGCCCACTTTTCCCACGCGGTGGCATGCATGTCGGCAAGCCTCGTCCGGGCGGCGTCGAAGACCGGGCCGGGCAGCCCGGCCAGCGCCTCGCCGCGCCAGAGCGCCAGCCCGGCCCGCAGCGTCTCGGCGGCCTCGGCGAGCCGGCCGGCGGCGCGCTCGCTCGCCGACCGCGCCACCGCGGCCTGGAACTCGTCCGCGTCCAGCGTGCTCCCGTCGACGCGCAACACGTAACCGCTGCCGGTCAGCGCGAGCAACTCGCCCGGGGTGCGCGGTGCCCGGTCCGGGTCGAGCACGCGGCGCAGGCCGGCCACGTACTTCTGCACGACGTTGGCCCCGTTCTCCGGCGGCTCGTCACCCCAGACGGCGTCGACGATCTGATGGGTCGGCACCGGCCGGCCCGCCTGCAGCAGCAGCACGGCGAGCACCGCCCGTTGCTTGGCCGGCCCCAGATCGACGGGCACGGCGTCCCGCAGCACCCGCACATCACCCAGGATCTCGAACCGCAGCGGGGCGGCAGTCCGACCGTCGGTCACCGGGACACACACCCCCTGAACAGCAGTTATCCAAAACGGCAGCGGAACGGCAGCCGGCAGCAGCATAGCGGCAGCCGGACCGCAGCACGGTCCCGCAGGCTTCATCCCGACAACGGCACTACGCCGCAGCACCCACCTTCGAGAAAGACGAAGAATGATGACCGCACGCAAGGCGTACCTCACCGGTTCGACCGCCGTTCTGTCCCTCACCATCGCGACCGCGGGCGGCTGCGGCCTCGCCACGAAGCCGGCCGCCGACCAGACCCCGAAGGCCGTCGCGGCCACCCCGCGCGAAGCTCTGCTCAAGGCCGTTCCGGACAACCGGGTGGGCGCGTACCGGTTCGACATCAAGGGCGGCACGACGCCGATGTCGGGCGTGCTCGACGCGCCGAAGAAGACCGTCGAGATCAAGATCGTGGAGAAGGAGCCGAGTCTCGGCCTCACCCTGTCGATGACCTCGCTGATCATCGACAAGAAGGGCTGGATGAAGATCGCCTTCACCCCGGCAAACCTGCCGGGCCTGCCGAAGCTGCCGAAGAAGTGGCTGCTGCTGGACCCCAGCAAGGTCAAGGACAAGGACAACAGCCCGCTGCAGTACGGCGATGAGACCGACCCCGGCTACGTGTCGCTGCTGGTGAGCAACTCCGACGGCCTCAAGGAGACCAGCCCCGGGCACTACGCCGGCACCACCGACCTGACCCGGGCCACCAAGGCGGACGTCGCCGACGCCAAGACCCTGACCGCGCTCGGCGGCAAGGCGAAGGCGGTGCCGTTCACCGCGGTGATCGACGCCGAGGGGCACCTCTCGTCGGCGGTCGTGAAGATCCCGGCGGCCGGCAAGGCGAAGGCCGCCACCTACCAGGTGACCTACTCCGGGTACGGCCGGACCACCACCCCCGCCGCCCCGGCCCCCGGCGCGCAGACCCCCGCCACTTCCTCGGTCTACGACTTGCTGAACGGCTGAGCCGGCCGGCCGGCTCCGCTCCGCGGGTGATGGCGGACCTCGCGGTGGAGCGGGTTGGTCGGCCGGGCTGGCTTTGCTGAGTTGGGCGGTCGCGCGGGGTCGGACGGGGGTCCGCGCGGCCGCCCCCTTTCTTCGGTGGGCAGGGACGCGTTGATGCACGATTCGGTGGGTCGGTGTTCGCTTTGCGGACGGCTGGTGCTGGGGCTCGCCGGGCAGGACTGGTGCGTGCTGCCGTGGATGCTCGATGCCGGTGCGGACGACGCCGAGGTGCGGCCCGGCCCGTGCCACGCCCTCTGCCTGCAGGAGCTCGGCGTGGCCGGGGTCTGGGCCGCAGCGGTCGAGGGGTACCACTGCTCGCGCTGGCCGGACTGGATCTCCGGCCTGGACGCCGGGGTCCGCTGGCGGCTGCATCGCAGCCCGCAGGCCCGGCGTTTCCATCTCTGGCGGGCGGACGGCCGGCTCAGCTCGTTTCCGTACGCCGCGGCGCGCCAGCATCCGGCGGCGGTCACCACCGACCTGGCCGAGATGGGCAGCCGGTACGCCGAGGTCCTGCTCGCCGCCATGGGCACCGACGGAGCCGGCATCGAGGTCCCGCTGCCCAGCCTCGTCGCCGCGCTGGCGCTGACCGACCGATATCCCGGTATTTCCGGATCGATCACGCATCGGCTGACGAACGTCGGCACCGCCCACCGGCCCGAATTGATCGACTTCCTCGTCGCCCGGCATCCGCTGGCACTGGATTCGGGGTGTCGCACGGCCGCGTACGAGCTGATCCGCCGACCCGTGTGATGGGATCAGGCCATGGGCGCTAACGGTGAACTCGTCTACGTCGGTGGGTACACGGGTGACAAGGGCGGCGCGGCGGAGGGGATCGCCCTGCTCCGCCGGGACCCGGAGACCGGCGTGCTGACCCGGTCGGGCGTCGCGGCGCACACCCCGTCGCCGTCCTTCCTGGGGCGCCACCCCACCCTGCCGGTCCTCTACGCGGTGAACGAGCTGGATTCGGCCGGCACGGTCAGCGCCTTCACGGTCGGGGCGGACGGCGAGCTCACCCCGCTGTCGGTCCAGCAGACCGGCGGCACCGACCCGGCGCACCTGTCGGTCACGGCCGACGGCCGGCACCTGCTGGTGGCCAACTATTCGAGCGGCTCGGTGTCGGTGCATCCGCTCGACCCGGAGGGTGCCCCGGCCGAGCGCTCCGACCTGCTCGACCTGGCCGGCAGCGGCCCGGTCGCGGACCGGCAGGCGGGCCCGCACGCGCATATGGTGGTCCCGTCCCGCGACGAGGTCCTGATCGCCGACCTGGGTGCCGACCGCGTGTGGCGGACCCGGCTCGACCCGGTCTCCGGCCGGTTGACCATGCTCCCGCCGGCGGTCGTCGCCAAGCCGGGCACCGGCCCGCGGCACCTGCGGTTCTCGCCGGACGGCGCCCTGCTGCTGGTCGGCGAGCTCTCCGGCACCCTGAGCTGGTACCGCGCGGGCGCCGCCGGCGACCTCGAACCGGCCGGCGAGGTGGCGACGACGGACCGGACCGGGGAAAACTTCCCGTCCGAGATCGTTATCCGGCCGGATGGGCGTTTTGTCTACGTGGCCAACCGTGGCCCCAATACGATCACCACCTTCGCCTGGGACGGCGACCGGGCCACCCCGGTAGCCGAGGTGGCTACCGAGGGTGATTGGCCGAGACACTTTATCCTGGCAGGGGATCACCTCTACGTAACCAATCAGCTGTCACAGACTGTGACAACGTTCCGGATCGATCCGGAGACAGGAGTGCCCACGCCGGACGGCGAACCCACCGCGCAGGCGAGCCCCACCTGCCTGTTGCGCTGGACACCCATCGACCACAGATGATCCGTGAGTTAGGACACGCAGGATCTTCTACGGCAAAGCGGTGAAATCAGGCCGAGTCCCGCACTGATCGAAATGGCGTCATCACACATCGTCACGGGTTGGGCCAAGAATTCCTGATCCGAGTAACTTTCCTCCGAACGTATATGGCATTCGGGTTCTGTGATGCGCACTATAGGACGCGTGTCAGGCCGCCATCGTCGAAACTTCAACCTACGAGGAGCGGGCGTCGTCGGAGCTGCGATGGCGATCGTCGTCGTACTAGCCGGGTCCTACCTCGGCTACCAACGACTCTCCGACTCCGGATGCACCGGCTCGGTCAGATTGACCGTCGCCGCCGCGAATGAGATAGCGCCTGCCGTGGAGCAGGCCGCTCAGCGGTGGATCCAGTCCGGTGCCAATGTCCAAGGCACCTGTGTCGCCGTCTCGGTCACCCCCGCGAATTCGGCGACCATGGCCGCCGCCATCGCGGACGAGCACAAGGTCACCCTCACCGGCCTGGGCACCGCGCCCAAGTCGGTCAAGGTGCCCGACGTGTGGATCGCCGACTCGTCGACCTGGCTGCTACGCCTCAAGTCCGAGGCGCCAGGCTTCGTGCCGACCGACGGCAAGCCGATCGCGCAGAGCCCGGTCGTCGTGGCCATGCCGAAGCCGATCGCGGAGCAGCCGGCCATCGGCTGGCCGAACAAGAAGATCGGCTGGAAAGACCTGCTCGGCATGCTCACCACGCAGACCAACCTGAGCGCCAGCATCGTCAACCCGACCCGGGACGCGGCCGGCCTCGCCGGCCTGCTCGCGCTCGGCCAGGCCGCCGGCTCCGGCGCCAAGGCGCAGGCCACCAAGGTCGGTGCGATCAAGGCGCTGGCGCAGAGTTCGTCCGCACTGCGCGACGACCTCATGGAGAAATTCCCCAAGTCGGCCGACGGCCAGGAGATCGCGACCAGCCTGAGCGCCGCCCCGCTGTCCGAGGAGGACGTGGTCGCGTACAACGCGACGAAGCCCCCCGTGCCGCTGGTCGCGCTCTACCTGGAGCCGAGCCCGCCCCCGCTGGACTACCCGTACGCGGTGATGCCCGAGGTCGACCTGCAGAAGGGCGCGGTCGCCAGCGGCCTGCGCGCTCAGCTGGAGACCCCGACGTTCAAGAACGCGCTGGGCGCGGCCGGCCTGCGTGCGCCGGACGGCTCGTACGGTGCCGGCTTCACCCGCCCGCTCGGCGCGCCGGACGCATCGCCGGCGGTGGGCTCCTCGGCCGGTGGCGGGGAGAACGGCGGCACGGCCGCGGCGGGCCTGGACGCCAGCGCGCTCAGCCAGGTGCTGGGCAGTTGGGCCGCGATCACGCTGCCCGGCCGGGTGCTGGCGGTCTTCGACGTCTCCGGCTCGATGCTCACCCCGGTGCCGACTGCCGGCGGCCTCACCCGGGCCCAGGTGACCCAGAAGGCGGCGGCGAGCGGTCTCTCGCTCTTCGACGACAAGTGGGCGGTCGGCGTGTGGTTGTTCTCCACCAAGATGGTGGGCAATCAGCCGTACCTGCCGATCGTGCCGATCAAGCCACTCGTCGCGGCTCGGGAGGAACTGCAGAGGTCGATCGGCCGGATCGTCCCGAAGAGGGGCGGCGAGACCGGTCTCTACGACACCACCCTGGCCGCCTACAAGAACGTGCAGAGCTCGTGGCAGCCCGGCAAGGTCAACTCGGTCATCCTCTTCACCGACGGCAAGAACAAGAACCCGGACGGCATCAGCCTGGACAACCTGGTCGCCGAGCTGAAGAAGCTGAACGACCCGAAGCGCCCGGTCCGCCTCGTGATGATCGGCATCGGCAACGACGTCGACAGCAAGGAGCTGGAGACGATCGCCAAGGCGACGCCGACCGGTGGCGTCTTCATCGCCGAGGACGAGGCCAAGATGAGCTCCATCTTCCTCGAGGCGATCGCAAACCGTTCCGGCGCCAGCAGCTGAGTCCGTACGCCGCGGCGGCCGTCACCCACACCGGGTGGCGGCCGCCGCGCTTTGTTCCGGCACCGTGACCTCCTCGAACGGATCCGGCCGGACCGGTAGTCTCTGCTGCACCATGGCCGTTCACCACGGGCCGGACGGGCCGGACCCGATGCACGCCGCGGCGATCGACGCCGCGGCGCAAGCGCTGCTGTTCACCTTCGAGATGGCCCGCGAGCAGGTCACGCCGCGGCTGTCCGCGTCGCAGCTCAACGCCCTGCTCGCGGTGGAGCGGGCCGAGGGCGTCAACCTGGGTGGGCTGGCCGCGGAACTGGGCATGCTGCTCTCCTCGGCGAGCCGGCTCTGCGACCGGCTGGTCGCCTCCGGCATGGTCGAGCGGGTCCCCGGGCGGGTCGACCGGCGGGAGATCGCGCTCTACCTGACCCCGTCGTCCCGGGCCCTGCTTGCCGAGCTGAGTCGGGTGCGGCGGCTCGCGGTCGCCGCGGTGCTGGAAAAGATGTCCGCCTCGGGCCGGGCGGCGCTGCTGCGCGGCCTCACCGAGTTCGCCGCCGCCACCGAGGAGAGCGACGCGTCCGCGTCCGTCCAGACGGCCTGACGGGGCCGTCAGGAGGCCAGCCGGCCGAGCCAGTCCGCGGGGTCCTCGTGCACGGTGCGGATGACCGTGTCGGCCGCGCCCCGCATCGCGGCGTCCGCGCCGAGGACGGCCGGGCGCAGCGTGACCGGCGCGAGGTCCGCGGTGAGCGCCCGGCGGTGCAGTTCCGCCTCGATCCCGGCGCGCAGCCCGGCGAAGGCCGGCGCGAAACCGCCGCCCAGCACGATCACCCCGAGGTCCAGCAGGTTGACCACGGCGGCGAGGGCGATGCCGAGCGCCGCGGCGGCCCGGTCCGCGTCGGCCGCCATGGCCTCCTGCCCGGCGTACTGCTCCAGGCAGCCCCTCGCGCCGCAGCGACAGGGCCGCCCGTCCGGATAGACCGTGACGTGCCCGATCTCACCGCTCCAGCCCCGCCCGCCGCGGTACAGCTCGCCGTCGAGCACGATGCCGGCGCCGATGCCGACCTCACCGGAGACGTAGAGGAAGGTGGGGTGGCCGCCGCCGTCGGCCCGCAGTTCGCCGAGCGCGGCCAGGTTGGCCTCGTTGTCGACGGTGATCGGCAGGTCGGCCAGCGCGGGCACGGCACGTAGCCGGGCCGGCGCGTCCACGTCCTGCCAGCCGAGGTTGGGTGCCACCCGGACCAGCCCGTCCGGCCCGACCAGGCCGGGCACGGCGAGGGCCGCCCCGGCGAGCGGCAGGCCGTCCGCGGCGGCCGCCCGGCGCGCCTGCGCCGCCACCCGTCCCAGCTCGGCCAGGGCGGCGTCGGGGGAGAGCGGGCGCTGGTCGGCGTGGGTGACGAACCGGTGGCGTACGGATCCGGTCAGGTCGACCACGCACGCGGCCAGATAGTCGACGTTGAGCTCCAGGCCGAGGCCGGCCGGGCCGTCGGGCCGCAGCGCCAGGGCCGCCGCCGGCCGGCCCGCCCCGGTGCGCGGCGCGGGATCGAGCTCGGTCAGCAGGCCGCCCTCGATGAGATCGTCGACCAGGGCCGAGACGGTGGCCCGGGTGAGCCCGGTGGCCGCGGCGATCGCCGCCCGAGACGGCCGATCCGCGCTATTTGCCACGGTTCGCAGGACCAGCGCGAGATTATGGGCCCGCAGGCTGGACTGCCGCACGGGAGCGTGCGAAGCGGTCATGATCCGGCGAGCCACGCCCTTGACAGTGCCATACCCGACCCAAATAATTCAACGAATAAACAAATCCGACCTGTTACGTGGAGGTAACCGTGCCGGTCCAGCCCACACGCGAAGACAAGTTCTCATTCGGCCTCTGGACCGTCGGGTGGCAGGCTCGCGATCCGTTCGGCGAGGCCACCCGGCCAGCGCTCGACCCGGTGGAGGCCGTCCACAAGCTCGCCGAGCTCGGTGCCTACGGCATCACGTTCCACGACGACGACCTGGTGCCGTTCGGCTCGGACGCGCACACCCGCGACAACATCATCGCCGGCTTCAAGAAGGCCCTCGGCGAGACCGGCCTGATCGTCCCGATGGTGACCACCAATCTGTTCACCCACCCGGTGTTCAAGGACGGCGGCTTCACCAGCAACGACCGCTCGGTGCGCCGCTACGCGCTGCGCAAGGTGCTGCGCAACATGGACCTCGCCGCCGAGCTGGGCGCCCGCACGCTGGTGCTCTGGGGCGGCCGCGAGGGCGCGGAGTACGACGTGGCCAAGGACGTGCGCGCCGCCCTCGACCGCTACGCCGAGGCGCTCAACCTGCTCGCGCAGTATTCCGAGGACAAGGGCTACGGCCTGCGCTTCGCCATCGAGCCCAAGCCCAACGAGCCGCGCGGCGACATCCTGCTGCCCACCGCCGGCCACGCCATCGCGTTCGTCCAGGAACTGGAGAAGCCGGAGCTGTTCGGCATCAACCCCGAGGTCGGCCACGAGCAGATGTCCAACCTCAACTTCGCCCAGGGCATCGCCCAGGCGCTGTGGCACGGCAAGCTGTTCCACATCGACCTCAACGGGCAGCACGGCCCCAAGTTCGACCAGGACCTGGTCTTCGGCCACGGCGACCTGCTCAACGCGTTCGCCCTGGTCGACCTGCTCGAACACGGCAGCCCGGCGGGCGGCCCGGCGTACGACGGACCGCGGCACTTCGACTACAAGCCGTCGCGCACCGAGGACATGACCGGTGTGTGGGATTCGGCGGCCGCGAACATGCGGATGTACCTGCTGCTCAAGGAGCGGGCCCAGGCGTTCCGGGCCGACCCGGCCGTGCAGGAGGCGCTCGCCGAGAGCAAGGTGCTGGAGCTGCGTACGCCCACGCTCAACCAGGGCGAGACCTACCAGGACCTGCTGAACGACAAGAGCGCCTTCGAGGAGTTCGACGTCGACGCGGCGGGCGCCCAGGGCTACGGCTTCGTCAAGCTGCACCAGCTCGCCATCGACCACGTGCTGCGCGCCAACTGAGGACTGAGATGAGGCTTCAGTCCGGTCAGGGGCGGCGGGTGGGGCGGTCGGATGGGACTCTGGTTGCCGGGATCGACAGCTCCACCCAGTCCTGCAAGGTGGTCATCCG
>Ga0070668_100000989_pt1 | contig 19947 bp, 20 predicted proteins | sample KBSS43metaG_FD_64661 | JGI IMG/M metagenome (GOLD analysis project Ga0070668, IMG submission 64661) | Switchgrass rhizosphere microbial communities from Kellogg Biological Station, Michigan, USA - KBS S4-3 metaG | ecosystem: Host-associated > Plants > Roots > Rhizosphere > Soil ... | reverse complement strand
GCCGTCCAGCTCGATACCACCGTCGGCGAGCAGGTGCCGGGCCTCCCCACGGCCGCAGAAACCCAACTCCTCCAACTGCATCAGCACATACGGGGTGAAGTGGTCATACAGCACGGCGGTCCGCACATCGGCCGGCCCGAACCCGGACTGCCCCCACAACTGGCGGGCCACCACGCCCATCTCCGGCAGCGCGGCCACCTCGTCGCGGTAGTAGCTGGTCATCACGTACTGGTCGGGCCCGCTGCCCTGTGCTGCGGCACATATCACCGCCGGCGGCCGGCGCAGGTCGCGAGCGCGCCGCTCGGACACCACGACGAGCGCCACCGCGCCGTCGCTCTCCTGGCAGCAGTCGAGCAGCCGCAGCGGCTCCGCGATCCACCGTGACCGGCGATGGTCGTCCAGCGTGATCGGCCGGCCGTAGAACCAGGCGTGCGGATTGCTGGCGGCATGCCGGCGGGCCGCCACCGCCACCCGCCCGAAGTCCTCCGTGGTGGCGCCGTAGTCGTGCTGGTAGCGCCGGGCCACCATGGCGACCATGGCGGCCGGGGTCGCCAGGCCCATCGGGTAGTGCCAGCTCGCGTCGAGCCCCGCCGACGTGGGTGCCTGGGCCAGCTCGGCCGAGGCTCGCCCGAAGCGCCGCCCCGAGCGTTCGTTGAGTGCCCGGTAACACACCACCACCTCGGCCACCCCCGCCGCGACGGCCAGCACCGCCTGCTGCACCACGGCGCAGGCCGCACCCCCGCCGTACGCGATCCGGCTCAGGAAGGACAGCTCGCCCACGCCCAGCTCGCGGGCGACCGCGACCTCCGCGTTCGCGTCCATGGCAAAAGTGACCATGCCGTCGACCTCGGCCGGCCGCAGACCGGCGTCGTCCAGAGCGGCCCGCACCGCCTCGACCGCGAGCCGCAGCTCACTGCGGCCGGAGTCCTTCGAGAACTCGGTCGCCCCGATGCCGGCGATCGCGGTGGTCCGAGCAATCACGACGCCGCCTCCCCACACCAGCAGGACCCGCAAAGCTCAGCGCCCTCGACATGGGCGATCGCGGTAGTCCCAGCAATCACGACCCCACCTCCCCACAGCCGCAGGACCCGCCGCACTGGGCGGCCCCGGCGCCGGCGGTCACGATGTCACCCGGACGGTGGCCGACACGTGTTCGCCGCCGGCCGTGCGACCGCTCACCGTGACCACCCGCTCGCCGGCGTCGGCCTCCGCCGCCCGGCCGGTGAAGGTCAGCGTGTCGTATGCGTAGCAGGGTGCGCCCAGCCGCAGGTCGATGCCCCGCACCACCGCCTCCGGCCCGGCCCACTGTGTGACATAGCGCTGCACCAGCCCGGTGGTGGTCAGGATGTTGAGGAAGATGTCCCGGCTGCCCCGGCGCACGGCCGCGTCCCGGTCGTGGTGGACATCCTGGAAGTCGCGGGTGGCCAGCGCCGTGCTGATCACGACGGTCGGGGTCACGGCCAGCTCCCACGGCGGCAGCGTGACCTCACCCGGCAGCTGCGGGCGCCAGGCCGGCAGCGTCACCTCGTCGTCGAGCCGCACAAAGTCGGCACGCACCGGGTCGCCGATGCGCACCGCGTCGAGGGCCACCCCGCGCAGCTCGCCCACCATGCGCACCCCCTCGTCCAGCTCCACCAGCGCCACCACCACCGGCAGCCGGCGGCCCGGCAGCGGCGGGTGGCGGTGTATCACATAGCTGTGGATGCGGCCCGTGCCCGCGGCGACCACAAATTCTGGTTTGGTGGCGCCACAACCAGGACATCCCGGACCAGGCGGGTGGCGCATCACACCGCACTCACCGCAGCGCTGGATCCGCAGTTCGCCGACGGCCGTCCCGGCCCAGAAGAACGCCGTGTCCGGGCCGATCACCGGGCGCAGCGGGGTGGCCGTCCCGGCCGCCGGCGGGGGCGAGCCGGGACGGAACTTGAGGACCCGGAACCGCATGGTCGCCACCTCTTCCGCACCGACCGTCCAGGTGCTCTCCGTGGTGACGAACCAGCCCTCGCCGAGCGCCGTTCGTTTGGGGCCGGTCACGTCGGTGAGCCGGCTGCGGACCGCCACCTGTTCGCCGTCGCGCAGGTAGCGGTGGTAGGTCTGCGCGGAGTCGGTCGCCACCACCGAGGTGAATCCGGCCTCGTCGAGCACCTCCGACATGGCCCGCAGCGGGTCGGCCGCGTCCGCATCGCCCGGTCGCAGCCCACGCATCGTCCACACCTGCACCATGGCGGGCGGCGCGAGGCCGTCCCGCTCGTACACCGGGTTGGTGTCCCCCATGGCCTCCAGCCAGCCGCGGATGGCCGCCCGGTTGACCGGGTCGCGGCCCGGTCGCGCCGGTGCCTCCCCGGCCGCCGCGATGCGACTCGCGGCCGCCGTGATCTCGTCGTCCATCCGCGCCTCCTACGCCGGCACCAGGGACGGCCGAAGGATCCCGTCCATCGCGCGCCTACCTCGGCACCCGCGGCAACCCAAGGCCCGCCGAGGCGATCAGTTCCCGCTGGATCTCGTTGACCCCGCCGCCGAAGGTCAGCACCAGGTTCCGCTTGGCCTGCACGTCCAGCCAGGTCATCAGCTCGGCGGTGGCCGGCTCGGCCGGGTCGCCGTACCGGCCCACCACCTCCTCCAGTTCCTGGGCCAGCCGCAGCAACCGTTCGGACGCGAACACCTTGGTGGCCGAGGCGTCCGCCGCGCCGGGCGGGTCGGCGCCCGCCACCTGCCAGTTGAGCAATTCGTTGACCCGCAGGCAGGCGTACGTACGGGCGAGCGCCCGCCGCACGTCGGGCCGGCCGAGGAGCGCCGGGTCGGCCTCGGCCCATTGCCGCACCCGGTCGTACAGTGCGCCGAGCCGGCCGGCCGGGCCGAGCATCACCCGCTCGTGGTTGAGCTGGGTGGTCAGCAGCCGCCAACCGCCGTTCTCGGGGCCGACCCGCATCGACACCGGCACCCGTACGTCGCTGAGGTAGACCGAGTTGACGTGGTGCGCCCCGTCGCAGGTGATGATCGGGGTCCATGAGTAGCCGGGGTCGCGGGTGTCCACGATGAGGATGGACAGGCCCCGGTGCCGGGCCGCGCCGGGATCGGTGCGGCAGGCCAGCCAGAGGTAGTCGGCGTCGTGTGCGCCGGTGGTGAACGTCTTCTGGCCGTTCACCACGTACTCGTCGCCGTCGCGGACCGCCCGGGTGCGCAGCGCTGCCAGGTCCGTCCCGGCCTCCGGCTCGGTGTAGCCGATCGCGAAGTGCACCCGGCCGGCCAGGATCCGCGGCAGGAACAGGGCGCGCTGCTCCGGCGAGCCGTGGGCGAGCAGCGTGGGCGCCACCGTCTGCAGGGTCACCGCGGGCAGCGGGATGTCGGCGCGGGCCGCCTCGTTCGTGAAGATCTGCTGTTCCACCGGGCCGAGCCCGCCGCCGCCGTACTCGGTGGGGAAGCCGAGGCCGAGCCAGCCGTCGGCGCCGAGCCGGGCCACCAGCTCGCGGAACGGCTGTCCATGCCGTTCGCGCAGCAGCACGGCACGCTGCGCCGGGGTGAGCAGCCCGGCCAGGTATTGCCGGAGCCGGTCGCGCAGCGCGTGCTGCTGCTCAGTCAGGTCGATGTACAACGCGCCCTCCCAGCCGGTCCAGGCAGTGCTCGGCCCCGCCGAGGAGGCGGACCAGGTCGCGCAGGAGGGCGCCGTGCCGGTGCAGCGGGTAGTCGGCCGCCAGGCCCAGCCCGCCGTGCAGGTGATGGCAGGTGCGCAGGGCCGCGGTTGCCTCGCCGGTCAGCCAGTGGGCGGCCACCCACAGGTCGTCGTCGGCCGGGCGGCCGGCGTCCAGCTGCCAGCACGCGGCCAGCACGGACAGGTGCAGGGTGCGGGCGGTCACGTACACGTCGGCGATCTGCTGGGCGACGGCCTGGAAGGTGGCGAGCGGGCGGCCGAACTGCTGCCGGCTGCCGACGTGGCCGGCGGTCAGCCGCAGCGCCCCGGCGAGGGCACCGTCGCCGGCCGCGCAGGCGCCGGCGATCGCGAACCGGTGCAGGTCGGCCAGGCAGCGGTCGTCGCCGAGCGGCTCCGCGGCCACGTCGTCGAGCCGCAGGGTGTATTCCGGGGTGTCGCCGGAGGTCGGCGTGCGCCGCAGCGTGACGCCGGGGGCGGCCGGGTCCACCACCACGACCGCGGCCTCGGCCGGGCCGGTGCGCACCGGGACGAGGATCCGGTGGGCCTGCTCGGCGTCGCGCACCCCGGTCTTCACCCCGGTGACCCGCCAGTCCGCGGTGGCCGTGGTGCGTGGCGCGGTGGCCAGCGGATCGCCGGGCTCGGCCAGGGCCGCGGTGAGCACCCGGCCCTCGCCCACCTCGGCCAGCAGGTCGCGCCGCTGGCCGGGCGTGCCCCAGCGGGCCACCGGCAGCACGCCGAACGCGAGCGTGGACAGCGCCGGGACGGCCGCCGCGCGCCGGCCGATCTCGGTGAGCACCAGGGCGGTCTCCAGCGGGCCGAGCCCCGCACCGCCGAGGTCGGCCGGCACCGCGAGGGTCAGCAGGCCCGCCTGCCCGAGCGATTTCCACAGCCGGTCGGGGGTGTCGGCGTTGCCGTCCAGCACCTCGCCGGCGAGGCGGACGATGTCGTCCTGCGTCTCGTCCAACGCGAAGTCGAGGCCCATGCCCGCAATTAGAACATGTTTCAGTTGGCGCTGGCCAGGGTACGCCGTCGCGGGTTACCGGTGATCCGTTGCTACCCTGGATACAAGGAGTGGGGCCGACAATCAAGCCGCCGCGAGAGGTAACGATGGCGCCGAGAACGAATACCAATAACGGTCCGGGGCGGGCCGCGCTCGCCGGGGCGGACGCCGACCAGGGCTCCGCCGCCCAGCGGGATCGACGCCGTCGAATCCTCGAGGCGACGCTGCAGCTGGCGTCCAAGGGCGGCTACGACGCGGTGCAGATGCGCACCGTGGCGGAACGGGCCGAGGTGGCGCTGGGCACGCTCTACCGCTACTTCCCCTCCAAGATCCACCTGCTGGTGTCGGCCCTGGCCCTGGAGTTCGAGGGCATCCAGGAAAAATTCGACCGCAAGCCGATCCCCGGCGCCACGCCGTATGAGCGGACCCTGTACGTGCTCGGCGGGGTGACCCGCCGGATGCAGCGCGAGCCGCTGCTCACCGAGGCGATGACGCGCGCCTTCATGTTCGCCGACCCGTCGGCGAGCGCCGAGGTCAACGCGGTGGCGCGGCTCATGGAGGACATGTTCACCCGGGCCATGCACGAACACGACGGCGAGCCGACCGCCGACGACCGGGCCAAGGCCCGCGTGATCGGCGACGTCTGGCTGTCCAACCTGGTCGCCTGGGTGACCCGCCGGGCCTCCGCGAACGACGTGGTCGACCATCTCGAACTGGCCACCCGCCTGCTGCTGCGCTGACCGCCGGCGGCAGCTGCCGCCGGCGGGAGCGGCGAGGGTTCAGCCCAACAGGGCGGTGAGCTTGGCGAGCGACTGCTGCGCCGCCGCGCCGGCCTGCTTCTCCAGCATCCCGGCCATCGGGCCGGCCAGCGCCGGGCCGATGAACTCCATCTCGTAGGTGATCTGCGAGCCGGAGCCGGCCGGCTCGATCACGAAGCGGTTCTTGGCCTTGACGCCCATCGGGCCGTCACCGGACTGCTCGAGGCGCTCGGCCGCCACCGCGTCGGTGACCCGCCAGGCCATCTCGGCGGGCATGCCCATGAGCTTGACCCGCTGCCGGTAGGTGGCGCCCTCGGTGATGGTGGACGGGATCTCGCCGGTAAATCCCTCGTGCATCGTGTTCCACTCGGCGGCTCGGGGCAGGTCCACGAGCAACTGCCAAACCTTTTGCGGTTCCGCCGCCGCGCTGGCCGAGACACTGACCTTGGGCATCGCGTTCCTCCTTGGCTAGCCACACAACTAGAACAGGTTATAGCAGTGTGAGAAGATTCACTAGGTGCCTTCCCAGCTCATGTACGAGCCTGGGTAGAACCTGATGCTGTTCGCCGAGCGGCGGCGGGCCGGGGGTGGAGAGGCGGACAGGTGACCGGAATCGATGGCAACGCGTGGCATCAGGACGCGGTGGCGCCGCGCTCGCACCGCAGCCTGCGCGCGGTGGGCGACGACGGCGCCGAGCCGGCCGCGCCGGCACATCTGCGGGAGCGCCGCCGGGCGGTCGGCGAGCTGGGCGAGGCGCTGCGCGTCCTGGTCGAGCACGCCACGGCCACCGAGGTGCCGACCGCCGACCTGAACCGGGCGGCCGACCGCATCCGGCAGGCCGCGGCCATGCTCGGCGAGCGGCAGCGCGACCGGTCCACCCTGGCCAGCGCCGACGACCTGCTCGGCGGCGTCCGCATGTACAACCCGGTGACCGGCGGCGGCAGCGCCCTGGCCCCGCCGCTGCGCATCGAGGAGGTCGGCGGGGCGTCGATCGGCACCTGCACACTGGGCCTCGCCTTCGAGGGCCCGCCGATGTACGCGCACGGCGGCGTCAGCGCGATGCTGCTCGACCAGATGCTGGGGTACGCGGTGAGCGCCGCCGGATATGCCGGCATGACCGTCCGGCTCGACACGTCGTACCGGGCGCCCGTGCCGCTGCGCACCCCGCTGCGGCTGACCGCCGAGGTGACCGGGGTCGAGGGGCGGCGGGTGGTCGCGTCCGGCGCCATCGCCACGGTGGCGGAGCCGGAGGCGGTGCTCGTCGCCGCCACCGGCACCTTTGTCACGCTGCGCGCCGAGCAGGCCCTGCAGTTGTTCGGCCCGGTCCTCCAGCGCGATGACCGGGCCGGCTGATCAGGACAGGTCGGCGGTGACGATCCGCTCGAGGTTGCGCTCGGCCAGGGCGGTGATGGTGACGAACGGGTTGACCCCGGTGCTGCCCGGGATCAGCGAGCCGTCCACCACGTACAGCCCGGAATAGCCGCGCAGCCGGCCGTAGTTGTCGGTGGCCTGGCCGAGCACGCACCCGCCGAGCGGGTGGTAGCAGAGGTCGTCGGCCCAGACCTTGTTCACGCCGAACAGGTCGCTGCGATAGATCGTCCCCTCCGACGCGTTGATGGCGTCGAAGACCCGCTTCGCCGCGGCGATGGCGGGCTGGTTCTGCGCCTGCTGCCAGGTCAGGTCGACCGCCCCGGTGGCGTTGTTGTGGACGAAGCGGGCCCGCTGCGGGTTCTTCGTGATCGCCAGGTACAGGCTGATCCACAGCTCGGTGCCGGCCGGGAACGGCGCGATCTCGGCGAAGACCGGCCCGGCGGGGTCCGACCAGTTGTCGATGCCCACGGCCGGCATGCCGGACTGCACCGCACCGGTCGGGTCCCAGATGTGGTTGGCCCGGCCGACCATGACGTTGCCGTTGGTGCCCCAGCCCTGCCCCACCGCGTCCGCGAGGCCGGGCAGCTTGCCCTGCGCCCGCATCGCGACGAGCAGCTTGCTGGTGCCGACGCTGCCGGCGGCGAAGAAGACCCGGTCGGCCCGGACGGTCTTACTGGTCACCGGGTCGCCGGCGACGCTGAGCTGGGTCATGGTGACCGCGTAGCCGCCGGCGGCCGCCGGGGCGACCGCGGTGACGACGTGCTGGGCCGTGACGGACAGCCGGCCGGTCGCCGCCGCGGCCGCCAGGTACGTCTTGTCGAGCGTGCGCTTGCCGTAGTTGTTGCCGTAGATGACCTCGCTGGCCAGGGCCGAGCGCGGGGCGGTGTTGGCCTGCTCGCGTGCCATGTAGGCGAAGTCGTACACGTTCGGCACGAAGGTGGTCCGGAAGCCGGCGTCCCGGGCCTGGTCGCGGCCCACCCGGGCGAACCGGTAGCACTCGGCGGTCTCGAACCACGCCGGGTCGACGTGATTGACGCCGAGCGCGGCGTTGGCGCGCGGGAAATACGTCCGGTACATCGCGTCGGCGTCCACCGAGGGCAGGATCTCCTCGAAGTACGCGCGCTGCGGTGTCACCGCCATGCCGCCGTTGACCAGCGAGCCGCCGCCGACCCCCCGGCCCTGGTAGACCCGGATGCCGGCGAAGCGTTCCGAGTCGAGCACGCCGGTGGACCGGCCGATCGATCGGTTCGCCGGGAAGCCGAGGAGATAGCCGACGGGCTGGTCGGTGGTGGTGCGCAGCCAGTACGAGCGCTCGTCCGGGCTGAGCATGCTGCAGAAGACCTTGCCGTCCGCACCCGGGGTGTTCCAGGCCCGGCCCATCTCGACGACGCTGGTGGCGATGCCGGCCTGGGTCAGCCGCAGCGCGGCGACCGCGCCGCCGTACCCGCTGCCGATCACCAGCGCGGGCACGTGGTCGCCGTCGGCCAGCGCGGCACCCGCCGCGGAGGCCCGGGCCAACGGCCCGCCGGCGGCGCCGAGCACGGCGGCCGCGGCACCGCCCTTGAGCAGACTGCGACGGGAAATCATCATGGCTCCTTACGTCGCGGGGGTGTCGGCGATGTCGTTCGCCGCGATGTAGCCGAAGGTCATCGCGGGGCCGATCGTGGAGCCCGCACCGGCGTAGCTGTGCCCCATCACGGCGGCGCTCGAGTTGCCGGCCGCGTACAGGCCCGGGATGACCTGGCCGTCGGTGCGCAGCACCCGGGCGCGGGTGTCGGTGCGCAGGCCGCCCTTGGTGCCGAGGTCGCCGGGCACGATCTTGCAGGCGTAGTAGGGCGGCAGCCAGAGCGGCGCCAGGCACGAGTTCGGGCCCACCGCGGGATCGGTGTAGTAGTGGTCGTACGCGCTGTCGCCCCGGTGGAAGTCGGGGTCCCGGCCGGTCCGGGCGAACCCGTTGAACCGCGAGACCGTGCCGGTCAGCGCGCTCGCCGGGACACCGATCTTGGCGGCCAGGCCGGCAAGGGTCCAGTCCTGCACGACCGCGCCGGCGTCGTACCAGGACTGCGGGAACGGCAGGGCCGGGGAGATGTCGCGGAAGAGATACCGGTTCCGGTAGTTCTGGTCGAAGATCAGCCAGGCCGGGATGTCCGGGCTGATGCCGTTGCGGTCGTACATGACGTGGACGACGTCGCTGTACGGCGCGGCCTCGTTGACGAAACGCACGCCCGCGTGGTTGACCATGATGGTGCCCGGCAGGGTGCGCTCGGCCAGGCAGAAGTACGGCTCCTCGGGCAGCGGGATGGCCGGCCCCCACCAGGCGTCGTCGAGGAAGTCGGTCGCCGCGCCGGCGCGCAGGCCGGCCCGGATGCCGTCGCCGGTGTTCGCATGCGCGCCGACCGTCCAGTCCACGCCGATCGGCTGGCGCTGGTACGCGAGCCGCATCGCGAGGTTGCGCTCGAATCCGCCGGCGGCCACGACGACGCCGCGGGTCGCGGTGATCGCGGTGGACGCGCCGTTGCGGGTGACCACGACGCCGGTGACCCGGCCGCTCGCGTCGAACTGGAAGTCCTGGAACGGCGTGTCGAGCCAGACCGGCACGCCGGCGGCGGCCAGCCCGGCGCGCAGCGCACCGGCGAGCGCCTGCCCCATCGTGAGCGGGGTCTGTCCGTGCAGGACGGCGGCGGTGTACCGGGCCACGCACTCGGCCGCGACGGCCGTACCGCGGAGGTTGACCAGCGCGAGGTTGAGCCACTTGTAGTCGGCACTGAACACGGACACGCCCGCGGGGGTCGCCAGGTACGGCGGGTTGAGGTTGGCCAGCTGCGCGCCGAGCAGCTTGCCGTCGAACAGGTCGGGCTCGATCGAGCGGCCCTGCGCCAGGCCGCCCGGGAACTCGGGGTAGTAGTCGGAGTAGCCGGCCATGTACCGGAAACGCAACGGGCTGTTCGCCGTCACGAACGAGATCATCGGCGGGCCGTTGTCGAGGAACGCCTGCTGCTTGGCGGTCGGTACGTCGGTGCCCACCACCGCGGCGAGATAGGCGGCCGCCTTGGCCGGCGTGTCCGGCACCCCGGCGGCCAGGATGACGTTGTTGTTGGGGATCCAGATGCCGGCGCCCGAGCGGGCCGCCGAGCCGCCGAAGGTCGGCGCCTTCTCCACCACGACGACGCTGAGGCCGCGCTTGGCCAGGCGCAGCGCCGCGGTCATCCCGGCGGCGCCGCAGCCGATCACCACGGCATCGAATTGTTGGGCGGCCTGTCCGGGACGGGCGGCGGCGGTCGACCCGACGGCCAGGCCGGTTCCGGCGGCGGCGGCGCCGGCGAGCAGCCGGCGCCGGTTGAGGGATGGGGGCATCGGAGCTCCTTGGGAAGGGGACGGGCACAGGCCACTACGTCACCGCTGGAGCTCGCGGTGACCGTGTTTCAGATCTGTAACGCGTTCTACTATTAGTGCGAGATTCGCCACTGTCAAACGTAAGTTCTAATGAGAACGCGATACAGTTCCCGGCCCGAGCCGACCGCCCAAGGGGCGGGGCGCCGGGGCGATGCCTGGCGCCCCGCGGCAAACCGGCAAATCATGCCGATCGAGTCTCATGGATGCGCGATGGGAGCTTCCCATCCGGAATGTCCGCACCTTCGCGATTAGCAACATCCATTTGAAGGAGCAATATCGGTGGCGCCCGCCGGCCGACGCGGCGGCCCAGGCGGGCAGGGGGCGGCTCTTGTCGGTGGCCGGCTTCACGGCGATCAGGCCGAGCGCCGTCCCGGTGACGTAGCGCTGGACGCGCAGCCAGGCCGGGCGGCGGCGCCGCCACGCCGCCCAGCGAGATCAGGCCGGCCCGGCGAGGTCCACCTGGGTGATCGTGGCCCGCCCGGCTCGCCGTGAGCCGGGCGGCCCGCCGCCGATCTCAGTACCAGTGCTGATTCGCGCCGCCCCAGCAGTCCCACGTCACCACCTTGGCGCCGTTGGCATTGTTGAAGGCGTAGATCTCCAGGCATTTGTGGTTCATCACGCTGCGGATCTGCTGACCGTCGCGATACCACTTCTGGTTGGCGCCGCCCCAGCAGTCCCAGAGCACCACCTTGGCGCCGTTTGCGGCGTCGAAGCCGTAAATCTCCAGGCATTTGTTGTTCATCGCGTTGCGAATGTACTGGCCGTCCCAGTACCACTGCTGGTTGGCGCCGCCCCAGCAGTCCCAGGTCACCACGTCGGCACCGTTGGCGTTGTTGAAGGCATAGAGTTCGAGGCACTTGTGGTTGAGCTCGCTGCGGAAGGTGAGGTTGGCGGCCTGTGCCGCGGTCGTCGGGGCCAGCACCAGGGCGGCCACCGTGGCGGCCACGGCGATCCGGCGCAGGAAACGGACAGCTTTCATGACGGTTCCCAATCTCGACATGGATGACTTTCGCCGCGCATTCGCGGCTCATTTTCCGGCCATTTGAATTCGAATTCCCGGGACTCCGCCGATCAACCTATCCGCTTTTCCGCCGGGCGCCGGTGGAATGGAATCAGTGTCGGATGGCGGACAGCCGACCCGCTGCCGCCGCGTCCCGTGCCGGGCCCTATGGTTTCGGACGTGCCTTGGCAAGAACGCGTGGCCCGCCTCGCCACCGAGACGTTCGCCCCCGCCGTGCTCGTCGCCGTGCTGCTCCTGGCCGTCGGCTGGGAGGCGGGTGCGCAGCCCGGGGTCTCCCGCTGGTGGGGGCTGCCGGCGGCGGTGTTCGCCGCCGGCATCCCCATGGCGTACGTGCTGCGTGGCGTGCGCCGGGGCCGCCTCACCAACCACCACATCCCGGAGCGCGAACACCGTCGCGGCCCGCTGCTGTTCGGCATCGCCTCGATCGCGGCCGGGACCGCAGGCCTGGTCTTCCTGGGCGCGCCGCCGGAGATCGTCGCCCTGCTGGCGGCGGGGTTGACCGGCCTGGTGGTCGGCGCGGTCGTCACCGCCTTCTGGAAGATGTCGATCCATGCGGGGGTGGCGGCCGGCACGGTGGCGGTCCTCGTCGCGGTCCACGGGCCGGTCGCCCTGGCCGGTGTGCCGGTGCTGCTGCTGGTCTGCTGGTCGCGCGTGCGGCTGTCGGCACACACCGTGCCCCAGGTGATCGTCGGGGCGTTGGTGGGGGCGGTGATCGCCGGCACGGTCTTCCCGGCGTTGCGGGCGGCCGGCTGACCCACACGGCCCGCCGGCTCGGGCTTCCCGCCGTTGCGGCCGGCTGACATGCACGACGGCTCGCGTCGAGACCGCCGCGCGTCACTCGCTCGCCCGCACACGACGCCCCGGGGCGTACGCCGGCGGGCCGGTCCCGGCCATCCGCCGCGCATCTGTGCCAAGCTCGGCGTGCGGGACCGACGACCCCACGATGGAGGGCTGATGAGCATTCTGCAGGGGCTGCTGGCCGGGATCGGCGGCGGCACGATCGAGGTGCTGGATCTGACGGCGCCGCTGTCCGCCGAGACGCCGATCCTTCAGCTGCCGGAGCCGTTCGCCAACACCGTGCCGTTCAGCCTCGACGAGATCAGCCGGTATGACGACCGCGGCCCGGCCTGGTACTGGAACAACATCCGTACGGGCGAGCACACCGGCACCCACCTGGACGCCCCGGTGCACTGGGTGACCGCGAAGGACGGCGACGACGTGTCGCGGATCCCGCCGCGGCGCCTGGTCGCGCCGGCCTCGGTCATCGACGTGTCCGACCGGGCCGCCGCCGACCCCGACTTCCTGCTCGAGGTCGACGACGTGCGCCGGTGGGAGGCCGAGCACGGCGCGCTGCCGGCCGGCGGGTGGCTGCTGCTGCGTACCGGATGGGATGCCCGCTCCGCCGACCAGGCGGCGTTCCTGAACGCCGACGAGACCGGACCGCACACCCCGGGCATCTCGGTCGAGGCCGCGCGGTGGCTGGCCGAGGAGGCGCCGGTGATCGGTGTCGGGGTGGAGACCGTCGGCACCGACGCCGGCATCGCGCACTCGTTCAACCCGCCGTTCCCCTGCCATTCGTTCCTGCTCGGCGCCGGCAAGTACGGGCTGACCCAGCTGCAGAACCTGCACCGGCTGCCGCCCACCGGCGCGGTCGTGATCGCCGCCCCGCTGCCCATCGTCGGCGGCTCCGGCAGCCCCACCCGAGTACTCGCCCTCGTCGAACGATGACCCCCGTCGAACGATGACCCCTAGTCGAACGATGACCACGACCGTGGCCGAGGCGGTCGGCGCGACGCTGGCCGGCCTCGGCGCCGGCCACGTGTTCGGAGTGGTCGGCAGCGGCAACTTCCACGTCACCAACGCCCTGGTGCGGCACGGGGCAAGGTTCGTCGCGACCCGGCACGAGGCCGGCGCGGCGACGGCCGCCGACGCGTACGCCCGGGTCGGCGGCGGTGTCGGCGTGGTGTCGGTGCACCAGGGTTGCGGGCTGACCAACGCGATGACCGGCATCGCCGAGGCGGCGAAGAGCCGCACGCCCATGGTGGTGCTCGCCGCCGAGCCGGCGGCCACCGCACTGCGCTCCAACTTCCGCGTCGACCAGGACGCCCTGGCTCGCGCGGTCGGCGCGGCGAGCGACCGGATCCACCGTCCGGAAACGGCGGTGGCCGACGCCGCGCGGGCCTGGCGGCTCGCGGTGGACGAGCGCCGCACGGTCGTGCTCAACCTGCCGCTCGACGTGCAGGCGGCGCCCGCTGAACTATCGGCTGCGCCGGAAGTCCCCGCGGTGCACCGGCCCCGGGCCGCCGACGAGGCGGTGGCGGCCCTGGCCGAGGTGCTCGCCGGCGCGCACCGGCCGGTCTTCATCGCCGGCCGGGGTGCCCTCGGCTCGGGGGCCGAGCTGGCCGCGCTGGCGGCCGGCTGTGGGGCGCTGCTGGCCACCTCGGCGGCGGCGAAGGGCCTGTTCGCCGGCGATCCGTGGAACCTGGACGTGTCCGGCGGATTCGCCACCCCGCTCGCCGCCGAGCTGATCGCGGCCGCCGACGTCGTGGTCGCCTGGGGCGCATCGCTGAACATGTGGACCACCCGGCACGGCGCCCTGGTCGACGCGGCCGCCACCGTGGTGCAGGTCGACCTGGACCCGGCGGCGCTCGGCGCCCACCACCGCGTCGGCCTCGGCGTGGTCGGGGACGCCGGCAGCAGCGCGCGGGCGGTGCGGGCGGCCCTGCCGGGCTCGACCGGCGGATACCGCACCGAGCGGGTACGGGAGCGGATCGCGGCCGAGGGACGCTGGCGCGACGTCCCGTACCGGGAGGACGGCGACGACACCCACATCGATCCGCGCACGGCGAGCATCGCGCTCGACGATCTGCTCCCGCGCGAACGGGTGGTCGCGGTCGACTCCGGCAACTTCATGGGTTATCCGTCGATGTTCCTGTCCGTGCCGGACCAGCGCGGCTTCTGCTTCACCCAGGCGTTCCAGTCGATCGGGCTCGGGCTGGCCAGCGCCCTCGGTGCGGCGCTGGCCGCGCCGGATCGCCTGCCGGTGGCGGCGTGCGGCGACGGCGGCTTCCTGATGAGCATCGCCGAGCTGGACACGGTCCGCCGGCTCGGTCTCGGCATGCTCATCGTGATCTACAACGACGACGCGTACGGTGCCGAGGTGCACCACTTCGGGCCGGGCGGGCATCCGCTGGACACGGTGACGTTCCCGTCGACCGACCTCGCGGCGATCGCCCGCGGGCACGGCTGCGCGGCGGTCACGGTGCGGCGGCCCGCCGACCTGGCGGCGGTGCGCGCGTGGGTCGCGGGCCACCGGGACGTGCCGATGGTGGTCGACGTGAAGGTGGCCGCCGGGCGGCCGTCGTGGTGGCTGGAGGAGGCGTTCCGGGGACACTGAACGGTGCCGGCCGGCCTACCGCGCGGCCAGGCCGTCATGGATGATCGCGAGCGCGCGGGCCCGTACCTCCTCGTCGAGGCGCAGCCGGGAGACGCCCACCAGCAGGGCGTACACCTCGGGCAGTTCGGCGTCGTCGCGGACGGCGCCGGCCTGCTGGGCGCGCCGCAGCAGGGCGCCGACGGCCCGGCGCAGGCCGGTGGACGCCGCCCCGGCCGGGCCGTCGTCGGCGCCGCCCGCGTCGGCCAGCGCCTCGCCGATGGCGATCTTCGTGGCCGCGTCGGCGACGAGGCGGCCGAAGAAGCCGGTGAACGCGGCGCCGGGGTCGGCCGCGTCGAGCAGCGCCTCGGCCTCCGCGCGGAGCCGGTCGAACCGGCGGACGAGGACGGCCTCCAGCAGGGCCGCCTTGGTCGGGAAGTGCCGGAAGACGGTGGCGATGCCGACCCCGGCGAGGCGGGCCACCTCCTCGGTCGATGCGGATCCGCCGCCGCGGCCGAACACCTCCTCGGCGACGTCCAGGATGCGTACGCGGTTGGCCTGCGCATCGACGCGAAGTGGCCGAGAGTTTCCCATCGCCGTCCTTGCTATCCGGAGTCATGACTCCGTATATTCGGAGTCGGCACTTCGGATATTAGGAGATCCCATGGCGCGCAGTCCCCGCGAGGTCTTCCTCGCCCTCGTGCACGGCGTCGCGGACGGACGCTGGCAGGAGCTTCCCGGCCTCTATGCCGAGCAGACGCACGTGGTGCACCCGTTCGACCCGCAACGCGCGCCCGCGCTGCGCACCCGCGACGAGCTTCGCGACCACTTCCGGCCGGCCGGCGCCGGCCCCCGGCTGCACCGCCGGCCCGCGGCCATCACGATTCACGAGACCACCGATCCGGAGGTCATCGTCGCCGAGTTCGAATACCGGGGCACCGTCACGGCGACCGGGGAGGAGTTCGCGCTGCCCGGCATCTTCGTCATGCGGGTCCGCGACGGCGAGATCATCAGCTCCCGCGACTACTTCGACCACGCCACCGCCGCGCGGATCCGGTCCGGCGCCCACCCCGGCTAGTTTCGATGCCGCCCGGGCCGGGCTGCCGGTGCCGAAGTTCGGCGTGCGGCGGCGGCAACCATCCGGGCCGAGTATGGCGTCATGGGTGGCAACAACTCTTGTGGAGCCGCCATGACCTATTACGTGTTCAGCTCGACGGGCCTCGGCCCGCCCCGCCGGCACGCGGACGACCGGACGGAGGAGTCGCGGATGGGTTCCGCGGATGACGACTTCGACGTGTTCGTGCGTGCCCGGACCCATGCGCTGCTGCGCTCGGCCTACCTGCTCACCGGCGACCAGCATCTCGCCGAGGACCTGGTGCAGTCGGCCTTCGCCCGCACCCATCAGGCGTGGTCGCGGCTGCGCGACACGGGCAACGCCGAGGCGTACGCCCGCCGGACCATGTATCACCTGCAGGTGTCCTGGTGGCGCCGGGGACGGGTGGCCGAGGTGCTGGCCGGTGCGCTGCCGGAGGGCGGCACGAGCGACCACGCCGGCACCGTCAGCCTGCGGCTCACCCTGCGCGGCGCGCTGCTCAAGCTGTCCGCGAAGCAGCGGGCGGTGCTGGTGTTGCGCTTCTTCGAGGATCACACCGAGAGCGAGGCGGCCGATCTGCTCGGCGTGACCGTCGGGACGGTCAAGAGTCAGACCGCGAAGGCGCTGGCCCGGCTGCGCGCGATCGCACCGGAACTCGCGGAGATCACCGGCCGGGCGGGAGGCCTGTCATGAACGCTGCGGATCGATCGCGCGACGGCGCGACGCTGGACGACCTGATGGCCGACATCGCCGAGGAGGTGCAGGCCGTGGACCTGCGCGACCGGGTCCGGCGCTCGTCGCGCCGGCTGACCGTGCGCCGCTCGGCGCTCGCCGGCACCGCGGTCTTCGCCGCGGTGATCGCGGTCTCCGGCGCGGTGTGGGCGGGCCTCCCGCGGGGCGAGGCCCAGCCGGGACCGCCCGCCGGCTCACCGACGGTCACCGCACCGACCGAGAAGGCCGCGCCGACCGCGACCCCCAGCGGCAACGCGCCGACCGGGACGGCCGGGCCGGCCTCCTTCGCGGTGGACCGTCCGCTGTGGACCGGCATCCCCGGCACGCTCTACTACGTCAGCTTCGACGGCCGGTCGCATCTGCGCGCCCTGGCCGGCGGCACGGCCCGTGAGGTGCTGACGCCGCGGGGCGGCGGCTGCGCCCTGGCCGTCTCGCCGGACGGCCGCCGGCTCCTCTGGGGCACGTCCGACGGTGCCGGCCCCGGCGACCTGATCGTCGCCTCGGCCGACGGTTCCGGCCGGCGAACCCTGCTGCGCGGCATCAGCTGCCAGGGCGGCAACGGTCCCTTCTGGCTGCCCGACTCGCGCCACCTGCTGGTGTCCCGCGCCGACGCGCCCGAGCGGGTGCTCGTCGACGCGCTCACCGGAGCGGTGGCGGCCACCCCGCTGGCCGGCACCGACGGGTACGTGGTGTGGTCGCCGAGCGGCACGGCGGTCGCCTACCAGGTGCAGGACACGATCGTGGTGGCCCGGCCCGACGGGTCGGTCGTCCGCCGGGTGCGGCACGGCGACGAGACGCCGGTGGGCGGCTTCAGCCTGCAGGGCATCTCGGACGACGGCCGGCGGGCGGTCGTCGGCTTCCGCAACACCGACCCGAGCCAGGTCCGCTCCGGCTTCCGCCTGGTCGACACGGTCACCGGCCGGAACCTGCCGCTGCCGGGCGGCATCCGGCCGTCCGGCGACCAGAAGCCGGCGGTTTACCCGCTGGCCGGCGGTCAATTCCTGATCCGGGTGCCACAGGGTGACACCCACCGGCTCTACCTGGTGGCGGCGGACGGCGCGATCCGGGACCGGGCGACCGAGCCGCCCGGCCTGGCCGGCAGCGCCCTGCTGCTCACCCCGGGCCTCGGCTGACCCGCGGTGCGGGGAGGGCGGCCCCCTCCCCGTACCGCCGTCACGCCTGGTCGGACAGATCGGCGACCTTGGTGGCCGGGTCGCCGTCGGTGGCGGCCTTGAGCTGCGGGGCCAGCACGTCGAGCGCGTACAGCAGAGCGTCCGGACCGCTGTAGGACAGCGCGCCCGCGAGCGGCGTCTCGAACGACGTGTAGATCGTCCGGTCCTCCCGGACCACCTTGAGGCGGCCGAACACCGGCGACTTCAGCATGTCGGCCCTGGTGGCGCCGTTGACGAAGAGCACGTCGCGGTCGAGCAGGTCGAGCCGTTCCTCGCTGACGTCCTCGGACTCGGCCTGGGCCGTGAAGCCCAGCGCGTCGAACAGGGCCCGCCGCGGGTCCTTGGCCGGGATCAGCCAGTGCTGCCCCTTCTCCGGCCCGTAGTCCTCGACCAGCACCTTGCCGGCGAACCGCGGGTTGGCCTTCTTGACCTGGTCGATCTTCGCGGTCACCTGCTCCACCAGGGCCTGCGCCTCGATCGTCTTGCCCAGCGCCTTGCCCGTGGTGAGCGTCTGCACGTCCCATGGCGTCTGCTCGTCCTTGTAGGCCGAGCTCTGGATCACCGTCGGTGCGATCTGGGACAGCTTCTCGTACGTCTCCTTGTTGATCGTCTCGTAGATCGCCAGGATCAGGTCGGGCTGCTGCTTGAGGATCGCCTCGTAGTTGATTTCGGCGGAGAAGGTGGGCAGCTTCTTGCCGCCCAGCTTCGACGCGACCCACGGGTACGCCGGATACCCGGCGAACCATTCTCGGGTGCTCACCGGCACCTCGCCGAGGGACAGCACGAAGTCCTGGTCGTTCCAGCCCACCGTGACGATGCGCTGCGGCTTCTTCTCGATGGTTGTCGAGCCGAATTTGTGCTCGATGGTGACGGGGAAGGCGGCGCTCGCCGACCCGGTTGCGGTGGGCGTCGTCTCCCCGGTGGAGGACGACCCGCAGCCGGCGACGGTCGCCAGGAGGAGACCGGCGGCGAGCACGGCCAGTCGGCGATTCATGAGAGGCTCCCTGAGGTATGGGGAAGGTCAAACTTAGGTTAGGCTACCCTTGTTAACCGGGGCGGCGACACCCGCCCCCGGACTCGTGGAGGAACGTCAGACATGCAGCGGACCCTGCTGGGCGGGAAGATCCACCGCGCCACGGTCACCCAGGCCGACCTGCACTACGTGGGTTCGATCACCATCGACAAGACCCTGATGGACGCGGCCGACCTGATCGAGGGCGAGCAGGTCCAGGTGGTCGACATCGACAACGGCGCCCGGCTCGTGACGTACGTGATCGAGGGCCCCGCCGGCAGCGGCGTGATCGGCATCAACGGCGCCGCCGCCCGCCTCGTCTCGGTCGGCGACCTGATCATCATCATGTCGTTCCGCCAGGTGGAGGAGCACGAGCGCGCCGCCTGGCACCCCCGGGTCGTGCACGTCGACGACCGCAACCGGATCGTCGAGCTCGGCACCGACCCGGCCGCACCGGTCCCCGGCGCCGCCGACCAGATCAGCGGCGCCCTGGTCCACTGATGCCATGATGGCGGCGTGTCCGTCGATCATCAGCTTGCGCTGCGTCCGACCTACCCGATCCGCACCGAGCGATTGCTGCTGCGCCCGCTGACCGCCGGCGACATCGAGGCGCTGCTGGCCTACCGCGGCCGCGCCGACGTCTGCCGGTACGTGCCGTTCGAACCGATGGACCGCCAGTCGATCACGCAACGCCTGGCCACGACGTGGGCTACCACCGAACTCACCGCCGAGGGTCAGGCCCTGACCCTCGGCGCCGAGGTCGCGCACACCGGCGAGCTGGCGGGTGACGTGACGCTGTTCTGGCACAGCCTGGAGCATCGCGGCGGCGAGATCGGATACCTGGTGAACCCCGATTTCGCCGGCCGCGGCCTCGCCACCGAGGCGGCCCGCGCGATGCTGGGGCTCGCGTTCGACGGCCTCGGCCTGCACCGGGTCACCGCCCGCCTGGACGAACGCAACGAACCGTCGGCCCGGCTCGCCAGACGGCTCGGGATGCGCCAGGAGGCCCGCCTGGTGGCCAACGAGTGGTTCAAGGGCGAGTGGACCACCGAGCTCGACTTCGCCATGCTGGCCGAGGACTGGCCCGCCCACCGCGGTAATTCGGTCGACCGGACGGCGTGATCTTCGTAGCCTCGGCGATGTCACTGTGAGCGGAAGGAGACCGTCGTGCGATACCGCACCGCCGTCGTCCTTCCCGCGTCGCGTTTCGAGCTGATCCTCGTGTCCGGTGTGCCCAGCCTCGGCTGCGCCACCGGGGCTGGACGTTCCTGACCGCCTGTTCGCGGTCGGTTGGGCGCCGTCCACCGTCGGAACACCTCGAAAGACCAGAATCATGCGGGTACGCAACCTCGGCATCCTCGCGCACGTCGATG
>Ga0070668_100000987_pt1 | contig 19967 bp, 17 predicted proteins | sample KBSS43metaG_FD_64661 | JGI IMG/M metagenome (GOLD analysis project Ga0070668, IMG submission 64661) | Switchgrass rhizosphere microbial communities from Kellogg Biological Station, Michigan, USA - KBS S4-3 metaG | ecosystem: Host-associated > Plants > Roots > Rhizosphere > Soil ... | reverse complement strand
GGCCGGGACAGGCCGATGTCGTCGACCTCGATACGGGCGTCCTGCAGCCAGCCCGCCACCTTGGTCAGCTCGGCGATGCCCTCGGCCGCCGCCGTGAGTTGGCGCGCGCCGACGTCGACGTGGACGTCGGCCCCCGTCTTGGCGAGCAGGTCGCGTGCCGCGGGTAGGTCGGCGGCGTGTGACATGGTCACCACCAGGCTGGAATTGCCGGCCTGCTGCTTGAGTTGCAGTGGCGTGCCTTCGGCGATGATCCGCCCGTGGTCGACGACGACGATGTAATCGGCCAGCTGGTCGGCCTCCTCGAGGTACTGGGTGGTGAGCAGCAGCGTGGTGCCGCCCGTGACTAGGCCGCGCAACACCTCCCACAGGTCGCTGCGGCTGCGGGGATCCAGCCCGGTGGTGGGCTCGTCGAGGAACAGCACGGGCGGCGATGCGATCAGGCTGACCGCAAGGTCGAGCCTGCGCCGCATGCCACCGGAGTACGACTTCACCGGCCGGTCGGCGGCGTCGACGATGTCGAACTGCTCGAGCAGCTGATCCCCGAGTCGTTTGATGTCCTTGCGCCCGATGCCGTACAGCCCGCCGATCATCGTGATGTTCTCGCGGCCGGTGAGCAGCTCGTCGACCGTCGCGGCCTGTCCCGTCAGCCCCATGTTGCGCCGGACCATGTCTGGTTGGGTGCGCACGTCGTACCCGGCTACCCGAGCCGTCCCACTGGTGGGCTCCGACAGCGTCGTCATCATCCGCACGGTGGTGGTCTTGCCCGCGCCGTTGGGTCCCAGCAGGCCGAGCACCGAACCCCGCGGCACCGAGAAGCTGATGCCGTCGACGGCGCGGTTGTCACCGAAGCACTTGACGAGTTCGATCGCCTCGATGGCCGGGCTGTTCGTCATGCGTCAACCGTAGCGATGCAGGCCGACAGCTGGCCAATGCTTTTCCTGCACATGGAAGCTCAGACCTGCTGCGCTCACCGAACTCATCGCGGCCGCTACCTACACTCGGTGCGGTGCTGGTATGGATCAACGGGGCCTTCGGGTCGGGAAAGACACAAACCACCTTCGAACTGCATCGTCGGCTGCTCGATGCGCACGTCGCCGACCCCGAGCTCATTGGCTTCGCCATCCACCGGATGCTGCCGCCACCCGCTCGCAACGACTTCCAGGATCGGCCGCAGTGGCGCTCGGCGGTGGTGGCCACCCTGGCCGATGCGGTCAAGGCGCACGACGGACCTGTGCTCGTCCCGATGACCCTGGTGGAACGGGCCTACTTCGACGAGATCATGTCCGGGCTGCAGGCGGCGGGCGTCGACGTGCGGCACGTGTCGCTGGTGGCGTCCCCTGACACCTTGCGCGCACGGTTGCAGACGCGCACTGCGTACTGGATCGGGCGCGCACTCGGCCGCGACGAGACGTGGGCGATGCAGCAGATCGAGCGCTGCGTGACGGCGCTGGCGGACGACACCTTCGCCGAGCACGTGCCCACCGACGACCGATCCGTCGACGAGGTGGTGGAGGACGTCGCTCGACGAGTTGGCCTGACGCTCGCCGCGCCGCGGCTGTCTCCGACACGTCATCAGTTGAGGCGCGCGACGGTAGGGATCCGTCACATCAGGTGGTGACGAGCGCGCGCAAACTCCGACGAATCACCGGCGTGTCGGCCGCAGACACGCGCGCTCGCGGGGGGAGACGGCAGAAGTTACCCCGTGACGAGCGAGACCGAGTTGGCGCGACGGAGCTTGCCCGACGGCGTCTTCGGGATGGTGCCCGGCCCGAGCACGACGACGTTGCGGGGCCGCACGTCGACCTCGGTGACGACCTCGTGCGCGACCTGGTGCTCGATGCGCCGCACCTCGACCGGGTCCTGCCAGGCGTTGGATTCGACTGCGACGGCGAAGGTTTCGCGAGAGTGTCCGGCGTCGAGGCGGACGGCGACGGCGCAGCCGGGTCGGACGCCCTCGACGCGGCCAGCGGCCCGCTCGATGTCGGTCGGGTAGATGTTGCGGCCGGCCATGATGATGACGTCCTTGACGCGGCCGCAGACCACGATGTGGCCGTTCTCCATCTGATAGCCCAAGTCGCCGGTGTCGTACCAACCGTGCTTGTCCTGTGCGGGCAGGAAGCCGCCAATCGTGATGTAGCCGGGGGTCAGCGACTCGCCGCGGAGCTCGATGACGCCGACGCCGCGGGCGGGCATCACCTCACCGTTCTCGTCGACGACGCGGGCCTCGAGATCCTGCAGCAGCGGGCCGAGCGAGGCCAGCCGCCGGGTGTTGCCCTTGGTGGAGGGGACGGCCCGGCGCAGCGCGGCCAACAGGTCGGCGTCGACCTCGTCGACCACCAGTCCCGCCCCACACTCCGAGAACGACACGGCCAGCGTCGTCTCGGCCATGCCGTACGCGGGCAGGATGGCGTCCGGCCGCAGCCCGAACGGCTTGCCCGCATCCAGCAGGTCCTCGACGTCGGCCGGTTCGACGGGCTCGGCGCCGGACAGCGCGAACCGCAGCGTCGACAGGTCGTACTGGCCCGGCTCGGCCTGCTTGCGCAGCCGCTTGGCGAACAGCGCGTACGCGAAGTTCGGCGCGGCCGTCATGGTGCCCTTGTACTTGTCGATCAACTTGGCCCACAGCAGCGTGTCGCGCAGGAAGTCCATCGGCGTGACCTTGACGAGCTCGGCACCGAAGTACATCGGGATCGTCAGGAAGCCGACCATGCCCATGTCGTGGAAGCAGGGCAGCCAGCTGACCATGACGTCCTTGGTGACGTCGTACTGCGCGCCGACGAACATCGCCTCGGCGTTGGAGTAGATGTTGCGGTGCGTGATCTGTACGGCCTTGGGAGATCCGGTGGACCCGGACGTCAGCTGCATCAGCGCCAGGTCGTCCTCGCCCGTCTCGACGGGGTCGATGGGCTCGGCCTCGAGCAGGTCGGTGATCTTGAGTACCTTGATGCCCTTTTCCTCGAGCACGGGGATGGCGACCAGGAACGGCTCTGAGACGATCACGGCGTTGGCCTCGATCATGCCGATGACGTTCATGGTGTCCTCGGCCCACACGGCGAGGTCGGTACGCGGGGTCGGCTGGTGCAGCATCGTCAGGCTCGCGCCGCGCATCCACAGCGCCTGGGCGGTGGGAGCGATCTCGACGGGGTAGCCCGCCAGCACGCCTACGGCATCGCCGGGTCCCACACCGGCCGCGGCCAGTCCGCCTGCGATGCAACGCGCACGCTCGTGAACCTCGCCCCAGGTGTGGCGAATGGGTTCGTGGGGTTCACCGGTGACCATGCCCGTCGTGACGGTGCGGGCATTGTGAAACATCTTCTCGGTAAATCTGCTCACGACAGTCTCCTGAGGTCAGGCGCCAATGCCAGTTCGTCAATGCTCCGCCAGCCCGCATGCTGTTTTGAAGAGGCGCGCGCACACAGTTGGGAAGCGGTTTCGTCTCGAAACGGTGATATTTCAGCGAACCGGGACGACGTTGTCCGGGCGAAACCGTCGGGGCCAACGCTAGCGTCGGACATGCCCCCACCGAGATGACCGGTGGGAGAAGCCGTGGCGTAGGACGCGTGACCGCTAGCTTTCACCGTCGCTCATCTTAAGAGACTCTTAAGTAACCACCAAACTCTCCGGCGAAATGAGGTGTGGGTCACACTTCGGTCGAGCGCTCGTCGTCACACCGTGCGTGACGGCGCCGGGACCACGCGAGCCCCGTGCACCGGCCCACTGGCGGCCCGCACGGTGCGGCACACCCCTTCGCTGGCGAGTTGAACGCCGACGTCGATCGCCGACGCCGCCGAGCCGCACAGAAAGGCGCACGTCGGCCCGGAGCCGGACACCACGCCCGCCAGGGCGCCCGCGTCGGTGCCCGCGCGCAGGGTGCGACGCAGCCGGCCGTCCAGGCTCAGCGCCGCGGCCTGAAGGTCATTGCCAAGCAGCGGCGCCAGCTGCGCGGCATCGCCGGAGGCCAGCGCGGCCAGCAATGGCTCCGGATCGTCGAGCCACGACGGTTGTTCGCGGTCGGGGTCGGCGCGCAGCCGGTCGAGTTCGGCGAACACCTTTGGCGTGGCCAGCCCGCCTTCGGCGAACGCCAACACCCAATGAAAGGTGTTGCGGGCCAGCACTGTTGCCAGCTGCTCGCCGCGGCCAGTACCGAGCGCGGTCCCGCCGTGCAACGCGAACGGCACATCGCTACCCAGCTCCGCCGCCAAGGCGTGCAGATCGCGGCGCGGCACGCCCAACTCCCACAGCGCGTTGATCGCCACCAGCACGCCTGCCGCATCGGCACTGCCACCGGCCATGCCACCCGCCACGGGAATGGACTTCTCGATGGTGATCGCGACGTCGGGCGCGCGTCCGACGTGCTCGGCCAGCAGCTCGGCCGCCTGCCACGCCAGGTTGCGGCGGTCGGTCGGCAAGGTCCCGTCGTCACTGCCCTCGCCGGTCAGCTCCACCGAGAGCGCGTCGGCGTTGCGGACCGTGATCTCGTCGAACAACGAAACGGCGTGGAAGACCGTGGTGAGTTCGTGATAGCCGTCGTCGCGGCAGTCCCCGACGCCCAGGTAGAGGTTGACCTTGCCCGGCACGCGCACCGTTACCGACCCAGTGGGCACCCACTCCGACGCGGTACTTCCGTCCGATGCAGGCACGACTCGACATTATCGCCGGGAAGGCAGAGAGAAACGCGGAACCGGAATTGAAGTGGTGAGATACCCCTCGTTGATCCCGCCGCTCGGCACCATGCGGTCCCGATGCACAGGAACCCCACGCTAGTGTTTGCTCGGCGCGTGTGTCAAGGATCACAACCGGACGGCGCTCGGCGAGTGGAGAACCGCCGCGGACCCTACGCTGAAGGTGTGCTCGTCCCCATGGATCGCTACGAGGAGTACGTCGTCGACGGTGTCGTTGGCCACGGCGGATCCGCGACGGTCTACCGAGCGCACCGGGTCACTTCACCCGAGGTGATGGTTGCCCTGAAGGTGCTCGACGACCACCACCAGGACGCCCATCACCTCACCCGCCTTCAGCGCGAGTTCGACTTTGCCAAGGAACTCGCCCATCCCCACATCGTGACGATGTTCGAGTGCGGACCGGCGTGGCTCGCGATGGAGTTGGTCGGTGGCGGCAGTTCGACCAACCTGACCGAACGATCCGACGTGTTCGTCGCGCTGAGTCAGATCGCGGGTGCGCTCGACTACGCACACCAGCGCGGCGTCGTCCACTGCGACGTGAAACCGACGAACATTCTGCTGGCGGAGGACTTCTCCGCAGGCGGCGCGATCCTGATCGACTTCGGCGTCGCCCGTTCGATGGCGCAGGACGCAGGCCACCGGCTGACCCACGTGGAGGCCTCGCTGCCCTACAGTGCGCCAGAAGTGTTGCGCGGCCGTCCCCCGTCACCCGCCGCCGACGAGTACGCGCTGGCATGCACGCTGGTCGAATTGCTCACCGGCGCACCACCATTCACTGCCTACACCGCCATGGCGCTCATCGAGGACCACCTGAACGGTCCGGTCCCCCGCTTCTCGCACCGAATCGACTGGATACCAAGGGCATTCGACTCAATCCTGGCCAAGGCGATGGCCAAGGACCCCGAGCTGCGCTACGAAACGTGCGAGGAATTCATCGCCCTCGCCGCAAGAGCCCTTGGCTAGGCCTCAGGCTCCAACCGTCGGCTCAGAAGACGCGGACGTTCTGCTCGTCGGCGGGGTGCTCGGGATCCCACTGGCCCGAGCGCTGCAACAGCCGCACGAAGTCGTTGATGCTGAGCGTTTCGCCGCGGCGTGACGGGTCGATGCTGGCCGACAACAGCCGCTCGGCCGACTCGTTGCCCGAGCCCGCCCACTCGGCGAACGCGTTGCGCGACGTCTTGCGGCGCTGCGCGAACGCGATGTCGATGAGCTCGAACACCTTGCTGCGGAAGCTCTCCTCGACGGGCCACGGCGACGTCTCGTAGCGGTCGATGCGCACCAGCCCGGAGTACACGCGCGGAATGGGCCAGAACACCGTCGGCGAAACCATCCCGTGGCGACGGACCTTGCCGTAGAAGCGCACCTTGGCGCTGGGGACGCCGTAGTCCTTGCCCCCGGGCTCGGCCGCGAGCCGCTCGGCGACCTCGGCCTGAACCATCACCATGACGGTGCGGATCGACGGGAACTCGGCGAGCAGGTGAAGCAGCGCGGGTACCGCGATGTTGTAGGGCAGATTCGCGACCAGTGCGGTCGGCGGTTCGGCCAGGTCGGAAGGTCCGATCTTGAGGATGTCGCTGTGCAACACCGCCAGCCGGCTGATCTCGCTGTGCGAGTGGTCTGCGACCGTCCTGGGGAGTTGGCGCGCGAGCACCGGATCGATCTCGACGGCCGTCACCTTGGCGCCACGATCGAGTAGTGCGAGCGTCAGGGAACCCAGTCCGGGGCCGACCTCGAGCACATGATCATGGCGGTTGACGCCCGAAGCCGACACGATGCGGCGAACAGTGTTCGCGTCGTGCACGAAGTTCTGGCCATATGCCTTACGCGGGCGGAAGTCGAGTTCCTTCGCCAGATGCCGTATCTCGGTCCGACCGAGAAGTCGTATCGTCAGGACGCCCCCAACCTTCCAGAACACACCGGCCAGGCGCCCCATCCTTGACGCGCCCGTGTTACCTCAGCAATTGCGATCTGCTCTTCTCGCGTAGCCAGATCGGCACGCTGAGCATACCTCAAACCTCCGTTGCGCTCCCAAGTATTTTGATCAAATTGCACGCCACCGTAAAAACCGTTGCCGGTGTTTATAGACCAGTTACCACCTGCTTCGCATTGCGCGAGGGTGTCCCAAGTGCGCCCATTCGACACCGGTGGCACCTCGGTTCCGGGCTTCGCACCGACCCGCAAAACCCCCTCACGGGCGGGCGTGAGTACGACATTGGCTACTGGTAGTCGACCCGTTTCTGCACCATTCAGTGTAGATACAGCAAACGTCACGGTCTGCAGCCCAGGTGTTCCCGGATCATCGACTACCTGACGGCTCATGTTCAGTGTGACGTCGGGCACAATCTTGTTCGTCGGAGGTAGCGGCAACTGCTCAGTCACCTTCTGGACACGAATCCGTGTCACCTTGATGACCATGCCATCGACCACTGGCGAGCTCGCAGCGGGTTCGACGGAGTCGCTTTGCAGCAGCGGCACCCCCGCGGCTTCGAGCAAACCCGCCACGTTGGCTGCAGCGAGCTTCAGCGTCCGAACGACCCCGCCGTCGTCGAGCTGCACCGTGCGCGCACTGACCACCGGAAGGGACATTCCCTCGAGCGGTACGCGGCTGCCACGTGAGGCCGCCGCAGGGGCTGTGTCGGTCATCGACAGCTGCGCCAGCGCCTCCTGAACGGTGGACGCCGTGGTCCATACCTCGCGGCTGTTCTGCCCGTCGAGGGAGATCTGCAGGGGTCGACTGCGCCGCAGCACGATGGTGTCCGACTGGTGCACGTCCTGGTCGCCCGCGGGGTACAGATCGTCGCGTTCACCGACGTCAAACCCGTTTTCGCGGACGACGTCGATCACGTGCGACTTCATCGTCGACACCGTCGTGGCGGCGCCGTCGACCGTCAGCGTCAACGTCTTGTGGGCCGATACCGCGTATCCACCGGCGAACGTCAAGGCCAGCAGTGTCGCCGCAAGGACGAATCGCAGCATTGGTGAGCGTGCTTCATCGAGCTTGTTGAAGGCATTCAAGAGCGTCGTATCCCCGACTAACTGAGCTATCTGGTCCGCAGGCGCCAACCGCCGCCGCCGAACCGCTTCTATTACAGGACGGTAACGAAAACCCCAAGGGCCAGCAACTCGTCCTAGCTGCGTAATCCGTAGGCACGTGCGGCGTTCTGCGAAGTCTCGTGCGCAAGCTCTTCGGCGGAGCACCCCACGACCTCGGCCAACGCTCGCACAGTGTACGGAAGGCAGTACGACTCATTCCGTGCGCCGCGATAGGGATGTGGGGTGAGGAACGGTGCGTCGGTCTCGACGAGCAGTTGCCCCAGCGGGATCAACCGGGCCGCCTCGCGAAGTTCTCGGGCGTTGCGGAAACTGACGCTGCCGGAAAAACTGAGCAACCAGCCGGCCTCCACGCACGCACGCGCCATGTCCGGCCCCGAGGAGAAACAGTGGAAGATCACCGTCTCCGGCGCCCCCTCCGCATCGAGTACGTCGAGCACCTCCGCGTCAGCCTCACGGTTGTGGATCATCAACGGCTTGCCCGTGCGTTTCGCCAGCTCGATGTGCCACGCGAACGCCTCGCGCTGCTCGGCCGGCTCGGCGCAGCCGTCGAGCTTGCCCGGCCAATACATGTCCATCCCCGTCTCCCCGACCGCGACCACGCGGGGGTGTGCCGAGAGCCGCTCGAGCTCGGCGCGCGCCTCGTGGTCGAGGGCGTTGGCGCGCGTCGGGTGCAGTGCGACGGCGGCGTAGACGCGGGGATCCCAGTCGGCCGCCTGCGTGGCCCACCGCGCCGAGGCCATGTCGTCGGCGATCGTGACGACCGTGGTCACGCCGACGGCGGCCGCGCGGTCGAGAATCGCCCGCACGCCGTCGGCGTCGGACGCACCGCAGGCGTCGAGGTGAGTGTGGGCGTCCACCAGCGGCGCCAACGGTTCCGGAGGTGGCGGCGGCTCGCGTCGGGAACTCACGCCCACACCCTAAGGTGACTTCGTGATGAGCAAGCCCCCGTACTACGTCACGACCGCGATCGCCTATCCCAACGGCGCGCCGCACATCGGGCACGCCTACGAGTACATCGCGACCGACGCGATCGCCCGGTTCAAGCGGCTCGACGGCTTCGACGTCCGATTCCTCACCGGCACCGACGAGCACGGCCTGAAGATGGCCCAGACGGCGGCGGCCGAGGGCATTCCGACCGCAGACCTGGCCCGACGCAACTCCGATGCGTTCCAGGCGATGCAGGACAAGCTCGGCATCTCGTTCGACCGCTTCATCCGCACTACCGACGCCGACCACGTCGAGGCGTCGATCGCCATCTGGAACGCGATGAACGAGGCGGGTGACATCTATCTGGACGCCTACTCCGGTTGGTACTCGGTGCGCGACGAACGGTTCTTCACCGACGACGAGCTCGAGGTTCAGCCCGACGGGACGCGGATTTCCACCGAGACCGGCACGGAGGTCACGTGGACCGAGGAGCAGACCTACTTCTTCCGGCTGTCGGCCTACGCCGAGCGGCTGCTGGCGCACTATGCCGAGCACCCCGAGTTCATCGGGCCCGAGACCCGGCGCAACGAGATCGTCAGCTTCGTCTCGGGTGGACTGCGGGACCTGTCCATTTCGCGCACCACGTTCGACTGGGGCGTGCCGGTCCCCGGCCATCCCGACCACGTCATGTACGTCTGGGTCGATGCGCTGACCAACTATCTGACCGGGGCCGGATATCCGGACACGTCGTCGGAGGCATTCGAAAAGTATTGGCCCGCAGACCTTCACATGATCGGCAAGGACATCATCCGGTTCCACACGGTGTACTGGCCTGCGTTCCTGATGTCAGCCGGAATCGCGTTGCCCGAGCGCGTCTTCGTACACGGCTTCCTGCTCAACCGCGGCGAGAAGATGAGCAAGTCGGTGGGCAACGTCGTCGACCCCATCGCGCTGATCGACGCCTTCGGGCTCGACCAGGTGCGCTACTTCCTGCTCCGCGAGGTGCCCTTCGGGCAGGACGGAAGCTACGGCGAGGACGCGATCATCGGCCGCATCAACGCCGACCTCGCCAACGAGTTCGGCAACCTCGCCCAGCGGTCGCTGTCGATGGTGAACAAGAACCTCGACGGCGTCGTGCCCGCCCCTGGCGAGTACACCGACGACGACCTGGAGCTGTTGGCGCTGGCCGACGGGCTGCTGGAGAAGGTGCGGGCCCACTACGACGTGCCCGCAATGCACCTCGCGCTGGAGGCGGTGTGGCTGATGCTCGGCGCGGCCAATCGATACTTTTCGGCGCAGGAGCCGTGGGTGTTGCGCAAGTCCGAAGCGGCGGCCGACCAGGAGCGGTTCGGCACGGTGCTGTACACGACGCTGGAGGTGGTGCGCATCGCCGCGCTGCTCGTGCAGCCGGTCATGCCCGACTCCGCGGCCAAGCTGCTGGACCTGCTGGGCCAGCCAGAGGACCAGCGCAGCTTCGGCGCCATCGGCACCCGGATCGCGCCGGGCACGGCGTTACCGAAGCCCGAAGGCGTGTTCCCGCGCTACCTGACTGAGTGACCTGCGCCACAATCGGCGCGAGAGTGTCACACTTCGGCGAGCCCCGGTGTCTTGAGGTCAGATCGGCTCGACAGGCGAGCCGGAGGACCTCGAAGGAGCAGACATGGCCGAGCACCTCAACGTCGTCGTGATCGGTGGCGGATACGCAGGCGTCATCGCCGCCAACCACCTACGGCTCAACCGCGACGTCTCGATCACGCTGATCAACCCGCGGCCGGAGTTCGTCGAGCGGATCCGGTTGCACCAACTGGTCACCGGTTCGGACGACGCGGTGGTGGCCTACCCCGACATCCTCGGTGAGGGCATCAACCTCCTCGTCGACACCGCCGAGCACATCGATGCCGCGGCACGCACGGTGACGCTGGGCTCCGGCGGCACCGTCGCCTACGACTACCTCATCTACGCAGTCGGCAGCAAGGGGGCGGAATTGACCGTCCCCGGGGCAGCCGAATTCGCCCATCCCATCTCGGAGTTGGAGCACGCCGAGCCATTGCGGGCGGCCGTCGCCGCCCTTGCCTCAGGTGCCCCGGTCACGGTGGTCGGCGCGGGCCCGACGGGAATCGAGACGGCCGCCGAACTTGGCGAGCAGGGCCACACGGTGACGCTGGCGTGCGGCGGCCCGCTGGGCCCATACATGAGCGAGCCGGGTCGCAAATCGGTGGCCAAGCGGATGCGCAAGCTGGGCGTCACGGTCGTCGACGGACCCGACTCCAAGGTCACCGAGGTCCGCGAGCGCTCGGTGGTGTTGGCCGACGGGCGCGAACTCACCAGTGCGATCACCATCTGGACGGCCGGCTTCGACGTGCCCGACCTGGCCGCCCGCAGCGGGCTGGCCACCGACGCGATCGGACGGCTGCTCACCGACGAGACGCTGACCAGCGTCGACAACCCGTACATCGTGGCCGCCGGGGACGCCGCCGCACCGTCCGACTCGCCGCTGCGGATGAGCTGCCAGGCAGCGATCCCGCTCGGCGCGCAGGCCGCCAACACGGTGCTCAGCCGGATCGCGGGTACCGCACCTGCCGCGCTGAACCAGGCGTTCACCGGCCAGTGCATCAGCCTGGGCCGCAAGAGCGGCATCGTTCAACTCGCGCATCTCGACGACCGGGTGGTGCCGATTTACCTCGCGGGACGCACCGCCGCGTCGGTCAAGGAGGCGGTCTGCAAGGCCACGGTCTCGTTCCTGGCCCGCGAGGCCCGCAAGCCGGGCTCGTACTTCTGGATCAAGGGCGGCAAGCGTGCGCAGCGGTTGGCGGAGGCCAAGGCGGCAGCGGTCCGATGAACGCCACGCCGGGCGACGAGCACGCGGAGCGGTTTACCCTGCTGCGGCCACTCCTGTTCACCATTGCCTACGAAATCATCGGAACGGCAACGGAATCCGATGACGTGCTGCAGGAGAGCTATCTGAGGTGGGCCGAGGTGGACCTGACGACGGTGCAGGACACCAAGGCCTATCTCGCGCAACTCGTCACCCGGCAAGCGCTGAATGCGCTTCGCGCACAGGCGCGTAGGCGGGAGGAGTACGTCGGCCCCTGGCTTCCGGAACCCTTGCTCGTCGACGCTGGCGACGCCTCGTCGGACGTGGTGCTCGCCGAATCGGTGTCCATGGCGATGCTGGTGGTGCTCGAGACGCTCGGGCCCGACGAACGCGCCGTGTTCGTGTTGCGTGAGGTGTTCGGCTTCAGTCATGACGAAATCGCCTCGGCCATAGGCAAGTCCAGCGCGGCGGTGCGGCAACTCGCACACCGCGCCCGCGAACACGTCCAGGCCCGCCGCAAGCGGTTCGACCCCGTGGACCCGAAGCTCTCGATGGAGTTGACGACGCAGTTCTTCACCACCGCGGCGACGGGCGACATGGATGGGTTGATGGCGATGCTGGCGCCCGACGTGGTGTGGACGGCCGATAGCGACGGCAAGGTGAGCGCGGCCAGGCGCCCCGTCACCGGCGCGGAGAAGGTCAGCCGACTCATCCTCGGCATGTTCCGTTACGCGGGCGACAACGGCCGCATCGAGCTTGCCTTCTACAACGGCGCGCCTGCGGTGGTGCTGTACCTCGGGGACAAGCTGGAGGGCATCGTCTCGGTGGAGCTCACCGATGGGAAGATCAGCCACTTCTACGCGATGCGCAATCCGGAGAAGCTCGGTGGAGTCACGGTGGCGCGGGACCTGTCGCGCTAGCACTTCGCCGCCAGTTGGGGCGTCTGACAAGCTTGGCTGGTGCGCGTCGAGCGGATCGCCGAGTCGCGCAGCGCCCCGTCGGTGCTGCGCGCGGTCGCAGGCGCCGCCGCGCGGCTAGGCCTCCCGCCGCCCGCGGCACTGACCGGCGACTGGTTCGGCTCGCGCGCGGTGATCGCGCCCAGCGTCGCCGTCGAGGCGGTCGCCGAGTCGGACGCGTTCGCCGCGGACCCTGGAACGCACGGTGTTCACGTCGGCGGCGGATGGGTCGGCTACCTGAGCTACCCGGACTCGGGCGCCGACGTCGCGGCAGCCCGCATCCCTGCGGCCGCGGGTGGATGGACCGACGACGTGCTGCGCCAAGATGACCGCGGCGACTGGTGGTACGAAAACCTCTCCGGTGCAACGGCTCCCGGCTGGCTCGTCGAGGCGCTCGGCACATCACCCATGCCCACACCGTGGCAACTCGACTGGGTCGCCCCCGATCGCGACGTCCACCAAGCGGGTGTGCTGGCATGCCTCGAGGCGATCCGCGCAGGCGAGGTGTACCAGGCGTGTGTGTGCACGCAGTTCGTCGGCGTATTGAGTGGCGCCCCCGTCGAATTCTTCGCCGACGGCGTCGCGCGCACGGCGCCCGCCAGAGCTGCGTTCGTCGCGGGCGACTGGGGCGCGGTGGCGTCACTGTCGCCGGAACTGTTCCTGCGCCGCGCCGCCGACACCATCACGTCCAGCCCGATCAAGGGCACGATGCCGCTCGACCGCCCTCCGTCGGCGCTGCGCGCATCGGTCAAGGACGTCGCGGAGAACGTGATGATCGTGGACCTGGTCCGCAACGACCTCAGCCGGGTTGCGATGACGGGAAGCGTCACAGTGCCCGAACTGCTGGCCGTGCGGCGGGCCCCCGGAGTGTGGCATCTGGTGTCGACGGTGTCCGCGCGCGTACCCGTCGAGGTCCCGATGTCCAGCGTGCTGGAAGCGATGTTCCCGCCCGCGTCGGTGACCGGGACGCCGAAGGCCCGTGCCCGCGAACTGCTGTCGACGTGGGAACCACGCAGCCGCGGAGTCTATTGCGGCACAGTTGGTTTCGCGTCGCCCATGGCCGGGACCGAACTGAACGTGGCGATCCGCACCGTCGAGTTCGACGCCGCCCGGCGAGCGGTGCTTGGCGTCGGCGGCGGCATCACCTCCGATTCCGATCCCGCCGCCGAGTGGCAGGAATGCCTCGACAAGGCGGCGGCAATCGTCGGCGTCACGAGCAGCGTCGACCCCGCACGTGTCGTTTCAGCACGCTGACGCCGGAGCTCAGCGCCGGATCCCAGCGGCCAGCCGGTTCCAGTTGCCCGACGCGATCTTCTCGCGATCGGCGTCCGCGAGCTCCGCTTCGTCGAGGAAGTCGCGCGCGAGCCCTCCGTCGGTCGGGACGAACGGGTAGTCCGCGGCGAACATGATCCGATCCACGCCGACGACCTCGAGCGCCCAACGCAGGTAGCGCTGGCTGAAAACCCCTCCTGGAGTGACGTATACGTTGCTCCGCACGTATTCGGAGATCGGACGGTTCAGCCCCGCGATAGGCGTCAGCCGGTCGATGCGGTCGAGGTAGAACAGCACCATTTCACCCCAGTGGCCCAGGATCACCTGCAGCTCGGGGAACCGGTCGAAGACGCCGGCCAGGATCAGCCGGAGCAATCCGACACCCGCGTCGTAGTGCCAGCCGATGCCGTGGGTGGCGAACGCACTGGCGACGGGGTCGTCGAAGCCGCCGTAGTACGCGTTGCGAACCGCCTCCGGTGGCGTCTGAGGATGCAGGTAGAGCGGCGCGCGGAGTGCTTCGGCGGCCTCGAACAGCGGCCAGAACTCGGCGTGGTCGATGGACCGATCGCGGACGCGGTTGAAGATCAGTGCCCCGTCGAACCCGAGCTTGCGGACGGCGCGCTCGAGTTCGGCGGCAGCGGCGTCCGGGCGTTGTGGCGCCAGCGTCGCGAAACCACGAAGGCGGTCGGGATGGCGGGCCACCGCGTCGGCCGCGGTGTCGTTGCATACCGACTGCAGTGCGACCGCGTCGGCGACGTCCAAGTTGAACAGACCGGGCGACGTCAGGGACAGCACCTGAGTGTCGACGCCTGCGTCGTCCATGACCGCGAGGCGTTCGTCGTCCAGTGACTGCAGGCGGTGGCCCAACTCGCCGTCGACCGAGTGCTTGGTTGCCGGATCCTGCCACTTCGAATCGAGGGCCCGCCAGGCCCGGACCACGTCGGGCGTTGCGTAATGTTCTTCCAGTCCAACGACTTTCACAGGAACTCCTCAGGTGTTCAGTAGCTCGCCATTGGACGGGCCCGCTGATAGTGCCAACGCAGAAACGCGTCGACGGCATCCCCGTTCGGAGCCATCAGCCCCTTGCGCGTAGCACCGCGTCGTAGAGCTCACGCCGTGATGGGGCGCCGGGATTGGCCGCCACCACGTCCGCGCACGCGTCCTTGACCCGCATGCCGTCCTCGACGAGGTAGGCCACCTCGGCCACCAGGGTGGCCAGATCGGCCTTCGGCTGCGCGCCCGCCAGTACGACGGTGAGCTCGCCGAGCACGCCCTCGGCCGCCCACTCCGCGAGTTCGGCCAGCGAGCCGCGCTTGACCTCCTCGTGGGTCTTGGTCAGTTCGCGGCACACCACCGCACGCCGGTCGGGCCCGAGGGTGTCGACGGCGTCGCGCAGGCAGTCCGCCAGCCGGCGCGGCGACTCGAAGAACACGCACGTGCGTTGCTCACCCGCCAGACCCGACAGCCAGCCGACCCGCGCCGAGTGCTTGCGCGGGGCGAAGCCCTCGAAGCAGAACCGGTCCGACGGCAGCCCCGACACGGCCAGCGCCGTGGTCACCGCCGAAGGGCCCGGCAAGCAACTCACCGTCAACCCGGCCTCGGCGCACGCCGCCACCAGCCGGTAGCCCGGGTCGCTGATCAGCGGCATACCCGCGTCACTGACCACGAGCACCGTGGCACCGCCCGCGACGTCGTCGACCAGCGCCGGCACCCGCGTCGCCTCGTTCTGGTCGAAGAAGCTGACGATTCGCCCACCTGGCCGAACACCGAGCGACTGGGCCAGCGTCCGCACCCGTCGGGTGTCCTCCGCGGCGATCACGTCGGCGCTGCCCAACGCCTCGACCAGCCGAGCCGAGGCGTCCGAGGGCTGGCCGAGCGGCGTGGCGGCCAGCAGCAGTCGACCAGGTGTCACACCGCACAGCCTACGATCGCCGTTGTGACCGCTCCGCCGCTCGACGAGATCGCACGCGAGCGCACGGTCCCCGTGATCAGCCCCGGCCCGCTCGTGCCGGTGCCGGACTTCGGCCCGCTGGACCGCATGCAGGGCTGGGTGATGACGGCCGTGATCACCGCACTCGCGGCGTTGACCCGGTTCCTGAACCTCGGCTCGCCGACCGACGCGCGCACGCCGATATTCGACGAGAAGCACTACGCACCGCAGGCGTGGCAGATGCTGGGCAACCACGGCGTCGAGGACAACCCCGGCTACGGGCTGGTGGTGCACCCGCCGGTCGGCAAGTTCCTCATGGCCATCGGCGAGGCGATATTCGGCTACAACGGCGTCGGCTGGCGGTTCTCCGGCGCGGTGTGCGGCGTCGTCATCGTGCTGCTGGTGGCCCGGATCGTCCGGCGGATCACCCGCTCGACGCTGATCGGCGGAATCGCGGGCCTGCTGATCATCGCCGACGGCGTCAGCTTCGTCTCGGCGCGCACCGCGCTGCTCGACGTGTACCTGGTGGTGTTCGTAATCGCCGCCTTCGGTGCCCTGATCGTCGACCGCGACGAGATGCGCGAGCGGATGCACGTGGCGCTGCTCGAGGGCCGGATCGGCGAGACGGCGTGGGGACCCAGGCTCGGCGTGCGGTGGTGGCGGTTCGGCGCTGGGGTGTTGCTGGGGCTGGCCCTCGCGACCAAGTGGTCTGGTTTGTACTTCATCCTGTTCTTCGGCGCGATGACGTTGGCGTTCGACGTCGCCGCCCGTCGGCAGTACCGGGTGCCGCGCCCGTGGGTGGGGACGCTGCGCCGCGACTTCGGGCCGACGCTCTATGCGTTGGGGCTCATTCCGCTGGCGGTGTACCTCGGCTCCTATGCGCCGTGGTTCGCCTCCGAGACCGCCATCAACCGCCACGAAGAGGGCCGCTCGATCGGCGAGGGCGGGTTGCTCCCCGACGCGATTCGGTCGTTGTGGCACTACACCTATGGGGTTTTCGAGTTCCACTCGAAGCTGACGAATGCGGCGGGCAACCACCATCCGTGGGAGTCGAAGCCATGGACGTGGCCGATGTCACTGCGCCCGGTGTTGTATGCGATCGATCAGGACAACATCGCGGGCTGCGGCGCGCAATCGTGCGTGAAGGCCGTGATGCTGGTCGGGACGCCTGCGATGTGGTTCATCGCGGTGCCGGTGCTCGGCTGGGCGCTGTGGCGGGCGGTCGTCAAGCGCGACTGGCGCTACGCGGTGGCGCTGACGGGCTACGGCGCGGGTTTCCTGCCGTGGTTCGCCGACATCGACCGGCAGATGTACTTCTTCTACGCCGCGCCGATGGCGCCGTTCCTGGTGATGCTGATCGCGTTGATACTCGGCGACGTCCTGTACGCGCCGCGACAGAACGCCGAGAGACACACCCTCGGATTGCTCGTGGTGTGTTTCTACGTGGCGCTCGTCCTGACGAACTTCGCGTGGCTGTACCCGGTGCTGACGGGGCTGCCGATCTCGCAGTCGACGTGGCAGATGCAAATCTGGCTACCCAGCTGGCGGTAGTTGGTTTCGCGAGCTCTACACCAGCGTCGTAGTTGCGCGGTTATCCACAGCACAGGCGTTGATCTCGCGGTGCCGGACGATTTCCGTCGGTCGTCGCAGCGACGATCCGGCCATGGAACGAGCCTTCATCGGAGCCGAGCTACTCGAAAGCGGTCTCACTCTTGGCCAGCTGCGCTGGCGCTATCGAACCGTCCATCCGCGGATCTACGTGCCTCGCCAATCGGAATCCTCGGTGAGCCTCGACACGCACGCGGCGTGGCTGTGGACCGAACGCCGCGGCATCGTTACCGGGCGCGCCGCCGCAGCACTCCACGGTGCGCAGTGGGTGCATCCCGGCACACCGATCGAGCTCATCGCCACGTACCAGCGGCCGCGGCCGGGGATCGTCATCCGAGCCGAGCGGATCGACTGGGACGAAGTCACCATGGTGGGCGAACTGTCCGTCGCCACGCCTGCGCGCACCGCCTTGGACCTGGCGCGTCACTTGCCTCGAGACACTGCCGTCCGCCACCTCGACGCGCTGGCCGCCGCGACGGGCGTGACTTGCGACGACGTGAAGGCACTCGTCGACCGATACCGCGGCGCGCGCGGCATGAAACGGGCGCGCGTCGCGCTGGACCTCATGGACGGCGGTGCCCAATCGCCGAAGGAAACGTGGTTGCGCCTGGTCGTGATAGATGCCGGCTATCCGCGACCCACGACGCAGCTTCACGTCACCGACGGGTTCAACAACGCATTCATCGACATGGGTTGGGAGGAGCCGAAGATTGGCCTCGACTACGACGGTGAACAGCATCAGACAGATCGGCAGAGGTTCGTCCACGACATCGGCCGCAACGAGTTGCTCGACAGTCAGGGTTGGATCGACCTCCACGTCGTCGCCGAACACAGCCGGGCCTTCATATTGCATAGACTTCGCGAGGCGTGCGACCGCCGTGGGTGGTATCCGCTCGCGAGCCCTACGCCACAGTCGTGATTTCGCGCTCACCAACGACTGTGGTGTAGAGCTCGCGAGGATTTGGGGCGCGGTGCTAGAGCGGGTCGCGGGCTGCGGGGCACGACATGCAGCGTGGCCCGCCGCGTCCGGTGCCCAACTCCGACGCCGCGATCGCCAACACTTCGATGCCCGAATCTGCCAGTCGCGCATTGGTTTCCACGTTGCGTTCGTACGCCACCACCACACCGGGCGCCAGCGCCAGGGTGTTGTTGCCGTCGTCCCACTGCTCGCGTTCGGCAGTGACGGGGTCAAGCCCGGTGTCGATGACCCGCAGCTTCTCGATCCCCATCGCGTCGGCCGCCGCGTCGACGAACGGCGCCGCCCGATCGATCTTGACGCCGCTTCCCGTGCGGTGAATGGTGAACGCCGTCAACGAGTCCACGATGTTCGGATACATCACCACCGCATCGGTGTCGACCATCGTGCACACCGTGTCCAGGTGCATCTGCGCGCGCTCCTGAGCGATCGGCACGGCCAACACGGTGTGCGCCAGATCGTCGTCGAACAGACTGCGCGCCAACGCCTCTGCGCCCGCCGGCGTGGTCCGCTCCCCCACCCCGACCGCAACGACACCCGGTCCGAGCAGCAGCACGTCACCGCCTTCGACGGGCGCCGACCGCGATTCGTACGCCCGCCGCACCCCCAGAAACCTTGGGTGGTGCGCGTAGATCAGGTCGGTCAGCGACGTCTCGCGCACGCGTGCCTGCAACGCGAGCGACGTGATGGCCACCCGAGGTCCGATCCAGAACGAGGAGTCGCGGGTGAACAGCAGATTCGGCAACGGGTCGATGACGAAGTCGCCGCCGTGGTGCATCCTGCGCACCAGCGACAGTTCGTCCTCGTCGAAGGGCAACTCGTTGAACGTCATGCCCGCCATCAGGACTCCTGCCAGCGGAGCGGCCTCGAGCGTCCGCAGATAGACCGAGAGTTCTTGCGCCAGCGGCAACCCCAGCCTCCGCGAGTCGACCGCGGCCGAGATGCCATGCATGCGCGCGGCACCGCTGGCCAGCGCCTCGGTCAACAGGTCGCCAAGCAACAACACCTCGACCCCACGCGATCGCAACAGGTCCGCAAACGCGTCGTGCTCCTGTTGCGCCCTGGCCACCCAGGGCAGCCCGTCGAACAGCAGCGTGTCGTTGTTGCGCGGCGTCAGCCGCTGCAGTTCGGCGCCCGGCCGGTGCAGGATCACCACACGCAGCGCGCCTACCTCGGAATTGGCGCCAAGCACCGGATCAGTCACACCTAGCACCGTAATGCCAGGGGCACCTCAACTATTGTTCAGGTCATGGAGTCATTGGAGCTGACCCCCGGCGAGATGTCCCATCGCAGCGGGGTGGCCGTGTCGGCACTGCACTTCTACGAGCGCGAAGGGCTCATCGTCAGCAGGCGCACCAGCGGCAACCAACGGCGCTACGCCAGGGAGACGTTGCGGCGGGTGGCGTTCATCCGGATGTCGCAGCGGTTGGGCATTCCGTTGGCGCGCATCCGCGAGGCACTGTCCACACTGCCCACCAATCGCGTTCCCACCAGCAAGGACTGGGCCAGACTGTCGGCAGGTTGGCGATCCGACCTCGACGAACGCATCGTGCACCTGCAGCGGCTGCGCGACAATCTGGCGGGCTGCATCGGGTGCGGTTGCCTGAGCCTGAAGCTGTGTGCACTGGCCAATCCCGCCGACGTGCTCGCCGCTGCAGGGCCCGGCGCGGCCAAGCTCTGAATTCGAATGTATGTGCGATAGCATGTCGGGGTGTCCTTGGCGGTTCAGGGGTCGCTCTTCGACCAT
>Ga0070668_100000977_pt1 | contig 20030 bp, 23 predicted proteins | sample KBSS43metaG_FD_64661 | JGI IMG/M metagenome (GOLD analysis project Ga0070668, IMG submission 64661) | Switchgrass rhizosphere microbial communities from Kellogg Biological Station, Michigan, USA - KBS S4-3 metaG | ecosystem: Host-associated > Plants > Roots > Rhizosphere > Soil ... | reverse complement strand
CCTCGCGCTGCGGTCCCTTCGTCTATCGGTTAGGACGCCAGGTTTTCAACCTGGAGAGAGGGGTTCGACTCCCCTAGGGACTGCCACGTGGGCCTGGAGACCGTCGCGGTTTCCGGATCGGCCCAGATCTCTCCCCATCATCGCGCCCTTCAAAGGCGAAGCCGCCCCGCGCAGCCGGCCTCCATCAGGAGCCGGCGCGACGCAGGCTGTGACCATTCCGAAGATGGGGACCCCTACGACCGTCGCGCCCCCGACGCCCATCCCAGGTCTGCTGCAAGGCGATCCGCGGATCGTCGGGGGCCCTATGACGGCAATTCCGTGCCAAAATGGCGCCCGCGGCTGCGTGCGGGCAGTATTGCGCGCCGGCGGCAATATTTGGCGCTTCAGCACGTTGCGCCGCGGGTTGTCGGCGCGGACGTTTGCTCCGCTGCGCGAGTGGCGGCGCCGCACGAACGGGCCAACACTTGCGAAACCACCTGACCCCCCGGTTCAAACGCAAATCTTGATTGACGGAATGAGCATTCCGCGAACAGTGTTAGAGTCGGCCCTATTCCGATTACGGGCGGGGGAGACCGGGCTCAGGGGCAGATGGCTGGTTACGAATTCGATGGGATGGATTCGCACGCCGAAGCGGTGCGGATTAGTGGGCGCGTCAAGTGGTTCGATACGGGTAAGGGGTACGGGTTCATCGTGCCGGACGACCCGGCCAAGACAGACCTCAAGGATGTGTTGTTGCATGTGACGTCGCTGCGCAATTCGGGCCGCGAAAGCGCGCTTGAGGGCGCGATCATCGTCTGCGACGTGATTCGCCGGCCGAAGGGCTGGCAGGTGGCCGAGGTGGTGGAGCTCGACGAGAGCTGCGCGCCCCCGCCGGTCGAGCGGCGGCGCCAGGAGGGCGAGGTCCCCGGTCACGGGTTCCGGCGCGACGGCTTCGACCGCGGCGGCCCTGGCGGCGCGGCCGCCCACGCCCGGCCGCAGCGGCGACCGCCGCCGGCCGCGCACGGTCCGCTGGAGCGCGCCAAGGTCAAGTGGTTCAACCGCTCCAAGGGCTACGGCTTCGTGGTCCGCGACGGCGAACCCGGCGACATCTTCATCCACATCGAGACCCTGCGCCGCTGCGGCATCGAGGATCTGCAGCCGGGCGACGACGTGATGGTGCGCTTCGCCGAGGGCCCGAAGGGCCTCGTGGTGGCCGAGGTGGGCGCGATCGGTCTGGCGTAGGACGCGGTCTTCGCGCTATCCGGGGTCGCATCCTCGGAGCATCCGTATCGTGTCCATGTCCAGTCTCCGCCGGCGCGGTGTCGCCGCGCTCGCCTTCGCCCTGGCGCTGTCGCCTGTCCTGGCCGGCTGCGCGCTGGCCAGGCCGGCCGCCGGCGCCTGCACGCCGCAGCCGACCCTGAAGCAGGAGCCCCTGGAGATCGTCACCGACCGGGGCGTCGCGAAGTTCACCGTCGAGCTGGCCGATACCCCCAGGCGCCAGGAGATCGGCATGATGTGCCGTACGGCGCTCGCGCCCGACCGCGGCATGCTCTTCGACTTCAAGACGACGCGGGAGGTGGCGTTCTGGATGCGCAACACCCTGATCCCGCTCGACATGGTGTTCATCGACGCCCACGGCCGGGTCTATTCGATCGCCAGCAACGCGACGCCGCGGACCGACACCCCGCGCCCCTCCGGCGGGCCGGTGCGCGCGGTGCTGGAGATCGCCGGCGGCCGGGCGGCGCAGCTCGGCGTGCTGCCGGGCGACGTGGTGCGGCACAGGATCTTCGCCAAGTGACCCAGAGCGCCCCCATCCAACCGCCCGAAGGCTTCGTCCTGGCCGAGAACCGCGGCCCGTTCGCCACCCACAACGGGCCCTTCTACTACGCGCCGAACCTGGGGGAGGGCGCGCGCCAGGCGTTCTTCGCCGAGGCGCGCCACACCAACGGCTACGGCCTGGTGCACGGCGGCATGATGTCGGCCTTCCTGGACGGGACCATGTCGCAGGCGGTCCGGCGCGCCACCGGCATGAGCGGCGTCACCGTCCAGCTCTCGCTGAGCTATCTGCACATGGCCCGTCCCGGCGAATGGATCATCGCCGAGGCCAAGGTGGTCCGCGCCAGCCGCGAGCTCGCCTTCCTGGAGGGCAGGGTGAGCGTCGGCGACCGCGACGTGGTCCGCGCCACCGCCGTCTTCAAGCTGATGCACAACCGCGACTGAGCAATCACTTCCGCGCCGCCTTCGATCCCCTGATCGCCTTGGCGAGCACCTCGTTCATCCGTGTCTGCCACCCGGCGCCTTGGGCCTTATAGGCCTCGAGCACGGACTGTTCGACGCGCAAGCTGATCGCCACCTTCGGGCTTGCGGATTTCGGCCGCCCACTCACCCTCGTCTTCGGGAACGCGGCGAGCTCGGCGGCCGACAGCGCCTGCGGCCCCTCGGCCTGGGCGAAATCCCCAACGGTCCATTCCGGGTTGTCCGGATCGGTCAGATCGGGCTGCGCCAGGGGCTTCAGGCCCTCATTGATCCTGCGGCGGGGCATATCGGTTCATCTCCTTGCGGTGCGCGCGGCGCAGGCTGATCGCCCGGACCACACCGTTGCGGATCGTGTAGGCGAGGCAGCAGCCGACGCCGTCGATCAGGCCGTAGGCTCGGAACCGAGGCTCATCAAAACGGCCATCGGCGACGCGGGCCAGAACTTCGAGATCGGCCGCCCTGGCCAGCGACACGCCGTGCTTGGCGATATTGGCCTGGTCCTTGGCGGGGTCGAACTCGATCATTCGATTATGTATATACGAAAACTCGTGAGGCCAAGGGGTGTCAGGCGGTTGTTCCACGTTCTGATTGCGCTGGCCGCTGCAACCCCTTACGGACCCTCGTGTTCAGCCGCAGATCGGGGCGTAGCGCAGCCTGGTAGCGCATCTGCTTTGGGAGCAGAGGGTCGGAGGTTCAAATCCTCTCGCCCCGACCAGCGGCGCCGCTAAATCGAGGGTCCCAAGCGTCCATGCTCGCGCGCATCTTCCGCCCCGCCAAGACCGCCATGCAGTCGGGCAAGGCCAACACCCGGGAATGGGTGCTGGAGTTCGAGCCGGCCTCGGCCCGCCGCTCCGACCCGCTGATGGGCTGGACCCAGTCCTCCGACATGAACGGCCAGGTGCGGCTGCACTTCGACACCTCCGAGGACGCCGTCCGCTACGCCCAGACCCACGGGATCGCCTTCCAGCTCATCGACCCCAAGCCCGCCAGGCGGATCATCAAGGCCTACTCCGACAACTTCGCCTTCGGCCGCAAGGTCCCCTGGACCCACTGAGCGCGCCCCGGCGGGCGCTCTGTATCGGCAACGTTTCGGAGCCCGCCCAACACAGGCCGGAATCGACCTGTGTAAGGCGCAGGTCATGCCGAGCCTCAGCCGCCGGGCGCTCCTGGCCAGCGCCGCCGCCACCGTGGGCGCGCAACGCCCCGCGCCCCCGCCCGCGCGTGCGCCCGAAATCTCCACCGCGCCGCACCGCCAGTCCGCGCCCGTGCCCGGCGACGTCTGGCTCCGCGACGGCCAGGCCTGGGCCTACACGGCGAGCGGCTGGGTCCGCCGGACGCCGGAGGGCGCGGCCGCGCAAACCTGAGCCTCAGGGTTTCCAAGGCGGAAACGGTCGCACTGGCGCCCTGGCCGCCGGAGGCCTATGTTGAACGTGCGCCGTCGGATGCGAACCGCCACCCAAGCGGTCGATCGTGTGCCGGCTCGGCGTCACGCGTGATCCCGATGAACACCCCCTACGCCACCGCTGGCGACGCCAAGCGCGCGCACGTGCGTCCGCCGCCGCCCCGTTGCACGGCGCCGGTCCCGTCCGTGAAGCTCAGTCCGTCCCGGCCGCTGGCGCCGCGCACATGACCCGATTGCCCAAGCCATCCTTCTTCCTGTTCCGCAACGTGCCCTTCTGGGCGACCTTCACCATCGCCATCGTCGTCGCCATCGGCATGTGGCCTGGATGACGGCCGAGGCGCCCGCGGCCGAGCCCCGCGCCAGCCAGGAAGATCGCCCCTGGAGGCTGACCACGCTGGAACGGGCCTTCGAGCTGGCGAAGAGCGGTCGGTTCGCAAACGTGTCCGAGATCCGGTCCTGCCTCGTCGCCGAGCGCTATGACGCCGTGAGCAGTCAGATCTCCGGCAAATCGTTGGTCAGCCAGCTCGACCGGTTGATCGCCTCGTCCAGAGCCGAGGCGGTTCCGGCGCTCTGAACGACAGGGCCCGCGACGACACGTCGCGCGGCCGATTGAAGGAGCCCACCATGGCCGAACGCACCTTGCCCGAGCTCGAGCGCGAGAACGACTACCTCCGGCGACGGGTGGCCCAGCTGCAGGCGGATGTCGTCGACATCACCGCGGACAACGTCCGCCTGTACGAGGCGCGCGAACGCCTGCAGGGACGAAGGCTCGCCCAGGCTCCGAACCCGCTGGGCGGCGGCCAATCGTGATGGAAGTCCTGGGCTTCGTCCTGCTGGTCCTGCCCTTCTCGACGCTGGTGCTCGCCGTGTGGCTCGCCAAGCGCCGGCGCCCGATCCCGATCCCGATCCCGATCCCGACCCAGAGACCCTGAGCGCTGGGGGCCCGTCTCCGGACGGCATAAGGCCCCGGTTGGGCGCCCGCCGCCCGGGGCGCGCCCAATGTTCGCTTGCACGCCTCCGCGCAAGGCCTTACCGGGCCAGGGCTCCCGCGCGCCCGTAGCTCAACCGGATAGAGCATCCGCCTTCTAAGCGGACGGTTGCAGGTTCGAGTCCTGCCGGGCGCGCCAATTATGGCGAATATTGACAATCTTTGCCAGGTTCACGACAATGGCCATGGAGGTGCGACCATGGCGACCATGAATGTCTCTCTGCCCGATGCAATGAAGGACTGGGTCGAGGGGCGCGCCCAGACCGGCCGCTACAGCAACGCCAGCGACTATGTGCGGGATCTGATCCGGCGTGATCAGGAACGCGCCGAGAAGATCGCGGCGATGCAGCGCTTGATCGACGAAGGCATGGAGAGCGGCGTCGGGACAAGGTCGATGGACGAGATCCTTGCCGAAGCCCGTCGTCGCGCCGGCGTGGACCGTGGCCTATAGGCTCAGTCGCCAAGCTGAAGAGGACCTCATCCAGATATACGAGGCCGGCTTTCTGGAAATTTGGCGAGCGGCAGGCCGAAATATATCACGTAGCGCTTGTTCATGCTTTTGAGCTGATCTCCGAGTTCCCGCAAATTGCACGGGAAAGACTTGAATTCATCCCACCCGTAAGAGCGCACCCTCACAAGTCGCACGTGAATATCTACGTGATCAGCGACGGGGAGCCATTCATCATCCGCATCCGCCATGGGCGGGAGGACTGGGATTCCTCGCCTGTCATGGAGTGAGCGAACGGCGCTTGGCTACCCCGCCGTCCGGTCGTACGCCCCCAGCGCCTGCTCCAGGTCGGCGATCAGGTCGTCGGGGTCTTCCAGGCCGATGTGCAGGCGGATCAGCGCCCCGCCGTAGTCGTGGCCGTGCCGGCGGCACGCCAGCTGCGGGTCGCAGGCGATGGCCAGGCTCTCGAACCCGCCCCAAGAGAAGCCCAGGCCGAACAGGGTCAGGGCGTCCAGGAAGGCCTCGGTCGCGGCCTGCGGCGCCGGGCGCAGCGTGAAGGCGAAGAGGCCGCAGGCGCCGCTGAAGTCGCGTTTCCAGATCTCGTGCCCCGGCGCGCCGGGCAGGGCGGGGTGCAGCACCTGGCCCACCTGCGGCCGCCCGGCCAGCCATGCGGCGACCTTCAGCCCGCTCTGTCCGTGCCGCGCCAGCCGCAGCGGCAGGGTGCGCAGGCCGCGCAGCATCAGGTAGGCGTCGTCGCCCGGCACCGCCCAGCCCATGTGCAGCACGCCGTCGGCGAGCTTGCGGGTCAGCGCGGGGTCCTTCGCCGCCGCCGAGCCCATGAACGCGTCCGAATGGCCGCCCACATATTTGGTCAGGGCCTGGACGCTCACGTCGACGCCGTGGTCCAGCGGCCTGAACAGCCAGCCGGCGGCCCAGGTGTTGTCCATCAGGGTCAGCACCCCGCGCGCCCGCGCCGCGGCGGCGATGGTCGGGGCGTCCTGCATCTCCATGCTGAGCGAGCCGGGGCTTTCGATCACGATCAGCCGCAGGTTCGCCGGCGCCTGCGCCATCAGCGCCTCCGCCGGCGTCCGCGGGTCGTAATAGGCGACCTCCACCCCGAACCGCGCCAGCACCCGGTCGCAGAACCGGCGGGTGGGCTTGTAGATGGTGTCGACCACCTGCACCGCGTCGCCGGCCTTCAGCAGCGCCAGCATCGCCCCGCTGAGCGCGGCCACGCCCGACGGATAGAGCGCCACCTCGGCTGCGCCCTCCAGCGTCGCCAGGGCGTCGGCCAGCGTGGTCTGCGCGGCCAGGCCCTGCCGGCCGTAGGTCAGGTAGTTGTCGTCGTCGTACAGCGCCGCGGCGTTGGGCAGCAGGACGGTCGAGCCCTTCTGCACCGGCGGGCCGACGGTCCTGGCCAGCTTGGCCGGCTGCGCGCCGGCGCGGATCAGACGGGTTTCTTCGGCCATGCGGCTTGCGGGAGGGGAGGCTCGGGGGCGACAGTGCAGAGCGCACTTAGACCCTTCCGGGCGCAGGGGATCAAGGAGGGCCGGGATGTTGAGGCGCGGGTTGGCGATGCTGGGGCTGTCGCTGTCGCTGGCGGCCTGCGACGCGCCCCCGCCCCAGGCGCCGGCGCCCACGCCCAAGGCCCCCGACGCCGTGAAGCTCGACGTCAGGCCGGCCAAGAGCCCGACGCTGCAGGCGGTCCGCAAGCGCGGGAGCCTGATCTGCGGCGTCCACCCCGGACTGCCGGGCTTCGCCTTTCCCGACGTCGCCGGGCGCTGGCGGGGTTTCGACGTGGACATCTGCCGGGCGGTGGCGGCCGCCACCCTCGGCGACGCCCAGAAGGTGCAATTCGTCACCGTCACCGCCCAGGACCGCTTCTCGGCCCTGCAGCAGGGCAAGATCGACATCCTCTCGCGCAACACCTCCTGGACCTATTCGCGCGACGTGAGCCTGGGCCTGGATTTCCCGGCCATCACCTATTTCGACGGCCAGGGGTTCCTGGCGCCCCGCGCCCTGCAGATCTCCAGCGCCGAGGAGCTGGCCGGCGCGCGCGTCTGCGTCCTGGCCGGAACCGCCAGCGAGGCGAACCTGGCCGACTACTTCCGCGCCCGCGGCTTGAAGGTCACGCCCGTGCGCGTCGCCTCCGAGGACGAGGCCAGGCGCCTCTATCAGAACGACGGCTGCGACGCCTACACCGCCGACATCTCCGCGCTGGCCGCCTCGCGCTCGGTGCTGGACAACCCCGGCGCCCATGAGCTGCTGCCCGACGTGATCTCCAAGGAGCCGCTGGGCCCGGTGGTGCGCCAGGACGACCCCGCCTGGGCCGACATCGTCCGCTGGACGGTCTACGCCCTGATCCTCGGCGAGGAGATGGGCCTCACCGCCCGCACCGTGGACCAGGCCCGCCACACCGCGGTCGATCCCCAGGCGCGGCGGCTGCTGGGCGTCGAGGGGAACCTGGGCGCGCTGCTCGGCCTCTCCGACGACTGGGCCTTCCAGGCCCTCCGCCAGGTGGGCGCCTACCATGAGATCTTCCGCCGCGACCTGGGCGCGGATTCGCCGCTGAACCTCGACCGCGGCCTCAACGCCCTGTGGAACGCGCCCAAGCCCGGCCTGCTCTACGCGCCGCCGATGCGGTGAGGCTGCTAACCGGTTGCGACCGGCGTATCGCTCCGGCCGCCCCACTCGGCCCAGGAGCCGTCGTAGACCGCCGCCCGGTCGTGGCCGAGCACCGCCAGCGCCAGGGCCAGGAGCGCCGCGCTGACGCCGGAGCCGCAGGTGGTGATCACCGGCCGCGCAAGGTCGATCCCGGCCGCCGTCACCGCCCGCGCCAGGGCCTCGGGCGGCTTCATCGTCCCGTCCTCGGCGATCAGCTCGGCGAACGGCAGGTTGCAGGCGCCCGGCATGTGGCCGGCGCGCAGGCCAGGCCGTGGCTCCGGCGCCTCGCCGCGGAAGCGCGCCGCCGGCCGCGCGTCGAGGATCTGCGCCCCGCCGCCGTCCACGACGCCCAGCACCGCCTGCAGGTCGCGCACGAGCTCGACATCGAAGCGCGGCGCCACGGTCGTCGGCGCCGCCGCCCTCTCTCCGGCTTCCACCGGACGGCCCTCGGCGAGCCACGTCTTCAGCCCGCCATCCAGCACGGCGACGTCGTCAAAGCCCATCACCCGCAGGGTCCACCAGACCCGGGGCGCCGAAAAGATTCCGTGGGCGTCATAGACGACCGTCCGCCTCTGCGGCGACAGGCCCAGCCGTCCGGCCGCCGCGGCGAACGCCTCCGGCGACGGCAACATGTGGGGCAGGGCGGCGCCACGGTCGGCGATGGCGTCGATGTCGAAGAACACCGCCCCGGGGATATGCGCCTTGCGGTGCTCTTCGATCCCCGAGCGCGGGTCGCCCGGCATGAACCAGGTGGCGTCCACCACGCTGACGGTCCCCAGCGCCGCCGCCAGCTCCGCCGTGGAGATCAGCGGGCTCATCCGGGGATCCACGGCGGGACCGGCAGGTCGCGCTCCCGAAGGAACGCCGGATTGAAGATCTTGCTCTGGTAGCGCGAGCCGTGGTCGCAGAGCACCGTCACGATGGTGTGGCCCGGCCCCATGTCCTTGGCCATCCGGATGGCGCCGGCCACGTTGATGCCGGTGGACCCGCCCATCACCAGGCCCTCGTGCTCGACCATGTCGTAGATCGCCAGCAGCATCTCGGCGTCGTCGATCCGGTAAGGGCGGTCGATCTTCAGGCCCTCCAGGTTGGCGGTGATCCGCCCCTGGCCGATGCCCTCGCTGATGGAATTGCCCTCCGCCTTCAGCTCGCCGGTGGCGTAGTAGCTGTAGAGCGCGGCGCCGAACGGGTCGGCGAGGCCGATCTCCACCTGCGGCTTCACGTTCCGCAGCGCCTCGGCGACGCCGGCCAGGGTGCCCCCCGAGCCCACCGCGCAGATGAAGCCGTCCACCTTGCCCTCCGTCTGCGCCCAGATCTCCGGGCCGGTGGTCTCCAGGTGCGCCTGGCGGTTGGCGACGTTATCGAACTGGTTGGCCCAGAGCGCCCCGGCGGGCTCCGTCTCGGCCAGTTCGGCCGCCAGCCGGCCGGAGTAGCGGACGTAGTTGCGCGGGTCGGAATAGGGGTGGACGTCCACCTCCACCAGCTCGGCGCCGTAGAGCCGGATGGCGTCCTTCTTCTCCTGGCTCTGGGTGCGCGGGATCACCACCGTGCAGGAATAGCCCAGCGCCTGGGCGACCATGGCCAGGCCGATGCCGGTGTTGCCGGCGGTGCCCTCCACGATCCGCCCGCCCGGCCGGATCAGCCCCTTCGCCTCGGCGTCGCGCACGATGTAGAGCGCCGCCCGGTCCTTCACCGACTGGCCGGGATTCATGAACTCGGCCTTGCCGAGGATTTCGCATCCGGTGGCCTCGCTCGCGCGGCGAAGGCGGATCAGCGGCGTGTTTCCGATGGCGTCCAGGACGCTGAGCGCAACAGTCATGGGAAGCTAATTAAGCGGCCCGGCGCGCCACGGCTAGCGGCCGGAGCGTAAGTCACGCTGCGATCGAGCCTCAGGCCATCGCCAGGCTGAGCTGGACCACATTGGTGCGCTCGGTGCGGAAGCCCGCCTCGCAATAGCTGAGGTAGAACCGCCACAGCCGCCGGAACCGTTCGTCGAAGCCCAGGGTCTTGATCCGGTCCCAGGCTTGTTCGAACCGCACCGACCATTCGGCCAGGGTGTCGGCGTAGTGCTGGCCGAACCGCGCCGGCTCGTTCCAGGCCAGGCCGGCCCGGGTCGCCTCCGCCCGCAACCGCGCCTCGCTCGGCAGCATCCCGCCGGGGAAGACATATCTCTGGATGAAGTCGGCCCGGCTCCGATAGTGCTCGAAGAGCTCGTCCTTGATGGTGATGATCTGCAGGCCGGCGCGCCCCCCGGGGGTCAGCACCTGCCGGATCTTGTCGAAATAGGCCGGCCAGTAGCGCTCGCCCACCGCCTCGAACATCTCGATGGAGGCGACGCGATCGAAGCTGCCCTCCACGTCGCGGTAGTCGACCATGCGGATGTCCACGGCGTCCGCCAGCCCCTGTTCGAACATCCGCTGCAGGGCGAAGGCGTGCTGTTCCTGGCTGATGGTGATGCCCGTGACCTTGGCCCCCACCTCCTTGGCCGCGAACTCGGCGAAGCCGCCCCAGCCGCAGCCGATCTCCAGCACGTGCATGCCGGGCCGAAGGTCGATGGCCTGCGCCAGGGTCCGGTATTTGTGGGCCTGGGCCTGCTCCAGCGGCTGCCCGGGCGCCTCATAGCGCGCCGACGAATAGGTCATCGTCCGGTCGAGCCACTGGCTGTAGAAGGCGTTGCCCAGGTCGTAGTGGGCGTGGATGTTGCGCCGCGCCCCCTTGCGGGTGTTGGGCCGGAAGAGATGGCCCGCGATGTTGACCGCCCGGACCACCGGGTGACCGCTGAGCGCGCGCGCCAGCCGGTCCCAGTTGGCGCTGAAGCTGGTCAGCAGGGCGGAGAGGTCCGGCGTGTCCCACTCGCCCGCCATGTAGCCTTCGGCGAAACCGATGTCGGCGGCGGTGAGCACCCGGCGCATGCAGCGGAAGTCGTGGATGACCAGTTGCGCGTCCGGACCGTCGCGCGATCCCGCCAGCCGCACCTCGCGCCCCGAAGGCAGCACGAAGGTGATCGCCCCCACCACCCAGCTGCCCGCCAGCGTGCGCAGCACCCGCCGGAAGGCGGCCGGCGCGCCGGCCAGCTCCGGCAGCCGCTTGAGAGCGCCGCGTGACGTCAGCGCGGCCAGTGACGTGTCATCGGCGAGGCTCATCGTCGTTCCCCCGGCTCTGCGCCAAAGGTTAACACAGGATCGTCCGTTGCGGGAACGCAGGCGTCCCGGGACGCGGTTCCAAATGGCTCCGGATGCTTCGGCAGGCTTGTCGCCGGGCTCCGCGGGCGTCACTTAGGGCCATTGTCGACCCAGGACCCGCGCACTCATGGCCGCCCTCGCGCTTTCCCGCTGGAACCTCTCGATCGGAGAGGGGACGCCGCTGGTGGTGATCGCCGGGCTCAACGTCCTGGAGAACCTCGACCTGGCCCTGTCCACCGCCCGAACGCTCAAGGCCGCGGCCGACGCGCTCTCGCTGCCCTATGTCTTCAAGGCGAGCTTCGACAAGGCCAACCGTTCATCGGTGAAAAGCTATCGCGGTCCCGGCCTGGTCGCCGGCCTGGAGATGCTGGCGGCGGTGAAGGCCGAGGTCGGCGTGCCCATCGCCACCGATATCCATGAGGTCGCCCAGGCCGAGCCCGTGGCCGCCGTCGCCGACATCGTCCAGATTCCCGCCTTCCTCTGCCGGCAGACCGACCTGGTGGTCGCGGCGACCCGCGCCGTCGACCACGCCGGTGGCTGGCTGCATGTGAAGAAGGGCCAGTTCCTCGCGCCCTGGGACGCCCGGAACATTGTCGCCAAGGTCCGCGAGGTCGCCAGCCGCGACCTGCTGGTGCTCTGCGAGCGCGGCGCCTCGTTCGGCTACAACAACCTGGTGGTCGACATGCTGGGCATCGGCGAGATGCAGCGGTTGGGCGTACCCGTCACCATCGACGCCACCCATGCGGTGCAGCTCCCCGGCGCCGACCCGCGCACGGGCGGCGCTTCCACAGGCGGTCGGCGCGAGGGCGTGCCGGTGATCGCCAAGGCGGCGGTGGCCGCGGGCGCCGACGGGGTCTTCCTGGAGTTCCACCCCGATCCGGACAACGCCCTGTGCGATGCGCCCAGCTGCCTGCCCCTGGCCGATGCGCCGGCCCTGCTGGCGACCCTCAAGGCGATCCACGCGGCCGTCCGCGCGTGAGCCCGGCTTGACCGCCCGCGCGTCCCGCCGCAGAGGCTAGCCCATGGATCTTTCCGTCCTGCAACCGCTGCTCGCCCGCATCCCAGGGGTGCGCACGGCCTGCGTCGGCGACCTGATGGTCGACCGCTTCGTCTATGGCGAGGTGGCGCGGGTCTCGCCCGAGGCGCCGATCCCCGTCCTGGCCCGCACCCGCGAGCTGGTCATGCTGGGCGGGTCCGGCAATGTCGCCCGCAACGTCGCCGCCCTGGGCGGCCAGGTCGCCCTGGTCGGACTGGTGGGCAAGGACGCCGACGCGCTTGAGGCCCTGCGCCTGGTCGAGAGCGAGCCCGGCATTGAAGGGTTCCTGGTCACCGACCCCTCGCGCCCCACCACCCTCAAGACCCGCTTCGTCTCCTCCGGCCAGCAGCTGCTGCGCGTCGACCTGGAGGAGAGCCACCCCGTCGCCGGCGACGTGGAGCAGCGCCTGATCCGCACCATCCGCGACGTCGCCGCCGGCGTCGGCGTGATCCTGCTCTCCGACTATGGCAAGGGCGTCGCCACCCCCGCCGTCATCGCCGCCTGCCGGGAGGCGGCGCAAGGCGGGGCGCAGGTGATCGTCGACTCCAAGGCCCGCAGCTTCGCCCGCTACGGCGCGGTCCACATCGTCAAGCCCAACGCCGCCGAGCTCGCCTACGCCACCGACATGCCCACCGGCACGGACGAGGAGGTCGAGGTCGCGCTCGCCCGGGCGCTGGACCTGTGCGAGGCCCGTTCGGTCCTGGTCACCCGCGCCGCGAAAGGCATCTCCGTCGCCGAGCGCGGCCGGCCGGTCCGCCATTTCCACTCCATCCCGCGCGAGGTGTTCGACGCTTCCGGGGCCGGCGACACCACCCTGGCGGCCCTGGGCCTGGCGCTGGCCGCCGGCGCCTCCCTGGACGTGGCCGTGGCCTTCGCCCAGTTGGCCGCCGGTGTCGCGGTGAGCAAGGTCGGCACCGCCACGGTCACCCCGGACGAGCTGATCGAAGCGGCCCTCAGCGCCCACATCGCCCCGGCCGAGGCCAAGGTCGCCACGCCCCAGCGCATGGTCGCCGAGGTCGCCCGCTGGCGCGAGCGGGGCCTGCGCGTCGGCTTCACCAACGGCTGTTTCGACATCCTGCACCGCGGCCACGTGGCCTATCTGGCCCAGGCCCGCGCCTGGTGCGACCGCCTGGTCGTGGGCGTCAACAGCGACCGCTCGGTGCGCGCCCTGAAGGGCCCGGACCGCCCGGTGAACGACCTGGAGTCCCGCGCCCTGGTGCTGGCTGGCCTGGGCTCGGTGGACCTGGTTGTCCCGTTCGACGAGGACACGCCCGTGAAGCTCATCGAGGCCGCCCGCCCCGACGTGCTGGTCAAGGGCGCCGACTACACCGAAGCCGAGGTCGTCGGCGGCGACCTGGTCAGGGGCTGGGGCGGCGAGGTTCGCCTCGCAGCCCTGGTCGAAGGGTTCTCCACCACGGCGGCCATCGCCCGCATGGCCGGCGGAAAGGACGCATCGTCATGACCCGCAGGATCGCGTTCGTCACCGGCGGGGCCGGGTTCATCGGCTCCAACATCGCCGCGAAGCTGGCCGAGGATCCCGCCCTCGACGTGGTGGTCTGCGACCGCCTGCACGAGGCCGAGCTCGGCAAGTGGCGCAACATCGCCAAGCACCCGATCGGCGACTTCGTGGCCCCGGACGCCATGCTCGACTGGCTGGAGAAGCGCTGGCGCGACATCGAGCTTGTCGTCCACATGGCCGCCGTCTCCTCCACCACCGAGCCGGACGCCGACAAGATCGTCCATTCCAACTTCACCCTGTCGCGCGACCTGTTCCGCTGGTGCGCCGACCGCCAGCGCAGGCTGGTCTACGCCTCCTCGGCCGCCACCTACGGCGACGGCGGCCAGGGCTTCGACGACGACAACAGCTTCGAGGCTCTGGCGGCCCTGCGGCCGCTGAACACCTACGGCTGGTCCAAGGCTCTGTTCGACATCTTCGCCGTCCGCCAGGCCGCCCGCGACTACGCCCCGCCGCAGTGGGTCGGCCTGAAGTTCTTCAACGTCTACGGCCCCAACGAGGAGCATAAGCACTCGATGAAGTCGGTGGCCTCGCAGATCTGGCCGCACGTCCGCGACGGCCACGCCGTCCAGCTCTTCAAGTCCTATCGCGCCGACGTGCCGGACGGCGGCCAGAAGCGCGACTTCGTCTATGTCCGCGACTGCGCCGACGTGGTCGAATGGGTGCTGAACACCCCCGGGGTCAACGGGATCTTCAACCTGGGCAGCGGCGAGGCCCGCAGCTTCGAGGACATGGCCAGGGCCGTCTTCACCGCCGCCGGCAAGCCCGCCGCCATCGACTACACGCCGATGCCGCCGGCGATCCGGGAGCGCTACCAGTACTTCACCGAGGCCCGGATGGACCGCCTGCGCGCCGCCGGCTACGCGGCGCCGTCCACACCGCTGGAGGAGGGGATCACCGACTACGTCCAGGGCTACCTCGCCCAGCCCGATCCCTATCGCTGAGCCGGGCGCGTCGGCTTAGGTCAAGGCATGGCGCGATCTCGCCGCTTCGGATTGCAGCGCTGGCTGGCCCTCGGCCTGGCCGGGCTGGCGGTGCTCGTCATGCTCGCGGCGTTCCTCTGGCGCGACGACATCATGCAGGTCTCCCTGGACCCGCAGGAGCCGTTCCAGACCTATGATCCGCCCTCGGCCCCCGACTATGACCAGGAGAGCGCCTGGGCGCTCCGGCCCACGCCCAATCCCCGGGTCCCGAGCGGCCTTTCCGCCGACGTCTTCTTCGTCACCGCCACCGGCTACGACGGCGGCCACGACTGGAACGCGCCGATCGACGACGCCGAGGCCGACCGCTTCTTCCGCCGGACCGTCGCGCCCAACTACGCCGGCCCCTTCGTGCGGGTCGGCCGCATCTTCGCCCCGCGCTACCGGCAGGCCAGCCTCTACACCCTGCTCACCCTGCGCGAGGACGCCCGCGAGGCGCGCCGGTTCGCCTACGGCGACGTGGCCGAAGCGTTCCGCTGGTATCTGAAACACGCCAACGGCGGCCGGCCCTTCTTCCTGGTGGGGGTAGAGCAGGGCGGCACGCTCGCCGCCCACCTGCTGGCCGAGGCGATCGCCCCCGATCCCGCCCTGCGCGAGCGGCTCGTGGCGGCCTATCTGATCGAGACCGTCATCCCGGCCGAGGCCACGCCGATCCCGCCCTGCCGGCGCCGCGCGGAGGCGGGCTGCCTCGCCGCCTGGGCCACGGCCGTGAGCGGCGACCTCGACCGGCCCCACGACCTGCGCAACCGCTCGCTGGTCTGGGACGGCGGGCAACTCGCGGACCTGCGGGGCCGCACGCCGCTCTGCTTCAATCCGATCCTCGGCGCGGTGACGGACCAGCCCGGCCCCGCCCGTCTCAACCTCGGCGCCGTCAACGCCACCGGCCTCGAATGGGGCGCCCGGCCGGCCTTCATGGCCCGCCAGGTCAAGGCCCAGTGCGACCGCGGCGTCCTGATGATCTCCCGCCCCAGGTCGGTGTCGCTGCAGCCGTCCGGCGCCTGGGCGGAACGCAAGAAGGTTCCCGGATTCAATTACTTCTACGCCGACCTTGAAGTCGACGCGACGGAGCGGCGGGAGGTGTGGGCCGCCGCGGCCGTCCGACAGGCCGTCTGCCGTGACCATCCGGAGCTGTGTCCGGCCGAGCCCCCGCCTGGGCGAGGCGACGTCAGCCTGCGTCCTTCGCGCCCGGCCGCCAGTCGAACAGCTCCTGCAGCAGCGTCAGCGCTTTCCCCCGCGCGCTGACCAGTCCGGGGTCGCGCGCCAGGATCAGCCGCGCGTCGTCGCCGGCCGCGGCGATCAGGTCGCGATGGGCGAAGGGGTCGGCGAACACATAGTCGGGAAACCCGCTCTGGCGCAGCCCCAGGGCGTCGCCGCCGCCGCGCAGCTCCAGGTCGGTCTCGGCGATCAGGAAGCCGTCGTCGGTGCGCCGCAGGACGTCCAGCCGCTTCTGCGCCACCTCCGACAGCGGCGGGTCGTAGAGCAGCACGCAGGCGCTTTCCCGCGATCCCCGGCCCACCCGCCCACGCAGCTGGTGCAGCTGCGCCAGGCCGAAGCGCTCGGCCTGCTCGATCACCATGATGGTGGCGTTGGGCACGTTGACGCCCACCTCCACCACCGTCGTCGCCACCAGCACCGAGAGCCGCCCCTCGGCGAACGCGGCCATCACCGCGTCCTTCTCGGCCGGCGGCAGCTTGCCGTGGATCAGGCCGACGCTCGGTCCGATCCGCTCGCGCAGTTCCTGCGCGCGCACCTCGGCCGCCTTCAGGTCGACCAGCTCCGACTCCGCCACCAGCGGGCAGATCCAGAACGCCTGCGCGCCTCCGGCGACGGCCGTCCGCAACCGCGCCTCCACCTCGAACGCCCGGGTCATGGGCGCGGCGCGGGTGGCCACCGGCGTGCGGCCTGGCGGCTTCTCGTCGATGCGGCTCACGTCCAGGTCGCCGTAGACGGTCAGCTCCAGGGTGCGCGGGATCGGCGTGGCGGACATGGCCAGCAGGTGGACCGCCTCGCCCTTGGCCTGCAGCCGCTGGCGCTCGGCCACCCCGAACCGGTGCTGTTCGTCGATCACCGCCAGGTCCAGGCGCTGAAAGGCCACCTCGTCCTGGAAGAGGGCGTGGGTGCCCACCGCCAGCTTCACCGCCCCGCTGGCCAGCGCCCGCAGCTTCTCGGCCCGCGCCGCGCCCTTGTCGCGCCCGGTCAGCAGGACCGCGGCGATCCCCTGCTCGGAGAGCGGCCCCGAGATCGTCTCGAAGTGCTGCCGGGCCAGGATCTCGGTGGGGGCCATGAACGCGCTCTGGCCGCCATCGGCGGCCACGTCGGCGATGGCGACCATGGCCACCACCGTCTTGCCCGACCCCACGTCGCCCTGGATCAGCCGGCTCATCCGCTCGCCGGCGGCAAGGTCCCGGCGGATGTCGGCCAGCGCCCGACCTTGGGCGCCGGTGAAGGCGAAGGGCAGGGCGGCGCGCACGGCGTCCCCGAGCGCGCTGGGCGCGATCGACCGCGCCGGCTCGGCCCGCCGCTCGGCCTTGCGCCGGGCCATGGCCAGCTGGTGGGCCAGGAGCTCGTCATAGGCCAGCCGCCGCTGGTGCGCCGCCTGCGGCTCCAGGTCGGCCTCGCCCTGCGGCGCGTGCAGCCGTTCGAGGGCCGCACGCCAGGTCGGAAATCCCTCCCGCGTCCGCCACGCCGCGTCCTGCCACTCCGGCAGGTCGGGCGCCCGGGCCAGGGCCTCCAGCACCAGCCGGCGCACCGTGCGGGCCGGCAGCCCCGCTGTGGCCGGATAGATCGCTTCCAGCTCCGGGATTTCGTCCGCCCGTTCCGGCTCCAGCATGTAGTCCGGATGGGCGATCTGCAGCTCCGCGCCGTAGCGCTCCACCCGGCCGGAGACCACCCGCACGGACCCCGCCGGATGCCGCTTCTCCACCCCGCCGCCGACGCCGCCGAAGAAGGTCAGGGTCAGGAAGCCGGTGCCGTCGAAGGTGCGCACCTTCCAGGGCTGGGCGCTGGTCCGCGGCCGCTGGTAGGCCTCGATGGTCACCGTGAAGGTCTGCACCTCGCCCTCGACCGCGCTCCCGGCCTGCGCCGGATGGCGCCGCACGATCGAATGCGGCTTCAGGAACGCCACGTCGCGCACCAGCGGCCCCGCCAGCTTCTCCAGCAACGGCGCCACCCGCGGCCCCACGCCCTTCAGCGTGGTGATCGGGGCGAACAGGGGGAACAGAATCTCGGGCCGCATGATTTGGCTTATACCGTGGCTGGCGTCGCAGGCCTCGGCGCTCTATATCCCGCGCTCCTTCATGCACATTGACGAGACACGGCTGCAAAAGCTGAAGTTCCGGGCCTGGCGCCGCGGATTCAGGGAAGCGGACCTCATTCTGGGGCCGTTCGCGGACAACCATGTCCGCGACTTCACCCCCGAGCAGCTCGATGTTTTCGAGCAGCTTTTGGAGGCGCCGGACCAGGACCTCTACGAATGGATCGTCGATCGGCGGCCCACGCCACCGGAATTCGACAGCGAAATCATGACGATGATCAAGGCGTTCTGCTTCAAGCTCAACAGTGTGCGAGGCGACGACCGTGGCAGCTGATGGTTCCGGGCCGGCCAGCGCCGCCCAGCTTCGCCGGGTCGCGGGCGATCCCGGCCGCCTGGATCTCGTCGGCGCGCCGGAGGGCTTCGACGCCCTGGCCATGGCCGACATCGTCAGGGCCCGCGGCGGCCTGTCGGTGTTCGTGGCCCGCGACGGCTCGCGTCTTTCGGCCTTCGTCGACGCCTTCCGGTTCTTCGCCCGCTCCGTGGAGATCCTGCGGTTTCCCGCCTGGGACTGCCTGCCCTACGACCGGGTCGGCCCCTCGTCCGGCGTGGCGGCCCAGCGGATGACCACGCTGGCGCGCCTCGCCCAGGGCTTCGATCCCAAGACCCCCGTCCTGCTGGTCACCACCGCCGCCGCGCTGCTCCAGCGCGTCCCGCCGACCTCGGCGGTGACCGACGCCTCCTACGCCGCCAAGGTTGGGAACGTCGTGGAGATCGCGGCCCTGGAGCGCTACTTCGCGGTCAACGGCTACGTCCGCGCCTCCACCGTCTCCGACCGCGGCGAGTTCGCCATCCGCGGCGGCGTCATCGACGTCTTCCCGCCGGGCTCCGAGGAGCCGGTGCGCCTGGACCTGTTCGGCGACACCCTGGAGTCCATCCGCGCCTTCGATCCGGAGACCCAGCGCTCCACCCGGCAGCTCAAGGACGTCAGCCTGCTGCCGGTCAGCGAGGCGCTGCTCGACGCCGAGTCGATCTCCCGTTTCCGCAAGGCCTATGTGGCGGCCTTCGGCTCGCCGGGCGCGGACCCGCTCTATGAGACCGTCAGCGGCGGCGGCCGCCGGGCCGGCATGGAGCACTGGCTGCCGCTGTTCTACCCCAAGCTGGCGACCCTGTTCGACTACCTGCCCGCCGAGGCCCTGGTGGGGATCGACCACCTGGCCCGCGACGCCCGCGACGAGCGCCTGGCCATGATCGAGGACGCCTTCGACGCGCGCAGCCAGGCCGACCGCAAGGCCCACTACCACCCGCTGCCGCCCGACCGGCTCTACCTGTCCAGGGACGAGTGGGACAAACACCTGGCCGAGCGGCCCAGCCGCCGCTTCTCCGCCTTCCAGGAGGCCGAGGGCGCCACGGCCATCGACATGGGCGCGCGCGCCGGCCGCAGCTTCGCGCCTGAACGCCAGCGCGACAGCGTCAACCTGTTCGAGGCCGCCGCCGACCATGCCCGCGCGCTGATCGCGGCCGGCAAGCGGGTGCTGTTCGCCTCCTGGTCCGAAGGCTCGTCCGAGCGGCTGAACGGCATGCTGGCCGACCATGGCCTGACCGGCGTGAAGTTCGCCCCCTACTGGGACGCCGCCCGCGCGGCCGATCCCAAGGTGCTGCAGCGCGTGGTCCTGCCCCTCGACGCCGGCTTCGAGACCGACAAGCTGGCGGTGATCGCCGAGACCGACATCCTGGGCGACCGCCTGGCGCGGCCCACCCGCCGCCGGCGCGCCTCCAACTTCCTGGCCGAGGCCTCGGCGCTGACGCCCGGCGACCTCGTCGTCCACATCGATCACGGCATCGGCCGCTACGACGGGCTGAAGACCCTCGACGTCCAGGGCGCGCCCCACGACTGCCTGGAGCTGCAGTACGGCGGCGAGTCCAAGCTCTACCTGCCTGTGGAGAACATCGACCTCCTGACCCGCTACGGGGCCGAGAACGAGGGCGTCCAGCTCGACCGCCTGGGCGGGGCGGCCTGGCAGGCGCGCAAGGCCAAGGCCAAGGACCGCCTGCGCCAGATGGCCGAGGGCCTGATCCGCATCGCCGCCGAGCGCGCCCTGCGCACCACCCCCGAGGTGGACCCGCCGCACGGCGTCTTCGACGAGTTCTGCGCCCGCTTCCCCTACGAGGAGACCGAGGACCAGCTGGCCGCCATCGGCGACGTCCTGGAGGACCTCGCCGCGGGCAAGCCCATGGACCGGCTGATCTGCGGCGACGTCGGCTTCGGCAAGACCGAGGTCGCCCTGCGCGCCGCCTTCGTGATCGCCATGAGCGGCCAGCAGGTGGC
>Ga0070668_100000975_pt1 | contig 20042 bp, 22 predicted proteins | sample KBSS43metaG_FD_64661 | JGI IMG/M metagenome (GOLD analysis project Ga0070668, IMG submission 64661) | Switchgrass rhizosphere microbial communities from Kellogg Biological Station, Michigan, USA - KBS S4-3 metaG | ecosystem: Host-associated > Plants > Roots > Rhizosphere > Soil ... | reverse complement strand
CCGTGGGCGTGGGCCTGACCATGCTGCTGCATTGCGACCTGGTGTTCGTGGCCGAGGACGCCAAGCTCTCGGCGCCCTTCGTCAACCTGGGCCTGGTGCCGGAGGCGGCGGCCAGCCTGACCCTGCCGGCCCGGATCGGCCATGCGCGGGCCTTCGCAGTGCTGGCGCTGGGCGAGGTGATCGACGGGCCGACGGCGGTGGCCTGGGGGATCGCCAACGCCTGCGTGCCGGGCGGCGAGCTGCGCGCCCGCGCCCGGACCGCCGCCGAGGCGGTCGCCGCCCGCGCGCCCGCCGCCGTTCGGCTGACCAAGGCGCTGATGGTCGACCAGGCGGCGATCATGGCGCGGATGCAGCAGGAGGGCGTCCACTTCCACGACCAGCTCACCAAGCCCGAGGTGACCGAGGCGATCGCCGCCTTCAGCGAGAAGCGGGCCCCGGACTTCAGCCGGTTCGACTGACCCCATGAGCGTGACCATCCGGCCCGCTACGCCGGCCGACGCCGGCCTGGTCTACGGCTTCGTCCGCGCCCTGGCCGAGTACGAGAAGCTGCTCGATCAGGTGGCGGCCGCCGAGGCCGACCTGGCGCGCGACCTGTTCGGCCCGGCGCCGCGGGTGTTCGCCGAGATCGCCGAGGCCGACGGGCGGCCGGTGGGGTTCGCACTCTGGTACTACAGCTATTCCACCTTCGCCGGCCGGCACGGAATCTACCTGGAGGACCTGTTCGTGGTCCCCGAGGCGCGCGGGCGCGGCGCCGGCAAGGCGCTGCTGCGGTCGTTGGCCGGCCGTTGCCTGGACGAGGGCCTGGGCCGGCTGGAATGGGCGGTGCTCGACTGGAACGCCCCCTCGATCGCCTTCTACGACAGCCTGGGCGCCGCGGCGCTGGACGACTGGATCATCCGCCGGCTGACCGGCGAGGCGTTGCGCAGGTTCGCCGGCTAGTCGTCCGACAGGCCGATGACGCCGATCGACGGGCTGCGCTCGACCAGGTGGGCGTGCTTGGCGAGGGCCGGCAGGGCTTCGGCGAGGATGCTGTCGACGGTCCAGCCCTTGTCGCTGGTCAGGACTTCCTTCAGTCGCGGCTGGGAGAAGATGCCGAGGGTCTCGCCGGAGCAGCCGAAGATCTGGCCGCTCGCCTTGGAGGCCGGCGCCGCCAGCGCCACGGCGAGCCGGGCGGGCTGGTCGGCGCGGACGGTCTCCGCCATCTGCTGGCGGCGCTGGGCCATGGCCTCGTCGCGGACAGGAACGGACGCGACCATCCGCGTCCAGGCGATCGGCGAGACGCAGTTGGCGCGGATGTTGTTGCGCGCGCCCTCCAGCGCGACGATCCGCGACAGGCCCGCGACCCCCATCTTGGCCGCCCCATAGTTGGCCTGGCCGATGCTGCCGAACAGGCCGGAGGTGGAGGTGAAGAAGACGTAGGCGCCGTCGTTCTGCTCCCGGAAATGCTCGATGGAGGCGCGGGTGACGTTGAAGGCGCCGCGCAGGTGCACCTCGATCACCTTGTCCCAGTCGAGCTCGGACATCTTGTGGAGCATGGTGTCGCGAATGATGCCGGCGGGGTTCATCACCGCATGCAGGCCGCCGAGCTCGCTCAGCGCCTGCTCGACCATCCCCTGCACGGCGGCGAGGCTGGTGATGCTCTCGGAGTTGGAGGCGGCCTGGCCGCCGCCCTCGCGGATCTCGCGAGCGACCTGTTCGGCGGAATCCGCCGAGCCTTCGTCGTCGCCCTTGATGCCGCCGCCCAGGTCGTTGACCAGCACCTTGGCGCCTTCCCTGGCCGCCATCAGGGCGCATTCCCGGCCGATGCCGTTGCCGCCGCCGGTGACCAGGACGACCTTGCCCGAAAGAACGCCCATCGCGTCTCGTCCCCGTAAATTCCCAAGAAAAATTCCGCCGTCAGTTATCGAGGCGATCCGCGCGGCGCAAGGCGGGAAACAGCCTGGCCCAGACGCCGGTGACGACGAGGGCGCCGACGCCGCCGAACAAGGCGGCGCCCACCGGGCCGAGGAAGCGGGCCGCCACGCCGCTCTCGAACTCGCCCAGTTCGTTGGAGGCGCCGATGAACAGGAAGGAGACCGAGGCGACCCGCCCGCGCATCTGGTCGGGGGTGACGATCTGCATCAGCGTCTGGCGGACATAGACCGACAGCATGTCGGCGGCGCCCAGCACCGCCAGGGCGCCCACCGACAGCGGCAGCCACTTGGACAGGCCGAACACGATGGTCGCCGCTCCGAACACCGCGACGCCAGCGAACATGATCACGCCGGCGTGCCGGCGGATGGGGTGGACGGCCAGCAGCACCGCCACGGCCGCGGCTCCGATGGCCGGGCCGGCCCGCAGGATGCCGAAGCCCTCGGGGCCGGCGTGCAGCACGTCGCGGGCGAACACCGGCAGCAGCGCCGTCGCCCCGCCCAGCAGCACGGCGAAGAGGTCGAGCGATATGGCGCCGAACACGATCTTGTTGGTCCAGACGTAGGCCAGGCCCTCCTTGACCAGTTCCCAGCGCGAGCCGGCGCCGACCGTCGGCTGGGTGTTGTCGCGGATCAGGGCCACGACAACGGCGGCCGTGACGTAGAGGGCGGCGGAGGTGGCGAAGGCCGCGGTGGGCGACACCGCCAGGATCGCGCCGCCGATCGCCGGGCCGACGATCGCGCCGCCCTGGAAGGCCAGCGAGTTCCAGGCGATGGCGCGCGGCAGCAGTTCGCGGGTGACCAGCATCGGCCCGAGCGCGGTGGAGGCCGGGGCCATGAAGGCGCGGCAGGCCCCGAACACGGCCGAGACCGCCAGCAGCAAAGGCAGCGTCGCGAAGTCGAAGAACACCGCGCAGGCGAGGAACGCCGCGGTGGCGATTTCGCCCGCATAGCAGAACAGCAGGATCTTGCGGCGGTCGTGCCGGTCGGCGGTCTCCCCCGCCGGCAGGGTGAGCAGCAGCACCGGGATGAAGGCGGCCAGGCCGATCATGCCCACGTAGAGCGCCGATTCCTTCACGCCCAGGGACTGGCGCGCCACCGTATAGACGACCCAGCCCAGGCCGACGCTCTGGATCTGCACGCCGACGGTGGACGCCACCCGGGAGATCCAGAACAGCATGTAGCCGCGGCGGCGCAGGAGGGCGCCCGCGGACGGCGGGGAGGGGATGGACTCGGGCATGGGGGCGGCAACTTGGCCTGCGCCGGGCCCCGTCGCAACGCGAGGGGCGGCGGCGGGCGCAAAAAGAAGCCTCCGCCCCGGGGGCGGGGCGGAGGTTCAGAACGCAAATCCGCGGGGGCGGCGGATCTACCGAACGCGTGTTCGATGCGCCCAAGGTGCGGCCAGGCGCCCGCGCCGGGAAGTTGCAGCGGCCCGCGCCGGCCTGCGCATCGCCATGCGCCGCATTGCAACGGTTGCAAATCCAGGCGCCGGCTGTTGACCGCGAGCGGACGAGGCCCTAATTGCGCCACCCCTCCTGTTTCGAGGCCGGCCCATGCGACGATCGCGACCCCTGGAGCGCTTCCTGCGCTCGCCGATCTGAACCGTCCGCCGCCCGGCGCATTTCCGCTGGGCTCCGCGGGCCCGTCGCCCTCGCAACCGGGTCCTCCCTATGACCGCCCAAATCCTCAGGCAGCCCGAGCTGCGTTACGAAAACGAACGCCTCCAGGACGACGCCCTGGCGGAGGCGCTGATCGACCGCGCCTTCGGCCCGGGGCGGTTCGTCAAGTCGTCCGAGCGGGTCCGCGAGTTCGCCGCGTTCCGACGGGACCTGTCGTTCTGCGCCTGGAGCGAGGGCCGGCTGGTGGGCGTGGTGCGCCAGTACCTGATCCGGATCGGCGACCGGCCGGTGATCTTCCTGGGTCCGCTGGCGGTGGAGGCGTGCGAGCGCAAGCACGGCGCGGGCGCGGGCCTGGTGGAGCAGGCCTGCGAAGCCGCCCGCCAGGCGGGCTTCGGCGCGGTGCTGCTGGTGGGCGACGAGGCGTTCTTCTCCCGCGCCGGCTTCGCCGCTGCGCCGGCCAGGGGCGTGGTGATGCCGGCGCCGGTGGACCAGCGCCGGGTGCTGCTGCGGGCGCTGTCGCCCGGCGGCGCCGATGGGCTGGAAGGCCCGGTCCGCGCGCCGGCTTGATCGCGAGCTTGAGGCTGTCCCCGGCGGGCCCTACCTTTCCGCCATGACGGACTCAGGGGCCAAGGCGTCGCTCAACAGTGTGATCGCGGCGGCCGACCGCGCGCAGGCGCCCGGACGCGGCCTGCCGCCGGTGCATCTGTGGAACCCGGCGCATTCCGGCGAGATCGACATCGTCATCCGCAGGGATGGTTCGTGGATCCACGAGGGCGCGCCGATCGGGCGCGAATCCCTGGTGCGGCTGTTCTCCACCATCCTGCGCAAGGACCCGGACGGGTTCCATCTGGTGACGCCGGTGGAGAAGCTGCGGATCACCGTGGAGGACGCCCCTTTCATCGCTGTGCGCGTCGACCGCGAAGGCGAGGCGCTGGCCTTCCTCACCAATGTCGGCGACCGCGTGGAGGCGGGGCCCGAGCACGCCATCCGCGTGGAGGTCGACCCGGTCACGGGGGAGCCCCGGCCCTACCTCCATGTCCGCCGGGGGCTGGAGGCGCTGATCGCCCGGCCGGTGTTCTACGAACTGGTGGAACTGGCGCAGGAGCGTGCGACCCCGGACGGGCCCGTCCTGGGGGTGACCTCCAACGGCGCGTGGTTCCCGGTGGGCTCCGCGGAGAGCGCGCCGCCGTGACCGCCGCCTCTTCGGCCGAGTTCCGGGAATGGATCGCCCAGCGCCTGGATCCCCTGGACGACGGCGAGCCGTCGCCGTCGTCGTCCACGGCGGTGAGCGCCGAGCACGACATGAACCCCTGGATACCGGTGGACCCGGCCGCGCCGCTGACCCCCGCGGCGGTGCTGGTGGGGCTGGTGGAGCGCGAGGCCGGGCTGACCGTGATCCTCACCCGCCGCTCGGACAACCTGCGCAGTCATACCGGCCAGGTGGCGCTGCCCGGCGGACGGCGCGATCCCGGCGAGGCGGCCTGGCAGACGGCGCTGCGCGAGGCCGAGGAAGAGGTGGGCCTCGACCCGGCCTATGTGGACCTCGTGGGCCTGATGACGCCCTATCGCACCGGCACCAACTACCTGATCACGCCGGTGGTGGGATTCGTGCGGCCCGGCTTCACCCTGACGGCCAACCCCGACGAAGTGGCCGACATCTTCGAAACGCCCTTCGGCTTCCTGATGGATCCCGCGAACTACGAAGAGCGCGAGATGCAGTCGGCGGACGGGGTGACCCGGCGCTTCTATGCGGCGACGCACGAGGACCGCTACATCTGGGGCGTCACCGCCTATCTGCTGCGGTCCCTCTACGAGCGGCTCTACGGAGCGGCGGTTGCTTAGGATCTTCCTCGAGCGCGGCTGGCTGATGGCGCTGCCGTTCGTGGCCTGGTTCCTCTGGCGCGCCTGGGCCCGGCGCACGGGCCGGGAGATGGGCGCGACGCCCTGGCCCTGGCTGTTCGCGGCCGGCGCCGTCCTGTTCGGCGCCTCGATGATGCTAAGCGTCCTCTTCCATCCCGACAACCGCGGCGAAGCCTATGTGCCCGGCGAGGTGACCGCCGACGGGCGGGTGTCGCCGGGGCGCTTCGAGCCGGAGCCGCCCAGGTGAGCGGGCGCCTCGACCATCCCGCCTGGCTCTCGGCGCCCGAGACGGCGGCGGTGCTCGATGCGCTGGAGGCGGCGGGCGGGCCCGACTGCGCGCGCTTCGTCGGCGGCTGCGTGCGCAACGCCCTGCTCGGCCGGCCGGTGGACGACCTCGACATCGCCACCACCCTGACCCCCGAGGCGGTGATCGCCGCCCTCAAGGCCGCGCGGATCAAAGCCATTCCCACCGGCTTCGAGCATGGCACCGTCACCGCGGTCTCCGCCGGCCGGCCGCACGAGATCACCACCCTGCGCCGGGACGTGGAGACCGATGGCCGGCGCGCGGTGGTGGCCTTCACCACCGACTGGGCCGAGGACGCCGCGCGGCGGGACTTCACCTTGAACGCCCTCTACGCCGACCGCGCCGGCGCCGTGTTCGACCCGGTGGGCCGCGGGCTCGAGGACGCGCGGGCGGGGCGGATCGTCTTCGTCGGAGACGCCCGGACCCGCATCCGCGAGGACTACCTGCGCATCCTGCGGTTCTTCCGGTTCCTGGCCTGGTACGGGCGCGGCGCGCCGGACCAGACGGCGCTCGCCGCCTGCGCGGCGCTGAAGGGCGGGGTGGCGACGCTGGCCGCCGAGCGGATCTCCAAGGAGCTGCTGAAGCTGCTGGCGGCGGACGACCCGCGGGCGGCGGTGGCGCTGATGGCGCGGGCGGGCGTGCTGGCCGAAGTCCTGCCGGGCGGGCAGGACCTGGCGCGCTTCGAGGCGCTGGTGGGGATCGAGACGGAGCTGCTGTTCACCTGCGACCCGATCCTGCGGCTGGCGGCGCTGTTGCCCAACGACGAGGCGGCCGTGCTGCAGGCGGCGGCCCGCCTGCGGCTTTCCAACGCCCAGCGCGACCGGCTGGCGGCGATCCCGGGCTCGACGCCGCCGATCACCAGCGCCCTGAGCCCGCGGCAGGTGCGGCGAACGGTCTACGCCCTCGGCGCAGGCGCCTTCGCCGACCGGGCGATGCTGGCCTGGGCCGCCGACCCGGACACCGCGGCCACGCCGGCCTGGCGCGGGCTGATCGCCCAGGCGCAGGGCTGGACGCCGCCCGCCTTGCCCCTGACCGGCGATGACGCCGTCGCCGCGGGCGCGCCGCGGGGACCGCTGGTGGGCCGGGCGTTGCGCGAGGCCGAGGCGTGGTGGATCGATGCGGACTTCCCCGACGACCGCGGCGCGGCGCTGGAGCGCCTGCAGGCGGTGGTCCGGGACCTGGTGGGAGGCGCGTAGGTGAAGCTCGGCATCCTGGAGACCGGTCGCCCGCCGCGCAGCCTGCAGCCGCAGTTCGGCGACTATCCGGCGATGTTCCGGGCGCTGCTGGGGGAGGAGGCCTACGACTACACGACCTTCCCGGTGTTCGAGGGCCGGCTGCCCGACCGGCCGGAGGCCTGCGACGCCTACCTGGTCACCGGCGCGTCGGCAGGCGTCTACGACCCGCTGCCCTGGATCGCCGAGCTGAAGGCCTTCCTCGTCGCCGCCAAGGGCCGCGCGGCGCTGGTGGGGATCTGCTTCGGCCACCAGATCATGGCCGAGGCCTTCGGCGGCCGGGTGATCAAGTCGCCCAAGGGCTGGGGGATCGGCCTGCACGAGTACCAGGTCACGCGCCGCGAACCGTGGATGGACGGCCCGGACCGGTTTCGGGTCGCCGCCTCGCACCAGGACCAGGTGGTCGACCTGCCGCCGGGCGCCCAGGTGGTCGCCGCCAGCGCCTTCGCGCCCCTGGGCATGCTGGCCTACGACGACCAGCCGGCGATCTCCCTGCAGCTCCACCCGGAGTTCGAACGCGGCTTCGCCGAGGCGCTGATGGAAGGCCGGCGGGGCGAGATCTACGACCCGGCGGAGGTCAAGCGCGCGATGGCCAGTTTCGAGGGGCCGGACGACCGCGTTCGGGTGGCGGGGTGGATAGGGCGGTTCCTGGCGGGAGCGGCGGACCGCACCTGAGGGTCAGTCGACGAAAGGGTTTCGGATGACCAGCGTGTCGGCGATGCGCTGACCATGCTGCATGTCTTCGGAATAGACCGTCGCGCAGCCGGCCAGCTTTGCAGAGGCGAGAATCTGCCCGTCGAAAATGCTGAGCTGATAGCGCTGTGAGTATGCCAGGCCCAGGTCGTGGACCTCAGGCGTCAACGACTGAGTCCTGAACAGGTCGCGCAGCGCGGAGAGGGTTTCGTGGAGCTCGGGCCACTCCAGACGCATCTTTCGCCGCGCGACATTCGCAAATTCGTTGAGGACCTGCACGCTGATCACGGCGAAGGCCGCAGCTCGCGCATCGGCTATCCGAGCTTCGACGCGCTCGATCTTGGCCTGGTCGCTTGAGAGCAGATAGAGCAGAATATTGGTGTCGAAAAACACCTTAGCCCCGCTCATTCGCCTCCAGCCGATCGAAGTGGAAGCCTGGCGGCAAACGGCCGCGATACTTGCGCAGGCGGGCAAGCAACGTTTCGGTGTTGGGGGTGCGGGCTATTTCCAGCCGGCGTTCGCTCGCCACAGCGATCTCGATCTCGTCGCCCGCCTTCAGGTCGAGGATTTCAGCCACCGCGGCCGGAATTCGCACCGCGAGACTGTTTCCCCACTTTGCGACCTGCATCGACGCCTCCTTGGATATACGACATGGAAATGTATATCCAAAGTCCCAGGGGCGCAACTGTCACTGGCTTCACGGCCAGGCGGTCAGCGGGGGCATCGACGACAGGATCGATTCGATGTTGCCGCCGGTCTTCAGGCCGAACATCGTGCCGCGGTCGTAGAGCAGGTTGAACTCCACGTAGCGGCCGCGGCGGACCAGCTGCTCGGCCCGGTCGGCCTCGGTCCAGGGCTCGTCCATGCGGTGGCGCAGGATCTTCGGATAGGCGTCCAGGAACGCCTCGCCCACGTCGCGGGTGAAGGCGAAGTCGCGCTCCCAGTCGCCGCTGTCGTGGTGGTCGTAGAAGATGCCGCCGACGCCGCGCGGCTCGCCCCGGTGGGGCAGGAAGAAGTACTCGTCGCAACGGGCCTTGTAGTCGGCGTACCAGGCGGGATCGTGCCGGTCGCAGGCTGCTTGCATCGCCGCATGGAACAGGCGCGCGTCGTCGGCCTCCTGGCTGCGCTGCGCGTCGAGCGTGGGGGTCAGGTCCGCGCCGCCGCCGAACCAGCCGCGGCTGGTGGCCAGGAAGCGGGTGTTCATGTGCGCCGCCGGCGCGCGCGGATTGCGCATGTGGGCGATCAGGCTGATTCCCGTGGCGGTGAAGCTGGGGTCCTCCTCGGCGCCCGGCATGGCGCTGGCCATCTCCGGCGTGAAGGTCCCGTGGACCAGGGAGATGTGGACGCCGCACTTCTCGAAGAAGCGGCCGCGCAGGAACCCCATGACGCCGCCGCCCCCTGCCGCCCGCGCCCAGGGCTTCAGCTCGAAGCGGCCGGGCTCGCCCGGATAGAGGTCGGCCGGCGCCTCGTCCTCCAGCCGCTCGAATTCGGCGACCAGGCGGTCTCTGAGAGTGTCGAACCAGGCGCGGGCGCGGCTGTTCTTGTCGTCCAGGTCGGCGGGGCGGGAGCTCATGAGGGCGCCTTAGGGAATCCGCCGGTCTGGCGCAACGCTTCACCCAGCGCGATCGCCGCGGCGGTGACCACGTTCAGCGACCGGGCGCCCGGCGTCAGGGGGATGAACAGGCGGGCGTCGGCGGCCGCGTGCACCTCGTCGGGGACGCCGGCGCTCTCGCGGCCGAACAGCAGCACGTCGTCCGGCGCAAAGGCGAAGTCCTGGAAGGCGCTCGCGCCGCGGGTGGTGAACAGAACCAGCCGCCGGCGCCGGCCGCGCGCCGCCGCCTGGAAATCCCCCCAGCCGGCGTGGCGGCTCACCTCGGCGCGGGCGGCGTAGTCCATGGCGCTGCGGCGCACGGCGGCGTCGGAGAGCGGGAAGCCGCAAGGCTCGATAATGTCCACCGGCACGCCCAGGCATGCGCCCAGCCGAAGCGCCGCGCCGAGATTCTGCGGAATGTCCGGTTGAAAAAGCGCGACGCGCATTCTAAGCGATCCAGCCACGGGATAAGCCGGGGCATACGACGAATCGAAGGGGGCCGTCTGCGTGACATCGCAGGGGATTCCGGGCAAAGGACGTCGGCTGCAGCGTAAAGTTCCGAAGCGGGTCTGAGCCAGGGGGTCTGGCCGGCCGCAAGGGTGGGCGTCCTCTCCAGAGGCGTCCGGAGGGCCGAGGCGACGCCGAGGCCGCAAGCGAAGGGTAGCTTAAAGGTGGCCGACACCGTCGTGGGCGCAAATCCCGATCCACATGCCGCGGGCGACGACCCGAACCGGCGTGACTTCATCCACATCGCCGCAGGCGTGGCGGCCGTTGGCCTGGTCGGCGCGCTGGCCTGGCCGTTCATCGATCAGATGAACCCGGCCAGCGACACCCTGGCCCTGGCCTCGATCGAGTTCGACCTCGGCAAGGTGGTCGCCGGCCAGCAGGTCACCGTGAAATTCCGCGGCAAGCCGCTGTTCGTGCGGCACCGCACGGCGGCCGAGATCGCCGCGGCGATCAAGGACGACCACGCGGCCATGCGCGACCCGCAGACCGACGAGGAGCGCCACAAGCCCGGCAAGGCCGAATGGCTGATCCTGATCGGCACCTGCACCCATCTGGGCTGCGTGCCGACCTTCGGCGGCGGCGAGTACGGCGGCTGGTTCTGCCCCTGCCACGGCTCGGTCTATGACACCTCCGGCCGGATCCGGAAGGGTCCCGCGCCGAAGAACCTGGAAGTGCCGACGTACGCCTTCCTTTCCGACAGCAAGGTCAAGGTCGGCTGACGATGAGCGGACACTCCACCTACGAGCCGAAAACCGGCTTCGAGCGCTGGCTCGACACGCGCCTTCCGATCGTGCGCTTCGGCGTCGATCTGATGGATTTCCCGACCCCGAAGAACCTGAACTACTGGTGGACCTTCGGCGGCATCCTGGCGGTCTGCCTGGGGATCCAGATCGTCACCGGGATCATTCTGGCGATGCACTACGTGCCGAACGCCGACCTGGCCTTCAATTCCGTCGAGCGGATCATGCGCGACGTCAACTACGGTTGGCTGATCCGCTACATCCACGCCAACGGGGCCTCGATGTTCTTCATCGCGGTCTACATCCACATGTTCCGCGGCCTCTACTACGGCTCCTACAAGGCGCCGCGGGAGGTGCTGTGGATCCTGGGCTGCGTGATCTACCTCTTGATGATGGCCACGGCCTTCATGGGCTATGTGCTGCCCTGGGGTCAGATGAGCTTCCACGGCGCGGTGGTGATCACCAATCTGTTCGGCGCCCTGCCGGTGGTCGGCCACGCCATCACCACCTGGCTGTGGGGCGGGTTCGCGGTCGACAACGCGACCCTCAACCGCTTCTTCTCGCTGCACTACCTGCTGCCGTTCATGATCGCCGGCGTGGTGGGCCTGCATATCTGGGCGCTGCACGTCCCCGGCAACAACAACCCGATCGGCGTGAACGTGAAGTCCAAGGAGGACACCGTTCCGTTCCATCCGTACTACACGGTCAAGGACGGCTTCGCGATCTCGGTCTTCCTGCTGATGTTCGCGACCTTCGTGTTCTATTTCCCCGACGCGCTGGGCCACGCGGACAACTACACCCCGGCCAACCCCCTGGTGACGCCGACGCACATCGTGCCGGAATGGTACTTCCTGCCGTTCTACGCGATCCTGCGGGCGGTGCCGGACAAGCTGATGGGCGTCATCCTGATGTTCGGCGCCATCGCCATGCTGTTCGTCCTGCCCTGGCTCGACACCTCCAAGGTGCGGTCCATGCGCTACCGGCCGACGGCCAGGCTTTATTTCTTCATCTTCGTCGTGGCCTGCATCGTGCTGGGCTTCTGCGGCGCCCACCCGCCGGACGAGCCGGTGATCCCGGGGGTCTCCGGGTTCCAGCTGCTGGACTCGGACATCAACTCCTTCGTCTGGCTGTCCCGGATCGCGACCCTCTACTACTTCGGCTATTTCCTGCTGGTCATGCCGATCCTGGGCCTCACCGAGACTCCCCTGCCGGTTCCGGAATCGATCTCCGCCCCGGTCCTGTCGCATCCCGCCAAAGCGCCCGCAGGCGCCGCGGCTTCGCCTGAAAAGAGGGGTTGAGCCCACGATGCTGCGCAAAGGTATCGCTCTCGCGGCGCTGGGTCTTGCCTGTCTCGCCGGTCCGGCCCTGGCCGCAACCACCCATGCGGAACCCAAGCACGCCGAGTGGGGCTTCGAGGGCCCGTTCGGCAAGTTCGACCAGGAACAGCTCCAGCGGGGCTACAAGGTCTATCGGGAGGTCTGCTCGGCCTGCCACTCCATGAACCTGCTGTACTTCCGCAACCTCGGCCAGCGGGGCGGGCCATTCTACGACCCGAAGTACAAGAACCCGAACGACAACCCCTACGTGAAGTCGATCGCCAAGGACTACCAGATCCCCGACATCGACAGCGAGACCGGCGATGTGGTGCAGCGTCCGGGGACCTCGGCCGACAAGTTCCCGGCCCCGTTCCCCAACGAGGCCGCGGCGCGGGCGTCCAACGGCGGCGCCCTGCCGCCCGACCTGTCGGTGATCGTCAAGGCGCGGGAGGAGGGCCCCCGCTACGTCTACTCCCTGCTCAGCGGCTATCCGGCGGCCCCGCCCGCCGGCCTGACCGTGGACCCGACCAAGCACTACAACCCCTACTACGCCGGCGACCTCAGTTCGTTCTGGAAGGGGCCGCATGACAAGGTCCCGGAGGGCGGCCTGATCGCCATGCCGCCGCCGCTGGCGCCGGACAAGGTCACCTTCGACGACGGCAAGCCGTCCACGGTCGACCAGCAGGCCAAGGACGTGGTCGCCTTCCTCACCTGGGCCGCCGAGCCGAAGATGGAGGAGCGCAAGCAGTTCGGCCTGGGCGCCATGATCTACCTCCTGGTGTTCTCCGGCCTGCTCTGGGCGAGCTATAAGACGCTCTGGCGCAACGTGGCCCACTGAGCCTTCGCCCCTTCGCCGCCACCGCGGAGGGGGCGTCCAGCCTGCCGATCAGCAGCCGGCCCCCCGGGAAATCGAACCGCAGCCGGTAGCGGGACAGCACAGGGCCGCCGATCATACCGGCCGGCTGCACGCCGTCCGGCGGGGCCTTCACCAGGCCGGTGTCCACGTTGCGGTAGATGTCGCCGGCGAAGGTCAGGGCCTCCAGGGAGGCGCGCCAGACGCCGCCGGGATAGAGCTCCTGCGGCTTGGTCGCGCCCGGCGCACCGGCCAGCCGGTCGTCGAGGCGCAGGCTGAGGTCCAGGCCCGTGGACGGCGTGAAGGCCCCGGGCCAGCTCATCGCCCCGTCGCTGACGGTGGCCTGCACCACCGGCAGGCCGCCCTCCCAGCCCATGTCGAAGGCCCGCCCGGCGCGGAAGCCCGGGGCGGCGGCCGGCGCGTGGAGCGCCAGCCGGCAGGGCCCGAAGCTCACGTCCACCACCTGGTCGCGCAGCATGTCGAGCCCGATCACCCCGGCGATGGGGGTCGACAGGAACACGGTGCGCGCATCGAGGTCGGCCACCGCCACGGCCAGGGGCGCGCGTCGGAGCCCGGCCAGCTCGACCGCGCCGGTAAGCTGCGTCTCCACGAAACCGGCCTCCTGCGCCTGGGTCTCGGCGAGCTGGGTCTGCGCCTGGCCGGTGTCGATGATGAAGTCGCCCGCGACCCCCATCACCTGGGCCGGCGCGACCAGCACGCCGCGCTCCAGCCGGCAGGCCGCTTCGCCGGCCCGCGCGGCGGTCGCGCCGACGGCGGCGAGGATCAGGGCGAGGGCGAGCGGTCTCACCGGTCCAGCATAGCCAAGCTCGGCCTTGACGGCGACATGCGGCCTTCGCAGCGCCCAACGGCCTGATAGAATCCCCGCATGGTCTTCAAACGCGCCTGGGTGAATTTCAAGCGGATGGAGGACATGACGGTCGCCGCGGCCGTCCTGATCTACGCCGCCGCCGTCATCCAGGCGTTCAAGTCGCTGCCGGGCGGCGCCGAGGTGGTGGCCCGCTGGACCCTGGTCTGGCCGGGGGGCTTCCTGCTGGCGGCGACGGTGCTGCCGCTGGCGATCCCGGTGATCCGCCGCTGGCTCGCGCGCTATGTCTGGATGAGCTTCCGGGCCGGCTTCGGCCAGTCGCCGGGCTCGGTGCTGGTGGGCGTGGCCTTCCTGCTGGGCGCCGCGTTCCTGATCCATCAGCAGATGGGCGCCATCGCGGACACCGGCCGATATCCCGCCAACATCTTCTCCGCCTACGCCGCCGGCGTCGGCATCCTGATCGCCCAGGCGGTGCTGGTGCGCCGCCTGGAGCGCCTGCCGGAGGTGCGGGCGCTGATCGTCGAGCCGTGATGCTGCGCCCGCCGGCTCTCTTTAGGCTGTCGAATTCACCCGCCCGGGGTGCGGGGAGGCGCCGGCGATTTTCCGGGTGCCAATCGGCGCAGGAAGTGAGAACGTTGTTCGCCCGCGGCTAAGGCCGTCCCGGCCCTCGCTGGAGCGGGCGACGGTTTAGCCATGGGGGGCTCCCATGTTCTCGAAAACCTTGCGTGGAGTTGCTTTCGCCGCCGCCGCCACAATCCTGTTCCTGCCGGCGATGTCGCCAGGTCAGGCGCCCAGCTATGGCGGGCGGCTGATGGGTTGCTTCAAGGATACCAGCGTCTTTGACCTGAACGGCTATTTGGAGCGAAGCCGAGGCAATACGGTCCAGCGCTGCATCAACATCTGCGCCAGCAGAGGTTTCAGGTACGCCGGCCTGCAATACGGCGAGAGCTGCCTTTGCGGAAACAGCTACGGTCGCTACGGGCCCGCGAACAACTGCACCATGAGCTGCACCGGCTTGCCGCAGCAGGCGTGCGGCGGCTACTCGTCCAACGCCGTCTACGAGATTTACGATCAAAACGCGCGCGGCCGCTCCAATCCGCCGGGCCAGCTAACGATGGGTCCGCTCAGCGGACGCTGGGGCGCCTTCAACAACACCTATCTTTACGACGTCACCCACAACGGAGACAACTTCACCTGGATCCGCCTCAACACGACCGAGGTGGGTCAAGGCCGAGTCACGGGCGACAGCGTCCAGGCGACGTGGACCGGCGGGGGCTCGGCCACGGGGCGCATCATCTCGCGCAACGCGGGGGGCGTCGCGACCCGGGTGGAGTGGAGCAACGGGGCGACCTGGACACGCTAGGCTTGACCCGAGACGCGTTTGCATCGGCGCCGGCATCGGCTAGGCATCTTCGATGTCCGACTTCGATTTCGACGCCGTGGTGGTGGGGGCCGGCGCCGTCGGCCTCGCCTGCGGCTATGCGCTGGCCCGGCGCGGACAGACCGTCGCCGTGCTGGAGGCGGACGTCGCCATCGGCCAAGGGGTCTCCTCGCGCAATTCCGAAGTGATCCACGGCGGGCTCTACTATCCCACCGGCTCGCTGAAGGCGCGGCTGTGCGTGGCGGGGCGGCGCGCGCTCTATCCGTTCCTGGAGGCGCACAACGTCGCCTTCGACCGCTGCGGCAAGCTGGTGGTGGCGACCAATCCGGGCGAGGTGGCGCACGTAGAGGCGATCTTCGCCCAGGCCCAGGCCAACGGCGTGGAGGGGATCGAACGCCTGACCCGGGCCCAGGCGCTGGCGCTGGAGCCGCAGCTGCATTGCGAGATGGCGCTGATCTCGCCGCAGAGCGGGGTGTTCGACAGCCATGGCTACATGCTGGCGCTGGAGGGCGAGATCCAGGCGGCCGGCGGGGCGGTGGTGGTCTCCACGCCGTTCGAAGCCGCCACGCCGCTGGAGGGGGGCGGCTTCTCGGTCCGCGCCGGCGGGGCCGAGCCCGCGACCCTCACCGTGCGGCGGCTGGTGACTGCGGCCGGCCTGTCGGCGCAGGACGCCGCCGCGCGCATCGAGGGCTTCCCGGCCGCCGCGATCCCCAAGGGGTTCTTCGGCAAGGGGATCTACTTCCGCCTGCAGGGCAAGGCGCCCTTCGGCCGGCTGATCTATCCGCCGCCGATCCACGGGGCGCTGGGCACCCACTACCGCCGGGACCTGGGCGGCCAGGCGGTGTTCGGGCCGGACCTCAACTACGTCGACCATCCGGACTATTCCGTCGACGCCGCCGCGGCCGAGGGCTTCTACCGCTACATCCGCAAGTTCTGGCCGGGCCTGCCGGACGGCGCGCTGGCGCCCGACTACGCCGGCGTGCGGCCCAAGCTGCACGGGCCGGACGGTCCGCAGCCGGACTTCCGCATCGACGGGCCGGACCGGCACGGGATCGCCGGCCTCGTGGCCCTGTTCGGCATCGAGAGTCCCGGCCTCACCGCGTCGCTGGCGATCGGCGAGACGGTGGCGGACAGCCTCGGCCTTTGATGACGCGGCGGAGTGTCGGTCCCTTAGGGGCTACGAAATTCAGACATCTCCCATTGCCACGCCTACCCCTCGCCCCGCTTGCGGGGAGAGGATGGGTGAGGGCCGCGCCGAGAGGCGCGGGCGTCGGAGACGCCACTTGGGGCCTTGCCTGAAGCGCGACGCGGCGGAGAGGACGCCGGCGCGCGAAATTTTTTCGCCGAGGCGATCGTCGGTGATATTCTGGTTTTGTTCTCCATGAAGAGCTCCGCTGACCGCCACCTCGAAAATAGGCTTACCGACGAAAGGACGGTAAACACCACTGCGCATCAGCCAACTGATATTGCAGGAATTTTTACGCCGTCTGGCGCGCGTCAGGGGGGCTTCCAGGCGCTTACCGGACAAACGCCGGTCAGCGCGTTCCGGTGACCTCGGCGAGCGCCGCCTGCGGCTCCGCGCCCTGCAGGTGGATGAGCGCCCAAAGCGCGAAGAACAGCAGCGGCCAGCCGCGGCCCGCCGCGAAGGCGGCGCGCACCGCCTCGGGCGAGCGCAGCCGGCGGACGGCCTCGACCTTCGCGACGCGGGCGCCGATGTCCGCGGCGCGCGGGGCGATCCAGGCCTCCACCGGCACGGTGAAGCCCTGCTTGCGGGCCCAGGGCGCGGCGGCCGGGCAGGTCCGGGCGAGCCAGGCGCGCAGCAGCCACTTGCCGTAGCGCCCGCGCACCTTGAACCGGTCGGGAAGGCCGAAGGCGAAGGTCGCCACTTCGGGGTCCAGGAACGGCGTGCGGCCCTCCAGCCCATGCGCCATCAGGCAGCGATCGAGCTTGGTGAGCAGGTCCGCCGGCAGCCAGGCGGCGACGTCCGCCCACTGGGCCTGCTGCAGCGCGGTCAGGCCGGGCGGCGGGCGGGCGGCTTCCCGCCAGCGGGCCAGCACCTGCGGATCGCCGGGGCGCGGCTCGGCCGGCCGCCCACCCAGCCAGGCGGGTCGGAGCGCGCGGCGGTAGCGGCCATAGCCGCCGAACAACTCGTCGCCGCCCTCTCCGGTCAGAACCACGGTGAGCGTCCCCTTCGCCGCCTCCGCCAGCTTCAGGGTGGGCAGGATGGCGTAGTCGGCGGTGGGATCGTCCAGCGCCCAGGCCGCCTGCGGCGCCAGGCGCCAGAAGTCCGCCTCGTCGAACGAGGTCTCCCGCCAGTCGAGGCCCAGCGCCTTGGCCACCGCCTCGGCCTGCGCCCGCTCGTCGCGCGCCCCGGGCGCCGTGAAGCCGCAGGTGAACGCAGTCACCGGCCGCGCGTTCAGCCGCGCCATCAGCGTCGCCACCGCCGCCGAATCGATCCCGCCGGAGAGGAACAGGCCGTAGGGGACGTCCGAGCGCTGATGCACCCGGACGCTGTCCTCGAGCACGGCGTCGAGCCGGGCGATGAGCTCCTTTTCCGCCCCGCCGCTCTTCCCGACAGGGGCGGAAAGCGGAAGCCGCCGCTCATGCTCGATCACCTCGCCGCCCCGCACCTCGACCACCGCGCCGGGCGCCAGGCGACAGACGCCCTGGAAGACCGTCGCCTCGCCCAGCGTGTAGTTGAGGCCCAGCAGCTCGCGCGCCTGCGGCTCGGACAGCGCCGGGGTCACGACGCCGGCCGTCAGCAACGCCCGCGGCTCCGAGGCGAAGGCGATCCCGCCGGCGTGTCGGGCGACGTACAGCGGCTTGATGCCGAAGGGATCGCGCACCAGCCAGGTCCGCCCGTCGCCGCCGACCAGGCAGAAGGCGTACATGCCGCGCAGGCGTGCGAAAGCGGCGGGACCTTCCTGGGCGTAGAGGTGCAGCAGCGGCTCGAAGTCGGAGCCGGTGGCGAGGCGACCTTCCAGGCCGAACTCGGCGGCGAGCTCGAGGTAGTTGTAGATCTCGCCGTTGCCCACGACGGTCGACCCGGCCGCGTGCAGCGGCTGCCAGCCGCCCTCCAGGTCGATGATCGAAAGCCGGGCGTGGGCGAGGCTGCGGCCCGGGGCGGCCTCGACGCGGACGCCGTCCGGGCCGCGGTGGGCGAGGGCCGCGATCAGGGGCTCGGCGGATCCCTCCGCGTCCAGCACCCCGGCGATCCCGCACATCAGCCCGCCCCGAAATCGGCGAACAGCGCCCGCCATTGGGCGACCACCGCGGCGGGGGAGAACTCGGCCGCCACGCGCGCCAGGCCGCCCGCCCTGGCCTGGGCGGCGAGCGCGGGCTCGGCCAGCATCCGCCGCACGGCGCAGGCCAGGGCCGCCGGCTCGTCCACGGGGACCAGCAGGCCGTCCTCGCCGTCGCGGATCAGGGCCGCCGGCCCCTGGCTCGCCGCCGCCACCACGGGCAGCCCGTGCGCCCAAGCCTGGATGACCACGTTTCCGAGCGGTTCGTAGCGCGACGGGAAGACGCAGACGTCGGCCGCCCGGTAGAGGGCCGAGGCGTCGGTGCGCCAGCCCAGGAACCGCACGCGCCCGGCCACCCCCAGGGCGTCGGCCATGGCCTTCAGCCGCGCCTCCTGCGGGCCGACGCCGGCGATCCACAGCCAGGCGTCCGGCAGCTGCGCCAGCGCGGTCAGGCTGACGTCGTGCGCCTTGGCCTCGTGCAACCGGCCCATCGCCAGCAGCAGCGGCGCGTCCGCCGGCGTGGCCAGGGCCGCCCGGTCCGCCGGCGCGTCCGCGGCGGGGATGGCGGCGAAGTTGGGGATGCAGCGCACATGCCCGGCGGGCCAGCCCTGGCTCACGATCCACTCGGCGATGTGCTCGGTGTTGGCGACCAGGGCGTCGAAGCCCTTGTAGTACTTGAGGTTGTAATAGCCGCCCAGCCGGCCGATGCGCGCCCACGGCCCCTTGGGCGTGTGCCGCGCAGCCCGGTTCATCCAGGCCACCGCCAGCTTCGTCCCCCGGGCCCGCGCGAATCCCGCCACCCGCGGCCGGGTGAGCACATCGAGCATCCCGCCGAAGCCGAACACCCCCGTGGCCACGCCGGCGGACGCCAGCGCCGCCTGGCGGCCGGCGTGGCGGCGGATCGCCGCGGCCTGCGCCACGCCGTCCCGCGCCAAGGCCTCGATCAGGCTCAGGAAATAGGTCTCCGCCCCGCCTTCGCCGGTGGTTCCCAGAAGATGGAGCACGCTCATCGCGACGCCGAGCCTAGCCGACGCCGGCGCCCGCCCCAAGCCGCTTGAAGCCGCCGCCGCCCCGCGCTATGACCCGCCGCTCGCCGAAAGGCCCACGGCTGGGTAGCTCAGATGGTTAGAGCGGTGGATTCATAACCCACAGGTCGGCGGTTCGATCCCGCCCCCAGCTACCACACCTGAGCATACAATGTTCTCAGGTCGTTCCCCGCCCTCCATGAAGCGGGCCAGCGTTCCCTCGAGCCGAAGGTTGATCGGACCGCCCCGCTCTTGGGTCATCGGCACGATCACGATGCGATCGATCAGGCCGCGGACGGCGTTGATTAGCTGGCGCTGGGCGAGGGTTTCGCCGGCGGCGATCTCGGCGAGTGTCTCGCGCAGGTTCTGGACCATGGCGGCGTAGGTCTCCGCGGCCTTCGGGTGCAGTTCCACCGGCTCGGCGGCGGCCTCAGTCACAGCGGCCGCCAGCTCGGCTTCAATGGCGATCCGCTCGCGCTCCATGTCCATCATCTTGGCCACGCCGCTTTCCGTCAGGGTCCCAGCCAGCTGCGCGTCGGCGGCACGGTCGAGGCCGCGCCTCAGCTCGCCCAGCCGCTTCTCCAGCGGGGCCTTGCGGCTTGCGTGGGCGGCCGCTCGGGCCTTCGCGGCGTTTCGGTAGGCGCGGATGTAGGAGGCGACGGCCTCGGGTGTGAGTATGCGATGCTGCAGGGCTTCTAGGGCGCGGTGCTCCACCTCAGCGCGTGCGGGTGTGCGCCGGTTCGTGCACGTTCCCTTCTCCCGGTAGGTGGCGCAGATCAGCCGGGCGCCGGTGTAGGCGGTGTAGGTGCCGCCGCAGACGCCGCACTTGAGGAGGCCGGAGAAGATCCCTGGCCGGCGCTGGACTTGGAAGGGCGCGGCGCTGTTGCGCGCCTTGCGGGCGCGAACTGCAGCCCAGGCCTCGTCGGTTACGATCCGGAGGTTC
>Ga0070668_100000974_pt1 | contig 20042 bp, 14 predicted proteins | sample KBSS43metaG_FD_64661 | JGI IMG/M metagenome (GOLD analysis project Ga0070668, IMG submission 64661) | Switchgrass rhizosphere microbial communities from Kellogg Biological Station, Michigan, USA - KBS S4-3 metaG | ecosystem: Host-associated > Plants > Roots > Rhizosphere > Soil ... | reverse complement strand
CGCCTGTCCTGCCGCATCGAAGTGGGTAAAATGCGCCGAAGCCCCGCGCGGACGGCGCAAGACGGCGGATTTGGGCTTCGGCGGCGGCTTTCCGGACATGTTTCGTGCGGCGAGGTTGAACTCGCGCGGGGGCGGCGGCATCTTAGCACCAGCACGGCCGGTTACCGGTCGCCTTCCCGCGGCGCGGCGCGCCTTCTTCACATCGTCATTTCATCGCCATCGTGCCCACGACCCTGAACCGCCGCCGCCCACGGGCCATCGTTGCCGCGTATGTGGCGACGATGCTCGTGCTGACGTCGGCGCTACCGCCGCTCGCACCGCATGCGCGCGCGCAGGCGCTGCCGGAGCTTGGCGACTCGTCCCAGGTGCTGCTGTCACCGGCGCAGGAGCGCAAGCTGGGCGAGACGGTGATCCGCCAGCTGCGCGCGCAGGGCGGCTACATGAACGATCCCGAGGTCAACGACTACCTGAACGAGCTCGGGCAGCGGCTTGTCGCTGCGTCGAAAGACGCGAAGACCGACTTCGAGTTCTTCGCGGTGCCGGACAACCAGATCAACGCGTTCGCGCTGCCCGGCGGTTACATCGGCGTCAATACCGGGTTGATCCTGCTGGCGCAGAACGAATCCGAGCTCGCCAGCGTGCTCGCGCACGAAATCACGCACGTCACGCAAAACCATATGTCGCGGATGTTCGTCAAGCAGCAGGAAAGCATCTGGATGGGGCTCGCCGCGATGGCGGTGGCGATCCTCGCCGCACGTGCCGGCGGCGGCCAAGGCGCGTCGGCGGCGATGGCATCAGCGCAGGCGCTGTCGATCCAGAACCAGCTCAACTTCACACGCGAGAACGAGTTCGAGGCCGACCGGATCGGCTTCCAGCGCCTTGCGGCCGCCAATTTCGACGTCACGGCGATGGCGACATTCATGACACGGCTGCAGAACGCCAACCGGTTCATGGAGACCAACGCGCCGTCGTATCTGCGCACGCACCCGGTGACCTACGAGCGCGTCGCCGAAGCGCAGTCGCGCGCGCAGAGCTATTCATACCGGCAGGTCACCGATTCTCTGGACTTCCACCTGGTGCGCGCGCTGCTCAGGAGCTACCAGGGCGACGCGCGAGAGACGGTTGCGTTCTTCGACAACGCGATCGCCGAGCGCAAGTACAACAACGAGATCGCCGCTTACTACGGCCTCGTGGCGTCGCTGTTGCGCGCCAAGGATTACGCGCGGGCGAAATCGGTGCTCGCGCAATTGCAGAAGATGGCGCCGCCGCATCCGATGGTCGAGGCGATGACCGGGCACGTGCTGCTCGACTCAGGAGACCCGGTCGCCGCAGCGAACGTGTTCGCCGCCGCGCTCGTCCGCTATCCGAACAAGATGCAGCTCGTCTACGACTATCCCGAAGCGCTGCTGCAGGCCCGGCGCCCGGCCGAGGCCGCGGCATTCGCCGAGACGCAACTGAAGCGCTTCACCGGCGACGGCCCGCTGCACCTGGTTGCCGCGCGGTCGTATGCCGAGCTCAACAAGCAGCTGAAGCAGCACCAGCACCTGGGCGAGTACTACGCATGGCAGGGCAATCTGCGCGGCGCCGTGGCGCAGTTCGAGCTCGCCGTCAAGGCGAACGATTCCGATTTCTACGACGCATCGGTCGTCGAGCTGCGGCTGCGCAACCTGCGGCGCGACCTCGCCGAGCAGCAGCGCGACGCCGCCGGCCGCAACAGCGGCTGACCACCGCGTCCAAGTCGTCCCCCCATGTCCGAGAAAACTGCGGTTCTCCGCGTCTCCCCCGTGCGTCGTTACGCGCTGGCCGCACTCGCCGTCGTCGTGCTGGCGCTTGCGGTCTGGCTCGGATGGTCGTACTTCGGCGGCGCCAATCGCGCGCCCGAATACCGGCTGGCAAAGATCGAGCGCGGCAACATAACGTCGATGGTGTCGGCGTCGGGGACGCTCAACGCCGTAACGACCGTGCAGGTGGGATCGCAGATCTCCGGGCAGATCAAGGATTTGCTGGTCGATTACAACACCGCGGTCAAGCAGGGCCAGCTGCTCGCGCGCATCGATCCCGAGACCTACGCGCTCAAGGTCAAGCAGGCCGAAGCCGATCTCGAGGCGGCGCGCACGTCGTACCTGCAGCGGCAGAGCGACGCCGCCGCGGTGAAGTCGCAGACGCTGCGCGCGAAGATCACGTACGACGACGCCAAGCGCGACCTCGAGCGCAAGGAGTCGCTGGTCCAGAAAGGGTTCATCTCGGCGTCGGAGCTCGACAAAGCGCGGTTCACCGAGCAAGGCGCAGCCGAGGCGATCCGGACGTCGCAGGCGCAAGGGAAATCGGCCGATGCACAGACGGCGAACGCCGCCGCCGTCGTCAAGCAGCGCGAGGCGGCGCTGGCGAGCTCGCGCAACGATCTCGCGAAAACCGACATCACGGCGCCGGTGGACGGGGTCGTGATTTCGCGGCAGGTCGATGCCGGCCAGACGGTCGCGGCGAGCCTCAACACGCCGACGCTGTTCACGATCGCCAAGGACCTCCGCGACATGCAGGTCGAAGTCGCGATCGACGAGTCCGACATCGGCAAGATCCGGCTCGGCCAGCCGGTGACGTTCAACGTCGACGCGTTCTCGGGTCGTACGTTCGAGGGCGTCGTCAAGCAGATCCGCAAGGCCGCGCTAACCGTCCAGAACGTCGTCACGTACACGGTCGTCGTCGCCACGGCGAACCCGGCGCTGACGTTGGTGCCCGGCATGACGGCGAACGTGCGCATCGTCGCCGACAGCCGCAGCAACGTGCTGAAGGTTCCCAATGCCGCGCTGCGCTGGCGCCCCCCCGGAATCGGCGCCGCCAAGGACGACCCGGTGCCGACGGCCGCCGGCGGCGGTGGCGGCGGCGGAAACGCGCAGGAGCGCCGGCAGCGACTGGTCGACGAGTTGAAGCTCGATGCCGCGCAGCAGGCGCGGCTCGACGAGGTGTTCGCGGAGTTGCGCAACCGGATGACGGAACTGCGCGACGTTCCGGAAGCCGATCGCCGGCAACGCGGTGAGCGGTTGCGCGGCGACGTCCGCCAGAAGATCAACGCGATGCTCACGGCCGAACAGCAGAAGAAGTATGCGGAGATCGTCGCCGCGGAAACGGGTCGCGCGACCACCGGCACCGGTCGCGTCTACATCCTTGACGCGGGCCGGCCCAAGGAGGTCGTGCTGCGCACGGGGCTCACCGACGGCAACGCAACCGAGATCGTCGGCGGCGACGTCAAGCAAGGCGACGACGTGATCGTCGGCACCGTGTCGGCGAATGCGGCGGCCACGAAAGCGCCCGGCGGCGCGCCGCGGATGCCGTTCTGACCGGGACCGACCTCCGGCACCGAACCATGAATCGCCGCCCGGACACCGAGGCCGACCGCACGCCGCTGATCGAGACACACGACCTGGTCAAGGTCTACACGATGGGCGAGACCGAGGTGCGCGCGCTGGCGGGCGTATCGGTGTCGGTTGCACGTGGCGAGTTCGTCGCGGTGATGGGACCGTCGGGATCGGGAAAGTCGACGTTCATGAACCTGATCGGCTGCCTCGACATTCCGACGTCCGGCAGCTATCGGCTCGATGGCGAGGACGTCGGCGCGTTATCGACCGACGAGCTCGCCGCAATCCGCAACCGGAAGATAGGCTTCGTGTTCCAGCAGTTCAATCTGCTGCCGCGCACGTCCGCGCAGGAGAACGTTGAGCTGCCGCTTCTGTACTCCGGTGTACACGCTGCCGAGCGCCACCGTCGGGCGCGGGAGCGGCTGGCGCAGGTTGGTCTGGCCGATCGCGCTCACCACCACCCCGCGCAGTTGTCGGGCGGCCAGCAGCAACGCGTCGCGATCGCCCGCGCGCTGGTCAACGATCCCAAGCTGATCCTCGCGGACGAGCCGACCGGCGCGCTCGACTCGGCCACCAGCATCGAGGTGATGGCGCTGCTGCAGCAGCTGAACCGCGACGGCATTTCGATCGTGCTCGTCACGCACGAGCACGACATCGCCGCGTTCGCGTCGCGGTTGCTCACGTTCCGCGACGGCACGCTGGTCAGCGATTCCGTCAACCAGCCCGAAGACGCCGCGGCGCGCGCCGCCGCGCTGCGCCCCAAGGTCGCATGAATTTCCTGGCCACGCTGAAGGTCGCGCTGGCTGCGCTGCGCGTCAACAAGCTGCGCTCGGCGCTGACGATGCTCGGCATCATCATCGGCGTCGGCGCCGTGATCACGATGGTCGCCGTCGGCGCCGGCGCGCAGGCGCGCGTCGAAGACCAGATCAAGAGCCTCGGCTCGAACCTGATCATCATCCTCCCCGGCAACTTCACGTCGGGCGGTGTGCGGATGGGCTCCGGAACGACGCTGACGATCAGCGAAGACGATGCCGGCGCGCTGCAGCGCGAGCTCCCGGATATCGAGGCCGCGGCACCGCAACTCCGCGGCAACGGCCAGGTGGTGTTCGGGAACGCCAACTGGGCGACGCAGATCCTCGGCATCACGCCCGAATACTTCACCGCACGGCAATGGGACGTGGCGTCCGGAAAGTTGATCGATCCGGGCGACATCGACGGCGGCGCCAAGGTCGTGCTGCTCGGCCAGACCGTCGCGCGCACGCTGTTCGGCGAAGCCGACCCGATCGGCGAGACGGTACGGATCCGTCGCATTCCGCACACGGTCGTCGGTGTACTGGACCGCAAGGGTCAGAGCATGATGGGCCAGGACCAGGACGACGTGGTGCTGATTCCGATCACGACCGCGCGCAAGCGCGTGCTCGGCGGACAGCAGGTGAAGTCGCGCAATGTGTCGACAATTACCGTCAAGGTGCGCGACGGCGCCGACGTCGCGGAGACCGAGCAGCAGATGCGCGACCTGCTCCGCCAGCGGCACAAGCTGCAGGCCAACCAGGAAGACGACTTCTTCGTCCGCAACCTGTCGGAAGTGCTGGCCGCGCAGGAGGCGTCGTCGAAGATCCTCGCACTGCTGCTGGCGGCGATCGCGTCGGTGTCGCTGATCGTCGGCGGCATCGGCATCATGAACATCATGCTGGTCTCGGTCACCGAGCGCACCCGCGAGATCGGCCTGCGGATGGCGGTCGGCGCGCGCGGCCGCGACATCCTCACGCAGTTCCTCGTCGAAGCCGTGACGCTCGCGCTCATCGGCGGAATCGTCGGCATCGTGCTGGGGGCGACAGCGTCGTACGGGGTGGGCAGCTTCATGGGCTGGCGAACCGAGCTCAACCCGGCGTCGGTCATTCTCGCGTTCGGCTTCTCCGGCGCGATCGGCGTGTTCTTCGGCTTCTACCCGGCGCGCACCGCTTCACGGCTCGCGCCGATCGACGCGCTGCGGCACGAGTAGCAGTTACCCGGTAATACGATGTTGTAGGTTACCGTCGCCGCACCCCGAAATATCGGACTGCCACGACCGAGCGGCGCCTTGGCATGCGATGAGCGTTGCGAGTGGTCCAGCGCTGCCCGCTCGTCGCCTGCAGCGTGCGTAGCGAGCGTGTCCGATGACCGCCCCGACGACATCTGACTCCCCTTCTGTACACGACAGTCGCGGCTGGATTCGCGCGTTCTCATTCGAACCCTCGACGGCAAATTGGACTACCTGTCGTTTCTGGCAGCTACGGGCCGCTGGTGTGCCCCCTAGAGTCCGTCGCAACGCGCCTGCCGCCCGGCATCGGCGCTGCGCCGGAAAGGGCCGCCATGAAGATCCTCGTCGTCGACGATCACCCGCTGATCCAACACGCAGTCCGCCAGGTGCTGCCGCAGCTCGATCCTTCAGTCACCGTGTATTCGGCGCACAACCGCGCGGAGACCGAGCGGCTGCTGGCTGCGCATCCCGACTGCGCGCTCGTGCTGCTCGACCTGGCGCTGCCGGGCACGCGCGGGCTCGAGCTGCTGGCGGATCTCGCTCGCGACCGGCCGCGGCTGCCGATCGTCGTGCTGTCGGCGACGCACGATCGCGCGACGATCGATGCCTCGATGGCGGCCGGCGCGCACGGCTACATCGCCAAGTCCGCCGATGCGCAGGAGCTGCTGCGCGCGGTGCGTGCGGTCATCGCCGGGCGCCGGCCGGTGACCAGCGACATCGCGCCACGCGCAGCCGCAGTGCTACGTGCACTGGCTCCCGGCGTCCTCGGGCTGACCGCCCGGCAGGCCGATGTGCTGCGCCTTCTCGCGCAGGGGAAACCGAACAAGATGATTTGCCGTGACCTCAACCTGTCCGAAGGAACGGTGAAGGTCCACGTCAGCGCGATTTTGAAAGCGTTGAACGTGCATTCGCGGACGCAGGCGGTGGTTGAGATTGTCAAGCGCGGCGCGAGCGTCGAGTCCGCGACCCGCCAGTAGTCCACTCGTCCCTCGTCCCCACCGTTTCTCGTCCCCATTTTCCGGATGTCGCCGCTGGCCGCGACCGATCGTGCACTGGTCACGCGTGCGCGTGCCGACCAGGTGGCGATGCTTTACGCCGGCTGGCACAAGACGACGGTGTCGATGGCGTTCGGCGCGCTCATCCTGTGCATCGTCATGTGGGGCCAGGCCGACTCCTCGCTGATGGTGCTCTGGGTCGCGCTGGTACTCGTCAATCAGGCGTGGCGAGGTGTTCTGGCCGGGCGTTGGCGCCGAACCCAGCCAGGGCCATCGTCAGCACCGCGCTGGGGCCGCTACTGGGCAGCCGGTTCCACGATGGCCGGAGCATTGTGGGGTGCGGCAGGGTTCGCGATGTTTCCGGCGTCGGCGGCGCATCAGGCGCTGCTGATCGTGTGCCTGTTCGGTGTCGTCCTCGGCGGACTCAACCTGACCGCCGTCTACAAGCCATCGTTCTACGGCTTCGTGCTGCCGGCGCTGGTTCCGCTCATCGTGCGCGTCGCGCTGGAAGCGGGACCCGTGCACTGGTACACGGCGCTGGTGATGACGGTCGTGCTGGGCTTCGTTCTGGCGTTCGGCGACCGCTTGAACGACGTCCTCACGCATGCGCTGGCGATGCGCTACGCTAACGTCGACCTGATTGCCGAGCTCAAGGCACAGACCTGCGCGGCGCTCGGCGCGCGCAGCGCCGCCGAAGACGCCAATCGCGCGAAGAGCCAGCTGCTGGCCGCGGCGAGCCACGATCTCCGCCAGCCGCTGCACGCGCTCGCGCTGTTCGCGGCTGCATTGGCCGCCAAGACGCGAGACACCGAGCTCCGCCCGCTGGTCGGCAGCGTGCAGGCGGCGATCGATGCACTCGAAGCGCAGTTCGCACAGTTGCTCGACTTGTCGCGGCTGGAGGCGGGTGCGCTCGCGCCCGAGCAGGCGCGCGTGGCGCTGGGCCCGCTGTTCGCGCGCATCGCCGCCGAATTCGCACCGCTGGCTACCGCGCGCGGACTCCGGCTGTCGGTCATCGGCACACGGCTCGCGGTCGTCTCCGACCCGACGCTGCTTGCTCGGATCGTGCAGAACCTCGTGGCCAACGGCATTCGCTATACGTCACACGGCGGCGTCATCCTGGGCGCGAGGCGACGCGGCGATGACATCGCGATCGAGATCGTCGACAGCGGTGTCGGCATCGCCGCCGAGCATCGCGGACGCATCTTCGAAGAGTTCTACCAGGTCCCGGCGGTTCCCGGCGCCGCACGCGACGGTCGCGGGATGGGCCTCGGGCTCGCGATCGTCCGGCGCTTTTCCGCGCTGCTCGAGCACCGGGTCGAGCTTCGGTCGCGTGTCGGTCACGGCTCGCGCTTCAGCTTGCTGCTCGCGCGTGCGCCCGATGCCCGCGCCGGTGCGCCGGCGGCGACACGCCGACCCAGCAACCGGACGCTCGGGCAGCCGCTGGCCGGCGCGGTGATCGCTGTCATCGACGACGATCCGTCGGCTGTCGACGGCATGCGCGCACTGTTCGGAACGTGGGGCGCCACGGTGGCCGGCGGACCCGATGCCGACGAGGCGCTCGCTGCGCTCGGGACGCTGGAAAGCTACCCGGACCTGATCGTCGCTGATCTGCGACTCGCCGCCGGCAACACCGGCCTCGCTGCCGTGCACCGGCTGCGCGAAGAGCTCGGTGTGTCTGTCCCGGCGCTGATCGTGTCGGCCGACATGAGCGCCGCCGCGGCGCGCGAGGTACGCACATCGGGTTTTGCGCTGCTGCCGAAGCCCGTCGTCGCGCCCGCGCTCGAGGCGGCGGCGGCCGCCCTCATCGCGGCAGCGACCTACGCTGCGTAACGGCCGGGATTAGGGATTAAGGTTGGCGTGCACCTACGGACGTCACAAGTTGCGGTGGTCAGGGCACGTGTGCGTGAGCGCGTCGAATGGGCGCGCTAGTCCCTGGCACCTGACCCCTGGTCGCCGGAGTTCAAAGAAACCGCGCGTTGTATCGGCCTCGAGAGCGAGACCAACGCAAGCGCGCGGTGGGAGGAGAGTTTCGGCGATTCTGTGCCGGCGCCGCGGGGGGAAGCGAACACCGGAACTGCGAGCCGCAGGATCGTCGAAGGTTTGGTACGCCCGGCTCCTTGCGCGCTACGGGTTACACGAACCCCAGGTTGGTTACCCCGAAGTTCTTGAGATTCGGGAACGTGTAGTCGATGTCGGCGGCGGGCATGCCGAACCACGCGGCGAGCGTGCCGCCGATCTGATCGGTCGACGTCGTCGGCAGCCACGCGCCATTGCCGCCGGAGTCGTCCGGTCCCTTCGGTACCAGCGTCGGGAACGTCCCGTACATCCGGTTGCCCTTGACCGCGCCGCCGAGAACGAAATGGTGCGCGCCGTAGGCGTGGTCCGTGCCGGCGTTGGCGTTGCCAATGAACGTGCGGCTGAAATCCGACATCGTGAACGTCGTCACCATGTTGGCGACGCCGGCGTCCACCGTGTACTTGTAGAACGCGGCGACCGCGTCGTTCATCGTCTGCATCAACGCGCCCTGCCCGGTCAGCAGGTTCGAATGGTTGTCGAAGCCGCCCATGTTGACCATGAAGAACTGGCGGTGCGTGCCCAGCGTCGCGCGCGCTTCGATCAGCCGCGCGACCTGCTTGAACTGGTTGGCGATGCCGGTGTTCAGCTGGGCCGCCGGATTGGCCGGATTGATGAACGCATTGGTGATCACCTGCGGCGTTGCGGCAAGGAACGGATTGGCCGCTTCGGCCGCGGTCAACGCCGTGTCCATTACCGCGGCAGCGCCATCGACGATCGTGTTGCCCGTGCCGCTTACCAGCAGCGCACGCAACGCCGTGTAGCGCGCCTTCGATACCGCGTCGGCCCCTTGTCCCGACAGGTTCACGCCTCCGTTCTGCGGAATCACGAAAGGAACCGTCGAGTTGCCCATGCCGAAAACCTGGTTGCCGGACACCGACACCGTCGACGGGATCAGCGCGCCCGTGTTGGCATTCTTGAGCTTGTCCGACGCGCGCCCGGCCCAGCCGGTTCGCACGATGGCGCCCGGCATCAGCCCCATCCAGGCGTACTGCTGGTCCGAGTGAGAGAACAGGTTCGGTGGCCGGTAGATGCCACCGGACTTGTATTGCGCGACCGTCGTCGGCCGCAGCAGCGTTCCCGAGTTGGCGAGGATCGCCATCTTCCCCGCTGTGTAGATCGGCGCCAGCGACGTCAGGTTCGGATGCAGCCCGTACTTCTTGTTGTTGCCGGGAATGTTGCTGTCGACCGGCAGCAACGACGCCTGCGTCAGCTGGATGTTGGATGCGACCGTTCGAACCGCCGAGTACTGCGCGTAGTCGTCGATAGGCACGACCATGTTGTTGCTGTCGTTGCCCCCGAAGAAGAACAGGCATACCAGCGCCTTGTAATCGGCGGCCTGCGCCCGCGCGCTTTCGACGCCCCAGGTTCCGAGATTGCCCGCGAGGGCGGCCCCGGTGAGGGCTCCGGTATTTGCGAGGAACTTCCGGCGATAGATATTCATATTAGTGCTGGACCTGGAAGTGATAGGACGAAGCCATCAGGTAGACGGCCATGCGGGCACGATCGGTTCGCCATTGAACCTGCGCCGGGTTCGGGTTCTGCGCGATCGCGTTGACGGCGATGACCACCTGGTCGCGGGCGAAGGCGGGGAAATTGCCGCCCATCAGCACCGTGTTGATCTGGTCGCACATTGCCGACGGGTTGTCGGCCAGCGCCTCGAACTGCTGGACGTTGAGCTTGGTGCCGACGGCGTTGGGGATGTTCGCGTCGGGCGCGATGTTCGTGTAGACCATCGTGTACACGAGGTTCGCGCGCGCCACCGCGCTGTTGCTGTTGTGGATGCCGAATTCCGGCGCCAGCACGCTGGTGCCGCTGATCGTCGTATCCGGCTGGAAGTAGTTGAACACCGTCGGCGAAAAGTACGGGTTCTGGCCGAGCGCGCTGGTCCGCGCCGACAGCGTGTTGCCGTCGGTGATGCCGGACAGTCCCCGGATCATCGACGTCAGCATCAGCACCGGCTCGCGCAGGCTGCCGAACGTCGGATCGGTCTTCACGTTGCCGCGCGCGTCCGGGTCCATCAGGATCGCCTTCACCACCGCTTTCAGATCGCCGCGGACACCGAGGCCGTTGTTGTTGAACACCGTGGCGACGCGCTGAACGTACGCGGGCGACGGATTGCCGGTGACCAGCCGCTGGATCAGCTGCTTCGAAATGAACGGTCCCGTGTTGTGATGCATGAACACGTTGTCGACGGCGGCCTGCAGATCCTGCTGGATCGTCTGGCCGGCCGGCAGCACCGTCGGATTGGCCCCGCCAGCGGGATCGAGCAGCGTCTTCGGGTTGGGGTCGTGACCACTCGTCGCCGTGCTCGGGAAAGGCTGCATCGGCGCGCCATAGTACGAGCCGTTCTTCTTCGTCGGCGGTGTGCCGTCGGCATTGGCGTAGGTCCAGCCGGTGAAGACACGCGCGAATTCCGCGATGTCCGCCTGGTCGTACGTCTGGATCCGCTGCCCCTGCGCATCCAGCAACGGCGTGCCGTCGATCTTCAACTCATCGAGGCCGATCGAAAACAGCTGCTTGATTTCGCGCGCGTAGTTCTCGTTCGGCACCCGCGTACCCGACGGACGGTCGTTGTTGACCATGTCGAGGTAGTTGCCCATCGCCGGCGACAGCGACACGCGGCGCAGTATGTTGCTGAAATTGCCGAATGCTTCCTCGAAGAAGATCTGCTGGTAGCGCGACATCACGTGCGCATAGCTCAAATCCTGCTCGGTGCCGGAAATGACCAGGATCTGCGACAGTGCCCATGCGACGCGCTGGCGAAGCTGATCCTGCCCGGCGACGGCGTTCGTCCAGAAGTCCCGCTGCAGCATGTTGAGCGTCAGGTGGTCCCGTACGCACTGTGCCTGCGGCGAGTTCGCCGGATAGTTGTTGCCGGCTGGATCCCGGTTCGTGCAGTCCGGTGTCTCCTTGAGCTGGATGCGGTTGAAGCGCGTGTCGGGATAGCCCGAGATTGGCTTGGTGAACTGGTCGTCGATCCAGTTGGCGATGCCGAGCGTGTTCACGCGCTGGATTTCCGTCGGCGTCGGACCGAACGTCGCCTGGTTCATCAGCCGCCACACGTCGGCGGATGCGGCCACGACCGGCGGCTGGATGGTGCCGATCACCGTCTGCGCCAGCGTGGTTGCCGTGGCATTGAGGTTGTCGGTTGCCTGCACGTAGAAGTCGTAGTTCCCGGCCGTGGCCAGGTTGACCTGGAACGTGAACGGCGCCGTCGGCTTCGTGCCGATCAAGTTTCCGTTCTGATAGAAGTCGACCTTCTGGATCGTGCCATCGGCATCGGTCGCGGTCGCGGTCAGCGTCACGACCGCCGGCACCTGCGTCAACGTCGTCGACAGCGCCAGCGTGACCTTCGGCGCCTGGTTGCCCGGCGGTACGACGCCGACGGTGACTGGAACCGCCGTCGACGTCCCGGTCGCGAGCAGGTTGTCGGTGGCCACCGCGGTGAACGAAAGGTTGCCGGCGGCCGCGGCCGTGTAAGCCCACGTATAGGGGACGGCGGTCTTCTCGCCGAGCAGCGTGCCGCCCTGGTAGAACTGGACCTTGGTGATCGTGCCATCGGTGTCGGTCGGGCTGGCCGTCAGGTTCACGACCTGTCCGACGTTGACCGTTGCCGCCGACGCAGTCAGCGTCACCTTCGGCGCCACGTTCCCCGGGGGCCCGCCGCCGCCGCTGAACACAACGGTGTCGGACGGACCACCGGCGCCCAAGTTATCGATGGCCAGCGCGGCGAACGCGTGCGCCGCGATCGTCGGCATCGTGTATGTCATCGTGAACGGTGGCTTGGTCATGGTGGCGATCTTGTTGCCATCCATGAAGAAGTCGACCGCTGCGACGAACCCGTCGAGGTCGGTGGCGGTCGCCGTCAGCACCACCGAATTGGGCGCCGGACCGGCTGCCACCGCCAGCGTCGCCTTCGGTGCGACGTTGCCGCCGGTATCCGGCGGCGAACCGGTGTTGAACACGTAGTACGCGGTGCCTTCGAACGCGAACCACGGATACGAATTGATGACGTTGTCGCGTTCAGACGCACTGCCTGTGAAGAAATGCGCACCCGTGCGCGTGTTGTAGAACCGATAGAGCGGACCGCGGCCGGTGCCCGACACCGGCGGCGCGTAGTACTGCGGGCCTTCGTAGATGAAGACCGGATAGCTCGCGATGATGAACTGCTTTTCCTGCTCGGACTGCGTGTAGAAATGCGTTCCGGTCCGCTGGTTGTAGAAGCGATAGACAGGGAGCGAATCGCCGCTCTGCGTCAGATACGCCCAGTACACGGCGCCCTCGTAGATGAACTGGGCGTAGCGCTGGATGACCGTGTCGCGTTCGCTTGCAGAGATCGTGTAGAAGTGCGTGCCGGTCAGCTGGTTGTAGAAGCGATACACCGGCATCGCCGTCTGCGCGCTCGCCACTGCGGAAACACCGAGCATTCCCAGAAGCACCGCGCACAGCAGCACGCCGCGGCGGGCAGTGGCGTTCATCGCACGCGCGATGCGCCGTCCGGCGCTCGCGATCGTTGTCATTCTTTGGTATGCGCGCTGCATTGCCGGTCTCCCTGAACTGCTTTGTTGACGGTCGTCTTCGCGCTGTTGCCGCACGCATCGCGTCACTGTTCGCGATGCGCTGTTTCGACTGAAGTGAAGCTTCCCCCGGACTGATTATTCAATGACAACTTTTGCATTACAAGGCCTGAGCGCTGCTTTTCGACGAACGGTAACTAACACCTACTCTTTATGCAGACGGTATGTTAAGATTATGATGTAATGTATTGATCATAATAATATTTATTTGTTCTTATGCACCCGTCATCACGGTTACAAAGTCAGCTTCATGACGTCAGAATGGGGGTCGCCGGCCGCCGAAAACGTATACTCCGCCGACGGCCGGTCATGATCAACGGATGCCGTTCCAAGGGTCCGGCGAAAAACGCACTCAGTTCGCAAGCTTGATGACGTTGGAATGAAAATCCTGCGCGTCAGGCCAGCATTCCGAGATCGGCCGTGGCGAACGCGCCGACGTTGGGGAACACTTGTGCGAGCGACGGTGCGGGCACGCCGAACCAGCGTGCGAGCGTCGCGCCGTACTGGTCCATTGCCGTCGTGGGAATCCATTGCCCTTCGTCACCGGCGTCGTCCGGGCCGCCCAGCACCAGCGTCGGGAACCGACCGTAGTAGGCACCGCCCTTCACCGCGCCGCCCAGGACGAAGTGATTGCTGCCCCACGCGTGATCGGTTCCATCGTTGGCGTTGACGCGGAACGTGCGTCCGAAATCCGACAGCGTGAATGCGGTGACTTGCGCACCGACGCCGAGCGCGTCGGTGGCGCGCTGGAATGCAGCGAGGGCGGGTCCCAGTTCATTGAGACGCGACCCCTGCTCGCCACGCTGGTTGGCGTGCGTGTCGAACCCACCCATTGCGCAGTAGAACAGCTGGCGCTTGACGCCGAGAACGTTGCGTCCGTTGATCAGCGTCGCGACGCGCTTCAGTTGTTGCGCGAGTCCCGAGTTGATACCCTGAAACGCCGTGTTCACGATCGCGACCTCGTCGTTGAACACCGCGTTGATCTTCTCGGCCGAAGCCAACGCCAGCGCCATCACGTCGGCCGCGCGCCCGACGATCGTGCTGTCGCGATCGATCTGCAGCAGCCGCTTCATCGACTCGTAGCGAAGTTGCCCTGACGGCGATTCGACGTCGCCGGCGAGGCCATTGCTGCCGTCGCCCGGCAGCGCCAGCGGAATCGATGTCTCGCCGATCGTGAACAGCGCATCGCCCGACAGCGACAGCACACCGGGGATGCCGAAGATCATGTTGCCGGCCGCCGTCACGTCGGCGACGCGCCCGCCCCAACCCGTCGTGGCGGGGGCGTTCGGCACCAGGCCCTGCCACTGCAATTGCTGGTCCGAGTGCGAGAACAGGTTGCGTGGCGCTCGCACGGTGCCGGCCTGGTACTGCGCGCGCGTCAGCGGTGCCGCGAGCGTCCCGACGTTGTGCAGCACGGCGAGCTTCTTCGCCGCGAACAGCGGTGCGAGATCGTTCAGTTCCGGATGCAGGCCGTACCGCTTCGCGCCCGGCACGGCGGCCAGCGGCACGATTTCGTTTTCGCCGATCTGCATGCCCGAGCGCGAGCGCACGGCCGCGTATTGCGCGTAGTCGTCGAGCGGGAGCACCGTGTCGTTGCCGTCGTTGCCGCCGTACAGGAACACGCACACCAGCGCCTTGTAGTCGGCGGGAACCTGCGCGTGCGCGGCCGGCGTGGCGAGCGACGCGAGGCGCGGCAGCAGGCCGGCGGCGGTGAGCCCACCGGCTGCGGCGAGGAATCGGCGACGGTTGGCAGCGACGCTCATTTCATCGGCTCGTCTGGAAATGGAACGCCGTGGCGGCCAGGAAGATCGCAACGCGCGCCCGCTCGCGCCGGTTGTTGGCATCGAGTGCGGCCACCGTGGTGTAGATCTCGTTGCGCACGCCCGGCGGCATCGCGCCGCCATAGAGTCGTGTGTCGAGCTCGGCGACCAGCTTGCGCGGATCGGTAGCCAGCGTCATGTAGGGGGCGAGATCGAGCTTGGTGCCGATCGCGCCGGGAATCTCGTCGTTTGCCTCGACGCCGCCTTCGTACAGCAGCCCATAGACGAAATTGCTGCGTGCGAGAACGGTGTTGGTGTTGTGGATGCCCATCGGCGGCGCGATGACGTCGGTTCCCGGGATCTTGAAATCGGCCGGGTAATAGTTGAATACCGTCGGCGCGTAGAAAACGTTCTGGCCCATCGCCTTCACCGGCTCGTCGAGCCCGATGCCGTCGCTCGTGGCACCGAGCGCACGCAGCACCGCGGTCACGAACAGCGCGGGCTCGCGGAAGCGGCCGAAGCGCGGGTCGTCGGTGGGGGCGGTTCGCGCCTCGGGGTCGAGCAGCACCGCGCGGATCACCGCCTTCAGGTCGCCGCGCACGCCGAGACCGTTGTCGTCGAATGCCGCCGCGACGCGGTCGACGTATTCGGCGCTGGGGTTGCCGGTGACCAACTGACGGATCAACTGGCGCCCGATGAACGGACCCACGTTCGGGTGCAGGAAGATATTGTTGAGTGCCGCGGTCAGGTCGGCTTCGGCGCTCTGTCCGCCGGGCAGCTGGATGCCGCGCAGCAGTTTTTTCGGCCCGGTGTCGTGGTCGCCCTGCACGGCGACCATCGGCTTCGCGTAATAGCGTTCGTCGCTCCCGCCCTTCGGCTGCGCTGCGTCGAACGGCGCGTACGTCCATCCGGTCAGTGCGCGCGCCAGCGCGCGTACCTCGGCCTGTCCGTACGTGGAGATCGGAACGCCCTGTGCATCGGTCAGCGGCTTCCCGTCGCGCGTCAGCTCGACGAGCCCGATCGAGAACAGCTGCAGCAGTTCGCGCGCGTAGTTTTCGTTGGGCTCCGTCATTTCTTCCGGGTTGGCTTTGGCGTTGTCGACCATGTCGAGGTAGTGGCCCATCGCCGGCGACAGCGTCGTCCGCCGCAGCAGCGTCGCGAAATTGCCGAACGCCTCCTCGGCCAGGATCTGGTGGTACCGCGCCTGGACGTAACCCGTCTCCATGTCCGGGTCCTTCATGCCGGACACGACGAAAATCTGCGACAGCGCCCACGCCACACGCTGGCGCAGCTGATCGGGACGCTGCAGCGCATTCTGGAAAAAACGGTTGCGGAACTTGAACAGCGTCAACTGGTCGCGCGCGCAGGCATAGATCGCGGAATTGCGCGGCGCGCTGAACTTGCACTGGTCGTTTTCGTCCAGCGATACGTAGTAGAACTCGGCATCCGGATAGCCGGACATCGGTTGCGTGAACTGCTCCTCGAGCCACGCGGCGGCGCCCACCTGCGCGACGCGAGCGACGTCGGTCGCCGTCGGCCCGAACGTCGCCTGGTCGACCAGACGGAACGCGGCGCGGCGCTGAAGCGTTCCGGGATCGTCGGCGAGCGGCATCCCGTAATAAGCGATCCCTTCGTAGACGAACTGCGGATAGTTGCGCTGCACCTGGTCGCGCTCGGCATCGCTGGCCGTAAAGAAGTGCGTCCGCGTCCGGGTGTTGTAGAACCGGTGCACGGGCAGCCGGTCCACGGCATCGCCGGAATACGCGTGAAAGGCGACACCCTCGTCGACGAACTGCGGCAGCGTCTGCTGCACGCGCAGCCGTTCGGCCGGATCGGCCGTGTAGAAATGGGCGCCGGTCTGCGTGTTGTAGAACCGGTAGATCGGCGTCGCGCCGGCGGCCGGCGCCCGCAGCGCGCGGTAGACGGCGCCTTCGTCGGCGAACTGCGGATAGCGCTGCTGAACGATCGCCCGCTCGGCGTCGTCGGCGGTGTAGAAGTGGACGCCGGTCAGCGTGTTGTAGAACCGGTAGACGTTGGTGTCGCCGGTGTCCTTCGCGACCGGACGCGCCATGGGGGCGGCGCCAACCGCAAACACCGGCATCAGCCATCCCGCGATGACCGCGACGATGCCGAACGTCCACAGCCAGTGCCGCATACCGTCGCGCAGCGAAGGCGGGAACGACGAACGGGTGGCGAAGTGCATCGGCGGGCAATCCTGCGCGCGAGGCGCACGTGACTCGTCCGGCGCAAGCAGTGACTATGCCATCGTCATGGGCTTTCGGTCGACCTCTTATGACATCAGCATCTTAACCAAACGAACCTCGACACCGGATTAATGCCTGCTGTCGCCAATTGGCGACAGCAGGCGGCGGGTCCAGCCGATAAACGTCGTTAAATCAGTGTGATGCTGCACGCTAGAGTGCCGACGCAGCGCGCCGCCACTCCGCGGTGGCGGCGCGACCCTGCGAACGCGTCAGCCGCGTTGCGTGCCGCGCTTTTCCTGCATCTTGTTTCGGAACTCGTCGAAACGGGCGACCCGTTGCTTGATCGCGTCGCGGACGGCGGCTTTCTGGCTGGGCGAAAAGGTTGCGTACACGCGCAGCCACTGGTCGCGGACCGACCGGCGCAGCGTGCGGCCCTGCGCCTCGACGTCGTCGGCCACGGCCGCGACCGCCGCGAAGTCGGGTTCCGCCTTTGCGAGCTCGGCGTCGAGTGTCGACTTGATGCGCTCGTGCAGGGCCCGGCCCTGTTCGCGCGAGGCTTTCGTCTGCGCGGCCGCCGCGTCCCACATCCCCTGCTGCGACGTGTTCAGACTGAGGCTGGCTTTCAGTTCCTGCATCACCTGCGCAACCATGTCGCCCTGCGGCCCCGGGCCGTGATGGCCTCCGGGACCCTGCGCGAACGCGCCGCCGGCAGCGACGGCAACAGTGAGCGCCGAGGCAAGCGTGGCAACGCGCGCACCGCGGTATAAACGGGAAGCGATCATCGAAATTCCTTTCGTCAATGGATTGTCGAGCGGTGGTCCGGGACCGAACAGCACCGATCCGATCGTCGGAGTCGATTGTGCGTGCCCCGTTCGCCCGGCCTCGCGGGTGTTTGCAACCGGGGGTTGCGGCGGTGCGCCGCCGTTACAATCGGTTACACGCGACGTCGCCCGCGTAACGTCTGCGCGCGTTTCAATGCCATGGTGAACACCAAATCCGCTCCCGCCAAGATTCTCGTCGTCGACGACGACGTTCGGCTGCGCGACCTGTTGACGCGCTACCTTGCTGAACAAGGCTTCGACGTGAAGGCCGTCGCCGATGCTGCGCAACTCGACAAGCGGTTGCAGCGCGACCCGCCGCACCTGCTCGTCCTCGATCTGATGCTTCCGGGCGAAGACGGGCTCACGATCTGCCGCCGGCTGCGCGGCGCCGGCGAAACGGTCCCGATCATCATGTTGACGGCCAAGGGCGAAGACGTGGACCGCATCGTCGGACTGGAGATGGGGGCCGACGATTACCTGCCCAAGCCGTTCAATCCGCGCGAACTGGTCGCACGCATTCATGCGGTGCTGCGCCGGCACGGCGAGCGCCCGGCGCCCGGAACGCCGTCCGATACCGGCAAAGTGCCATTCGGGCCGTGGACGCTCGATCTCGCGGCGCGCACGCTGGCGCTGCGCGACCGCACGGTGAACCTCACGACCGGCGAGTATTCGCTGGTGAAGGTCCTGTCGCAGCATCCGCGGCAGCCTCTGGCGCGCGAAAAGCTGATGCTGCTCGCGCGCGGCCGCGATCACGAGGTCTTCGACCGCGCGATCGACGTTCAGGTCTCGCGGCTGCGCAAGATCATCGAGCCCGACCCGGCGAATCCCCGCTATATCCAGACGGTGTGGGGGTTCGGCTACGTCTACGTTCCCGACGACGACAGTCCCGCGGCGCCGTGACGATCTGGCCGCGCTCGCTGTTCGGCCGCCTGGTGCTGCTGCTGATCGCCGTCGTCGCCATCGCCGCCGTCACGACGTTCGTCATCTTCCGTCAGGATCGCGCGGCGTTGATTGCGCGCCAGTTCGGCGAGACCAAGCTCGTCCAGTTGCAGGCGCTGCGTGCGGCGCTCGAGGCCACCGATCCCGGCGTGCGGCGTGAACAGTTGTCCCGCCTCGGCCGCGAATACGGCGTGCGCATCGTCCCGGAAGCCGAGCGTCCGAACTTCGCCGGGCTGCCGGCACCGCCGAACATGGACGTGCTGGAGGCGAGGCTCAAGGAGGCGCTCGGGCCTGCGACCGAGTTGCGCGTTGCCCCGGGCCGCGGCCTGCTGATCGTCAAGCTCGACGCCGGCGGCACCGGCTATCTGCTCGCCTTTCCGATGCGCCCCCCGCCGCCGGCCGAAGAGCTGCCGACGCGCGCGCTGGCATGGACGCTGACGATCCTCGCGCTCCTGCTGGTCGCCGCATTCCTGTTTGCCCGTTATCTGGCACGCCCGCTGCGCGAACTCGCCGGTGCCGTCGAACGCGTCGGCCGCGGCGAAACGCCGGCGCCGCTGCCGGAATCGGGTCCGGCGGAGATCAGCGCCGTCAACCGCGGCTTCAACGCGATGCTGGGCAACCTGCGCCAGATCGAGCGCGACCGGGCGGTGCTGCTCGCAGGCGTGTCGCACGACTTGCGGACGCCGCTCGCGCGGCTGCGTCTCGGCGTCGAAATGGGTAGTGGCGACACCGACATGCGGTCGGGAATGATCGCCGACATCGAGGAAATGGATCGGATCGTCGGCCAGTTCCTCGATTTTGCCCGCGGCGACGACGAAGCGGCGCGCGAGCTCGCCGACGTCGACGCGCTGGTGGCCGGCGTCGTCGCGCGGTACGAGGGCGCGGGAAAAAGCGTGCGGTTCGCCGCGGGCCAATTGCCGCCGATGCCGGTGCGCGCGACCGCGCTGACGCGGCTCGTCGCCAACCTCGTGGACAACGCGCTCGCGTATGGCGGACCGGACGTCGAGATCGTCTCCTGGCGCGATGGCGGGCACGCGGTGCTCGACGTCAAGGATCGCGGGCCGGGCATTCCGGCTGACCAGGTGGAGCGGCTGAAGCAGCCATTCACGCGCAGCTCGGCGGCACGCGCACGCGCCGACGGCGCCGCGGGCGCCGGCCTCGGTCTTGCGATCGTCGACCGGATCGCGCGGTTGCACGGCGGGACGTTCGACCTGATCCCGCGCGACGGTGGCGGGACGGTGGCGCGGGTGAGGCTACCGATTACATCTCGGGGTTAGGGATTAGGGTTTAGGGGTTA
>Ga0070668_100000973_pt1 | contig 20044 bp, 18 predicted proteins | sample KBSS43metaG_FD_64661 | JGI IMG/M metagenome (GOLD analysis project Ga0070668, IMG submission 64661) | Switchgrass rhizosphere microbial communities from Kellogg Biological Station, Michigan, USA - KBS S4-3 metaG | ecosystem: Host-associated > Plants > Roots > Rhizosphere > Soil ... | reverse complement strand
GCAGGTGGCGTCGAGCGACCGTGTTGCGGCGTCCGAGCACAAGAAGCTCGCCGCCGACGTGGTGAAGGCGGGTATCGCCCCGGACGGCGAAGTGTGGCTGGAGCGCGCAAGCGCTGCCGTGCTGCGTCATCTCGCCGAGCACGGCCACGCCAGCGCCCGCGAATTGCGCACCGCGCTACCGGAACTCGCCGGTCACTACGACCCTGCACCCGGAAGGCCCTGGGGTGGACCGACACCCATCGGCCCACGAATCCTGACCGTGCTGGACGCACGTGGTGACTTGCTACGCGGTCCGAACGACGGGTCGTGGACGACGTCGCGACCGCGCTGGGTGGCCACCGCGGACTGGTTGGCGACGGGGCGCACCGCCGCCGACCACGGCGAGGCCAGCGCCGACCTGGTGCGAACCTGGCTGCACACGTTCGGCCCCGCGACGGTGAACGACGTGAAGTGGTGGTTCGGCCACACCCTGACGTGGGCCAGGGAGGCGTTGCGTGCAGCGGGTGCCGTGGAGGTCGACCTGCACGGCAGTCCCGGCGTGGCGATGCCCGACGACCTCGAGACCGAACCCGCCGTCGACCCGTGGTGCGCGCTGCTGCCGGGCCTCGACGTGACGACCATGGGCTGGCAGGAACGCGACTGGTACCTCGGCGAACACCGGGCCGCGGTGTTCGACAACCGCGGCAATGCCGGCCCCACCGTGTGGGTCGACGGCAGGGTCGTCGGCGCCTGGGTACAGGATGCCGACGCGAAGGTATCGCTGCGTCTGCTCGAGGACGTGGGCCGGTCCGCTTCGAAGGCGTTGGCGCGCAAGGCCGATGAGCTCAACGAGTGGCTCGGTGGCGTGCGGATCGCCCCGAGATTCCCGTCGCCGCTGTCGAAGGCGAACTAGGCGCTGACCTTGCGACGCCGCTTCTTCGCCGGTACCGGCGCGTCGAGCATCGGAGCAAGGAACTGACCGGTGTAGCTGTCGGCGTTGGCCGCGACGTCCTCCGGCGTGCCCTGCGCGACGACGGTGCCGCCACCCGCACCGCCCTCTGGCCCCATGTCGACGATCCAGTCGGACGTCTTGATCACGTCGAGGTTGTGCTCGATGACGATCACGGTGTTGCCCTTGTCGACTAGGCCGTTGATGACCTTGAGCAGCTTGCGGATGTCCTCGAAGTGCAGGCCGGTGGTGGGCTCGTCGAGGATGTAGATGGTGCGTCCCGTCGACCGCTTCTGCAGCTCGGCGGCGAGCTTCACGCGCTGCGCCTCACCGCCGGACAGCGTGGGCGCCGGCTGCCCGAGCCGCACGTAGCCCAGCCCGACGTCGACGAGCGTCTTGAGATACCGATGGATCGACGAGATCGGCTCGAAGAACTCGGTGGCCTCCTCGATCGACATGTCGAGCACCTCGGAGATGGTCTTGTGCTTGTAGTGCACCTCGAGCGTCTCGCGGTTGTAGCGCGCCCCTTGGCAGACCTCGCACGGGACGTAGACGTCGGGCAGGAAGTTCATCTCGATCTTGATGGTGCCGTCACCCGAGCAGGCCTCGCAGCGACCGCCCTTGACGTTGAACGAGAATCGGCCCGGCTGGTAGCCGCGGACCTTCGCCTCGGTGGTGGCCGCGAACAGTGTCCGGATCTTGTCGAACACCCCCGTGTAGGTGGCCGGATTGGACCGTGGCGTCCGACCGATCGGCGACTGATCCACCCGCACCAGCTTGTCCAGCTGGTCGACGCCATTGATCCTGGTGTGCCGCCCGGGCACCTGACGTGCGCCGTTGAGCTTGTTGGCCAGCACCGACGCCAGGATGTCGTTGACGAGTGTCGACTTTCCGGAACCCGAAACGCCGGTGACAGAGGTCAGCACGCCGAGCGGGAACGCGACGTCGATGTCGTGCAGGTTGTGTTCGCGGGCGCCGACCACCGTGAGTTGCCGCTTGCGGTCGATCGGACGGCGGATCGCGGGGACCTCGATGCTCTCCTTGCCCGAAAGGTAAGCACCGGTGAGGGATTCGGGGTTGGTCAACAGATCGGCATAGGACCCGCTGTGGACGATTCGGCCGCCGTGTTCACCGGCGGCCGGGCCGATGTCGACCACCCAGTCGGCGTGCGCGATGGTGTCCAGGTCGTGTTCGACGACGATCAACGTGTTGCCCAGGTCGCGCAGCCGCACCAGCGTTTCGATGAGCCTGCGGTTGTCGCGCTGATGCAAGCCGATGGACGGCTCATCGAGCACGTACAGCACGCCAACGAGGCCGGAGCCGATCTGCGTGGCGAGCCGAATGCGTTGTGCCTCACCACCGGACAACGTGCCTGCCGCCCGGGACAGGGACAGGTAGTCCAGCCCGACGTCCAGCAGGAAGCCGAGCCGGGACTGCACCTCTTTGAGCACCTGACCGGCGATGGCCGCCTCACGGATGCCAAGCGTGAGCGCGTTGAGGAACTTCGAGCACTCCGCGATGGACAGCTCGGTGACCTCGGCGATGGACTTGGGACCGTAGTGGCCCGCCTCCATCGTCACCGCGAGGATCTCCGGCTTCAGCCGCGTGCCCTCGCAGACCGGGCATGGCACGTCGCGCATGAAGCCTTCGTAGCGTTCCTTCATCTGCTCGGACTCGGTCTGCTCCATCCGGCGCGAGAGGAACGCCATGACGCCCTCGAAGTCGGCGTAGTAGGACCGGGTGCGGCCGTAGCGGTTCTTGTACTTCACATGGACCTGCTCGTCGCAGCCCTCGAGGATCGCCTTGCGGGCCTTGACGGGCAATTTGCGCCACGGGGTGTCGACGTCGAAACCGAGCGCCTCCCCCAGACCTTCGAGCATGCGGGTGAAGTAGTCGGCGGTGTGTCCCATCGCCCACGGCGCGATGGCGCCCTGGGCCAGCGTCAGCTCCGGGTCCGGCACGACGAGGTCGGGGTCGACCTCCTTGCGGATGCCGAGGCCGGTGCATTCCGGGCAGGCGCCGTAAGGCGAGTTGAACGAGAAGGACCGCGGCTCGAGGTCGTCGACGGCCAGGGGGTGACCGTTGGGGCACGCCAGCTTCTCGGAGAACCGCTGTTCGCGGTGGGGCGAATTCTCGGGTTGGTCGACGAAGTCGAGCACGACGATGCCGTCGGCCAGGTTCAGCGCCGTCTCGATGGAGTCCGTAAGCCGCTGCTTCGCGCTGGCCTTGACGGTGAGCCGGTCGACGACCACCTCGATGTCGTGCTTCTCCTGCTTCTTCAACGTCGGCGGCTCGGTGAGCGGATGGACGATCCCGTCGACGCGGACGCGGCTGTAGCCCTGCGTGTTGAGTTTGTCGAACAAGTCGACGAACTCCCCCTTGCGCGTGCGCACGACCGGGGCGAGCACCTGGAACTTGATGCCCTCGTCCATGGCGAGCACCTGGTCGACGATCTGTTGCGGCGTCTGCTTGGCGATGCGCTCACCGCACACCGGACAGTGCGGCGTGCCGGCGCGGGCGTAGAGCAGGCGCAGGTAGTCGTAGACCTCGGTGATGGTGCCGACCGTGGAACGCGGGTTGCGGTTGGTCGACTTCTGGTCGATGGACACCGCTGGGGACAGGCCCTCGATGAAGTCGACGTCCGGCTTGTCCATCTGACCGAGGAACTGACGGGCGTACGCCGACAGCGACTCGACGTAGCGCCGCTGGCCCTCGGCGAAGATCGTGTCGAACGCCAACGACGACTTGCCCGAACCCGACAGACCCGTGAAGACGATCAACGCGTCGCGCGGAAGTTCGAGATCGATGCTGCGCAGGTTGTGCTCCCGCGCACCCTTGACGATCAGGCGGTCAGCCAACTAATTACTCTCCTGGTCCGGACCCGCAGAACGCTATCCGCGCCCATGCTATGTCTCGCCACCGACAAGCCCCAGCCGAGCCCGATACCGTGGCGGACATGACCGTCGTCGACGACAACTACTCAGGCCATGTCGAGCCCGGCACCGCCGCGCGTCGCGTCCTTCCCGGGGCGTCGATCGTGAAGGTGTCAGTAGGCCCGATGGACAACAACGCCTACCTCATCTCCTGTTCCCGCACCGGCGAGTCCCTACTCATCGACGCGGCGAACGATGCATCGATCCTGCTCGACGTCATCGCGACGCAGGCCCCCAAGCTGTCGCTCATCGTCACCAGCCACCAGCACCCCGACCATTGGCTAGCCCTCGAGGAAGTCGCGAAGGCCACCGGCGTGCCGACCGCGGCGCACCAACTGGACGCCGAACCGCTGCCGGTCGCGCCGGACCGGATCCTCGCCGACGGCGACACCATTACCGTCGGTGACCTCAGCCTCGACGTCATCCACCTGCAGGGCCACACCGAGGGCTCCGTCGCGCTGGCCTTGGGTGGGCCTGCGGCGGGTGACGCGGTGCAGTTGTTCACCGGCGACTGCCTGTTCCCCGGCGGCGTCGGCAAGACGTGGCGCGACGGCGACTTCGAGCGCCTGCTCGACGGCGTCACGGCCAAGGTGTTCGACGTCTACGACGACTCGACCGTGGTCTACCCGGGCCACGGCGACGACACGACGATCGGCGCGGAGCGGCCCCATCTCGCGGAGTGGCGCGCACGTGGCTGGTGAGGAGCGCTCAGGAGGGCGGCGCGCCTCGCCCAACGTGCGGTGAGGGTGGAAATTCGGCCGGTTTTTCGCCCTGGCCGCACGTTCGGCGTCGCGTGACGCTCAGGTGCGCGGCGTCCACTCCACCGGGAGCCGCTTGATCCCGTGGACGAACGCGGACGTGGGTCAGGAAGTGTGAACGATCAGCACGTCGGACTTGGACCGCCGCGCCACGTTGGCGGGCACCGATCCAAGCAGGCGGCCTGCGATGGTGCTCAGGCCCACGTTGCCCACGACCAGCAGGTCGGCCTTGACCTCTTCGGCGAGATCGACGAGGGCGTCAACGGGGGCACCGACGATGGCCTTCTCCTCGACGTTCTGGGCTCCGGCGCCGTGGGCGCGCTCCTTCGCTTCGCGCAGGATCGCGTAGATCGGCGCGTTGCCGGACATCTTGTAGCCCTCGTCCTTGAGGACGTCGGCGGCCCGCTGATCCTCGCTTTGCGGGAAGTACGCCGTCGCCACGACGAGCTTGGCGCCCGATCCGGCGGCGATCGTCGCGGCGCGATCCACCGCACGCAGGGACGAATCCGAGCCGTCCGTGCCGACGACCACGGTCTGATAGCCGCTCATCCAAGCCCTCCCAGTGTTGATTTCCACGCCATCGCAGACAGTAACCCGTCGCAGGACGCGTGTGGGTGCAATTCGCTCGGATGGCCAGGTTCCTAGCGGCCTTGATCGTAGCCAACTCCGGCCCGCTCATCGGGCATTCGTGATCAACGCGACGCTGATTTCGCCGCTCGCGCCACGTCGCATCACACCGAAACAGTGACGTCGGTCATGTTCGTCGCGAAGTCGGCGCGAAATACACTCGGCTCCAACCGCTTTCGTGGAGTCGTTCAGTGGGGTCGATGCCGCGGGTCGAAATTGTGCGGCGCGGACTCCTGGGCCTTCACCGCAAAGTCGGTGTCCGAGAACGTGTAGCGGTACCAGGGTTCGTCATCGCAGCGCCCGAGTTGGTGCCGAAGATTGCTGAAAGCCCCGTAGACGGCCTTGTACGGCTGACCGTTGTAGTGCTGAAGGATTTCCTTCCAGGTCCGCGGAGCCTCGCGGATGAGCGCCGCCATGTCCAGCGTCAATTCCGCCTCCGACATGATGACGAGGTCTGGCGGCGGATCACCGAGCTCGAATGGCATGCTGCGATCGAAGTGCGACGGGTTGAACTTGGGGCTGATCGGGATGGTGCAGTCCAGCCCGATCTTCGATGCGGTTCCCGGCGCCGCGTCGTCGGCGATCATCGGGTCGACCGTCATCGTGTTGCCGTTCGGGAGCGTCACCGTGTCGAGGTGTGGCATGTACCGGAACGCCATCGCGCACTGCACGGCGTTGTCGTCCCAGATGTCGACGTCCTCGTCGAAGACCATGGCGATCTTCGGAAGCCCTTGCTTCGAGCAGGTCAACATCACACCGAGCGCTTGCTTCGAGTCGCCGGCGCCTCGCGTGTTGATCTTCGCGTAGGCGATGTTCGACAACCCGCCCAGTGGAGCGCGGACCTCCTTCACGTCGATGCCGGCCATGGCGAGCCCGCCGTAGAGGTCGGACTCGATCATGGGCAGCTGCAGCATGTTGTCGGTGTACCAGGGGTGCGAGCCGCCGATCGTCGCGTGTTGGTAGATGCCGCCCTTGCGGAACGTCATCGCCTTGACGATCGCGCGGAAGTTGGCCTTGATCCCGCCGCCGTACATGCCGGTGAACTCGCCGTACGGGCCCTCGTCGTGGGTCAACCCCTCGGTCGCCATCAGCTCGCACTCGAGCACGATCTCGGCGTTGGCAGGCACCAGCAGGTCGATGGTCTCGCACTTCACCAGCTTCGCGGGATGGCCGTAGAAGCTGCCGAGCACCTCGAAGTCGTCGGTACCAGGCGGCACGCCCGTCAGCGCGGCCACCTTGTCCACCAGCGGTCCGCCGAGCACGATCGCGAGTTCGAGATTGTGCCCCTTGGCTTGTGCTGCTTGAGCGTGCAAACGCGCACGGTGCGACGTACACGTCATGTCGAACAGCTTCTCGTTCTTGGTCCGGAACATGCTGCGGTAGATGCCCCAGTCGTAGACGCCGGTGTCCGGGTGCTTGGTCACCACCAGGTTGTCGTTGGTGTAGGCGTGGCCATCGCGGTCGTGATGCAGAAACAGCGGTAGTCGGGTCAGATCGACGTCGTCGCCGGTGAGGATGACCTCCTTGCACGGTGCGGTGTCGACGAACGCGGGCTTGATACGTCCCTTGCCGAGTTCGACCATCCGACGGCCGGTTTCGCTCTTCTCGCAGCCGAGCGCCCAGGCCGTCTGATCCTGGTTCGAATACGCATTGGCCAGGAACTGGAACTCGCAGTCGGTGACCTTCTCCACCAGCACGGCGGTCAGCGGGTAGGCCTCCATGACGGCGGGCAATTCGTCGACCCGCTTCTCCTCCGTGATGCGGACCAGCAGGCCCGCCTTCTCCATGTCGTTGACGAAGTCGCTCAGGCTCTGCTGCGGCATGACTGGCCTCTCACTCGAATGCGGGTGCGGGGGTACCGGTTTCGACGTAGTCCCGCAGGTGGTGCAGGAGCACGCCCCACGTCGTGTTGCACTTGCGGAAGTTGCCGTGCGTGCCAGGCCACCCGGCGTGTTGGAGCTCCAGCAGGGTGCGTGTGTCGGCGGCAGCCGAAGTGAATGTCACCGTGGTGCCGACCGAGTCACCGGGTCCGCGGGTGCATCGCCAGACGACCCGACTCGGAGCTTCCGATGCCGTTATCTCCCAGGCGAATTCCGGGTGGTCGGCGTAGGTGAAGACCCACTCGCTGCCGACCTCGCCACTGCCGGTCGCGGTCGGCGTGTGCCAGCCCTTGACGCCCTCCAGGGTCGTCAAGGCCGCGAAGACCTCGTCGGGGGTGGAGTCGATCTTGAGCTCGTGGTCGATCTCCGGCACGTTTGCTCCTACTTGGTGTCGAGTTCGGGGAAGTCATAGTCCCGCCAGCCGGGCACGTCGGCGACCTCGACGACCTGTCCGCCGTGCTCCTCCAACGCCGGCCCACACAGGTCGCCCACCTTCTTGACCACCGTCCCATAGGGGTACGTGGCGTCGATTCCAATCGCCGATCCGGTGCGCTGATCGGGAGGCAGCGACTCATCTGCCGTCGGGTCCAGCGGACCGCCGGGCAGGCTGTCCACGATGATCACGTCCCGCGCCGGCTGGGTGCGGAAAGCCATCGCCCACTCCACCTGTTCCGAGTCGTGCACGTCGATGTCGGGGTCGACCACGACGACCATCTTCGGTCGCAGGTTGCTGCCCATCGCCGCGAGAATCGCGCTGCGGGCCTCGCCCGAGTATCGCGGCCGCATGGCCACGACCAAGCGAAAGTAGACACCGCCCGACGGCGGGATCGCCACTGCCGTCACGGTCGGGAACTGCTGGCGGAACATGTCGTAGAACGACGCCTCGAACGACAATTGCTTGAGGATGTGGTTCTCGGTGGTGGGGCGCCCGGTCAGCAGGGCCTGGAAGTACGCGCCGTTGCGATGGGTGATGGCGGTCGGCCGCACAACGGGTTTCGGCGACGCGGGCGTGTAGTAGCCCGTGTACTCCCCCAGCGGCCCTTCCGCGACCGTCTGCGTGAAGTCGACCTCGAACTCGATGACCACCTCGGCGTGCGCCGGGACCGAGACGTCGTTCGTGCGGCATTTGACGAGCTCGACCGCCTCGCCGCGCATGCCGCCGACCACCTCCCAGTCGTTGGTGTCCTCGGGAACCTGTATCGGACACGAATAGGCGGTCATCGGGTCGACGCCGACGACGAGCGACGCACGGAAGCTCTTGTGCCCCATCAGTTTTGCCTTGGCCTGATTCTTCGCGAACCGGTGGCTGGGAGCGGCCATCAGCGACATCGACTTTTTGTCGATGATCTCGCAGCGGTAGTGGCCGATGTCAGGGACGCTGGTCTCGGGGTCGTGGCTGACCACGAATCCCGGAGTGATGTACGGGCCGCCGTCGTCGGGGCTGTAGCGCGGTACGGGAAGAATCGACAGGTCGATGTCGTCGCCGAGGATGACGTTTTCGTGCACAGGGCCGTCGTCGACGTACTTCGGCGGAATGCGCGTGTTGAGGCGCTTGACGATCTCGTCGAAGGCGTTCTCCTCGGTGCAGCCATAGGCGATGAGCGCCTTGGCGTTCGAGTTGTAGACGCCGCCCACGAGCGGGAACTGGGTGCCATTCTGCTTGAACACCACGGCGGGGCCTGCGATCGATGCGCTCTTGCGCATGGCCTTGGCCACCTCGAGTTCCAGCGCTACGGGACGGTCGACGTCGATGAGCTCGCCGGCCGAGCGCAACGCGTCGAGGAACTGTCGGAAATCCTGGAACGACACGACGCGATGCCCCATACTCTCAGCGTGAAGGTGGCCAGCAAAGTCAAGAACTATCGTGCCGAATCCTTCCAGACAAGTAGCTGTATCCGCGAGACCTTCGATGGGTGAGCCGCGCGAGGACTTCACGGCGTTCGCGCTGGACGTCCACGGGGCCGATGGCGTCTCAGACGCGGCAATCCTGCTGCAGGACCAATGTGCCGCCGACGTCGACGTGCTGCTCTTCGCCGCGTTCGTCGGCGCCGTTCACGGTCGAGCGTTCGGCAGCCAGGAACTCGCAGCGGTGCTCGCACGGGTCGGGCCATGGCAGCAGGTGGTGGTCGCGCCGCTGCGCGCAGTCCGCAGACAGCTGAAACACGGCCCGCCGCCTGCGCCCACGCAGGCAACGATCGTCCTACGCGAGAGAATCAAGCAGATCGAACTGGACGCCGAAATGATCGAGTTGGCGGAACTCGCCGAGCTGGCCGCAGACCTTGGCGGTCCGGCAGCCGACGTGGGTCCGAGCGAGCACGCCACGGCCGCAATGACTGTCGTCATCCAGACGAGTGCGGGCCGCGAGCCAACCTCCGAGGAACACGCCGCGATTCGGCTCATTGCCCGCGCAGCGGCTCAGCACCCGGGGCCTTCGTAGATGCGGCGAATCATCATCGCGATCACGGGCGCATCGGGAGCGATCTACGGCATCCGGGCACTCGAGCTGCTCAGGGACGTCGCCGACGTCGAGACTCACGCCATCCTGACCTCGTCTGCACACCGGACGATCGCGCACGAGACGAGCTACGGGGTTGACGACGTGCGGGCCCTCGCCGATCAGCTTCATCACCCCCGCGACATCGGGGCGGCGGTGTCGTCGGGTTCCTTCATCACCGCGGGAATGCTGGTGGCACCGTGCTCGGTGAAGACGCTGAGCGGAGTCGCCAACTCCTACAACGACGAACTGGTCGTGCGCGCCGCCGACGTGTGCCTGAAGGAACGGCGCCGGGTCGTCTTGCTGCTGCGGGAGACCCCGTTGCACGCCGGCCACATCGACCTGATGGCCCGCGCGACGGCCAACGGCGCCATCGTCATGCCGCCCGTTCCGGCGTTCTATGCGCTGCCGAAGTCGCTCGACGACGTCGTCGATCAGACGGTGTCGCGTGCGCTCGAGTTGCTGGACGTCGTGATCCCCGGTACTAAACGGTGGGATGGAAGCTCAGTCGCCCCCGACGAGGTCTAGCTGACCCGTGGACCTCTCGCTCAGCAGGGGCGAGCTCGAACGTGCACGCCTCGCACCGACGCTCACCGCCGGCCGGTTCGACCCGCTGGCCATCGCCGTGTTCGCCGCACTACTCAGCGCCACGGGTGCAGCGCGGCCGTCGCTGTGGTTCGACGAGGCGGCGACGATCTCAGCGGGATCCCGTTCGATACCGGAGCTTTGGCGCCTGCTCGGGAACATCGACGCGGTGCACGGGCTGTATTACCTGCTGATGCACGGCTGGCTGTCCGTGTTCCCCGCGACCGAGTTCTGGATTCGCGTGCCCAGCTGCCTGTCGGTCGGGGCGGCCGCCGCGGGCGTCGTGATGCTCGGCAGGCAGTTCACCGGCCGCACCGTCGCCGTCTCGGCGGGCGTCGTCTTCGCGATCCTGCCCCGAATCACGTGGGCAGGCATCGAAGCGCGGCCCTATGCGCTATCGACTGCGTGCGCGGTGTGGCTCACCGTCCTCGTCGTCGTGGCCGCGCGGCGCGACCGGCATTGGTGGTGGTTCGCCTACGTGGTGGCGCTGGTGGGCTCGACGCTGGTGAACCTCTTCGCCATCCTGATCGTGCTTCCTCACGTCGTCGCGGTGACGCTCGCCGCGGATCGGCGCCGCGCGGTCACGCGGTGGGCGGGTTGGACGGTGGGCGGCCTGGTGCTGCTGGCGCCGTTCGTGTTCTTCTGCCGCACCCAGATCGCGCAGGTCCGCTGGATCTCCCCCGTCGGTCCCGGCACGCTGCTCGAGATCGGCTACGAACAGTACTTCGACCACAGCGCAGCGTTCGCCGTGGCCGCTGCGGTGCTACTCGTGGCCACGCTGGCCCTTCGGCGCTTCGCGCTGCTGGACGACGGAACTCGCTACCTCGCGGCGCTGGCGGTGACGTGGATGGTGCTGCCGACGATCGTCTTGGTGGCGTATTCGGCTGTCGCCGAACCCATTTACTATCCCCGCTACCTCTGCTACACGTCGCCGGCTGCGGCCCTGCTGATCGCGCTGTGCATCAGCGCGCTCGTCCGAACACGCGAGCGAGTCACCGCGGTGTTGGCCGTGCTGGCCTTGGCGGCCACGCCGAACTACGTGTTCAAGCAGCGAGGCCCATATGCCAAGGAGGGCATGGACTTCAGTCAGATCGCCGACCTGGTCACCGAACACGCGGAACCAGGCGACTGCCTCATCCTGGACAACACGGTCAAGTGGCTGCCCGGGCCGGTTCGGCCGCTGACCGCCGCCCGGCCGGGAGCCTACGAGAAGCTCGTCGACCCCGGGCGAGGGACGCCGGCCGCGCAGCGAAACCGGTTGTGGGACGCACACATCGCGATCTGGGCGGTGGCCGACAAGGTGCAGCGGTGCACCGTGTTGTGGACCGTCTCTGACCGTGACCCGACCCTGGGGCCGCACGACGCGGACCTCGGGCTGGACCCAGGCCCACGGATGCGCAGCGCGCCCGCATATCAGGTTCCGGAGCGACTTGGGTTTCACGTCGTGGAGCGCTGGCAGTTCAACTTTGCCCAAGTGACCAAGTCGACGCGGTGAGGATCAGGTCGTGCGCTTGCCGCCGAAGTACAGTTCCTGCGTTGCGGTGCACACCAATTCGCCGGTCCGGTTGTACATCGTCGCGGTGGCCAATCCCCGACCGCCGATCCCGCTTGGCGACAGCTGATCCGACAACACCCAGTCGTTCAGGGCGACCGGACGGTGAAACCACAGCGCGTGGTCGACAAGCGCCGAGAACGTGCCCACCGGAGTGACCCCCCGCATGGCGATCGCCGCCTCGAGCATCGTGGTGCCGGGCAGGTAGGTGAGCAGGCAGCTGTGCAGACGGGGTCCTCGGGCACGGGTTCGGTTGCCCGCCATCACATCCGCATCCGCGGCGACGGCGGCGTCCGCTCGACCGCCAGGCGCGGTGGCGGGTCCACGTAGCGGAGTTCGAACGGCCGCTTGCGCACCCAGTGCCCGCCAAGCTCGTCGGCGTAGTCGCGCAACCGGTCCTCGACGGGCAACAGCGTCTCGGGGTCGGGAACCTCGGGCATCTCCACCTGGTGCTCGTCGTCGACGACGTCGGTGCTGAACGACGCCAGCGCCTCCAACAGCACCTCGCCCTGCTGACGGGCGGTGACCCTCGGCATCGAGGACTATCGACCCACACCACCGCCGCTACCCGAACCGGAACCACCGCGCCTCTTGGCGGCAGGACGTCGCCGCTTGGTGTGCCCTCGGTGCGGAGCGGAGAACGACATACCTGACGTCGATACGTCGTTTGACTGCTGGCGGTGCGACGAGCACCGCGTCGTGAAGCCGATGTCTGCGGCCAAGTAGCCAAACCCAGACTTAGCCGGGTCGATACGAGCGACCGCCAGGATTCGAACCCGTTCGTGATCTACCATCCAGGAATGAACCGGGCTCTCGTCGTTTTCGGGGTAGCCTCGACCGTCTTGCTGGGCGGCATCGCGGGCGCAAGTGGCGCTCAGGCGGAGCCCGCGCCGCCGGGCACGCTGTGCTCCTTCAACTTGTCACCCCCAGAGCGGGTGCAGGTCTCGGGCGCCGACATGGTCACTGCCACGCTGACACCCGCGGGTTGCGCTGGCGCCTTCCGGCCCTACATCAGCATGGTGTGCGTCCAGGGCGCCGACTCGGCGCCTCAGTGCACGCAAGCCCGCGAAACGGACACCGCGCAGGTGTATACGCCGTACCGGCCAGGTGCCACGTACACCTCGTCGGGCAGGGGGCTGGGCACCCTGTTCAACGACATGACTGAGCCGAACTGGCAGCTGCTGGGACCCTTCACCGCAGTCCTCTAGAACTTTCATGCGAGCGAGTGACGGGATTCGAACCCGTGTAAACGGCTTTGCAGGCCGGTGCCTAGCCACTCAGCCACACCCGCAGTGACTCGCTCACGATGCCAGCCACGACGCCGACCCGCCACGGTTGGAATCGCGCTGATCCCTACTCCTGGGGCACGCCGGCCGCCTCACTCCCCTGCGGCCACCCCGCAGGCGAGTCTTCCCACGATTCCTGACGTCCGTACGGCGTCAAGTCGAGGAAGGGATAGCCCACCGACGTGTGATCGAGTCCGCGAGCGTAGGCCGAGTAGGTATGAAAGACCTCGTGTCCCCGCCGAAGGAAGACACTGGCACCCGGCCAGTCGCCGCGCAGTTCGTCGTCCTTCCACCCGTCGGCGTGCAACTCGTCGAGCGTCTTGTAGTTGAACTCGATCGGGGCGCGGTCTGGATCGAGCGTGACGTGGTAGTCGTAGGTGAAGTCGTTGTCGCGCGACGAGTACCACGGAAACGTCCAACCGTGCTCGTCGCGGTAGCGGGCGATGCTCGCGTATGGGGCGCGCGAGACACACGCGAACGTCACGCCCTTGGCGGTTAGCAACGCACGATCCCGCTCGGTGAACGTCGTGTCGGCGGCCGCTGTGCAACTCGGGCAACCCCTATCGACGGCGTCGATCCACATGAAGTGGTGAACGTAGAGCTGCGTTCTGCCCTCGAACATGTCGACTAGCCCGAGCTCACCGTCCGGGCCCTCGAACCGATAGTCCTTGTCCACCTTCACCATTGGCAACCGACGACGTTCGGCGTTCACGGCGTCCCGCAAGTGGGTGACCTCACGTTCGCGGGCCAGCAGCTTTCGACGCTGAGCGAGCCATTCCGCCCGGCTCGCGACGTCCGGGTATGCGTTCGGGGTGGTGGGCATGCTGGTCCTCCTGTTGGTTTCGATCGTAGGTCCTGTACGTACTGACCGCCCCGCCGACGAAGACTCATCGCGAAACACCGCGAGCGCGCTAATTTGTCCCCATGCAGCAGTGGCTGGCGGATCCGCCGTTCTTCGGCGGCCCGGGTCAGGGCGCCCGGCAGATCATCGAACTCTTCGCGGCGTTCGCGCTGACGGCATTGATCGGCCTGGAGCGCGAAATCCAAGGCAAGAGCGCCGGGCTGCGCACTCAGACCATCGTCGGCACGGCGGCTGCGCTCATCCTGCTCGTCAGCAAGTACGGATTCCAGGACGTCCTGGTCGCGGACCTCGTCGTCGTCGACCCGTCCCGCGTCGCGGCCCAGATCGTCTCGGGCATCGGCTTTCTCGGCGCGGGCATCATCATCTTCCGTCGCGGGTCGGTGCACGGGTTGACGACGGCCGCCGCGGTGTGGGAGTCGGCCGGGATCGGCATGGCCGCGGGATCGGGACTGCTGCTGCTGGCCTGCACGGTGACCGCCATGCACTTCCTCATCGTGTTGGGCTTCATGCCGCTGGCGAAGCGGCTCGCCGCACGACTGAGCGGATCGATCCGCGTCCACCTCACCTACGAGGAGGGCCGCGGAGTCATGTCGAAGGTGCTGCAGGTCTGTGACCGCAGGAACTGGCAGCTCGCCGAGCTCGAATCGGAGCCGACGGGCGGCGTGGTGCTGACGCTGTCCGGCAACGGGGTGCTGAGTGCGCCGACGGCGCTTGCCGGCATCGACGGCGTGACCGCGATCCGCCAGCTGGACGACGATCCCGACTAGCGGTGTTGGACACTGGGGTGTGACCGTCGGACTGATCTGCGCCATCCCCCAAGAGCTCGCCCATCTGCGTGCGGTTCTGCATGACACCCAAACCGAGGAGCTAGCCCACACCCAATTCGTCACCGGCACGCTCGACGGCCATGACGTCGTACTGGCCGGGTCCGGCATGGGGAAGGTCAACGCCGCGCTCGTCGCCACGGTCCTGGCTGACCGGTTCGGTTGCCGCACAATCGTTTTCTCCGGAGTGGCAGGCGGCCTCGACCCGGCCCTCGCCATCGGCGACATCGTGGTGGCAGATCTCGTCATTCAGCACGACGCGGGTGTGCTCGAGGATGAGCGGGTGCGGACCTATCAGCCCGGCTACGCGCCGATGATCAACCCGACAAATCGACTCGGTTACCCGGTAGACCCCGAACTACTCGCTCGCATCAAGGAGCGGCTCGAGGGAGTCTCGGTGCCGGGTCGCATCGTCTACGGCACGGTGCTGTCCGGCGATCAGTACTTGAGTTGCGACGCCACCCGCAATCGACTGCTCCACGAGCTCGGCGGCCGCGCGGTCGAGATGGAAGGCGGTGCCGTCGCGCAGGTGTGCGAGGCGTTCGGGCTCCCATGGCTGATCATCCGCGCGCTTTCCGACCTCGCAGGCGGGACTGCGTTGTTCGACTTTACGACCTTCGTCGATCAAGCCGCCGCGTCCTCGGCAGCGATTCTGCGGCGCCTGCTACCGGTGTTGTAGATCCGTCCGACGGGTACTTCTCACCGACGCCACCACGCCCAGCGCAGCGAGCGCCGCGAAGCACGCGAACGCCCAGCGCGCGGCCGTCGCGTCACCCCGATCCGTCATGTTGACGATGACGCCGGCCAACCCTGCGCCGAATGCTCCGCAGATCAACTGCACGGTGTTGATGGCCGCAGCGGCTCGGCTGCCCTCGGTCGGGTCGTCGACGCAGCCCATCGCCCACGCCGAAAGGTGAGGCCAGGCCATGCCGACACCCGTGCCGGTGATCAGCAACGCCAGCACCCACACGGCGATCACGGCAATCGACGCATCGTCGACCTGACTGACCGCGGCCAACGTCAGTCCTGCTGCCATGACCAGCGGCGCCACCGCGACGATCGTCGCGATCACCCGCGGCTTCGTCATCGACGCGCTGGTGATCTCTCCCACCGTCCAGCCGACCGCCAGTGACACCCCGAGGAAGCCCGCCGCCACGGGCATCAGATGCGCGAGCCGCTGGCCGAAGAACGGCACGTACATGTCGACCATGGTGGCGGCCATCAGCAACCCGAGTGTCAGGTAGATCCACTTCAACGGGCCAGGCCGAAATGCGGTGGGCGGCAAGACCGCCGCCTTCGTCCGCCGGTCCACCACGATGAAGGCGGCGACGAGCACCGCTCCCGCGCTCAGCAGCGCTGCCGTCCAGATCCAGCTGCTGGGGATGCCCGCCACGCTGACGACCAGCGCCGCCGAGCCCAACAGGAGCAGCGACCACACCGGAATCCTGTCCCGCGGGGGCCGCTCGGCGTCGGCACGCGCAGGCAACGCGAACGGCACCAACGCGGCCATCAGCACCGCGAAGATCGCCAACACACCGAAGGCCCAACGCCACGAACCGAATTGAGAGAACAGCCCGCCCGCGGCGGGTCCGAGCAGGGTGCCGACGCCCCACATCGCCGAGACGAGCGCCGATGCCTTCGTCCAAAGTGACTGCGGAAGCGCTGAATTGATGACGGCGTAGCCGAGGCCCGCCAACACGCCTCCGCCCGCGCCCTGCACGGCGCGACCGACCAAGAGGAACTCCATGGTTGGCGCGAACATCGCGAACAGACTGCCGGCTCCGAACACCCCGAGCGCGAGCAGGTACGACCACCTCGGACCGAATCGCGACAACGTCGCACTCACCGTGGTGGCCGCGACGACCGACGCGACGAGATAGACCGTCGTCACCCACGCGTAGAGTCGCTGACCGCCGATCTCGGCGACCGCGCTGGGCAACAAGCTGATGGTGAGGAACTCGTTGGTGGCGTAGAGCGCAACGCCGCCGGCGAGCACCGTCGAGGCGCCCAGGTACTTCGGGCCCAGCAGATCGCGCCAGCCGCCAGCGGCGGATTGGGTGTCGGTCGACGTCACGCGCACCACGCTACGAACTCAACCATGGTTGAGCTCAAGGGTGGGTTCGATTCACTTCAGGCCGGCGGCATCCATGCCGCGCAGTTCCTTCTTGAGATCGGCGATCTCGTCGCGGATGCGGGCCGCGAGCTCGAACTGAAGATCGCGCGCGGCCGCCATCATCTGGGCGGTCAGGTCCTTGATGAGGTCCGCCAGTTCGGCCCTTGGCATGTTCGCGGTGTCGCGGCCCTCGTAGATGCCAGCACTGACCGCGCGTCCCGGCTCGCCTTGAGCGCGCCGACCACGCGATGCGTTGCGTCCCGACCCGCCGACCTCGATGGCCTCGCTGTCGTCGGCCTCGCGGTACACCTGGTCCAGGATGTCGGCGATCTTCTTGCGCAACGGTTTTGGATCGAGCCCGTGTTCGGTGTTGTACGCGACCTGTTTCGCGCGGCGGCGATCCGTCTCATCGATGGCCTCCCGCATCGAGTCGGTGATCTTGTCGGCGTACATGTGCACCTCACCCGACACGTTGCGGGCCGCCCGACCGATGGTCTGGATCAAGCTGCGCGCCGAGCGCAGGAAGCCCTCCTTGTCGGCGTCGAGAATCGACACCAGCGACACCTCGGGCAGGTCGAGGCCCTCGCGGAGCAGGTTGATGCCGACGAGCACGTCGTACTCCCCTAGCCGCAGCTGCCGCAGCAGTTCGACTCGGCGCAGCGTGTCCACCTCGGAGTGCAGATACCGCACCCGGATACCGGTCTCCAGGAGGTAGTCGGTGAGGTCCTCGGCCATCTTCTTGGTCAACGTGGTGACGAGCACGCGCTCGTCCACGGCGATGCGCTTGCGGATCTCGCCGATCAGGTCGTCGATCTGACCCTTGGTCGGCTTGACCACGATCTGCGGATCCACGAGCCCCGTGGGGCGGATGACCTGCTCGACGAACTCGCCAGCGGACTGGCTGAGCTCGTATGGCCCAGGAGTAGCCGATAGATACACGGTCTGGCCGATCCGGTTGGCGAACTCCTCCCACGTCAGCGGCCGGTTGTCGACCGCCGACGGCAGCCGGAAGCCGAAGTCCACCAGGTTGCGCTTGCGCGACATGTCGCCCTCGTACATGCCACCGATCTGCGGCACCGTGACGTGTGACTCGTCGATGACGAGCAGGAAGTCCTCGGGGAAGTAGTCGATGAGCGTCGCAGGGGCGGTTCCGGCGGCCCGGCCGTCGATGTGCCGCGAGTAGTTCTCGATTCCCGAGCAGAACCCGACCTGGCGCATCATCTCGACGTCGTAGTTCGTCCGCATGCGCAGCCGCTGGGCCTCCAGCAGCTTGCCTTGCCCCTCGAGCTCGGACAGTCGTTCCTCGAGTTCCTGTTCGATCGTCGAGATCGCGTGCGCCATGCGTTCCGGGCCCGCAACGTAGTGGGTGGCCGGGAAGACCCGCAGCGAGTCGACCTTGCGCACGACGTCGCCGGTCAAGGGGTGCATGTAGTAGAGCGCTTCGATCTCGTCGCCGAAGTACTCGATACGCACGGCGAGTTCCTCGTACGACGGAATGATCTCCACGGTGTCGCCGCGCACCCGGAAAGACCCGCGGGTGAAGGCCACGTCGTTGCGGTTGTACTGCACGTCAACCAGCAGTCTGAGCAATCCATCCCTGGGCACCTCGTCACCGACCGTGAGCTCCACCGACCTGTCGAGGTAGGACTGCGGAGTGCCGAGACCGTAGATGCACGACACCGACGCCACCACCACGACGTCCCGGCGGGACAACAGGCTGGAGGTGGCCGAGTGACGCAACCGCTCGACATCGTCGTTGATCGAGCTGTCCTTCTCGATGTACGTATCGGTCTGCGCGATGTACGCCTCGGGCTGGTAGTAGTCGTAGTACGACACGAAGTATTCAACGGCGTTGTGCGGCAACATCTCCCGCAGTTCGTTGGCCAATTGTGCGGCCAACGTCTTGTTGGGAGCCATCACCAACGTGGGGCGTTGAAGCTTCTCGATGAGCCACGCCGTGGTGGCCGACTTGCCGGTACCGGTGGCACCGAGCAACACCACGTCCCGCTCGCCCGCGGTGATCCGCCGCTCGAGGTCTGCGATGGCCGCGGGCTGATCGCCGGCCGGCTCGAACTCGCTGACGACCTCAAACTTGCCGCCTGCACGCACGATGTCGTCGACGGGGCGGTACTCGGAGTGGGCCAGGACGGGATGTTCTGTCGCGAAGGCCATGGTGTCTAGGTTAAGCGCGCACTCCGACAAGTTCATTCCGTCCGTCGGTGCAGCACGATAAGTTGACGCCGTGCCCGGACCGTTCCTGGTGAGTGAGCAGATACAACCCGTTCGGATCTTGCTTCGGCTCGAGCGCGGGCGCTTCCTGCGATGATGGCGGGACGCATCCATCCGCCCAAACACGAGACCTTCGACGTCGCCGCCCGCACGAACACCGATCCCAAGGGCATCGCGCGGGCCGTCGACGTCTACTCCGAACGGCCGTGGGGGTTGTACATGGCCCGGCCGACACCCGGGCGCGAGCAATTCCACTACCTGGAGTCGTGGCTGCTGCCGGCGCTCGGGCTGCGGGTATCGGTATTCCACTTCAACCCCGGGCACGAGCGTGATCAGGATTACTACCTCGACGTGGGCCGATTCGCGCAGGTCGGGCACGTATGGACGTCGGAGGATCACTACCTCGACCTCGTCGTGCGCACCGGACGCGACGTCGCGCTCACGGATGCCGACGAACTGTTCGCCGCGGTGCATCAGGGGCTGCTGGCGCCGGAACTCGGCGAGCAAGCCATGCAGACGGCGATCCGCGTGGTCGACGGCCTGGCAAGCCACGACTACCACCTGGAACATTGGTTAGCTGACCTCGAAATGGTCCTCACCTGGCACGGAGCGTAATGTCTTCGAACATGAGCTCAACCAAGCGCGGATGGATCGTGGCCACGACGGCCACGATCGTGCTCTCCAGCGCACTGTTCGTCCCGACGGTTGCCCTGGCCGACCCCGAGGTCCCGCCCCCGCCGCCGGTCTCCGACGTCCCCGCCGTGCCGGAGGCCGCCCCGGCCGATCGCGACTTCGGACCCGGGCCCCACAACGTCACGTACAGGGCCCGCGTCGATGGCGTCTCCCGCGGCGCGACGATCAGCTACACCATCGCCGACGACCAGGTGAATACCGCGAATCCGACGATGATCCCTGGCCGCGTCTTCGAATCGACGGGCGTGGTGTCCGACCCGCTCAAGGCCGGCATGCAGGT
>Ga0070668_100000969_pt1 | contig 20087 bp, 19 predicted proteins | sample KBSS43metaG_FD_64661 | JGI IMG/M metagenome (GOLD analysis project Ga0070668, IMG submission 64661) | Switchgrass rhizosphere microbial communities from Kellogg Biological Station, Michigan, USA - KBS S4-3 metaG | ecosystem: Host-associated > Plants > Roots > Rhizosphere > Soil ... | reverse complement strand
GACGGCGTACAGGATATCGGTGATGCCGGCCGCGAAGAACTGCGCGGCCTCCTTGAGCGTGGATACCGTGATGCCCCGCGCCCCCGCCGCGAGCTGCGCTTGAACCACTGGCAGGCACTTCGACGTCTTGACGTGAGGGCGGAATTTCACGCCCAGCGCATCCATGCGCGCCTGCATGCGATCGATGTTGGCCTGCATGCATCGCGTGTCGACGAGAGCCGCGGGTGTGTCGAGGTCTGGGATCGTGGTCATCGCCTAGTTCGCGTGGGCATTCAATCTCGGCCGCTGGCCAGGGATCAGCAGTCCCTGCTCGACGCCGACCGGTCGCTGGCTGTTCCCTGAGTACTTCCAATACGTGAAGTAAAGCGAACCGGGGCTGCGGGTCGCTTCGATTTCGAGCGTTCGAAAGGGACCGATGTTGACCGTCCCGAGCTGAGGAACGAGGTTGATGTCCAAGCCGCCGCCCAACCTGTGCGGAATGGCATGGCCGCGATGGACCACCGGCCCGTAGCTATTGGGGTGACGCGCCATCCGCTTGGCATCGCGCTCGTGCGACGCCCTGCCCTGGCTGACCCCCCATGCAGCGATCAACCTTCCACTCGCGATATCGAAGAGGTGCGAGAAGCCATGCCCACTCACGGTGACGATATCGTTGCGCGGCGTCCGGCAATCGTAATCGTCGAGCCACGTGCGCACGAGCATCGGCACGATCCGCTCGTTGAAGTCAACCGAGTCGGGAATCGTTGTGTGGGGGTCGAGTTCCGCGTACCGCAACATGGTCATTCCCCCGTCAGGGTCTCGCGCGCATTGTAGCGATCGCGCGCCATCGCCGCGGTAACCGCCCACGCACACGCGACGGCAATCGCCGCCGCTGCCCACATCGCGCCCCCGCCCGTGAACTCGATGGCCAGGATGCCTGCGGCCAGCGGCGCGCGCGTCGCGCCGGCGAGGAATGCGACGGCGCCGAGCAATGCGCCACTGGCAGGCACGATCGGCAGAATGCTCTCCGTGAGCGCGGCAAGGAGCAATCCCATCGCCGCGCCGGTCGCAAGCGAAGGCGTGAGCCGGCCGCCTGTCGCCCCGGAGAGGACGGTCACGAGTGTGGCGGCGGGCTTCGCGATCGCCAGCGCAACCGCCATTCCCAACGGGACCGTCGCCGCAAATAGGTTCTGCGCCATTGCGTGCCCATTGCCCAGGATCAACGGAAAGGGGATCGCGAGGAGCGCGAGCACGATATATCCGGCCGGCATGCGCCAAAGAAGCTGCGTGCCCTGCGGTTGGTGGCGGCGCGCGCGATCGACGAGCGCGCCGAAGCCGTAGCCGGCCGCACCGAGCAGCACACCGCCGATCGCCGCGAAAGAGAGCAACGCCGCGTTCCATGCATCGTGCTCCATCGTATACGTCGGCCGATCCGGGACCGCGACACGCGCGACGATCGTCGCAATCCATGCGCACGCCAGCGCGGACGCGACAATCCCCAGGGCCGCGTGCCGCGCGCGCAAGACGAACCCCAGGCCAAGCACCGCCTCGAGCGCGAAGAAAGCGCCGCCGAACGGCACGTTGTAGATTGCGGCGAGCCCGGCACCCGCGCCACAGGCGACGAGCACGCGTTGCATGTCACTCGACAATCCCACGCGTTCCGACAACAGCAACGCGGTCAGTGCCCCCGCCTGGCGCGGAGCGCCCTCCCGTCCGATCGACGCGCCGATTCCCACGTTGACGACCTGCAAGGCCGTATCGGCGAGCATCCAGAGCGGCGGAATCCTCGCGCCGCGCGCGATGTCCTCGACGCTTGGAATGGCTGGGCCGATCCGGCGCAGCACGTACCACGCGATCGCCACCGCGACGCCGCCGATTGCGACGGCGAGGAAGCGATGCAGCGGATCGATCCCGGTGACAACCTCGGCCAGCGTTCCTGTCGAAAATCCGAACGCGAGTCGTTCGACGCCTTTAAGCAGGAACGTGAAACCCGCGCCGAGCGCTCCGCAGGCCAAGCCGACGACCGCGACCGCGACGAGATACGGCCCGGCAACGTACCGCTCGCGCGAACCGTCGTTGCTCAGCGCTTTTCCGGGGCCGTATCGAACATCACTTCGAACCCGCCGAAGATCATGCGCTTGCCGTCGAACGGCATGTCCATGTCCTTCATCGCCGGATCTTCCATCATCTTCTTGTTGGCGGCGTCGCGCACTTCCTTCGACGGCCACTCGATCCACGCGAAGACCACGGTCTCGCCGGACTTGGCATCCACGGCGCGCTTGAAGTCGGTCACCTTCCCGTCGGGCACGTCGTCGCCCCAGCATTCGACCTGGCGAATCGCGCCGCAGTCCTTGAACATGTCGTGGAATTTTTGCGCGGCGGCACGGTAACGCTCGCGGTCGCCGGAGGCCACGGGGATGACGAACCCGTCGACGTAGCTCATCTCTGCTCCTTCACGAATGAGAAAAAGGTTGATGCTTATCCGGCCGGCGGATTCCTCGCGACGCACGTCGCACCTTCCGGAAGCACATCCCAGGGCTGCGCCGAGTCGCACCAGATGTGAAGCGCGGGTCGAATCCACGATGCGTCCTCGAGCGAGCCGCCTTTCACGAAGGTTACGCCCGCGAAAGAGGCCGCGTCGGTAAACAAAGGTGAGCCGCATTGACCGCAGAATCGACGTGTCACCGGCAGTCCCGACGCCCCCACGGCTTCGAATGTCCGCAGCTCGCCTTGAATTTCCAGCGACGCCGACGGCACGACCACGTTGACGGAATAGCCCCCGCCACCGGCCTTCTGGCAACTCCGGCAGTGGCAGAACGCGGTGAGCGCTGGTTGGGCAGACGACGTGTAACGGACTGCGCCGCAAAGACAACTGCCGGAGATCGATGGCATGAGTGGCCTCCTTGCGTAGAAACCAAACTCATCATAGCGCGTCTTTCGCGAGGCGGGACTGCATGATCGATGAGCTGCGATAATCGCCCCGATGCCGCTTCTCACGCTTCAGGACGCCGAGCTTTCATTCGGCCTGCATCCCCTCCTCGATCGCGCGGCGCTCGCTGTCGACGATCGCGAGCACATCGGATTGATCGGGCGCAACGGCACCGGCAAGTCGTCGCTGTTGCAAGTGATTCACGGCACTACCCAACTCGACGACGGCGACATCAAGCGCCGCGACGGGCTGCGCACGGTGCTCGTCGAGCAGGAGCCGCTTCTTCCTCCGGCGTCGACGATGCGCGAAAGCCTCGCCTTGCGAGGCAAGCTTCACGCGCCATCGAGCGACACGCACGACGAGCGTGAGCATTGGCGCCGCGAGGCGCGGCTCGTCGAGTTCCTGCATCGGTTCGGATTGGACGAGGCGATGCCACCCGCGATGGTCTCGGGAGGCGAGCGCAAGCGCGCCGCGCTGGCGCTCGCCTTCGCGCTGTCGCCCGACCTCATGCTGCTCGACGAGCCGACCAACCATCTCGATCTCGACGGCATTACGCTTCTCGAGAACCTGCTGCGCCAGCAGCCGGGCTCCATCGTCATCACCCACGATCGCATGTTCCTCGACCGGGTGACCACGCGGATCGTCGAGCTCGACCGCGGACTCTTGCGCTCTTACCCCGGCAACTTTGCCGCATACGAAGCGCGCAAGGCGGACGAGCTCGTCGCGGAAGCGCTCGCGAACCGCAAGTTCGACGCTTTCTGGAAGCAGGAGGAGGCTTGGATTCGCAAGGGCGTGCAGGCGCGGCGGACACGCGACATGGGTCGGGTTCGCAGGCTGACGGACCTGCGGGCTGAGCGCGCCGCTCGCCGCGACCGGCAACCCAGTGTCGCGATGACGGTCGATGCGGCCGAGCGCTCCGGCAAGCTCGTCGCCGAGCTCGAGGGCGTCGGCAAGCAATTCGGCGAGCGTGCCGTGGTGCGAGATCTCGACCTGCGGATCATGCGAGGCGACCGTTTGGGCGTCATCGGCCCGAACGGCGCGGGCAAGTCGACGCTCCTGAAGCTCATCCTCGGCACCATCGCGCCCGACACCGGCCGCGTTCGTCGCGGAACGAAGCTTGCCGTCGCGTACTTCGACCAGATGCGCGAGCAGCTCGACGAGGAGCGGACGCTGGTCGACACCATCAGCCCCGGCGGCGAATGGATCGAAACCGGCGGCGCGCGCAAGCATGTCCTCACGTACCTCGCCGACTTCCTGTTTCCTCCGCAGCGTGCGAATGCGCCCGTCAAGATGCTGTCGGGTGGCGAGCGCAACCGCCTCCTGCTGGCCCGGCTGTTCGCGCAACCCGCCAACCTCCTGGTCCTCGACGAGCCGACCAACGATCTCGACATCGAGTCGCTCGAGATCCTGGAAGAGACACTGCAGTCCTATCCGGGCACGCTGCTGGTCGTGAGCCACGACCGTGCGTTTCTCGACAACGTGGTCACGCAGTCGCTCGTGAGCGAGGGCGAGGGCCATTGGCGCGAATACGTCGGCGGCTACAGCGACTGGGTCGCACAACGCCCCGAGCCGTCGCCCGTCGCGTCGAACGCCTCCGCGCCCCGCGTGCAAGCGCCGCGATCGCGCGAACGGCCGGCGAGGCTTTCGTTCAAGGAGCAGCGCGAGCTGGAAGCCTTGCCGGCCGAGCTCGAGGCGCTCGAGCACGAGCAAGTCGCGCTCGGCGAGCGCATGACGGCGCCCGACTACTACAAGCAAGGCGCGGAACTCCTGCGCACGGACCGCGCGCGGGCAACCGAGATCGAGAAGCTCCTCGCCGAAAAGCTCGAGCGGTGGGTCGACCTCGAAGCGCGCGTAACGCTCAAGAACTGACGCCGCGCGCTATAGTTGAGGGCTCACGTTCGTTCGCGAGGTGCAGCATGCCCGAGTACAAGAAAACCCCGGAGGCCGTCGCGCGCCTGACGCGGGAGCAGTACCGCGTCACGCAGCAGAACGGCACCGAGGCGCCGGGGACCGGCGCGCTTCTCGACAATCACGAGCCCGGCATCTACGTGGACGTCGTAAGCGGCGAGCCGCTGTTCGCGTCGTCCGCGAAATTCGAGTCCGGCTGCGGCTGGCCGAGCTTCACGCGCCCCATCAAAGCCGCGTCCGTCAAGGAGCTGCGCGATGCCTCGCACGGGATGATCCGCACCGAAGTGCGCTCCGCGGCGGGCGACAGTCACCTCGGCCACGTCTTCGAGGACGGGCCGAGCGACCAGGGCGGATTGCGCTATTGCATCAACTCGGCGTCGCTGCGCTTCGTGCATCGCGACGACATGCAAGCGCAAGGCTACGGCGAATACCTCGACCAGGTGGAGGACGTGCGATGAGCACGATGGGCCGCTCCCGAGGGCGAATTGCCCCGGAGCGCATAGCGCGGAGGGTAGTTCAATGACACAGGAACGATCGATACTCGCGGGCGGGTGCTTCTGGGGGATGCAGGACCTCATCCGCAAGCGCCCCGGCGTCATTTCCACACGCGTCGGATACTCTGGAGGCGACGTGCCCAACGCGACGTATCGCAAGCACGGCACGCACGCCGAAGCCATCGAGATCGTCTTCGATCCCGACCGCATGAGCTTTCGCGAGCTCCTCGAGTTCTTTTTCCAGATTCACGATCCCACGACCCGCGACCGCCAGGGCAACGACACAGGGACGAGCTACCGTTCCGCGATCTTCACGACGAGCGACGAGCAGCGGCGTGTTGCAGAGGACACGATCGCCGATGTGAACGCATCGGGGCTCTGGCCCGGCAAAGTCGTGACGGAAGTCGCGCCCGCGGGGCCGTTCTGGGAAGCGGAGCCGGAGCACCAGGACTATCTCGAGCGGATTCCCAACGGCTACACGTGTCATTTCGTGCGGCCGGGATGGCGGCTGCCTGCGCGCGACAAGACGCAGCCTTCCAGGGCTACGTGAAGCTCTCCGGCAAGGGCATCACGGCTGCATCGTCGGCAACACCCACGCCGCCGCGCTCTCCCGGCACCACGTTGCCGTAACGCTGCGCAAACACGGCCGGCAGCGGACGCGCTTCGGGCGGCGCGAGCCACAGGCGCAACAGATGCCGGCGCCGGGCAGGCTCGGGATGATCCTCGAACGCTGTCCGATCGTGAAGAAGCGTGTGATTGTGGACGAACTGCATGTCGCCGCGCTCGAGCGCCATCGTCATGTGAAGCGCGGGATCGTCGGTCAACGCATCGAACAGATCGAGTGCCTCGACATCGGCCGCCGCGAGACGTGGCGCGTCCGGGAAACGCTGTGCCGAATCGATGTACTGGCGCTGATAAACTGCCGAGAGCGCACCCGCGTGCCAGTTGAAGATCGGGATGGAGAAGTACGGCTTCTCGCCGGCCGGCACTTCGCCGCGGCGATCGGTCGCGAACGGCGCAAACAAGCGACGCGCGAGATCGGGCCGGCGCGCTCGCAGCTCGTTGTAGAGCGTGACGGACGACACGAGCGCGGACAGTCCGCCCGACTTCGCCGTCTGCAAGCACAGCAAGCCGACGACGTCCGCCGAGTCGGTGTGGAACGTCTGGCGCTCGTGCGTCTGGTAGATGCGGACGTTGGGATCGTCCGAGCGCAATCCGAGGTCGCGCACGTGACCCAGCAAGTGGCCCTGAGCATTCTGGGTCCGCGGCTTGCCGATGTGCACGCCCAGGCCATAGAACGCAACGGCGCAGAGGCGGTTTCCCCAGCGTTCGACGGGAAGACCGCGCAGCAGCACGAAGCCGCGTCCCTGCAGCAACTCGTCGGTGAAACCGGCGATACGCGGCGCCAACGACGGCAATGGAAAATCCGCGGCACGAAGATCGTTCAGCGCGCTCGCATCGCGCTCCACGCGCGCGAGCCACGGCCGCGCGGCCGCCGCCAGCTCGTCGACCTCGGCTTCGGACAGCGTCGCGATCCAGCCGCCTTGCGCCATGAGCGCAGGTCCGTACCACGCGCCCGGGCCCTCGATGCGAGCCGGGAGCGTCTCAGGAAATTCTGCCGAGGACATCAGCTCGAACGCATCGCGTCGCGAGCGCGATACCACCACGTCATGAAGGGCCGGAACCACGCGGTCCCGTTGTAGAACGGCACCGCGGTAAAGGGTATGTCGTCGAACGCCGTTCGGCCTTCGTCGCGGCCCAGGACCTTCAACGCGGCCTTGTGGCCGAGATAGGGCATGAGCGCGACGCCGGACCCGTTGCAGCCGAGCGCGTACCAGATGCCGTCGCGCTGCCCGATGCCGGGAAGGTCGCTGCGCGTCATCGCCACGTTGCCGGTCCAGGCGTAGCTGACGCGCGCGTCTGCCAGCGACGGGAAGATGTCGCGCAGCTCCTTCATCAGCCACTCCGCAGCGCGATCCAGTGCAATGGGATGCAACGCCGCGCGCCCGCCGATCACGATCCGCCTGCGATCCGGAGATGGCCGGTAGTACAGATGCTTGTCGCGCGTCTCGACGATCATGCGCGCGTTGGGAATGAGCGCCTGGACGCGAGCCTCGCTCAAGTCTTCGGTAGCAATGAGGAAGCTCGGTATCGCGACCAGCCGGCGCGCGAGGTCGGGGGTGGACCGACCCGTGTAGCCGTTGGTCGTGGCCACGACTTCCGCGGCCTGGAGACGTCCGCGCGTCGTCTCGACAGTGAAGCCCGCAGCCTCCCTCGCAAGTCGCGTCACGGCGGTATGGCCGGCCACCACTGCCCCTGCTTCGCGCACCCGCGCAAGCAATCCTTGTTGCAGCAACGCAGGATGCACGCCGCCGTGCGCCCGAAACAGCAAACCGCCCTGGTAGAAATCCGTTGCGACTTCATTGCGCACTTCGGCCTTGCTCAACACGTCGATGGGCATGCCAAGGTCGCGCCTCAACGCGTCTGCGTCTCGCGCCATCGTGTCGTAATCGGCTTGCGTCCACGCGCCGCGCATGCGTCCGCACAATTGAAGCGCGGCGTCGATCGCTTCCTTGTCGATGAGGTCCTTCAGGAATTGCAGCGACGCCATCCCTTCGGCGACCAGCGCCTTCGCCTTTGCTGGCCCGTACTTCTCGATCAGCTTGGTGTACGACAGCCGGTGGCCATGCCCGATCATGCCGCCGGATCGGCTCGAGGCTCCGTAGCCGGGCGCGCCGGCATCGAACACGACAACTGACCTGCCCGCGCGTGCCAAGGTCAGCGCCGCCGAAAGTCCCGCATAGCCGGCACCTACGATCGCGACGTCGCAGTGCGCGGGCAATGCGACGTCGAGCTGCGCTTCGCGCGGCGCGGCGTCCCACCAATACGGATCGTGGTGCATGGGGCTGCATTGTAAGATCGCCCCGGATAGAAGATGAGCGCAATCGTCATCATCGGCGGCGGCATCACCGGCACGGCAGCTGCCGATGCACTGGCGCGCGAAGGCCACCGCGTGACGCTGATCGAGAAGAACCGCCTCGCCGCGATGGCGTCGGGAAGAACCCTTGGCGGCGTGCGTCAGTCCGGACGCCACCCCGCCGAGCTTCCGCTCGCTCGCGCGGCGGTGGATCTCTGGAAGGATTTGGGCGAGAGGCTCGGCGCCGACGTCGACTACCGTCAAGGCGGCAACCTGCGGCTCGCGCGCACGCCTGCGGAAGTGGGCATCATCCGCGGGATCGTCGAGCGCCAGCGGGCGCAAGGTCTTCCGCTCGACTTCCTACCCGACAACGCCGCGGTGCGCTCAGTTGCGCCGGCGCTGTCGCATCATGTGCTCGCGGCGTCGTATTGCGCGAGCGACGGGCACGCCGATCCCGTCAAAACCACGAACGCATTCGCCGATTCCGCGCGCCGTCACGGGGCGACGATTCGCGAAGGTGTCGGCGTGCTGTCCATCGAGGTCGCGAAGGGCCGGGTCGAGGGTGTGGCGACAAGCGAAGGGTTCGTTCCCGCCGAGCGCGTCATCCTCGCCGCGGGTGTCGACTCCCCCACATTGCTCGCGCCGCTCGGCCTCCATTTGCCGCTTTCGATGCAAATGGTCTCGGTCGTGCAATCCGAGCCGCTCCCGCCCACGCTCGGCCAGGTATTCGGCGTCGCCAATGGCGATTGCGCCGGCCGTCAGGAAGTCGGCGGCCGGCTCCGTTTCACGGACGGCGGGTCGTCCCAGGGTCCATGGGTCGCGGAGCCGCCCGGCGAGGCCGTGCGCGACCTCGTAGCGCTCGTCGCGCACGTCCTGCCCGGCGCGGGCACTGCCAAAGTTGCGCGTACGTGGACAGGTCTGATCGATCTCACGCCGGACGCCCTGCCGGTGATCGACACCCCCGGCTCCGTAGCCGGGCTCGTCGTCGCTGCCGGGTTCTCGGGGCATGGCTTCTGCCTCGGTCCGGTCAGCGGGTTGCTGTGCGCGGACCTTGCCATCGGGAGGCCGCCGCGGCACGATCTTGCCGCGTTCCGGCTCAGCCGCTTCGACGGTGCACCCCTCGCTGGGGAAGCTCCCTCGATGCATGGATAGTTTGCATATTCGTGGCTGCGCCGTAACAATGCGTCACCTTTCGGGAGGTCGACAATGAAGAAGCTCGTTATCGCCGTCATGGGCGCCGCGTTCCTGGCGGCACCGCTCGCCTTCGCGCAGAAAAAGTCCCTGGTCGTCGGCATGGGCTCGGCTGACGCCGGCAAGCTCGATCCGCACATCGCCTCGACCACGCCGGACAAGGGACTCTTGAGCTGGATGTTCAACGGCCTCGTTCGATTGAAGCCCGGCTCCATCAATCCCGAGTTCATCGAGCCCGATCTCGCCGAGAGCTGGACGTCGAACCCGGCCGGCACCGAATGGACGTTCAAGATCCGCCGGGGCGTGCAGTGCCACCACGGCTACGGCGAGTACACCGCGGACGACGCGGCGTTCTCGATCCGGCGCGCCGCCAACAAGGCGACGTCGTCGTACTCGAACGATTTCTCCGCCGTCGACAAGGTCGAGACGCCCGACAAGTACACGCTCAAGATCACGCTTAAAAGTCCCGTCGCAGGCTTCCTGGGCTACGTTGCCAACGTCAACGGCGGCAACCAGGTCTGCAAGAAGGCGGTCGACGAGATGGGCGAGAACTTCGCCAAGAAGCCGATCGGCACCGGTCCGTTCATGTTCGCCGAGTACCAGCCGCAGCAGTTCGTGAAGCTCACGGCCAACAAGCAATACTTCCGCGGCGCGCCGGCGCTCGAGGAGATCACGTATCGCTACGTGCCCGCCGACTCGGCGCGCGACCTCGCGTTCCAGTCGGGCGAGCTCGACATGATCTATGGCAAGCAGGACCAGGTGTGGATGGACCGCACGATGAAGCTCCCGGGCGTCAAGGTCGTCGCCATGGAGCCGGGCGAGCTGTCGGTGCTGTCGCTCAACATCACCGTGAAGCCGCTCGACGACATCCGCGTGCGCCAGGCCATCGCCTACGCGATCGACCGCAAGGCGATCGTCGTGTTCAAGGGCGCGGGATCGTCGCGCGTGGCCGTGTCGGTCGTGCCCTCGGGATACCTCGGCACGGACGAGAAGGCGCCCCTGTATCCGTACGATCCGGCCAAGGCCAAGGCGCTCCTGACCGAAGCCGGCTTTCCCAACGGCATCACGATCAAGACGATCCACACGACGCTTACCGGGATGCAGACGCTGATCGAGGCGGTGCAGGCGCAGCTCAAGAAGGCCGGCATCAACCTCGACATCGAGCTCGTCGAGCACGCGACGTTCCACGCGCAGATCCGCAAGGACCTTTCGCCGATCGTGCACTACCAGGCGGCGCGCTTCCCGGTCGCCGACGTCTATCTCACCCAATTCTTCGACTCTGCGTCGATCGTCGGTACGCCCACCGCGGTGACCAACTTCAGCCACTGCAATGTCGCAGACGCCGATATCCGCGCCGCGCGTTCCGCGACGGACCCGGCCAAGCAGAAGGAGCTCTGGAAGGCGGCACAGGAGAAGATCATCAAGGCGGTGTGCGCGGTTCCGGTATACGAGCAGCTGCAGCTCTGGGCGTGGAAGGACACGCTGGACCTGGGCTATCAGCTGCAGGGATCGCTCAACCTGTCGCCGCCGATCACGGAGAAGACGCGCTTCACGAAGTGATCGCCGACTGCGGTCGGTCGGGCGCACGATGACAGCGTTCGTCGTCCGTCGCCTCGCGTTCGCGTGCGTCACGCTGTTCGCGGTGCTGACGCTCGTGTTCGTCCTGGTGCGCATCGTGCCGGGCGATCCGGCGCAGCTCATCCTCGGCGACCAGGCGAGCCGCGAGGCCATCGACGCGTTGCGTCAACGCCTCGGCTTGAACCTTCCGATCTGGGAGCAGTACCTGGTCTTCCTCGCGGGCGCGTTGCGTGGCGACTGGGGCGTCTCGCTCGTGAGCGGCCAGCCGGTGATCGGCGAAGTGCTCAAGGTGCTCCCGTGGACGATCCAGCTCACGATCGTGTCGCTGATCCTTGGCATCGCGATCGGCGTTCCCCTCGGCGTGTACGCGGCCATCCACCGAAACCGCGTGATCGACTACGCCGTGCGCGTCTCGTCGCTCCTCGGGCTCTCGTTCCCGCCGTTCGTGGCGGCGATCATCCTGCTGCTCGCGTTCGCGATTGCCCTGCCGTGGTTTCCCGTGATCAGCGCGCGCAGCGGAAGCCTCGCCGCCTGGTACCAATCGATCACGCTGCCGGCCGTCAGCCTCGGGCTCATAACAGCGGCGTACGTGACGCGCGTCACGCGCTCGGCGATGCTCGAAGTCCTGTCCGAAGACTACGTTCGCACGGCGCGCGCGAAGGGCGTGCCGTGGAACGCGGTCGTGTGGCGCCACGCACTGCGCAACGCGCTCATCCCGATCATCACCGTGGTCGGGCTCTACCTCGGCATCCTGATCGGCAACTCGGTGCTCACCGAGATCGTGTTCAGCCGCCCCGGGCTCGGCAAGCTCCTCATCGGCGCACTCAACCAGCGCGACTACCCGATGCTGCAGGGCATGATGGTCATCTATACGCTGATCGTGGTGCTGGTGAACCTGTTGACCGATCTCGCGTACGGCGTGGCGGACCCACGGGTGAAACTCAAATGACGGCGCGAGCAGCGAGGCCCGAAGGGCGGCGAGCAAGTGCGAGTCGACGTCGGAGCGCGACACTGGTCGCCCCGCCAAGCGAGATAGTCCAATGAGCGCGCGCGCGACGCCAACCGCCGCACCTACACCGCTCGCGTATTTCGCCGCGCAGACGATCAAGGCGTTCAATACCAACAAGACTTCGTGGATCGGGCTCCTCGTCTTTCTCGTCGTCGTAGCACTCGCCTTGGCGGCGCCGTGGCTCGCGCCCTACGATCCCAACGACCAGAACATCATGGAGAAGCTGCGGCCGCCGAGCGCCGAGCACTGGCTCGGCACCGACAGCTTCGGTCGCGACACACTGTCGCGCATTCTCTACGGCGCGCGCATCTCGCTCGTCATCGGCGTGGCCTCGACGCTGCTCGCGATGCTGATCGGGTCCGCGATCGGCATGTTCGCGGGCTGGCACGGCGGACGCATCGACACCGTCACCATGCAGGCGATGGACGTGCTGCTCGCCTTTCCGTCGCTGATCCTGGGCTTGATCCTGGTGGCGATGCTCGGCCCGTCGATGCACAACATCATCATCGCCATCGCGCTGACGTCGATCCCGCCGTTCGCGCGCATCGCCCGCGCGCCGACGATCGCGATCAAGGAGCGCGAGTTCGTCATGGCCGGGCGCGCGCTCGGGTTCTCCGACACGCGCATCGTCGCCGGCCACATCCTGCCGAACATCCTGCCCGAGATCCTGGTGATGGGATCGCTGTGGCTCGCCAACGCCATCCGGACCGAAGCTTCGCTCGCGTTCGTCGGGTTGGGCGTGAAGCCTCCGACCGCGACCTGGGGCGGCATGATCCGCGAAGGCTTCGAAAACATTCTCGACAGCTACACGCTCGCGCTGGTGCCGAGCATCTCGATCCTGGTCGTGATCTTCGCGCTCAATTTGCTGGGCGACGGCCTGCGCGACGCCATCGATCCCAAGCTCAAGGGAGAGACTTGAGTACGCCCGTCCTCGCTGTCCGCAACCTCACGACGGCGTTTCGCGTCGACGGCGTGTGGACATCCGTCGTGAAGAACGTCTCGTTCGAGATAGCGCCGCGCGAGACGGTCGCGATCGTCGGCGAATCGGGCTCCGGCAAGAGCGTGACGGCGCTGTCGATCATGCGTCTCCTGCCCGCCGCGAACAGCCGCGTCGAGGGCGAAGTGCTGCTGGAGGGTCGCGATCTCTTGCGCCTGCGCGAAGGCGAGATGCGCAAAGTGCGCGGCAACCGCATTTCGATGATCTTCCAGGAGCCGATGACGAGCCTCAACCCGGTGCTCACGCTCGGCTTCCAGATCGCGGAAGCGATCGTCTACCATCGCTCTCTCGACCGTGCGCAGGCGCAGGCCGAGACGCTGCGCATCCTCGAGCGCGTCCGCATTCCTTCCGCGCGGTCGCGCCTGAACGAATATCCGCACCGGCTCTCGGGCGGCATGCGCCAGCGCGTGATGATCGCGATGGCGCTCGCCTGCAAGCCGCAGCTCCTGATCGCCGACGAGCCGACGACCGCGCTCGACGTCACCATCCAGGCCGAGATCCTCGAGCTCATCAAGCTCCTGCAGGAAGAGGAAGGCATGTCGGTGATGTTCATCACGCACGACATGGGCGTGGTTGCGGAGATCGCCGATCGGACGGTGGTCATGCTGCGCGGCGACGCCGTCGAGGAGGCGCCCACGGCGCAGCTGTTCGCCTCGCCGCGCGAGCCCTATACTCGCGCCCTGCTTGCGGCGGTTCCTCGCCTGGGCTCGATGAAGGGCCGGCCCGACCCGCAGCACTTCCCCATCGTCGATCCCGTGACGGGTGAGCGCGAGAATCCTCCCGACGCGCCGTCGACGGTGAGCGAGGCTCCGATCCTCGAAGTCGCGAACCTCGTGACGCGCTTCGACATTCGCACGGGCGTCTTCGGAGCCGTGAGCGCGCGCGTGTTCGCCGTCGAGAACGTCTCGTTTTCCTTGCGTGCCGGCGAGACGCTCGCGCTCGTGGGGGAAAGCGGCTGCGGCAAGTCGACGACCGCGCGCTCGGTGCTGCGGCTGGTCGAGCCGTCGGCCGGCACGGTGCTGTTCGAAGGACAGGACGTCCGCGCGCTCGACAACCGCGGATTGCGCGCTGCGCGCACGCGCATGCAGATGATCTTCCAGGATCCGTTCGCGAGCCTCAACCCGCGCAAAACGGTCGGCAGCGCGATTGCCGAGCCGATGATCGTGCACGGTCTCCACGATCGCGACGGCGCGCGTGAGCGCGTGCGTGAGCTCCTCCGGAAAGTCGGGCTTCCTGCCGACATGGCGAGCCGCTTTCCGCACGAGTTCTCGGGCGGCCAGCGACAGCGACTGTGCATCGCTCGCGCACTGGCGCTCGCGCCGAGGCTCCTGGTCGCCGACGAGGCCGTGTCGGCGCTGGACGTTTCGATCAAGGCGCAGGTCATCAACCTCCTGATGGACCTGCAGGCGGAGATGGGACTCGCGTATCTCTTCATTTCGCACGACATCGCCGTAGTCGAGCGCGTGAGTCACCGCGTCGCGGTGATGTATCTGGGCGAGATCGTCGAGATCGGGCCGCGCGCGGCGATCATCGAGAATCCGCAACATCCCTACACGAAGCGCCTCATGGCCGCAGTCCCGATACCGGACGCAGACCGCCGGAAGGTACGACGCGGATTGTCGACCACCGAGATCCCAAGTCCCGTGCACGAACCGGACTACGCGGCACCGCCGCGCCTCTATCGCGAGGTGGGGCCGGGACACGTCGTGCAGGCGTTCGAGTAGACCTTAGCTATCGACCTGGATGGGCTTCGCGGCGCCTCGCAGCGCGACGATGCCGCTCAGCACGATGAGCGTCAATCCGAAAACGCTTGCGGTCGACAACGTGTCGCCCCACAGCAGGACGCCGTAGATCGCCGCGAACGCCACGGTGCTGTACTGCAGGCTCGCGAGCAACGTCGTCGGTCCACTGCGAAACGCGCGCGTCAGGCCGACCTGCGCGCCTAGCCCGACGACGCCCAACGCTCCGAGCGCGAGGATCGTCTCCATGTCGTAGTGCGACGGCGGGCTGAACGGGATCAGCGCCGCGGCGACGACGTTCGCCGAGATCGAGTACCACAGGACGATGCGCGACGTCGACTCTCCAGCGTCGCCGAGCTTGCGCAGCAATGTGTAGGCGAGCCCGGCGAGGATGCCGGAGCAAAGTCCGGCCGCAAAGGCGAGCGTCTGTCCGGATTGCACGGTCGGGCGCAACAGGACGACGACGCCTACGAATCCACCGATCATCGCGAACGCCATCGACGGCGTGACGCGGCTGCGCATGACGACGACGATGTACGCGAGCATGAACAGCGGCGTCGTGTACTCGAGCGTCGTCGCCGTTGCCAGGGGCAAGTGGGACACCGCGTAGAACGACACGAACGTGCCGCCGATGCCGACGCAACAGCGAAGCACCAGCAGCTTCCCGTTACGAGTCGTAATGGCATGGCCGCGAATGCGTGCCAGGACGAAGAGACCCACTGCAGCCGGCAGCGTGCGAAAGAACACGATCTCCGGAAGAGAGACCCCCGCCGCCGCCACCTTGACGAGCGCACTCATGGTGGCGAACATCAGTGAAGCGAACAGGATCCATGCGACGGACGCGCGAAAATGCAATCGAGGCTCGCGCGTCAGCGATTCGGAAGCTTCACTTCCCTTTGCCGCAACGAGCTCTGGATCAGGATCATGTCCGTCGAGTCGAGCGGACGATCCGACGCATTGGGCGTCACGCAGGTGAAGCTTCCTGCGTCGTTGGGGTCACCCGAACCCTTGTAGCGCGCTTCGGCAGGATAGGCGCACACGGGGCGCTGCCGCAGGGCCTTGCCGTTGGCATCGAACCGCGATGCGATGATTCTCTCCGGCGCGACACCCTGCTCGACCCACTTGACGGCGGCACTCACCGCATGGTGATCGGACGAGCGGTACGCGTCCGGCGGCTCGTTGGCGCCGCCGCCAATGGCCGAGGGTCCGGCGGTGGGCTGCATGCAATGCCCCATCGCCGGCAGCATGAACAGGCGATGGTATTGCCGGACCTTCTCCAGATAGCCTTCGCCGGTGGACGCCACCTGCTGCGGCGTGAGCTTGTCGACTTCGCGATCGAAGTCGGCCTTCGGAAGATTGCGCAAGCGCTCGAACTGCGTCAGCGCATACAGGTACGCGATCGATCCGTCGGGCGGGACGACGGCGTCGTTCCAGCCGTGGTAGTGCACGAGCTTGCCGCCGCGCGCGACGAACGCGGAGATGTCGGGACTGGGAGCCGCGGTGAACGGCGTCAGCGCGACCTTCGATTCGTCGTAGGTCTTGGAGAAATCGAGCGCGCGCCGCCAATCGAAGTTGGGCGTGTTGCGCGAGTACACGAAGTGCTCGATGAAGGCGCCGTAGCCGCCGTTGTCCGCGAATAGCGGAATCCAATCCGCCTCGGAGCCTGGCTTCGCACCCGGCGAGCGGCGCGCGCCCGATTCGGTAACGGTCCCTGAATACATCGCCTTCACGACGGCGAGCTCCTCCGCCGTGAGCGTCTTGTCGCCGGCGGGGCCGATGGTTTCGATGTCGAACTTGCACGCGCGGGGGTTCGTGATCTGGCCGTCGACGAGGCCGTCCTGACCATCGCACGCCGCGAGCACGCGCTGCGTGATCTGTGCGCGCTTCGCATCGGACAGCACGGGCGGCTGGCCCGCGACCGGAATCTGGTGTTTTCCGGTCCACAGCAACCAGAACAGGAGATCCGGGTAGAACATCGACGGCGCGCCCGCGACGATGCCGTCGAAGAGCTCCGGATAGTTCTGCGCCATCATCATCGCCTGGCGGCCGCCGTTCGAGCAGCCTTCGAAATACGAGTACCGCACGGGCTTGTCATAAAACGCGGCGCTTAGCGCCTTCGCGGCGGTGGCTACCGAGTAATGCGCGCGCAGCCCCCAATCCCTGACCTTCTCCGGATGGCCCACCGTCCAGTTCGGCGACTCGCCGCCGTCGTGGCCCATGTTGCTGCCGGCGGTCACGAAGCCATCGCGAACGTCCTGCGCGAGGCGCGGATACGGAATGCCGCCCGAGAAGCCGCCCGTGCCGTTCACCTTGAGGCGCCCGGTCCACTTGTCGTTGGCCGCGGGCAGCCACACTTCGAACTTGATCTCGGAGTCCGACGACGGACGCGCGACACCTTCCACGCGGCAGAACGGAACGCCGACCTTGCTCCCTCCTACCGTCGCAGGTGCTGCGACCACGGTCGCGGACGCGATCGTCGTCGCTTCAGGCTTCACTGCGGCAAGGCCCGCGCAATCGGACGCCGCGTTAGCGGTCGAAGCAAGCGCGGCGACGCCGAACGTGAGCATCAATCGCGGGATAACCATGGCTCTCCTCCGAATGTTCTTGGTTGGGCTTGGCAAGGCCGGCCGTGAACGTAGCACTTTCGCCGCGAGACGCCTAGCGCCTATCCACGATCGAGATCTCGAGGAGGCGGTGACCGGTACGCCCCGCCGGCAGAGGCGTCACGCCGCCATCGGGCGCGACCGTCTGCAGCTTCGGATCGGCCAGGAAAAGCAACCGGTCGCCGACGATGACGCCCGTCGTCGGATTTCGAAAATCGGGATGACCGCGCATCAGCACCTTTGCTTGGGTAACGCGCCCGTTCGCCGTGTCGAGCGTGATCGCCCAGATGCGCGTACGGCCCACGAGGTTCTGGATCGCGACGACGCGAGGGCCGGAGCGCGCGAGCCCGTCGATGCCGCCGAGGTAGAGGTCGCTCGGCGTCGCGAGGCGACGCACGCGAGGCGCCTTCGAGCCGGGCGACTCCACGATCGCGAGACCGTCGAAATCGGCGACGAGCAACGCGCCCGATTCCAGCGCGACGATCCCGTTCGGACTCTCGAACGTTTCCGCTGGCAATGCCTCAACCAGCGCGTTGCCGCCGCGCGGCAGGCGCCAGACGGCGCCGCGTTGCGAATCGGTGACATAGACCGATCCGTCCCGCGTTCGCGTGAGGTCGTTGAGCATCGCGTGGCCTGCAAGCGGATACAAGTCGACCACGCGTCCAAGTGCGAGGTCGATGCGCGCCAGCATCGCGCGGCCCGCATTTTCCGGCGTGCGGTCGATCATGAACGGGGCCGCGGTGCTGGCGACCCACAGCGAATCCGTGGCGGGGTCCACCATCATGCCGAGCACCGCCATCAATCCGCGGTCGCCCTGCGGCACGACGTCGCGGCAGTTGCCTTGCGCATCGATCGCAACCACCGTGCGCCGGCGGCCGCTCGATACGAGAAGCTCGCGGCGCTTGGGATCCCACGCAGTTCCTTCGGGCAGGATGTCGCCGCACCGCAACTCGCGCGTGCGCTCGGGCTTTCCGATGGGGGGCGCCTTGGCTGCGAAGCGCGCCGCTCGCTCGCGATACGCATCGGTGTCGACCAAAGCGCCGAAGTCATCGGGGTCGAGCTCGTCCCCCATACCGACTGCCGCGAGGCGATCGAGCCAATGAATTGCGGTGGCTTTGTCGCCCAGGCCGGCCGCCGTGCGCGCGGCAACGTAGATCGCCCCGACGTGGCGCGGATGCTTTTCGACGATCTTGGCGAGCGCCGCCAGCAACTGCTGCTGTGGATTCGGCGCGGGTGTTCCGGTTTGCGGCTGCGCGTGCTCGGCGAGGACAGTCGCGAGTAACGCGACGAGCAAAATCTTGCAGCGCATCATGTAACGTATCATAGGAATCGATCGACAAAGGCGGATATGACTCGCATGAACGCAGCGCAATGTCCACGTAACGTCGCTCGCGGCCTTACGCTCGCGGCCCTCTTTACACTTGGCGGATGCGCAACGACCCAGCCGGAACAGAGTCCGGAATCGAGAGCGCAGGCGGTGATCGCAAGCCCCATCCGCACCGACCAGGACCGGCGCATGGACGCGTCGCGCAACCCCGCGCAGTTCCTGCCGTTCACCGGCGTCAAGCGGGGAATGGTCGTCCTCGACGTGTCGGCAGGCGCGGGCTATACGTCGCAGCTTCTCGCCCTGTCCGTCGGACCGGAAGGCAAGGTGTACGCGCAGCGCCCGCAGCCGGGCGACGCGCTGACCAAGCGTCTCGCGGATCATCCGCAAACGAACTTCGTCCCGGCGTATCAGCCGTTCGAGGACCCGGTTCCCGCGAACGCGCCCAAGCTCGACCTGGTCACGATCGTCAACAACTATCACGACATCGTGTACCTGCCGGTCGATCGCGCGAAAATGAACCAGCGCCTGTACGCCGCGTTGAAGCCCGGCGGCCGCCTCGTGATCGTCGATCACGCGGCCAAGCCCGGCACGGGCACGAGCGCGGCCAAGTCGTTGCATCGCATCGACCAAACGGTCGTGGTCGCCGAGCTCACGCAAGCGGGCTTCGTGCTCGACGCGGAGGGTCAGTTCCTGCGCAACGCGTCCGACACGCGCGAAAACTCGTCGGGCGACGGCCAGGTGATGACCGACAAGTTCGTGCTGCGCTTCGTCAGGCCGAATTGACGCAGTAACGGATGGCGCGTCGCGCCCATTACAACGTCTATGTCGTCGAGCTCGCAAAGCAGGTCCTCGACGAGCCGCGCTTCATGAAAGCCAATCCCGGCTACGCGGCCGGCAAGCCTTGCGTGTACGTCGGCATGACCGGCATCGATCCGGATGTGCGCTTCGACAAGCACAAGGCGGGTATTCAGGCGAACCGTTATGTCCAGCAATTCGGGCTGCGATTGATGCCCGAGATTTACCAGGCGTACAACCCCATGACCTACGACGACGCCCGCGCGATGGAAGTCGAGCTTGCGATCGACCTGCGCGAAGGCGGCTACGGCGTGTGGCAGGCGTAAATGACCCCCACGCTCGCTTCGCTCGCTGCCCCCGAGCCGCCCGTACGAGCGGGCCGAAGGCCAGGCGCGCAGCGCGCGTCCGCGAGTACGAGGGCCGGCCGACACTCAATTTTGCCGTGACGCTGCTGGTCCAAGGAGGCCGGGGCGCAATTCGCGCTTGGGGCGGCCCTTCGCGCGAATGACGGAGCCGAACGACATGGAGCCCGTGAGCTGGAAGCTTCGCCTGCGAGTCGTCATGCAGCGCCTGACGCAGCCGACCTGCGCTTGCATGATCTGCATGACGGCGCCGACGTTC
>Ga0070668_100000968_pt1 | contig 20099 bp, 15 predicted proteins | sample KBSS43metaG_FD_64661 | JGI IMG/M metagenome (GOLD analysis project Ga0070668, IMG submission 64661) | Switchgrass rhizosphere microbial communities from Kellogg Biological Station, Michigan, USA - KBS S4-3 metaG | ecosystem: Host-associated > Plants > Roots > Rhizosphere > Soil ... | reverse complement strand
CCTGCAGCAACTCCAGCGCACCGGGAACCCGCCGCCGGTGCTTGCGGTACAGCACGCGATGGGCGCGCGCCGCGTCGGCGGCGTTGGGATCGTTGTCGGCACCGGCGTAGGCGAACAGCCAGCGGTAACGCTCGAGGCGCGCCGCATCGACGGTGAGGTGACCGAGCGCGACGCCGCGGTGCAACTGGTCGAGCAAGCGAGCGTTCTCCGCGACCAGGTCGTCGAGCCCGACGCGCTGCAGCGCGCGGAAACGCTCGCGCACGCCGGCCACGGCGGCGCGATTGGCATGCTGGTGGTCGACGAGCGTGTCGTCGAGGTCGAACAGGACGGCGCCAACCATGCGGATCGCCCGAGCCTGAGGCGCGACGTCAGGCGGCCTCGCGGCTCGCCTTCTTGCGCTCGTGCTCCTTCAGGTGCCGCTTGCGGATGCGGATCGACTTCGGCGTGATCTCGACCAGCTCGTCGTCGGCGATGAACTCGACCGCGTATTCGAGGTTGAGCTGGATCGGCGGCACCAGCCGCACCGCTTCGTCGGTGCCGGACGCGCGGACGTTGGTCAGCTGCTTGCCCTTGATCGGGTTGACGACGAGATCGTTGTCGCGGCTGTGAATGCCGATGACCATGCCCTCGTACAGTTTTTCGCCCGGCGAGACGAACATCTTGCCGCGATCCTGCAGCTTCCACAGCGCGTACGCGACGGCGTCGCCTTCCTCCTGCGACACCAGCACGCCGTTGCGGCGATCGGGGATTTCGCCCTTGACCGGCGCGTAGCCGTCGAACACGTGGCTCATCAGGCCGGTGCCGCGGGTCAGGTTCATGAACTCGCCCTGGAAGCCGATGAGCCCGCGCGCGGGAATCCGGTATTCCAGCCGCGCGCGCCCGCGCGCATCCGATTCCATGTTGGTGAGGTCGCCGCGCCGGGGTCCGAGCGCTTCCATCACCGCGCCCTGGTTGGCTTCCTCGACGTCGACCGACAGGATCTCGTACGGCTCGTGAATGACGCCGTCGACTTCCTTGGTGACGACGCGCGGCCGCGACACGGCAAGCTCGAAGCCTTCGCGCCGCATGTTCTCGAGCAGGATCGTCAGGTGCAGCTCGCCGCGGCCCGACACCAGGAACGCGTCGGTGTCGCCGGTCTCCTCGACGCGCAGCGCCATGTTGGTCAAGAGCTCGCGCATCAGGCGGTCGCGCAGGTTCCGCGACGTCACGTACTTGCCTTCGCGGCCGGCGAGCGGCGACGTGTTCACCTGGAAGTACATCGACAGCGTCGGCTCGTCCACCGAGATCGGCGGCAACGCGTCCGGCGCGTCGACGGCCGCCAGCGTCGTGCCGATCGTCAGGTCGTCGACGCCGGTGACGAGGACGATGTCGCCGGCGCTGGCCTCGTCGACCGGCACCCGCTCCATTCCGGCGAACATGAACACTTGGCCGACTTTCGCCTTGACGGGAGTTGCGCCGTCGGCCAGCGGGCCGTTCAGCACCGCGACCTCCTGCCCGGCCCTGAGCGTCCCGCGGCGGATGCGGCCGATGCCCAACCGTCCGACATAGTTCGAATAGTCGAGTGCGCTTACCTGGAACTGCAGCGGCGCGGCGACGTCACCCACCGGTACCGGCAAGCTCGCGAGGATCGTCTCGAACAGCGGCCGCATCGACGCGCCGTCGGGGGCAACGCCGGCCTTCGCATCCTTGACGTCGAGCGACGCCCAGCCGTTCAGCGCCGACGCGTAGACGACCGGAAAGTCGAGCTGCTGATCGTTGGCCCCCAGCCTGTCGAACAGCTCGAACGTCTGGTTGACGACCCACTCGGGGCGCGCTCCCGGACGGTCGACCTTGTTGATGACGACGATCGGCTGCAGGCCGAGCTTCAGCGCCTTGAGCGTGACGAACCGCGTCTGCGGCATGGGCCCCTCCACCGCATCGACCAGCAGCAGCACGCCGTCGACCATGCCGAGCACGCGCTCGACCTCGCCGCCGAAGTCCGCATGACCCGGCGTATCGACGATATTGATATGGGTATCGCCGAACTCGATCGCGCAGTTCTTGGCAAGGATCGTGATCCCCCGCTCGCGCTCGAGGTCATTGCTGTCCATCATCCGTTCGCCGACGTGCTGGTGCTTGGCGAACGTGCCCGCCTGCACCAGCAGCTTGTCGACGAGCGTCGTCTTGCCGTGGTCGACGTGGGCGATGATCGCGATGTTCCGGAGCTGGCGGGCGGCGGTCATTGTGGACTCGATTGTTGCAGTGCGGAAAAGCCCATGATTATAGCAGCCCCGGGCGATGAAGCGCCACAAATATTTTGAAAAATCCGAAACTTAGGCTATAATGTTGATTCGGGCGGCCGTTCCGGTCACCGCCCAAACCTGCGGCAAGGGGCCATCGTAGTGCCCGCCGCTGCTACGTAAACCCAGACATCCGCTGCCTGGACCGGAAACCGCGAAAGCGCGGTGGCCGCGACAGGAGTTTCCATTGAGCGCAACGAGCTTTGACGAGCTCGGGCTCCGACCTGAAATCCTCAGGTCGGTGACCGAAGCCGGCTATACCACCCCCACCCCGATCCAGGCGCAGGCGATACCGGTCGTCCTGGCGGGCCACGACGTGATGGGCGGCGCCCAGACCGGTACCGGCAAGACCGCCGGGTTCGGCCTCCCCATCCTGCACAAGCTGATGGCGCATGCCAACAGCAGTCCGTCGCCGGCGCGCCATCCGGTAAGGGCGCTGATCCTGACGCCGACGCGCGAACTGGCGATCCAGGTCGAGGAAGCGATCAAGGAGTACGGCAAGTACACCGGATTGCGTTCGACGGTCGTGTTCGGCGGTGTCGACATCAAGCTGCAGATCCCGATTGTGCGTGCCGGCGTCGAGATCCTCGTCGCCACGCCCGGCCGGCTGCTCGACCACATCGAGCAGAAGACGATCAACCTCGGCCAGGTCGAGATCTTCGTGCTCGACGAGGCCGACCGCATGCTGGACATGGGTTTCATCCCGGACATCAAGCGGATCATGAAGCTGATGCCGGTGACGGCGAAGCGCCAGAACCTGCTGTTCTCGGCCACGTTCAGCAACGAGATCAAGAAACTCGCCGACGAGCTCCTGAACGCACCGCAGCTGATCGAGGTGGCCCGCCGCAACTCTGCCGTCGAAACGGTGATGCAGAGTGCGTACAAGTGCCCACAGGACGCGAAGCGCGCGCTGCTCGAGCACATCGTGCGCTCGCGCAACCTGTGGCAGGTGCTGTGCTTCGTGCGCACCAAGCACGGTGCGTCGCGGCTCGCCCGACAACTTGAAAAGGACGGCCTTGCGACGTCGGCGATCCACGGCGACAAGACGCAAGGCGCGCGACTCGAAGCACTGCAGGCGTTCAAGGACGGCAAGCTGCAAGTGCTGGTCGCCACCGACGTCGCCGCGCGCGGACTCGACATCGACGATCTGCCGCTGGTCGTCAACTACGAACTGCCGCACGTTCCCGAGGACTACGTGCACCGGATCGGCCGCACCGGCCGTGCCGGCGCCACCGGCGAGGCGATTTCGCTGATCGATCCGGCCGAGGAAAAGTATCTGGCCGACATCGAGCGGATGCTGAAGAAGAAGATCGAGGTGCTGTCCCCGGACGGCTTCGATCCGACCCGCGTCGACCGTGCACCGCGCGAACGGCGCAGCGAGCGGCCCGCAGCGGAGCGTCGCGGCGAACGCACGGCAGCACCCCGTGCCACCAGCGCACGACCGACGGACGCCGCGCGGCGCCCGGATCGCGAAGAGCGCGACCTCGCGTATGCAAAGAACCCGGACCAGCCGCTGCCGAGCGCAGCCGCGAAGGCGCACAAGCCTGCGGGGAGCTCGGCATTGACCGATGGCGGGCGCCCGGCGCAGGGCGGCTTTGGCGCGAAGCGCCCGATCCCGGCGCTGCTGATGAAGCGCAAGACCCCGGAGCCGGAAAAGGTCTGACGGTCCCGGCGGTTTCGATCGTCCAGTAACGGGGTCGGGTTCGCACTTGACCCCGTTTTCACACGTTGTCGCGCAATGCCGCGCCGGGTTCGAACCCGAGGCGTTGGCCGATCTCGCGCGCGTCGCCGCCGCGGCCCGCACCGGCATTGCCGGCGATGTGCGCCGCGATGCCGGCTACGTCATCGCCGAAACGCGGCCCCTCGACTCATCGCGATGGCAGCGCGCGCTTGCCGCGCACCCGCCCGTCTTCGCCCGTTCGGTATTTACCGGCACCGGCGCGCACCGTCTGCTCGACGCCGCGCCCGCAGCACCTCCGCAGCAAGCGCGGCGCGCCGACCGCGTGACGCCGCTGCTGGGGGCGATCGCAACCATCGTCCCGCCGTTTTCCGATGTCTGGTTCGAATATCCGGACACCAACGACGGCAAGGCGCTGTCGCCGCTCGCGCGTGCGCTCGCGCCACGAATCTCGGCAGCGCTGTCCGGGCGCGGCGCATTGCAGCCCGATGCGCCGTCCCGGCTGCACGTATTCCTGACCGACGGCACGACCGCGTACGTCGGCACCAGCGACGTATCCACCGGCGCCCGCTGGCCGATGGGGATTGCGCGGTTGCACCTGCCGCGGCAGGCGCCGTCGCGCTCCGTGCAGAAACTGGCCGAAGCGCTGGTGACGTTTCTCGGCGAGCGCGAGCTGTCGCTGTTGCGCGCCGGCTTGCGTGCCGTCGACCTCGGCGCGGCACCCGGCGGCTGGACATGGCTGCTCGCGCAGCGCGGGCTCCGCGTCACCGCCGTCGACAACGGCGCGCTGAAGGGCTCGCTGGCCAACGATCCGCTGGTGACGCACGTCCGCGAAGACGGCTTGACGTTCCGGCCGCGCCGTCCGGTCGACTGGCTGACCTGCGATATCGTCGAACAACCGGTGAAGATCGCCGCCGTCGTCGCCGGCTGGATCGCCGACGGCGCGGCCCGGCGCGCGATCTTCAACCTGAAGCTGCCCATGAAAAAACGCTACGACGAGGTGCGCCGCTGCGAGGCGGTGATCGGCGAGCGGCTGGCACGATCGGGCGTCGGCTTCACGCTGGCGCTGCGCCAGCTGTACCACGATCGCGAAGAAGTAACTGGTTTCATCGAGCGAATCGGTTAGCCCGATCGAAGTGCCGAAGTGATCCCGCGCTTGAAAAGTATCCTGCGGCTTTCCGATCTGCGCGGCATTTCGCAGCTCGGAATCGACGCGCTCATCGGCATCACGGGCGTCGTCGAATCGTTGCACCACACGATTGCCTCGCGTCCGGGCATCGTAGGGCCGCGACCCGTCGGTCGGCCCTCCGGCATTACGGGTTTCGTTTATCGCACCGTGCGGAAAACGCCGCGCGTCGTGGGTCACGGCCTGAACCTGATATTCGCGCGGGTGACCCCATCCGACGCCGGTGCCTCCACGCCCGAACGCGAGGCGTTCCTGGCCGCATTGAACGGCGTGTGGGGCGACCACCTCGTCAAGACGAGTAATCCGCTCGCGATCCCGATGTCGCTGCGCATCGGCGGCCGCCCGTATGTATCCGCTTTACGTGCGCCCACCGAACGTCTGCTGGTGCTGGTGCACGGGCTCGCGATGAGCGACCTGCAGTGGAAGCGCCCTGACCACGACCACGGCCAGGCGCTCGCGCGCGACGCGGGCTTCACGCCCGTTTACCTCCACTACAACAGCGGCCGCCACGTGTCCGAGAACGGTCGCGACTTCGCCGCGCTGCTCGAAGGGCTGGTCGCGACCTGGCCGGTAGCCTTGCAGGAGCTCGTGATCGTCGGCCACAGCATGGGCGGCCTGGTCGCCCGCAGTGCATGCTCGATCGGCGCCGCGCAGCCATGGATGCGATCGCTGACCAAGATGGTGTTCCTGGGCACGCCGCACCACGGCGCGCCGCTCGAGCGCGGCGGCCGGATCGTCGACACGTTACTGGGCATCAGCCCGTATGTCGCGCCGTTCGCCCGTTTGGGCCAGGCGCGCAGCGCGGGCATCACCGACCTGCGCTTCGGCAACCTGCAGGACGCAGACTGGCAGCACCGTGATCGGCACACCCAGCGGCACGACGACCGCGTGCCCACGCCACTGCCCGAAGGTGTACGGTGCTACTTCGTCGCCGCCACCACGGCAAGTGCAGCCGGATCGCTTCGCAGCACGGTCATCGGCGACGGCCTCGTTCCGTTGGCCAGTGCGCTGGGGAAGCACCGCTCTCCCGCCCTTGCGTTGAAAGTGCCGAAGAGCCATCGCCTGATCGCGACGTCGGCCAATCACTGGGATCTCCTCAGCCGCGGCGACGTGTACTCGCAGCTGCGCAAATGGCTCGCATAGCGTCAGACGCAACGCGCTGCCGCGAGAAAGTCAACGGCTACCCTGCTCGCTCAGGCTGATCCGGTCGCGACGCGACGCACGGTGGCATCGAACGCAGCGGGGTCGAAGTCGCGGCGCAGCGCGCTGTATGCGCCGTCGCGCAATCGTTGCCACAGCGACTCGTCGTCGTGCAGGCGGCGGATCGCGTCGGCAAATGCCGCGGGCGACGCGCCAACCAGCGCCTCGACGCCATCGCGCCAGCGCAACTGGTGCGCAAGCAGCGGCGACATGACCACCGGGACGCCGTGGCGCGCAGCGTCGAGAACCTTCAGCGGAATGCCGCACGCATAGCGCGTCGGCGCGACGAACACGCGTGCCTGCGCGTAGACCGGCGCCAGGTCGTCCTGGGGACCTGCCAGCTGGAACGCCGGTCCGGCGAGCGATTGCAATGCGCCGGTGGGCTGCGTACCGCTGCCGGCCACCGTCAGCCGCAGCCCGGCGGCAGCGACGGCAGGCAGCACGTCGCGTGCGAACCACTGCAGGCTTTCTGCGTTCGGCGTCTCGATGACGGGGACGGCGCCGACGAACAGCAGGTCGCGCCGGCTTGCGAACGACGGCGTCGCCGCCACGATCCCGGCGCCGTAACCGAGGATTTCCACGGGCCGCGTGACGTACGACCGTATGATGTCGCGCTCCTCGTGCGACACCGAGACGATATGGTCGGCAATTTCCGTAGGCAGCAGCTCCGCTCGCAGCGCGCGGCGCTGCTGAAGCTCGGAAAGCGGCGCACCCGCCAGAACCTGCTTGCGGTACGTGCGCAGCGCGAATACCGCCTCCGCGTCGTAGATCACGCGCACGCCGTCGAACAGCCGCGGCTCCGCGCGATGCAGCTTTGCGATCCGAACGATGTTGTGCGGACGCGCGATCCAGACGACGCGCCACGCCTCGCGCCGCGCTGAGAGCTCGGCGCGGACGATTTCCCCGCCCGGACGCGCGCCGGTCCGAACGTTCGCCGGCAGCGTTTCGTCGGGCGCGCGGTCGCTCAGCAGGCCTTCGAGCGGGCACACCTGCACGACGTCGAACGTCGCCGCGAGCGCGCGCAATATCTGGATGCCGCGCGGATGGCCAACGCCGAACGCCGTGCGCGGCTCGAAGTCGTCGACGAACAGCGCGCCGCCGCGCGGTCCGGTGGTCATCCCCGCGGACGGTCGTACTGCGCGCGGATCTTGTCGAGTGTCGACGCAAAGCCCGCGAGCCTTGCGCGCTCCTGGTCGACGACGGCGGCCGGCGCGCGCGCGACGAATCCTTCGTTGGACAGCTTGGCCTTCGCCTTCGCGATCTCACCCTCGAGGCGCGCGATTTCCTTGCCGATGCGCTCGCGCTCCGCAGCCGGGTCGATCTCGATATGAAGCATCAGCCGATAATCGCCGACGATCTGCACCGGTGCGTCCGACGACGGCAGGTCGCCGACGATCTTGACGTCGGACAGGCGCGCCAGCGGCGCGATGTACGGCGCCAGCTCGGCGAGCACCGCCGGATCGCCGGCGGCGATCAACGGCACTTTCTGCGCCGGCGACAGGTTCATCTCGCCGCGCAACGTACGGCACGCGTTCACCACCTCCTTCAGCAGCGCCATCTTCGCGTCCGCGGCGGCGTCGACACGGTCGAAATTCGCCTTCGGGAACGGCTGCAGCTGGATCGTATCGCCGCGTTTTCCGGCCAGCGGCGCGACCGTCTGCCACAGCTCCTCGGTGATGAACGGCATGAACGGATGCGCAAGCCGCAGCGTCGCCTCGAGCTCGCGCACCAGCACCGACCGCGTGCCCCGGCTCGCCGCGGCGTCTCCGCTGCCGTCGGCGCGCGCCAGCTGGACCTTGGCGAGCTCGACGTACCAGTCGCAATACTCGTCCCACACGAATTCGTACAGCGCACGCGCGGCGAGGTCGAAGCGATACGCCTCGAGATTCAACGTGATCTCGTGCTTCGCGCGCTGCAGCCGCCCCAGCAGCCAGCGGTCGACAAAGGTCAGCGTCTTCGGCTGCGCATCGTCGAGACCGACATCCTTGCCTTCGACGTTCATCAGCACGAAGCGCGTGGCATTCCACAGCTTGTTGCAGAAGTTCCGGTAACCCTCGCAGCGGGCGAGGTCGAAGTTCAGCGTGCGGTTGAACGTCGCCAGAGATGCGAACGTGAAGCGCAGCGCGTCGGCGCCGAACGACGGGATACCGTTGGGGAACTGCTTGCGTGTGCGCTTCGCGATCGACTCGGCCTGGCGCGGATCCATCATGTTCGCCGTGCGCTTGGTCACCAGCGTCTCGACGTCGACGCCGTCGATCAGGTCGAGCGGATCGAGCACGTTGCCCTTCGATTTCGACATCTTCTGGCCTTCCTCGTCGCGCACGATCGCGTTGATGTACACGTCGTGAAACGGGATGCGGCCGGTGAAATAGGTCGTCGTCATGATCATCCGCGCGACCCAGAAGAAGATGATGTCGAAGCCGGTGACGAGCACCGACGACGGCAGGAATTTCTCGAGCTCCGGGGTGCGCTGCGGCCAGCCGAGTGTCGAGTGGCACCAGAGCGCCGAGCTGAACCACGTGTCGAGAACGTCGGGATCGCGAGTCATCGACGCGGGCTCGCGGCCGAGCTTCGCGCGTGCCTGCACGCGCGCGGCCGCCTCGTCGCGCGCGACATGGAATTGACCGGTCTCGTCGTACCACGCCGGGATCTGGTGTCCCCACCAAAGTTGTCGAGAGATGCACCAGTCCTGGATGTTGTTGATCCAGTGCAGGTACGTCGACAGCCATTCGCCGGGAACGAACTGCACGCGCTCCTGGGCGCCTTTGCCCTCGACGGAGAGGCCGTCACCGACCGCTTCGAGGCAAAGCTGCTGGATCGTCTTGCCGGGAAAGTATGCGTGCGTGGCTGGCGCCGGCGTCGTCATCGACACGAACCACTGGTCGGTCAGCATTGGTTCGACGACTTCGCCGGTGCGCCCGCAGCGCGGCACGACCATCCGGTGCGCTTTCTCCGACACCAGCAGGCCGGCGACCGTCAGATCGGCGAGCACCGCCTTGCGCGCGACATAGCGGTCGAGGCCACGATATTTCTCGGGCGCGTTGGCGTTGACCTTCGCTTCGAGGTCGAGCACCTGGATCGCGGGTAACCCGTGCCGCTGCCCGATTTGCCAGTCGTTGAAATCATGCGCGGGCGTGACCTTGACTGCGCCGGTGCCGAACTCGCGGTCGACGTACGCATCCGCGACGACCGGAATCGTGCGCCCGGTCAGCGGCAATGCGACGTGCTTGCCCACGTAGGCGCGATAGCGGTCGTCGTCCGGGTTCACCGCCACGGCGGTGTCGCCGAGCATCGTTTCCGGACGCGTCGTCGCCACCACCAGGGAACCGCTGCCATCGGCGAGCGGATAGCGGATCTCCCACAGCTTGCCCTGCTCCTCCTCGCTTTCGACCTCGAGGTCGGAGACGGCGGTGCCGAGCTTCGGGTCCCAGCTCACCAGCCGCTTGCCGCGGTAGATGAGCCCATCCTCGTGGAGCCGGACGAACGTTTCGAGCACCGCCGCCGACATTCCGTCGTCCATCGTGAAACGCTCGCGCGACCAGTCGGCGGCATCGCCCAGGCGGCGCATTTGTTGCGTGATCGCCGATCCCGATTCTTCCTTCCACGACCACACACGGTCGACGAAAGCCTTCCGGCCGAGATCGTGGCGTGTCTTGCCCTCGACCTTCAATTGCTGCTCGACGACGATCTGCGTTGCGATGCCCGCATGGTCGGTTCCGACCTGCCACAGCGTGTCGTCGCCGCGCATCCGGTGCCAGCGGATCAACACGTCCATCAGGGTGTGCTGGAACGCGTGGCCCATGTGCAGCGTGCCGGTGACGTTCGGCGGCGGCAGCTGGATGCAGAACGGAGGCACGCCGGGCGCGAGCAGCGGCTTGAAGTAGCCGCGCGCTTCCCACTGCGGGTACCACTTGGACTCGATCGCGTGCGGGTCGAAGCTTTTGGCCAGTTCCATGTCGGGGCGCGCCGGCGAGGTCGTCCCGGCGTGCTGCAAAAGCGTGGAATTGTAACGGATTGGCCTCCCGCGCCTGTCGCGCGGGGACCGGCGCTACTTCGGCGGTCCAGCGGGCTTCGTCGGCGCCGCCAATTCGATCTCTGTTGCCTCGGTCAACCGGTACAGTACGCCGGCCGGATCGTCCTTCAGCACGGCGAAGCGGCCGCTGACGACGATCGGATCGAATGTGTACCTGATCGGAGCCCGCGCCTGCACTTCGACGATGGCATCGGGGCCGGCGGGCAGGCAGAACGAGCAATGCGGCGGAACGGCCGACAGCAGGAAGCGCTTCTGCTTGTCGCCCATGTCGAGCGGAATCATGAATCCCTGCACGCGCTGGTCCTTCTTGTCGAGCGCCAGCACGTCGCGTGCGAACGACGGCACCATCTTGCCGTTCTCCTTCACAGGCTCGACCTTGGCCAGCGTCTGCCACGACACGACGCCGGCACGCTCGGGCAACAGCGAGGCGCTGTAATCGGACGCGGATGGCAGGCCGGCGGCGGGAACCTCGGTCACCGCGAGCACGGGCGCCGCGACCAGCGCGGACACGACGAGCGCAGCGGACCAGGACAATTTCATTAGGTGTCGGCGAGCGTGGCGGCGACGTCGAGCCGATAGGCTCGCCAAGCCGGCCACAAGGCGGCCAGTATACCCGCGACCAGCGCACCCGCGACCACGCCCCACTCGAGCGGAAGGAAGCGGGCGGCGGCCGCGGCCAGCGGCGCCGCGGGCGGAAAGACCGCCGGCAATGCCGCCGCGAGCGCGTGGGCGAGCGCCAATCCGACAACCGTTCCTACGCCGGCCAGCAACACGCTCTCGATCAGCAGCACCCCGGCGATCTGCAGCCGGGTGCCCCCGAGCGCGCGCAGGATCGCCAGGTCGTAGCGGCGTTCGTCGAGTGCCTGCGCGAGCGCCACGAACAACATGAGCACCGCCGCCGCGCACAGCAGCAATGCAAACGATCGGATCACGTCGATGCCGACGCCGAACACTGTCAACAACCGTGCGGTTTCGTACGCCGGCGACGCGGCGACGAGCGCCGTCGACTTGTTGATTTCACGGGGCAGCGCCGCCGCGGCGAGCGGCGTCGCATAACGCACCAGCGCCATCGTAATTTCCCGCGGTGCCTCGTGGGTGCCTGCCTTCGCTTTCGCGTCATCGTGCACCGACGAGCCGGGCACGGCACCGGACGGTAATTTGTCGCGGGGCTTGCCCGCGGCCTGATCATCGTCATGACGATCCGCCGAATGATGTTCGTGCACGTTCCACACGCTCTCGAGCGGCGTGAGCACCAGCCGGTCGAGCACCGTGCCGGTGGCCGCCAGCACGCCGACGACCGAGTACGGCTGGCCGGCGTGCTCGCCGCCGCCGTCGGCGAGGCCGTGCGAGCCTGTGAACGTCGCGCCAACGTCGAGTCCGGTCGCACGGGCGACGTCGCTGCCGAGCACCGCGTCCATCGGCTTGGTCCACAGCGCGCCGCGAGCCGGTACGCCGTGATAGTGCGCGACCAGCGACGGCTCGGTCCCGACGATCCGGTAGCCGTGGACGCTGTCGCCAAGCGCTAGCGGAATGACTTCACTGATTTGCGGATGGGCGCGCAGATCGGCGAGCGAGGACAGCGGGATGTTCCCCGGCGGCACGTCGGCGTGGTACACGCCGGCGAGCACCAGTTGCAGCGGACTGCCCTTGGCGCCGACGACGAGGTCGATGCCCTCGGCGTCGCGCGTGAGACGCGCCTCGATCTCGTGGGTGACGAGCAGCGTCAGCGTGACGATCGCCACCCCGAGCGACAGCAGCAGCACGACGAGGATCGTTGCCAGCGGCCGCCGCCGCGCGTACGCGAGCGCAAGCCGGCCGATCATCGGCTTGCTCCCCGCAGCACGCACGAATGCGGCAACAGCGGCCGCACCCGCGCGTCGTGCGACGCGACGACGAGCGTCGCGCCTGCCTCCAGCGCTTGCGTCCGCAACAACTCGAGCGCGGCGGCCGCATGCGCGTCGTCGAGATTGGCCGTCGGTTCGTCGGCGAGCACGAGCGCCGGCCGGTTGACCACGGCCCGCGCAATCGCCACACGCTGTGCCTCGCCTTGCGACAGTGCGCGCGGGAAGCGATGCGCAAGATCGGCCACGTGCACGGCTTCCAGCAGCGCCTGGATTCGCGCATCGTCCGCCGGCAGGCCGGCGATCCGCTGTGCGACCCGGAGGTTGTCGCGCACGCTGAGCGCGCCGATCAGGTGCAGGCGCTGCGGAACGAGGCCGACGGTACGACCGCGCCAGCGGTCGCATTCACCGGCCGCCATCGCGCCCAGATCAGCGCCGGCAACGACGACGCGCCCTTCGCTCGCCGCGGTGAGCCCGGACAACACGTGCAGCAGCGTCGACTTGCCGCTGCCCGACGGTCCCGCCAGCAGCCAGTGCTCGCCGGTACCCGCGCGCCAGCTCGGCAGCGCCACGGCGACTACGTTCCCGTGCCGTACGACGAGGCCGGTCAGGTCGAACATGTCGCACTCTAGCTCGGGCTTGCGCGGCGGCCAACCCGCGACCTGCGCCCGAGCTAGAGTGCGGGAGCTAGGGACTAGGGATTAGGTATTAGCTTGGCCCGTTGCGCTCTTCGAGCGCGGGACTAGGGGTTGGGGATCAGGGGTTAGCGTACCTATTCGTTCAGCCTTGGCAAGTTTGGGGTGTCTACCGTCCCATTGCGATTGCGCTTCGTAGGAGCACGCTAATCCCTAGCCCCTAGCCCCTAATCCCTTGCCGTCAGGCAAACGCCGTCTCCACGTCCGCCGCCGCCGGTCGCGAAGACGCGCCGAGGGTCCGGCCGACGGCGCGCGCGACGGCATCGAGACGGGTCATCAGCGCCGCGAATTCCGCCGGCGTCAGCGCCTGGTCGGCGTCGCACCACGCCTCCGTCGGACATGGATGGACTTCGATCAGCAAGCCGTCGGCGCCGGCGGCGACCGCCGCGCACGACAGCGCCGGAACCATCCACGCCTTCCCGCCGGCATGCGAAGGATCGACGATCACCGGCAGGTGCGTTTCCTTTTTCAGCACCGGCACCGCGGTGACATCGAGCACGTTGCGATACGCGGTCTCGAAAGTCCTGATGCCGCGCTCGCACAGGATGATCTTGTGATTGCCGCCGGCGGCGACGTACTCGGCGGCCATCAGCCATTCGGCGATCGTCGCGCTCATTCCGCGCTTCAGGATCACCGGCACATCGACTTTGCCGACTTCCTTCAGCAGGTCGAAGTTCTGCATGTTGCGCGTGCCGATCTGGATCACGTCGACGCCCTGCGCGAGAAAGGTGTCGAGCATCCGAACGTCCATCAGCTCGGTGACGATCGGCAGTCCGTGCTTGCCTGCCGCGTCCTTCAGCATCGTCAGGCCTTCGACACCCTTGCCCTGGAACGCGTACGGCGACGTGCGCGGCTTGAACGCGCCGCCGCGCATCAGCCGGGCGCCTGCGGCGGCGACCGCCGCGGCAGCCGCGTCCATTTGCGGCGGTGTCTCGACCGAGCACGGTCCACCGATCACCTGCACGTCGTCGCCGCCGATCTTCACGCCGGCGACGTCGATCACCGTGCTGGCCTTGTGCCATTCGCGCGCGACGAGCTTGTACGGCTTCAGGATGTGCAGCGAGCGTTCAACCCCGGGTAGCGGGTCGAACATCTCCGGATCGAGCTTGCGCTCGTCGCCGACCGCGCCGATCAGCGTGCGTTCGGTCCCGCGCGAGATGTGTACGTCGAGCCCGTGCGCGCGGATCTTGGCCTCGACCGCAGCGATATCGGCCTGGCGGGCGTCGGGATGCATGACGATGATCATAGGAACCCCTTGTAAAAAGCAAGAAAGGCGGCCTTTTGAGGGCCGCCTTTCGCTGGTGATTCGGTGTTTCAGTGGTTACGCGCGCGCGGTCCTCGAGGGAGTCTCGATCCAAAAATACGCATACGCGTACGCGGAGCGCACGTTGGGAAAACGCTGGACAGCGGACTTCATGGAATCGAGTCTAGCACGGTCCTGCGGCGCGTCAACCGCCGCGGCAACCGCCGGTCAGCGTCCACGAACCGTGCGTGCGCTGGCGGTGCGGCGCTCGCTGGCTGCTACCGGTCGCCGTCGCGGCGCCAGCGCTCGATCTCGCGCTCGATCGCCTCGGCGACGTAGCCGCGCAAGATTTCACCGACGTGCTGGTTGATCGTCGCGACCAGGTCAGCGCTCGCGCGGTCGACGATCGGCTTCAGGCGTTCGCCGAGTTGCTCGCGCAACCCGGTGTCCGTGAAGATGTCGATCCGTTGCAGCACCTGCATGCGAACGTCCTCGGCGAGCTGTCGCCAGCGCTCCTCGTCGACCGGGCCCGGCGGCAACGCCGCGGCGGGTAGCGGCGAGACATCGATCGCGGTCGGCGTTGCATCGACGACCGTCGGCGACACGCTGACCTCGATCGGCGTTGCGTCGAGCTCGACCGCCACGGCATCGACCTCGAACGCCGGCATGTCGTCTTCGAGCGTTGGCTCGTTGCCCTCGTCCACCACCGGCCCGATGTCGATCGCGGGCGCCGTCGTCTCCGCAAAGGTTTCTGTTCGGACCGGCTCGTCGGCCATGGGAGTAACGACGTCCGCCTCGGCGTCCGCTGGGTGCGGGGGCGCAAGCGCCCCGATGTCGTCCGCCGCAGCCCTCGCAACCGGTTCCGCGGCAGGCGTCCGGAGCGGTGCCATCGGCGCGGGCACCGCGGAGTCGGAAGCGAAGTGCCGTGCCGGCGGAGAACCTGGCGGCGGCACGATCGCGACCGAATCCGGCGCATCCCCCAGCACGCTTCGGTCTTCGTCGGGATCGTCGAGCCACAGCGACGCCTCGCCCTGGTCGATGTCGGTGACCAGCGCGGGCGCCTCGATTTCCTCGACGGCTTCGGTCAGCACCGGCACGTCGGGGATCACGTTCGCCGCAGCAGGAACAGGCGGCGCGTGAGTCTCCACCACATCGGTCAGCACCGGGATATCCGCGATCGGGGGCTCGGCCACGGGCGCCGGCGCTGACGGCATTGGCTGGATGCTGTCGCGCGCGCGATTGCGGCGCATCAGCGCGTCGGCCTGCTCGAGCAGTTCGCGCGCAGTGGGCACCGGTTCAGGCCCGTTCCGAAAGGTTGTGCGCGCGCAGCTCGTAGCCGCGCTCGCGATAGAAGCGGAACCGCGCGCGGCCGGCCGCTGCGTCCTGATCGTCGCGGCCGACGATTTCCGCCAGGCGCTCGAAGCGGCTGAAGAACGGCGGCGGTTCCGGATGCAGGTTCACCAGCACGGTGGCCGGACCCTCATGCTCGAGCACGTCGTCGACGATGACCGGCGTTTCCGCGGCGTGCGCGCTGCGCAGCCGGCAATGCGGGAGAAAGCCGATCGCCGGCTGCATCCACAGCCGTCGGTCGAGCGCATCGGTGGTCGCCGCGTCGGGTGTCAGCACCCGAACGTGACCGTGCTGCGCCAAGGCCTTGGCGACGATCTTCGCTGCGACGTCGAGCCGATCGTCGACATGGGTGTAGAAATCGATCGTCGTCATTGCGCCGGGACTTTCATTTGCGTTCCCTCCGGTTGCTGCGCCGACGCTTCCCCGGGCGCGACGTCCACCCCATTGTGCGCCGTCAGGTGGCCGCCGCCTCGCCCTGGTTCAGCAGCCACGTCGTTAGCAACGGCACGGGGCGGCCGGTTGCGCCCTTGTCCTTGCCTTCCTTCCACGCAATGCCGGCGATGTCGAGATGCGCCCAGTCGTACTTCTTCGCGAAACGCGACAGGAAGCACGCCGCCGTGATGCTGCCGCCCGCCCGGCCGGCGATATTGGCGAAATCGGCGAAGTTGCTGTTGAGCCCGTCCTGATAATCGTCCCACAGCGGGAGTTGCCATCCGCGGTCGTACGCATCGTCGCCCGCCTGCAGCAGCGCCCGCGCCAGCGTGTCGTTATTGCTGAACAACCCGCAGGCGACGTGCCCGAGCGCGATGACCATCGCGCCGGTCAGCGTCGCGACGTCGACGACCGCCTCCGGCTCGTAGCGCTCGGCATAGGTCAGCGCATCGGCGAGGATCAATCGACCTTCGGCGTCGGTGTTCAGCACTTCGATCGTCTGGCCCGACATGCTCTTCACGACGTCGCCGGGCTTCGTGGCGCTGCCCGACGGCATGTTCTCGCAGGCGGGGATGAGCCCGACGAGGTTGAGCGGCGCCTTGATCTCGGCGATCGCGCGGAGCGTCCCCAGCACGCTCGCCGCGCCGCACATGTCGAACTTCATCTGGTCCATTTCCGCTGCCGGCTTCAGCGAAATGCCACCGGTGTCGAACGTGATGCCCTTGCCGACCAGCACGAATGGCCGTGCCTTGCGCGGCGATTGCATGTATTCGAGCACGAGGAAGCGTGGCGGCTCGACGCTGCCGTTGGTCACCGACAGGAACGACCCCATGCCCAGCGCCTCGATCTCCTTGCGCTCGAGCACCTCGACCTTGATGTCGGGAAATTCCGAAGCCAGCTTCCTCGCCTGGTCGGCCAGGTACGACGGTGTGCAGACATTCCCCGGCAGGTTGCCCAGATCGCGGGCAAGGTCCATTCCGTGCGCGATCGCCATGCCGCGCAACGCAGACTTCTCGCCGGCGGTGAGGTCGGATCGTTGCGGGACCGACAGCGTCAGCTTGCGCAGCGGCCGGCGCACTTCGGCCGGCTCGCTCTTCATCTGCTCGAACCGGTAGACGGCCTCCATCGCCACAACGACCGCGTGCTCGACGCGCCACGCGACCTCGCGCCGCTTGACCTTCTCCTCGGTCAGGTAGACGACCGCCTCGTACGAGCCGGTTTCGTTCAGGAGCTTCACGGCAGCGCGGACCGCCGCGCGGAATTCCTTGTCGCGAAAGTCGCGTTCCTTGCCCAGGCCGACCAGCAGCACGCGGTCGGCGAGCGTGCCGCGAACGTTGTGCAGGAGCAGCGTCGCGCCGAGCTTACCCTCCATGTCGCCGCGGCGGATGATTTCGCTGACGTAGCCGTTGGACGCGCGATCGATCAGCTCGGCCGACAACGACAGCTTGCGGTTGTCGAATACCCCGACCACAACGCATGCGCTGCGCTGCTTCTCGGGGCTGCCGCTTTTTATGGTAAATTCCATCGCAATCCCTTCTCCTCGACCCCTGCGTTTTGTTGCCGTTAAGCGGGTTGCCGCGCATTATCGGCAAATGCTGGTCAAAAAGTCAAAGATTTTCCCGCCGTCATGATCTTCAGGCGCAGCCTGGTGCGCGAACTGACCGCTACGGCGATCGGGCTGTTCCTGATCCTGCTGGCGATCCTGTTCACCAATCTGGTACTGCGGCTGCTGGCTCGCGCCGCCGGCGGGACGGTCGCGCCGGAGGGGATTCTGGCCCTGCTCGGCTTCAACGCCGTCTTCTATCTCAATATCCTGCTGTCCGTTGCACTGTTCCTGACGGTACTGCTCACGTTGTCGCGCTGGTACCGCGACAGCGAGATGATCGTGTGGTTTACGTCGGGACAGGCGCTGACCGCCTGTCTGAAGCCGATCCTGTGGTTCTCGCTGCCGTTCCTGGTCGCGATCGTCGCGCTTTCGCTGTTCCTGTCGCCGTGGGCCGAGCAGCGAAAGCTGGAGTACGAGCGGCAACTCGAAACGCGCGACGACGTTGCGCTGCTGGCGCCCGGGTTGTTCAAGGAATTCCGGCGCGCCAACCTCGTCGTGTTCATCGAGAGCATCAACACATTCGACGGGACGATCCGCAACGTCTTCCTGCACTCGATCGACGACGGCAAGGACGCGACGACGGTCGCGCGCACGGCGCGACTCGAGGAAGCGCCGAATGGCGACCGCTTCATCGTGCTGGGTGACGGCCGCCGCTACGAGGGCAAGCCGGGCACGCCCGAATACCGGATCATCGAGTTCGAGAAGCTGGGTCGACGGATCGAGCCGGCGGAGGCGCGCGCGCTGCCGCTGTCGCGCAAGGCCATCCCGACGATGACGCTCCTGGCCCTGTCGTCGCCCGCCGAGCGCTCGGAGCTGTTCTGGCGGCTGTCGGTCCCGATCGAGTCGCTGATCCTCGTCCTGCTCGCGATCCCGCTCTCCTACGTGAATCCCAGGATGGGGCGCTCGTTCAACCTGATCGCGGCGGCGTTCATGTACATGGTGTACTCGAACTGCCTCAACATCGTGCAGAGCATGATCGCGCAGGGCCGGCTCGATTTCTGGGTCGGTCTCGTCGTCCCCCACGTCATTGCGCTGGCCGTCGTCTGGCTCTTGTTCCGGCAGCAACTGTCGGCGTCGGGACTCCTCCGGTGGCGCCGGCGCGCCACGGCCGCGGCCGACTGACGCAATGCGGATCCTCCGGCGCTACCTCGGGCGCGAAGTGCTGTTCGCGACGCTGCTGATCTTCGCGGCGCTGATCATGCTGTTCGGCTTCTTCGACCTGATCCAGGAGTTGTCGGACGTCGGCCGCGGCAACTACACGCTGTCGACGGCGCTGTTGTACGTCGCGCTGCACCTGCCGTCGCGGATGTACGAGCTGTTCCCGGTTGCCGGCCTGATCGGCACGCTGTTCGCGATCAGCCAGTTGGTGGCCAATTCCGAGTACACGGTGATGCGCGCGTCGGGAACGTCGCTGCGGCAAGTCATCTGGGCGGTGCTGCGGGTCGGCATTCCGCTGGCGGTCGCGACGTTCCTCGCCGGCGAGTTCGTCGCGCCGCCCGCCGAGCGCCTCGCGCAGACGTTGCGCGCCGCCGCCAAGGGCGATTCGACGAAGGTCGTCGCGCAGCAGTTCGCATCGGGGTTCTGGTTCAAGCAGGACACGACGTTCGTCAACATCCGTACGGTGCTGGCCGACATGACGCTGATCGGCGTGCGCATCTACGAGTTCGGCAGCGACGCGAAGCTGGCGCGCGTGAGGACCGCCGATGCCGGCCGCTACGACGCCGACCGCCGCCAGTGGAAACTCGATAACGTACGCACGACGGAACTGGGCGCGGACTCGGCGAGCGTGTCGTCGGCGCCGACCTGGATGTGGGAGACGGTGCTGCGGCCGTCGATCCTTACCGTCTACCAGGTGGCGCCCGAGCGGCTCGAGCTCAACGCGCTGTATGACAACATCCGCGTGCTCGGCAATGCGCAGAAAACGTCGCGCTTCGAGATCGCATTCTGGAACAAGGTGTTCTATCCGGCCGCCGTGCTGGTGATGATGCTGCTGGCGCTGCCGTTCGCCCATTTCCAGCGCCGCTCCGGCGGCATCGGCTTCCGGATCTTCACCGGAACCATGCTCGGGCTCACGTTCTTCATGCTGGGGCGGCTGTTCTCGAACCTCGGCGTCATCAACGACTGGCCGCCGCTGTTCTCGGCCATCTTCCCGCTGGCGGCATTCGCCACCGTCGCGGTGGCGATGCTTTATTACATCGAGCGGCGCTGACGGCGCGCCAAAAAAAACGAAACCCCGCGGGACCCTTCGGGCCGCGCGGGGCGCGTCGTACGATTACCGGTATTGCCGGAGTGCTAGCTCGCCGTCGCGGGAGGTGCGTCGACGTTCGCGAACTTGTTCTGCTTCGGACCCTTGGTCGTGAACTTGACCTGGCCGTCGACCAGCGCGAACAGCGTGAAGTCCTTGCCCATTCCAACGTTGACGCCCGGGTGGATCAGCGTGCCGCGCTGGCGGACAATGATCCCGCCGGCACGAATCGCTTCGCCGCCGTACACCTTGGTGCCCAAACGCTTGGACTGCGAGTCGCGCCCGTTGCGCGAACTGCCGCCTGCTTTTTT
>Ga0070668_100000967_pt1 | contig 20100 bp, 17 predicted proteins | sample KBSS43metaG_FD_64661 | JGI IMG/M metagenome (GOLD analysis project Ga0070668, IMG submission 64661) | Switchgrass rhizosphere microbial communities from Kellogg Biological Station, Michigan, USA - KBS S4-3 metaG | ecosystem: Host-associated > Plants > Roots > Rhizosphere > Soil ... | reverse complement strand
CGAATTGCGCGGCATCAAGCTCGAGGGCAGCAACTGTTCGGGGCGCGACGGCGAGATGGCGCAGGCTCCGGACGGCTTGTTCCTGTCGTGCGACGCACGCAACGGCGCGAGCACCTGGACGCGCGGGGATCTCTGAGTCACTTCGGCACTCAGAACCGAATCAGCGAGAAGTCGAACGTGCTCGTGCCGCCGGGCCCTCCGTAGCAGCTCGCGTCGTAGGTGGACACGATGGTGCCGGCTAGCGTTGCCCCGTCCCAGTTGTAGACGTCGTGCGACGGCAGGTTGTAGCCGATGCAGCGCACACCATCGATGACGTCGACCGTCAGCGTGTACCGACCGTCGGCATAGAACGCGGTGCCCTGGAACCGTTGGCTCTTGGGCGGCCGGGGGATCGAGATGACGTTCAGGTTGCCGTCATCGGGATTGACCACGGGATCGATCAGCGAAGTGCCACATTCGGGATCGCCACACGAGTGGGTGACCGCCCAGACCCAGGAGTGGTTGTCCCACCGGTTGTTCGCCATCTCGTAGTTGCCGATCGTCATCTTGGCAGCGTTGGCGGCCGGAGCGACCACCATGGCCGCCGATATGAGCACCGCGCCCAGAAGGGGCGCTACTACCTTTACCGCTGTGGCCACGGCCATCTCCCGTCTTCGCGCGTGCAACGCCTCGATCGGCTTCCTTCGTACGAGCTAGTGGAGCAGTAGGTCCTTCCACGACTTGCCCAATGGAACCCCCGCAACCAGATTCGTCACCTTGTACAGCTTGCCGTCCGAGCCGACGTACTCACCCGTGCGCGGATTGTATTGGGCGACGGCCACTGTGGGGCCTGCGCCCGGCTTCGGTCCCCCGAACGAAGCCGGTGCAGCCGGCACCGCTGCGCCGTCGGGTGGCGGCGGCGCGACGTCGGGAGCCGGCGGCGCCGATTCCGGCGCTGGGCCCGGCGGCGGCCCCAACGGCGGAATCGGCTGGCCGTTCAACGAATTGCCAGGAGGCGGCGGAGGCGGCACCGCCGAGGCGAGCGGAGCCTCCAAGGGCGAGACGACCTGTCCACCGAAGGGCACGACGTTGGGCGACGTGCCCGATGGAACCGCACCCGGTGGCAGCGGAGTGCCCTCGACGGGCGCGAAGATGTCCTCGCTCAGCGTCGTCCGGTCGTCGTTCGGGATGCCCTGAGCGATCAGGCTGGGATCGATCGGAGAAGGACCGAACACGTGCTGCCGCATCGCCAGCGGTTCAAACTCCTTGTCGCTGTTGCAGATCTGCACGGTAGGCGCGCGCTTGCCGGGCTTGCGCATACATGGGAAGTTGCGGACGCCACGAACGGAGATCGGCGAGTCCTGCGGCAGCTTGCAGTAGATCCCGTCCGGGGTGTCGATGTCGGATTCGTCGGCCGGGGAACGCCACGATGACGGCGGCAGGAAGCCGACTCTACAAGCGGGCGGATCGTCGACCGAGGCCTCGAAGTCGCCTCGCGCACTGCCGGTCGAGTCGGACAACGGCGCGTACGACTGCTGCTGAGCGAAGTACGGAGGCAGCAACACCAGAAGCTGCTCCAGCGACGCGTTGTACGTCATCAGGATCTCGCTGACCGTACCCAGGTTCGCAAGAAGCACGGGCAGCGTCGGCTTGAGCTGGTTCAGCAGACCCGAGACCTCGTCCGAGAAGCCCGGGAACGTCTGGAGCACAGTGCGGAACTGTTGGTCGTCCTTCGCCAGCTGGCCGGTGAACCCCGCCAGGCTGCGCGCCCACGTGCGGATCTCGTCGGACGTTGCGGCCTGCCCCTCGAGCAGCGGCCGGCTGTCGTCGGCGAGGGTGCGGGTCTGATCGGCGATCCCGTTCAGCTCACGGCTGATCGTGTTGCCGGAGTCCAACAGCGATCCGAAGTCGAAACCGGCGCCGTTGAATCCCTTGTACGTCTCGTCCAGGAGATCACCCAGCCTGTCCTTGGGGAACGTGCCCACCAACTGGCTGACTCGGTCCAACGCCGGGCCCACCGGTGTGGGCACGGTGGCGTTCTGCGCCGTGATGACGGATCCGTTCTGCAGATACGGCCCCGAATCGGTGCGCGGTCGCAAGTCGACGTACTGCTCGCCGACCGCTGACACGCTGCGCACCTCGGCGACGAGGTCCGCGGGAATCTTCGGCGAGGTGGCGATCGACAACGTCGCCTCCGCACCATGGGGCGTCACCTTCATCTCGGTGACCTTGCCGACTTCGACACCGCGGTACGTCACGTTGCTGAACCGGTAGAGGCCTCCGGACGTCGGCAATTGCAGGGTGACCTCGTTGCGGCCGATGCCGAGCAGGGTGGGCACCTGCACGTAGGTCCACGCCATCACCGCAACACCGATGATCGACACGATCGTGAAGATCGCCAGCTGGATCCTGATGAAACGAGTCAGCATCAGCCACCTGCTCCTGTCGGTGCCGCGGGAAGCTGCGCGCTACCCGCCGAATACGGCCCGGCGAAGATGGGACCGTCCCCACCCGAGGGTGGCGGTCCCGCGACGGCCACCCCGTCGGCGTTCTGCGGAACGATTGGCAGCACGGGTCCCTCGACGGGCGGCAGCGGCGGCGGAGCCTGCGGTGGCGGCGCTGCGGGATAGGAACCCGGCCCGGGCAGGCTCCTCGAAGCACCCGGTGGGTCGGGGTTCAGCCCGGGATTGTCCGGCGGCACGGGTCCCAACGGGCCGAACGCAGGGGGTGGCGCGAGCGGCCGACCCATCGGATCGTAGGTGTAGCGCTGGAAGAACGGCTCGCCCGGCACCGGCACCAGGTCGCGGCCCTCCTGGCCGGCCCGCGAGCCGAGGAAGATCGACTTCCGCAGGCGCGGACCAGAGATGTCGACCGTGGCGAAGAGGTTGATGAAGTCGCCGCGGACCGCCCGATCGATCAGGTTCTGGCCGTAGGGAAACACCGTCGCATAGGCGATCGCCGCGTCTAAGTCCGGACCGACGTCGGCGAGTGCCTGAATCGTCGGCTGAAGGTTCTTCAAGTTGCTCACCAGGTCCGCCTGAGTGTCGTTGACGAGCCTGTTGGCGGTGTCGCTGAACGTCCCAAGTTTGGTGAGCGCATTGGTGAGCTGAGGCCGCTCGCGGTCGAGCACCTCGAGTGCGCGCGGAATCCGTTGCAGCGCTTCGTTGATGGAATCACGCCGGTCGGCGAACGTCGTAGCGACCCGGTTCAGCGCAGCGATGGTGTCGACGAGACTCTGGCGCTGTTGGTCGAGTGTTCCGATGAACTCGTCGAGTTGGCTCACCAGGTTTCGCCAGTCGTCTTCACGGCCGGACAAGGCCGCGTTGAACGTGTGCACGACCTCACCGAGCTGACCCAACCCACCGGCATTCACGACGACGGACAGCGACGACAGCGTCTGCTCCGTCGTCGGATACGTCGACGACTCGTTGAGCCCGATGGTCGCCCCGGGCTGCAGTTTGCCCTCGGGCGCCTGACCCAGCGGCGGGTTGAGCGCCAGGTGCATCGAACCCAGCAGGCTGGTCTGTCCGACGCTGGCCACCGCGTTGGCCGGGATGACGACGCCGGGCTGCACCGAGATGTCGACGTTGGCGTGCCAGTCCTGGACTTCCATCTTGCCGACGCTGCCGATCACGACGTCGTCCATCAGGACGGGCGAATTCGACTCCAGCGTCGAGACGTTCGCGATCTGCACGTGATAGATGGCCGCGTCTGAGCCGCGCCCCACCGCACCCGGAAGGGGTAGCGAATTGATGCCCTGGAACGCGCACCCCGTGGCGGTCAGCGCCACGCAGGTGCCCGCGACGAACAGACTTCGCATGGAAGCTCCCCGCATCATGACGGTGGTGCTCCTTCCTCGGCAGGCAACGGTGGGCCAGGCGGAACCAGCGGTGGCGCCACCGGGGGGAGCATCATGCCCGGCAGGTCCGGCACGGCACCCGACGCCGGGGGTGGCACTGGCTGTCCGATCTGTATGTCAGCGGGCGTCGGCACCGGCGCGCCGGGGTACAGCGCGGGGATGGGGAAGTTGCTCCGGCGATCAGGAGCCGAGAAGGGACCGTCCGGTCTCGGGCCCATGCCAGGAGGCGGTGGCACGTCACCGTCGAGGCCCGTGTAGGCGGACACTGCCGGTGGGTTCTCGGGTGCTCTCGGCACCCCGCCCTCGCCGCCCGGCGCGAGCTTGGGGTCGGCGTAGATGATGTTGTGCGGGCTAGCCGACTTGGCCAGGTAGGGATTGATCGGTATCGGGATGTAATTCAGGTTGAGCAAGCGCAATGCGGGCCCGAGGTAGTCGTTGCACAGCTTCGCGGTCTCCGGTGCCGTGGTGTTCTGTACGGCGCCGATCGCGCCGCAGACGAACTGCATGGGGCTGGCCAGGTTGGGGATCGAGAAGCCGCCTCGGGGCGAGCCTGTATCGGGGTCGTAGATGTTGTACGCGTTCGCGAACGCAGTGGGGGTGACGTGCAGCACCTGCTCGAGATCCATCTTGACGTCGACCAACGTCTGCGTGACGTCTCGCAAGCCCTCGAACTGCTCGGCGGTCTGATTGCGCGTTCCCGCAACGAATCGCTTCACCTCGGTGATCGCGGTCGAGAGATTGGTCAGCGCCGCATCGAGGTCGGACTTGCTTCCGTCGAGCACGCTCGACAGGGTGGCCAGCCGGTCGTTGAACGTCACGATCTGCTCGTTGCTGTTCTTCAGCGCGGTGACGAAGACCTGGAGGTTCTTGACGACGTCGACGAAGTTTCCGCTGCCCTCGGCGAAGATCCGGCCCACGCCGGACAGTTGGGCCAGCGTCTGACGCAGCTTGTCGCCGTTTCCGTCCAGCGCGTTCGCGGCACTGTCGATGAACCGGCCGACCGAACTGGTCGACATGTCCTCGGTCGGGTTGAGGTCGGTCGCGAGGCGCTCGAGTTGCTTCTTCACGTCGTCCCACTCGACCGGCACCGCCGTCCGGTCCAGCGGGATGACGGCACCATCACCCATCTTCGGGCCGTCCCCCCGGAACGCCGGGGTCAACTGGAGGTAGCGGGCGGCGACCAGATTCTGGGCGACGATCACCGCCTGCGCGTCGGCAGGCACGGGCACCCCGTGATCAACCTTGATCGTCATCTTCGTCTGGGTGCCTTGCGGCTCGATCGAATCGATGGTGCCGACCTTGACGCCGGAGACCCTCACGTCGTCGCCCGGGTAGATGGCGGTAGCGGTTGGGAAGAATGCGGTGATCGTCGTCGGCGCGAAGAATGCAGCGCGCAGCGCCACGTAACCGCCTCCGATGAGCGCGAGCACCAACACGGCGGCCAGTGCGGGCACCAGCCACTTGCGCGCGCTCATCGCGACCCTCCAGGAATCGAGTTGTAGGGCAGCGGGAGTTCGGCCCGTGGCCCGGCTTGCGACGGCGGTTGGCCGTCACCGAACGCGCCTCTGCGGAAACCGAACGCGTAGTCCAAGAAGGGCTGGAACAACTGCCACGGCTGGAAGTTCGGCACGTACGCGGTGTAGTAGAAGCCGCTCGACACGGCTTCGCTGAGCGTCGTCTGGTACTTGGCCGCGCCAGGGATCGCCTTGGCGAGGTTGTCCCGGTTGCGCACCAATACCTCGTTCACCTTGTTGAGGTGCTCGAGGGCCGGCGCCAGTTCCTTTTCGTTGTCGGCCACGAGTCCGACCAGCTGTTGGGAGACCGCCGAGGTGTTGGCAAGCAGGTCGACGATGGCCTGGCGACGTTCGACGAGTACGCCGAGCAGGTCGTTGGCGTTGAGGATCAGACTGTTCACCTGCCCGCTTCGCTCTGAAAGGATTCCGGTGACATCCGATGCGGTCTTGAGCAGTTCGCCCAGCGTTTCGTTGCGGCTGTTCAACGACTGCGAGAGCCCCGTGAGGCCATCGAACGTCGGACCGAGTCGTGGCGCGATCTGGTCGAGGGTCGACGACAACGTGTCCAGCGACTGGTTGAGCTGTGCAGTGTCGGTACCCGCGGTGTTGGTCGTCAGGTCACCGACCGCATCGCTCAGTGAATACGGCGACGACGTGCGCGTGACCGGGATGGGGTCGGCGCGGTTCAGCTTTCCGCTGCCTTCCGACTCCAGTGTCAACACCCGCTCCCCCAGGAGCGTGCCGGTCTTGATGTGAGCCGACGTCTCCGACCCGAGCGGGTACTTGTTGTTGATCGTGAACGAGACGAGCGCGTCGCCGTTGTCGAGTGAAACATCCGTCACGGCACCGACTTTGATGCCAGCCAGCGTGACGTCGTTACCGACGGTGATGCCGCCCGCCTCGGAGAAGAGCGCCTTGTACTGCAACGACGTCGCATACGCCAGCAACCGCTCTGGCTGGAGGCCCACGGCGATGATGAGGATGGCGAGGACCACCCCCATGAATCCCGCCCGGATCAGGTTTGATGCACGGTATTTGAGCATTACGGCTCAGCGCACCTTCCGTTTTCTTGCTTCACGAAGGGGAAGAACGATGCCCTGCCCTGAAGATCGGTGACCTTGATGGAGAGTTCGCAGATGTAGTACTGCACGAACGCGCCGTAGGCGCCGATTCGTGCGAGCTTGCGATAGTTGCCGGGGGCTCGCACCAAGGCGCCGTCGAGGTAGCCCTTACCCGCGTCGAGGTTGGGCGCCAGGCGATTCAGCTGATCCACCGTGCCCGCCAGCGGAGGCCGCGCCGGGGTGAGCAGGTCGGCGATGGATGCCGTTCCGTTGTCGAGCGAGGAGATCGCGGTGGCGATCGGGTCGCGATCCTGCGACAGCCCGCTGATGAGCTTCTCGAGCCTATCGATCGCGCCTGCGAACTTGTCGCCGTCCTTGGAGATGGTGCCGAGCACCGTGTTGAGGTTGTCGATCAGAGCCTCGATGGTCTGATTGTCATCGGCCAACGTGCTCGTGAACGACGAGGTCCTGGCGAGCAGCGAGTCGAGGTTGCTCTCCTGGCCCTGGAAGACCTGCACCAACGACTGCGACAACGCATTGACGTCCTGCGGATTGAGCCCTTGGATGACGGGCTTGAGCCCGCTGAGCAGCAGATCCAGGTCGAGCGCCGGTTCGGTGCGATCCACCGGGATCTGCGACCCGGCCGGCATCAGCTTCGTCGAGCCGGGACCGTCGACGAGGTCGAGGAATCGGTCACCGGTCAGGTTGAGGTAGCGGATCGCGGCCTTGGTGCCACTGGTCAGCTTGATGTCGCGATCGGCGTCGAATTCGACGAGCACGTTTCGATCCGATTGCAGCGAAACGTCTTTCACCGTCCCGACCCGGATGCCAGCCACCCGAACCGTGTCACCCGCCGCTAGCCGCGACGCATCCGTGAACACCGCGGAGTAGCCGTTGGTGGACCCGGTCCGGTACTGCCCGAACGTGAAGAACAGGAACACCGTCAGCAGCGCCATGATCACGGCGAAGATGCCGAACTTGACGAGCATGCTCCTTGAGCCGGTCATCCGGGCATTCCGATCTGCGCGCTGTTTCGCGGCGGGCCGTCAATGGCGCCGAACAGCGCCTCCTTGAGCGCGTCCGAATTGAGCAGCACGCCCTGATTTCCGTACGCCCACGGATTCGCGCCGACATCGGCGACCAGGAACGGCGGGCGGAAGTTGGTCGGCACCACGGGCAACTTCATCGCCTTGCAGGTCGGACCGCTCTTCGCCGCCACCTTCGGGAGGTCCTGCGGGTAGCGGTAGCGCTCGACGCCCAACGTGAAGTTGGCCGTCACGTCAACGCCGGGCCGGTCCGGCGGCGGCGTGTGGACGAACGGGATCAGGCCCTGGATTCCACACGTCAGGTTTTCCTGGTACTGGCTGGCCAGCGCCAGGGTGGGCACCAGCATGCGCATGTCGTCGGTGAGCGCCTGACGGTTGGTTCCTATGACGTCGTTGCCGGTGTCGGCCAGCCCGACGGCGCTGATCAGGAACCCGTCGAGGTTCTGTTCCTGGTCCACCAGGGTGTTGCTCACCGTCACGGTGTTGTCGATGATGTCGACGAGTTCCGGAGCGGTGTCGGCGTAGCCGCTGATCGCTTGGGGGGCGACCTCGAGGTCACGGCTGATGTTGCCCAGGCTCGGGTTGATCTTGGCGAGCAGTTGGCTGAAGTCGGTGACCGTCTCGCCCAACTTCTCGCCGCGCCCGCTCAGGGCGCCGGAGATTGCGGCGAGGGTCTCGTTGAGCTTCACCGGGTCGATCGCCTTCAGCACCGACGTGAGCTGCTGGAACAGGGTGTTGGTCTCGACTGTGACGTGCTGAGCTTCGAGCTGCTGCCCATCCCGAAGCGGTGTCGACGACGGGTCGGGCGGCTCGACGAGCTCGACCGACTTGGCGCCGAACACGGTCGAGGACGAGATGTCGACGAGCACGTTGTCCGGGATGGCGTTCAGCGAATCGGGGTACATCGCGAGGTGCAGTACGGCCATGCCGTCGGGGCGGTTCTCGATCCGCTCCACCTGGCCGACCTGGACACCGCGCATCTTCACCTTGGCTTCTGGATTCATCACCAGGCCTGCGCGTTCGGAGACGATGGTGACCGGCACGGTCGTTCCCCAGCCGCCGTTGAACATCCCGATCGCGAAGACGACGATTCCCAGGAGCACCGCGACCATCGCGAGGCCGGCCAGTGGGCGGACAAATGAATTGGACACTCGACGTCTCTCCCCTAGCCCGACAGGTTGAAGTTGCCGTTGGAGCCGTAGACGGCCAGTGACACGAGCAGGGTCACCGAGACCACGACGATCAATGAGGTGCGCACCGCGTTGCCGACCGCGACGCCGACACCGGAGGGTCCGCCGGTGGCGAAGTAGCCGTAGTAGGTGTGGATCAACAGGATCGTCAACGCCATCAAGATGGCCTGCACGAACGACCACAACAGGTCGATCGGGTTGAGGAACGTATTGAAGTAATGGTCATACAGGCCGCCGGACTGTCCGAACAGGAACACCGTGGTGAACCGCGACGCCAGGAACGACAGGATCACCGCGATCGAGTACAGCGGGGTGATCGCGATCATCCCGGCCACGATGCGGGTGGACACCAGATACTCGATCGGGCGAATCGCCATCGACTCCAACGCGTCGATCTCCTCGTTGATCCGCATCGCACCCAGCTGCGCGGTCACCCCAGCACCGAACGTGGCAGCCAACCCGATCCCGGCGATCACCGGCGCGGCGATGCGCACGTTGATGAACGCCGACAAGAACCCGGTGAGCGCTTCGATGCCGATGTTGCCCAGTGAGCTATAGCCCTGCACCGCCAGCGTGCCGCCGGTGGCCAACGTCAAGAACCCGACGATGACCAGCGTGCCGCCGATCATCGCCAACACCCCTGCCCCCATCGAGATCTCGGCGATCAACCGGACGATCTCCTTGCGGAAGTGGATGAAGGCGTGCGGGGTGCCCCCGATGGCCTTGCCGTAGAACAACGTCTGATCGCCAATGCGGCTCAGCAGCCCCACCGGCTGCGCCAGGGTGCGGGCGATGCGCGGATAGGTCATCCGTAGTGCCACGGTGCCCGCCCCCTACTTCGCCGTCATCTGGATGCCGATGGCGGTGACCACCACGTTGATCACGAACAACGCCATGAACGCGAACACCACCGTCTCGTTGACCGCATTACCGACCGCCTTGGCCCCACCCCCGGTGATCGACAACCCCCGATAGCACGCGATCAGACCCGCCATCAGCCCGAACAACAACGCCTTCACACACGAGATGATCACCTCGGGCACCCCGGTCAACAGCGTCAACCCGGCCGCGAACGCACCCGGATTGACGTCCTGGACGAATACCGAGAAGAAGTAACCACCCACGATCCCGACGATCACCACCAAGCTGTTGAGCAGAAACGCCACCAAACCCGCCGCCAGCATCCGCGGGGTCACCAACCGCTGCACCGGGTTGATGCCCAACACCTCCATCGCGTCGATCTCCTCACGGATGGTCCGCGACCCCAAATCCGCGCACATCGCCGTCGCCCCGGCGCCGGCCACGATCAGCACCGTCACGGTCGGACCGATCTGGGTCACCGCACCAAACGCCGCGCCCGCCCCGGACAGATCAGCCGCGCCCAACTCGCGAAGCAGGATGTTCAGCGTGAACGACACCAACACCGTGAACGGGATCGCCACCAACAACGTCGGCGCCAACGACACCCGCGCCACGAACCAGCACTGCTCCAGGAATTCCCGCCAGTAGAACGGCCGGACGAACATGAACTTCACCGCGTCCAAGCCCATCGAGAACAGCCCACCGACCGCACCCATCGCCCCGGACAGCCCCTTGGGCACCCCAACACCCATCGACCACCGCTCGGGCCCCTTAACAGCCATCAGCGCCGGGTCCTTCCAGGATCGCCACGGCAGACACAGTCGTCGGCCCGCCAACGTTGTGCGCCAGTGCGATTCGGGCACCGTCCACCAGGTTCACGGCCACTCCTCGCAACGGTTGAATCGACTCGACGCACTGTGACACACCAATCGCACCCTGCGGGTGACGTTTGGCGGTTAATTCGTAACGGGGTTTCGACGGCAAATGGCTTACGAGACTAAGGGTCTCGTTTCCCGGAGGACACTCCCAACACGACCCACGACCCGCTTGGCCGCCCACAGTCGGGAGCCCAGGTGACGCGGAAGAGGCGTTGGGCATCGAAATCCCTTGCTGCACTTAGGTAACCGCGCCGACGGTCTTGAGCGCGATGATGCGGTCCCAATCGAAACCGAGCTCGACAAGCACGTCGTCGGTTTGTTCGGCGAACGCGGGCGCCGGTCGCGTGCTCGGCGCGGTGACGTCGAACTGCACTGGGTTCGCCACCAGTTCCAGCTCACCCGCCTGCACGATGTATTCGTTCGCGCGGACCTGAGCGTCCTGGGCGGCCTGAAGGGTGTCCTGGACGGGCGCCCACGGCCCCGCCAGGGTGGCGAAGCGCTCGCTCCACTCGGGCAGGGTGCGGGTGGCGATGACCTCACCGATGAGCTCGACCGCCTCGGCGGTGTGCTCGGCGATCGACTCGACGGTGGCGAACCGCGGATCGTCGATGAGGTTGTCGAGGTCGAGGTGACGACAGACGTCTGCCCAGAACTTGGTGGGCTGCAGCATCACGAAGGAGATGTAGCGGTCGTCCTTGGTGCGGTAGACCGACACCAGTGGATTGAAGGGCGAACCCTGAACGCCGGGCGGCTGCTGAATCATCAGCTCCTGCAGGTGGCTCGTCAGCGCAATCGTGTGGCCCATCGCCCACAGCCCGCTGCCCAAGAGGGAGACGTCCACGGTGGACGGTTCGCCGGTGCGCTCCCGCTTGAGCAGCGCCGCGGCGATGCCGCCTGCGAGGTTGGTGCCCGAGATCGTGTCGCCGTACGCCGGGCCAGGAGGCCCGATCATGCCTTCCAGACCTGGCGGGGTGATGGTGGCGGCGGTGCCAGCCCGGCACCAGAAGGCGGTCATGTCATAGCCGCCCTTCTCCGCCTCGAGGCCGCGCGGGCCAAGCGCACTGCCGCGCGCATAGATGATGTCGGGGTTGACCGCGCGGATGTCGTCGACGTCGATGCCGAACTTCTTGCGGTGCCCCGGCAGGAAGCTGGTCAGGAACACGTCGGCCCGCTTGGCCAGTTCCAGCAGCACTTCCCGGCCCTCGGGTACGGACATGTCGAGGCCGATGGCTCGCTTGCCGCGGTTGGCGTGCTCGATGTTCGGGTTGGGGTCGCCCTCGACGCGAAGCATGCCGGTCTGGCGCAGCCCACGTTGCGGATCGCCGGTGACGGCGTGCTCGACCTTGATGACGTCGGCGCCCCACTCGGCCAACACCGCGCCGGCCGACGGAACGAACCCGTACATCGCGACCTCGAGCACGCGGATGCCCTCGAGCGGCCCACTCATTCGGTAACCACGGTCGCGTAGGTCTTCGCCTCGAGGAACTCCTCGAGCCCGGCCTTGCCCATCTCCCGGCCGATGCCCGACTGCTTGAATCCGCCGAACGGGCTGTCGGGGCTGAAGTAGTTGCCGCCGTTGACCGACAGCGTGCCAGTACGGATTCGCCGGGCGACCGCCAGCGCCCGTTCCTGACTGCCGAACACCGCACCCGATAGTCCGTAGATCGAGTTGTTGGCGATCCGAACCGCGTCGTCGTCGTCCTCGTAGGCGATGACGACGAGCACCGGCCCGAACACCTCGTCCTGGGCGATCTCGGCGTCGGGAGCGACGTCTGTCAGAAGTGTGGGGGTATAGAAGTAGCCCGGGTCCTTCTTCTCGCCGCCAGTCACCAGCGTGGCCCCGGCTTGGACGGCGCGCTGGACCATGCCGTCGACCTTGTCGCGCTGCCGCTCGCTGATGAGCGGGCCCATGTAGGTCTTCGGGTCGTTCGGATCGCCATAGCGGACGTGGCTGAAGTTGGTCTTGATGAGTTCGACGATCTCGTCGTGGTGCTTGCGGGGCACCAGGATGCGCGACGTCAGAGCGCAGCCCTGACCGGCGTGCGTGACCATGCTGAACGAGGCGAACATCGCGGCGGTGCCGAAGTCGGCGTCGTCGAGCACGATGGCCGCCGACTTGCCGCCGAGTTCCAGGAAGACCTTCTTCAACGTCGCGCTGGCCGCCGACATGATGGCCCGTCCGGTGGGCGTCGATCCGGTGAAGGTCACCATGTCGACGTCGGGGCTCGTGGTCAACACGGCGCCCACTTCGGGGTCGGACGAGCTGAGCACGTTGACGACGCCGGGGGGGATGTCGGTGTGGTTGGCGATGAGCTCGCCGAGCGCGAGCGTCACCAAGGGGGTGTCCGGTGCACCCTTGAGCACGACGGTGCACCCGGCCGCGAGCGCAGGCGCCAGCTTGGCCAGGGCCAGCTGGTTGGGGTAGTTGTACGCGATGATGGCCGCGACCACCCCGCCGGCTTCCTTCTCCACCCAGCGGTGATGCTGCATGCCGCGACTCTCGATGTTTCCGAGGTCTTCGGTCAGCGGGTAGGTCTTCAGCAGCTCGGCGTAGTAGCGGACGATTTCGATGGGCTGGTCCAGCTGCGCGCCCTGGGTCAGGGCGGGCGTCGCCCCTACCTCGGCGATGGTGAGCGCGGCGAGCTCGTCGCGGTGGTCGATCAACGCCTGGTGGAACTGCTCGAGGCAACGGATCCGGAGGTCGACGTCCTTCGCCCAGTCGCCGGTGTCGAACGCGCGGCGGGCGGCGGCGATGGCTGCCTCGGCGTCGGCGACGGTGCCGTCGGGAGCGTGGCCGAACACCTCTCCCGTGGCGGGGTTCAGCGTGGGGAACGTCCGCTCGGCATCGACCAGATTTCCGTCGATGAGCATCCTGCGATCGGCTTGTCCGTGCGCTGCTGCCGGCCCGCCACCCGCGATCGTTGACGCCTGCGTCACACAACACTCCTCACTGTGATGGAAACTTCATTCTCATCATCGGCGAATCTTACATTCACTGAGTGAGAACACAAGAAAGCCTAGACTACCTAGTCAGTGCGCTCACGCAACCGCGGCGGACCCCATTTGCCAGTGACCCTGACCGGCCCCTATCTTGCGATATCGGCCATCGCGAGAGTACGGTTCTCGTATTCGGAATCGAGATTCTTAGTCTCGGGAACGACCCGGATGATCGACCCACAGAATGGAGTACGCACGTGAAGAACGCCGTCGTGACCGGAGGCGGTTCAGGCATCGGTCAGGCGATCGTCAATCGGCTGCGCGCCGACGGCCACCACGTCGCGATCATCGACCTCAAGCCCGGCGACGAGGAGTTCGCCTTCGCCGCCGACGTCACCGATCGCGCCCAAGTGGACGAGGCACTGGCGGGCATCCGCTCGCAGCTCGGCCCGGTGTCGATCCTTGTGAACGCGGCGGGCCTGGACAGCTTCAAGAAGTTCCACGACGTCTCGTTCGAGCGGTGGCAGCGCGTCATCGACGTCAACCTCAACGGCGTCTTCCACTGCATCCAGGCAGTGCTGCCCGACATGCTCGAAGCCGGCTGGGGCCGCATCGTCAACATCTCGTCCTCGAGCACGCACTCGGGTGCGCCGTACATGTCGCCATACGTCGCCGCGAAGTCCGCGGTCAACGGGCTGACGAAGACCCTGGCGCTGGAGTACGGCCCCAACGGCATCACCGTCAACGCAGTGCCGCCGGGTTTCATCGACACGCCGATGCTGCGCGCCGCTGCCGAGAAGGGCTTCCTCGGCGACATCGACGCGACCATCAAGGCCACCCCCGTGCGTCGCATCGGCACACCACAGGACATCGCCGCCGCGTGCGCGTTCCTGATCTCGGAGGAAGCCGGCTACATCACCGGCCAGCTCCTGGGCGTCAACGGCGGACGCAACACCTAGCTCCACACACCACACCAGCGAAGGGACAACCAGTGGGACGCGTTTCAGGCAAGGTCGCATTCGTCACGGGCGCGGCGCGCGGGCAGGGCCGCAGTCACGCGATCCGGCTCGCCGAGGAGGGCGCCGACATCATCGCGGTCGATCGATGTGAGGACTTCGCGACGATCGGCTACCCGATGGCCACGCCGGAGGACCTCGACGAGACCGCGCAGTTCGTCGAGAAGACGGGGCAACGGATCGTCACAGCCAAGGTCGACGTGAGTGCCGCCGGCGCCTTGAAGACGGCACTCGAAGAGGGAGTCGCCGAGCTGGGCAGGCTCGACATCGTCGTGACATCGGCCGGGATCGCGGGCATGAAGGGCTCCGGCGACATGAACGCCTGGGTCGACGTCATCAATACCAACCTGATCGGCACGCTCAACGCCATCCACGTCGCGCTCCCGCACCTCGGTGAGGGCGCCTCGATCATCGCGACCGGATCCACCGCCGCCTTGATGGACGTCTCCAAGAACGACAACCCCGGCACGGATCCGGGTGGCGCCGCGTATCTGCATTCGAAGCGGCTGCTCTCCCAGTACGTCCACAACCTGGCCACCGAGTTGGCGCCCCGGGGCATTCGGGCCAACGTCATCCACCCGACGAATTGCAACACCCCGATGCTGCAGAGCGAGCCGATGTACAAGTCCTTCCGGCCCGACCTCGAGCATCCGACAAAGGCAGATGCCGAGCCGGTCTTCTACGTCCAGCAAGCCATGAAGGTGCCTTGGATCGAGCCCGAGGACATCAGCAACATGGTCCTCTTCCTGGCATCCGACGAGGCCCGCTACGTCACCGGCACTCAGCAGCGTGTCGACGCCGGCGGCTACCTCAAGTGGTACGACTACCACATCTGAGCATTGAATCAGGACATCGAAAGGGGTTGCGATCGTGAAGGTTTCGGTTGATGGGACGCGGTGCCAGGGCCACACCCTGTGCTCGATGATCGCGCCCGACTCGTTCGAACTCGACGACGTCGACGGCCACGCATCGCCGGTGTCCGAAATAGTGCCTGCCGACCAAGAGGCCGCCGTCGAGGAAGCAGCGCACTCTTGCCCCGAGCAAGCCATCGTCATCGAATGACGTTGGCGTCCAACGCCGTTCGAAACACTGAGGAGACAACGCCGTGAGCATCGACGATGTCGCGACCGACGACCGCAAGAAGCACACCTACCACTTCGACCGGCATACTCCGGAGTACCGCGAGCACTTCGACGAGATCACCGAAGAGATGCAGACGAAGTGTCCGATGGCGTGGAGCGACACCTACAACGGACACTGGGTCGCCGCCGACAGCAGGCACGTCTTCGAGTTGGCGCGCTGTCCCGTGGTCTCCAACCACCACGACCTCACCGGTGAGACGCCGTATCAGGGCATCACCATCCCCAAGGCACAACGGGCGACGGTGGTGCGCGGCGGCATCCTCGAGATGGACGAGCCGGAGCACAGCACCTACCGCGGCGCACTGAACCCGTACCTCTCCCCCGCCGCCATCAAGCGGTGGCAACCGTTCGTCGACGAGATCACCCGGGCGGCGTTGGACGAGAAGATCGAATCGGGCCGCATCGACTTCGTCGACGACCTCGCCAACATCGTGCCCGCGGTGCTCACCTTGGCGATGATGGGTATCGAGCTACAGAAGTGGCCCGTCTACAGCGAGCCCGCCCACCTCTCGGTGTCCACCCCGGAACACTCGCCCGATGCGCCCCGCGTCGCGGAGATGAACCGCCAGATGGGCATCGACATGATCACCACGATGATGGAGATCAGGGAGAACCCGCGGCCCGGCCTGGTCAATGCGCTGCTGCAACTGCGCATCGACGGCGAACCCGCGCCCGATCTGGAGATTCTGGGCAACCTCGGGCTCATCATCGGCGGCGGCTTCGACACCACCACCGCGCTCACCGCGCACTCGCTGGAATGGCTATCTGAGCATCCCGAACAGCGCGAGCTGCTCAGCCGCGAGCGCGACACCCTGCTCAACCCCGCCACCGAGGAGTTCCTACGCTTCTACACGCCCGCACCGGGCGACGGCCGCACCTTCTCCGCGGACGTCGAGGTCGAAGGCCAGCAGTTCAAGGAGGGTGAGCGACTCTGGATCTCCTGGGCGATGGCCAACCGCGACCCTTCGGTGTTCGAGCAGCCCAACGAGCTCATCCTGGATCGAAAGGGCAACCGGCACTTCAGCTTCGGCATCGGCGTACACCGCTGCGTAGGTTCCAACGTGGCCAGGACCGTGTTCAAGTCGATGCTGACCGCCGTGCTCGACCGGATGCCCGACTACGTCTGTGATCCCGGGGGCACCGAGCACTACGAGACCATCGGCGTCATCCAGGGGATGAAGCACCTGCCCGCGACGTTCACGCCGAGCAAGCCGCTGGGCCCGGGCCTCGACGAGACGCTGAAGAACCTCCAGCGCATCTGCGAGGAGCAGCAGCCCGCGAGGCCCATCACCGAGCACAAGGACGCCGTCGTCATCGACTAGACCAACTGTCCGTTTCCCCGCGAGCGCGCGTGTCTGCGGGCGACACGCCGCCCAGGAACCGGAGTTTGCGCGCGTTCGCCGCGGACGGGCGTGGGGGTCAGGCTCCACGAACCGCCCCATGGCACTACCTTGGCGACGGTGTCCGAGCCCCGTTCGTTCCCCAGGGGAATGGCGCTGCTGGTGGCCGGCGCCTTCTTCATGGAGATTCTCGACACGACGATCATCGCGCCCGCAATCCCGCTGATCGCCGACTCGCTGGGAGTTCAGGCCGTCGACGTCAACGTCGCGATCTCGGCCTATCTGGTCACCGTCGCCGTGCTGATCCCGGCCGCCGGGTGGCTGGCCGACCGTTTCGGAATCCGCCGGGTGTTCATCGCCGCGATCGCGGTGTTCACCATCGCCTCCGTCGGCTGTGCGGCGGAACGCCGGTTTCCGCGCACAAATCGCTACCGCGGCCGGGGCAGCCCCAGCACCTGTTGCGCGATGATGTTGCGCTGAATCTCCGACGTGCCGCCCGCGATGGTGCCCGAGAAGCTGCGTGCGTAGCGCTCGAACCAGCTGGCGAAGTAGTGGTCCAGATTCATGTGCGCGTACGGGCCCGTCGTCGTCGGGTGAAGTAACCCGTCGGATCCCGCCGAGGACAGAGCCAGATCGCTCACCCGCATCTCGGCGTCCGCACCGAACAACTTCGGAATCGACACCGACGCGACGTCGACCTCGCCGCGGGCGGCCTTGGCCAGCCCGACCGATCCGAGCAACCGCAGCGCCTGGTAGTCCATGATCGAGCTCGCATACTGGTCGCGCTCGATGTCGTTGGAGGGCCGAAAGTCCGCTATCACGTTGGCGATTCGATCGGCGAAGCCGAGCCACATCATGGTGCGCTCGTGGCCGAGCGACCCGTTGGCCACTCCCCAGCCGCCGTTGAGCGGGCCGACGAGGTTCTCGGCGGGCACCACGGCGTCGGTGAAGAAGACCTCGTTGAAGTCCTTGTTCTCCTCGCCGCAGAGATCGACGAACGGACGGCGGACCACCCCCGGCGTGTCGGTCGGGATGATCAGGACGCTGATGCCCTTGTGCTTGGGCGCGTCGGGATCGGTGCGCACGAACGTCAGCAGGTAGTCGGCGTCGTGGGCGCCCGAGGTCCACACCTTCTGGCCGTTGACGACGAAGTGCGGCCCGTCGCCGCCCGAGACAAATTCAGCCCTGGTGCGCAGCGAGGCGAGGTCGGAGCCCGCGCTCGGTTCGCTCATGCCCAGCGACGCGGTGAGCTCACCCTTGAGCACCGGCACGGCCCAGCGGTGCTTCTGCTCGTCGGTTCCGAACGTCAGTAGGGATGCGGCGATGATGTTGACGCCCTGCGGGTTGAAGCTGTGGTAGATCCGCCGCTTGCACAGCTCCTCGAGATGCACGTACGTCTGCAGCACCGTGGCGTTGCGGCCACCGAACTCCGGCGGCTGGGCGGGCAGCAGCCAGCCGTTGTCGAACAGCAGACGCTGCCAGTCACGCGCCCATTGCGGCATGTGCGACACCGAGCGCGGCCGCTCGAGCGTCTCGGCCGCCGACGGCAGGTGCGCGTCGAGGAAGGCGGAGAACTCCGCACGGAACGCCTCGACGTCGGGGGCGAAGGACAGTTGCACTAGATCTCCCTGTATTCCGATGCGATCAATGCCCGGTGCTCGGCGGCCCCGCCCAGCATCAACTCACCGGCCTTGGCCCGCTTGAGCGCGAATTGAAGGTCGTTCTCCCAGGTGAAGCCCATGGCGCCGAACGTCTGCAGGCCGTGGCGGAATACCAGCGCCTGGCATTCCCCCGCCGACGCCTTGGCCATCGCGGCCGCGATGCGCCGACGCGGGTCGTCGGCCGCGATGGTGAGCGCCGAGAAGTAGGACAGTGCACGGGCCCGCTCGATCGCGACGTGCATGTCGGCAGCCTTGTGCTGAATGGCTTGAAAGGACCCGATCGGCACGCCGAACTGCTGACGGCTCTTGGCGTGTTCGAGGGCCAGGTCAAGGATGCGCTGGCACGCCCCGACCATGGTGATCGCCATGCCCATCAAGGCGACGTGGCGGGCGCGTTCCGAATCGACGGGCAGTCGTTCGGTGTCGGCGACGTGGACGCCGACGAGCGACACTTCGGCGACGTGCAATACCGGATCGAAGACGTCGACGCGCCTCGCGGTGACGTCGTCGGCGTCGATCAGGAAGACGCCTGCCGCGGTCACGACGGCGAGCCGTTCCGCACGGTCACCGTCGAGCACGAAGCGGTCCGTGCCCGTCAGCACCCAGCCGTCGGCGTCGCGGACGGCGCTGACACCGCTGTACACGGCCGCCCCCGAGCGCAACGGGTCGAAGCGTTCGCCAACGAGGGGGCCGAATTGCGTCAGCGTGGCCAGATATGGGGTGGGGTCGGTGGCTCGTCCGAGCTGCTCAAGCACGATGGCCAGCTCGACGGCGTTCTCGGGGTCCGTCAGGTCGGTCCACCCGGCGTCGGCGTAGACCTTCCACAGGGGTAGCGGGTCGGCGCCGTCCTCGGCGACGCTACGAACCAGCGTCGCCGGACAGTGCTTGCCGACGGCATCGCGCACCGTCTCCTGCCATAACCGCTGATCAGCATCGAACTCGAGTAACACTCGATCGCCTCCTGTGACCGCTCGCGTTTCGTCGTGAGAATACCATTCTCACGAATGGTGTCAGCATTCTCCCCTAGCGGGTGACCCTTTTCCGCTGATGGGCGCTGTACGAGTGACCAGCAGATACTCTCACCAGCACGTTCGCAAACCGCCCGATTGAGAACATTATTCTTGCGAATGAAGAACTACGATCTACACTGGGACCAGTTCCGGTGATGCCTCCCCGGAAGAACAGCTACGGACGGATTGGCGCGAAGTGACCGTGCAGATACCCAGCGACGAGGCGGGTGGCGTCGTCACGACCCCCGTCATCGACGCCAGCGTGCACATCTTCTGCAAGTCCAACAAGGAGTTGCGCGGCACGTTCATGCGCGAGCCGTTCTCGAGCCGCGGCTTCCCCGACTACGAGATGGACTGGTACGGCGCACCCGGCGGCGAGTACCTCAAGGGGGCCCGCGGACCCGACCGCCAATACCCCGGGTCGGATCCCGAGCTCGTCGCCGCGGAGCTATTCGACAAGCGCGGCGTCGACGTCGCAATCCTCCATCCGATGACCCGCGGAATCATGCCCGACCGGCACCTCGGCACCGCGATCGCCGCGGGACACAACGAGATGATGGTGACCCGTTGGCTCGACGGGGAATTCGGCGAGAAGTTCCGCGGCAC
>Ga0070668_100000964_pt1 | contig 20121 bp, 19 predicted proteins | sample KBSS43metaG_FD_64661 | JGI IMG/M metagenome (GOLD analysis project Ga0070668, IMG submission 64661) | Switchgrass rhizosphere microbial communities from Kellogg Biological Station, Michigan, USA - KBS S4-3 metaG | ecosystem: Host-associated > Plants > Roots > Rhizosphere > Soil ... | reverse complement strand
GGTCAGGAGGAGGTGTTGTCGTCACGCGGCGTCCCGCACGACAACAGGTGCGACCGAAAACACGCGTGGAACGGCGTATATCTGGCGGCGGTCGAGTGAGAACGGTACGGCCTCTGGCCGGTGTGCGGGATCCGAACGCCGGCCCGGCATACGGCACGCGGCGCAACGGTTGGCAGGGCGACGGCGGCTCGCTGACGAGCCGCCGTCGCGTGTGGTGGGCACCCGAACCAACCGAAGGGCACCGCGATTTGCCTGAGTCTCCGGTCATTCCCGGGCGCCGAGCAGGGCGACCGGTCGCTCGCGGGTGGCCGACCACGAGGTGATCAGGCTGGTCACGCTGGTCACCAGGACCGCCGCTGCGGCCACCGCGGCGATCAGCGGCCAGGGGAGGTCGAGGGTCGCTTGGCCGGTCACCGCCGAGGTGGTGGTGAGGACCGCCAGGAAGGTCGCGCCGGCCGCTACCGCGCCGAGCAGCAGGCCGGCGACCGTCACGGCCCACGACTCCAGCAGGGCCGAGCGGATCACCTGGCCGCGGGTCATTCCGGTGACCCGCGCCTCGGCGAACTCGCGTCGGCGGGTCGCCGCGCCGATGACCGCCGAGTTGATCACGCCGATCAGCGCGTACAGGCCGCCTAGGCCCAGCACGATCAGCATGATTTTGTCGTTGGTGGAGTTGCGTTGTTCGGCGTCGGCCAGCAGCCAGGCGTCCAGGTCGGACACCGTGCCGATCCGGGACAGGGCGGCCCGGACGGCGGCCGGGTCGGCGTCGGCGGTCAGGGTGACGAACGACCGGGTCGGCGCGGCGGCCAGCCGGTCCGCCGGCACCAGGCCGGGCGGCAGTAGCAGGTTGGTGCCGCCGGCCATCGTCTCGGGCAGTGCCGCGACCACCGGCAGCTCGCCGAGATCCAGGTCGGGCAGGGTGACCCGGACCGTGCCGCGGGACGGCATGTCGCCGCCGGGGCCGGCCGCGACCGCCCGGCCGTGCAGGGCGGCCAGCGAAGGGGAGGAGTGCGCCGCCGCATACGCCGCCGGGTCGACCACCATCGCGGTGGCCGCCTCGGCCTCCGCGTCCTCGCCGCGTCCGGCGATCACGGTGGCCGGCAGCGACGTCTCGGTGGAGGCCGAGGCGACCCCGGGTACGGCGCGGATCCGGGCGCCGATCGGGCCGGTCGCGTCGACCACGAGGTCGGCCCGGGTGTCCCGGCGCATCTCGGCCACCCCGGACGCGGTGAACGACGTGCCCGCGCCCACGTTCCCCACGACCAGGGCGACCAGCACGATCAGCGGGGCGGCGACGGACGCGCTGCGCCGCCGGCTGTCGGCGAGATTGGCCCGGGCCAGCATCCCGGCGACGCCGCCGCCGGTGGGGGCCAGCCGGCCGGCCAGCGGCACCAGCAGCGGGCTGAGTGCCGCGATCGTCACGGCGGCGAGTGTCGGCACGTTCGTGGCCATCGCCTGGCCGCCGGCCGGGCCGCCGTGCGGGGCCACGATGATGAGGGTGAGCGCGCCGCCGAGGAACAGCAGGGCGGCGATCCACCGGCCCGCGGTCATCGCGCGGCCGGCGTCGCCGGTCTCCCGCAGCGCGTCGAGCGGGCGGACCCGGGCGCCGCGCCGGGCCGCGACCAGCACCCCGGCGATGGCGAGCAGGAGGCCCGTACCGAACGAGACCGCGAGGATCCACGGCCGCCACTCGGCGACGAAGCCGTCGGGGACGAAACCCTGGGCGGCCAGCAGTTCCGACTGGATCGCCATGACACCCAGGCCGGCCGGTACGCCGGCGGTCGCGCCGAGGGTGCCGAGCAGCACCGCCTCGCCGAGCAGCAGCCGGCGCAGCTGGCCGCGGCTGCCGCCGACCAGCCGCAGCAGCGCCAGGTCGCGGCGGCGCTGGGCGACGGTGAACGCGAACGTCGAACTGATGATGAACATGGCGAGGAAGGTGGCGGTCCCCAGCACCACGCCGAGCAGCGCCACCGAGGCGTCGGCGTTGTCGGCGAAGGCCATCCGCCCGGCGGCGTCCAGCCCGGCCGGCGGGTCCATGGTGGCCGCCGAGATCAGCAGCAGCAGGGAGGACTGCACCAGCGCGACCCCGAGGGTGACCGAGAGGAAGGCGCCGGCGAACAGGGGCCAGCGTTCGGCCAGCCCGGCCCGGCTCATCCGCAGCATCATGACCGCTCCCAGGCGGCGAGCCGGTCGGCGACCTGGTGGGCGTCCGCGCCGGCGAGCCGGTCGACGACTCGGCCGTCGCGCAGGAAGACCACGGCGTCGGCGCGGGCGGCGGCGCCCGGGTCGTGGGTCACCATCACGATGCTCTGGCCCGAGTCGGCCATCTCGCGCAACAGGTCCAGGACCGTACGGGCGGCGGCCGAGTCGAGCGCGCCGGTGGGCTCGTCGGCGAACAGCACGTCTGGCCGGGTCACCATGGCCCGGGCGATCGCCACCCGCTGCTGCTGGCCGCCGGACATCTCGCGCGGCCGGTGCCGCGCCCGGTCGGCCAGCCCCACCCGGGCCAGTGTGGCACGCACGTCGGCGCGGGCCGGGCGGCGGCCGGCGAGGCGCAGCGGCAGCGCCACGTTCTGCTCGGCGGTCAGCGAGCCGATCAGGTTGAAGCTCTGGAACACGAAGCCGATCCGGGTGCGGCGCAGCGCGGTCAACGCGGCGTCGCCGGCCGCGGTGAGGTCGGTGTCGCCGATCAGCACCTGGCCGGCGTCGACCTGTTCGAGGCCGGCGGCGCAGTGCAGCAGCGTCGACTTGCCCGACCCGGACGGCCCCATCACCGCCGTCCAGGAGCCGCGCGGAAAGGTCAGGGTCACGTCGTCGACCGCGCGGACGGCGGTGCTTCCCCGTCCGTACACCCGGGTGATCCCGCGGAGCGTGACGGCCGCGGCCGCCCTGGTCATCGTCGTCATCGTCATGACTCGACGCTAATTTCGGCGATCGTCGAAGTCGCTCCCGCTCACCCCCGTGATCGAGGTGGTGCTAGCACCCTCACCGGCCGGGACGCCAGCCCAGCGCGGGGCCCAGCTCGGTGGCGATGTCGGTGAGGATCTGCACGTAGTCGGGGTGGTCGAAGCTGAACGGCAGCGCGAAGGCCACCTCGTCGATCTCGCGGTAGGCGGCGTGGGCGTGCAGTTGCTCGGCGATCTCGGCCGCGCTGCCGACGTAGTCGCGGGAGAACAGCAGCCGGCCCGGGCCCTGCGGTTCCGCGGTGCGCGGGGTGCGCTTATCCGCGTACGCGGTGTATTTGGCCTTTTGTTCGGCGGTGGCCGAGTCGGTGGGGATGACGACGAGTCCCTGCGAGACCCGAGCGGCGGCGCCGTCCGGGTGGAGGGCGCGGAACGCGCGTACGTGCGAAAGCTGGATCTCGGCGAAGTCCGTCGCCTCCTCCTCGGCCTTGACCACGCTGCTGGTCAGGAAGTTCATCCCGTGTTCGCCGGCCCAGCGGGCCGAGCGCAGGCTCGCCCCGCCATACCACATCCGGCGGATCAGGCCGGGCGAGTGCGGCTCGACGCGGGTCGAGAAGACCTCGAAGCCCTCGGTGCCGCCGGCGTCGGTGGCCGGCTCGCCGCGGACGAAGTCGAGCAGGCGCTCGACCCGCCGGTAGCTGAAGTCCTCGTCCGGGGAGTCCGGGTAGAGCGCCGGCCGGACCCGGTCGTAGTGCATCGGCGGGCCGACGCTGACCCCCGGGTTGAGCCGGCCGCCGGACAGCACGTCGACGGTGGCCAGGTCCTCGGCGAGGCGCAGCGGATTTTCCCAGCCGAGCGGGATCACCGCGGTGCCCAGCTCGATCCGGCTGGTGCGCTGGGCGGCGGCGGCGAGCACGGCGATCGGCGAGGAGATGCCGTACTGCAGGTGGCGGTGGCGCAGCCAGGCGCTGTCGAAGCCCAGTTCCTCGCCCAGCCGGATGATCTCCAGGGTGGACTCGTGGCCCGGCCGGGGATCGTCGGCGTCGAACAGGCCGATGGTGAGAAAACCGAGCTTGCGCAGGGGTTTCGGCATGGGATCAAGCATGGCACGGCGGTCGCACTATCGTTGTCGCATGCGACAGGCGTACGCCCACGACGCGGTCCTGGCGATGGCGCCGGAGGCCGACCTGAACGCGCCCGGCGCCGCGATCACCACGGCGCTGTGCGGGCATTGGCGGCACGATCCGCCCTGCCCGCTGGCCGCACACCACACCGGCGCGACCCGGGACGGCGAGGAGGTCCGGCTGCGGATCCTGTTCGCCACCGAGCCGCACCGGGTGGACGAGGTCCGCGAACGGATCGACGCCGCGCTGGCGGCCGGCGAGTGGCGCCTGGTCAGCTCGGCCTGCGCCCGGATCGCGGGCAACGAACGCGACCACGCCCGCCGGCTGCTGCGGCCCAGCCCCGGTCCGGCCTGAGTTCGCGCGGCCACGAACCGGGTGGGGCGGTGGCAGAATCGGCTATATGTCCACCTATACGCCCGGCCAGGTCGTCGAGAAGACCGGCTTCAGCCTCGACACGTTGCGCTACTACGAGCGGATCGGCCTGCTGGACGGCGTCGACCGTACGGCCGGTGGCCGCCGGCAGTATCGCGAGGACGACATCGGCTGGCTGGAGATTCTGCGCTGCCTGCGGGAGACCGGCATGCCGATCGCCCGGATGCGCGAGTTCGCCGAGCTGTGCCGCGACGAGCGGACGATCGCCGACCGGATCGCCCTGCTGGAGGAGCACGACCGCGAGGTCGAGGAGCGGATCGCCACGCTCGAGGCGCAGCGGGAGCACATCCGGGGGAAGGTCGCGTATTACCGCTCGGTGCTGGGCTGACGCCCGGCCGGGAGGTGCCCGACCGGGTCGGGCGGCTGATACCAGCAGCGCATGCCACTGTGGACGCCCGCCCGCAGGTGGGCGCCGATGACCGGGTCCGCCCGGTCGATCTGCGTCACCGCCCGCCGGATCGCGCGGCCGACCGCCAGCCGGGCCCGTTCCTCGTCGTTCGCGAAGGAGCGGCGCCGCCCGGCCAGCCCGATGCCGGCGCCCAGTTGGGCGAGCAGCCAGTCGCGCTCCTGCTCCACCGCGGCGACGGCCTCGGTGTCGCCGCGGCGCGCGGCCAGGCCGGCGGCCTCGGTGAGCTCGGCCACCCGGCGGCGGTAGCTGCGCACGGCGGCCTCGTCGAGCAGGGCCTGGCCCGGTCCGGCGCCGGCCTCGGCGGCCGGGCCGGGTGCCGCCCGGCCGAGCGCCGCCACGCCCGTCACCAGCTCGATCGAGCGGATCTCCGCGCCCGGGTTGGCGGTGAGCACGGCCAGGTGGAACATGCCGACCATGTGGTCGACGGTGACCGATCGGCTGCCGAGTTCGACCCGCCACCGCCGGCCCTGCCGCAGGCAGACGACCGGGTCGGTGGTGGTGCCGGACTCGGTCAGGGCCGCGAGCTCCGCGGCGGCGGCCCGTTGCACGCCGGCGGCCGCGGCATCGCCGGGCCCACCGCGGCGGTCCAGCGTCTCGGCGAGGCGCAGCCGCGAGGTGCGCACCGCCGGCCAGTGCCCCAGCGCGAGATTGCGGTGCACCGCCTCACGCAGGTGGTCCGCCGCCCGATCGAGGTCGCCCATCGCCAACGCGGCGACGCCGAGCGCATGCTCCACCGAACCGAAGCAGGCCACGCCGAGGCTGGCCATCATCGGCAGGTGCGCGAACGGCAGCAGCAGGCCGTGGGCCCGCGCGGCCGCTTGCCCGTTGTCCAGCAGGTACGCCGCCTCGACGAGGCCGTACATCGCGACCAGCCAGCTGGACGAGCGCGGTAGGTGTTCGAGGCCGGACCCGCGCAACGACGCCAGCGCGTTCTCCGCCGCCCGGCGGTCGCCGGCCATGGCCGCGGCGACCGCGACCGCGCCGAGCATGGAGTTGTCGACCGCGCTGAGCGTGGGCGCGCTGACCGTCTCCCGCAGCATCGGGAGCAGTTCCGGGAGCCGGCCCTGATACCAGCGGATCGCCACCAGGTGCGCCACATACCACGCCTCGGCGTCCGCGTCGCCGGCCTTGGTGCCCAGTTCGTAGCAGTGCCGGGCCAGCTGTTCCGCGTCGGCCAGGCGGCCGGCCCGGATGGCGAGCATGACGTCGAGGGCGCCGACCACGAACTCGGCGGCCAGGTGCGGCGCGTCGGCGACCTGGGCCCGCAACTCGGCCAGCCGCCGCCCGGCGTGCCGGTCGCCGCTCAACACCATGTCGACGACCTGCCAGACCAGGCCCATCAGCATCGGGCCGCGCCGGCCCGCCCGGGCCGCCTCCCCGATCAGCTCGTCGGCGAGGCGGCGGCGCAGGTGCTCGTGCTCGGGGCCGAGCAGGCAGTGGTGCGCGATGCTCAGGGCCTCGACGCGGGCCGCGGGATCGGCCGAGGCCCGCGCCTCCGCGAGCAGCGCCAGGATCGTCTCCGACCGGCCCTCGCGGTAGTCGGCCTCGCCCGCTTTCCGCACGCGCAGGCGCAGCTCCAGGTCGCCGTGCTCGCCCGCGTCCAGGCCGGCGGTGGCGACCGACCGGCCCACATCCGCCAGCCGGGCCTGGAACAGGGCCGCCGCGGCGGCCGTCCGGTGCTCGTGCACCCACAGACCGCCGCACCCGATCACGGCACGCGCCATGACCGCGACGTCTCCCGTACGTTCGGCCTCGACATACGCCGCGTCGAACCAACGCCGCGCGCTCGCCAGGTCGCCGTCGTCCTGCAGGGCGCGCTGGCCGCACTCGCACAGTGACTCGGCCGACTCGGCAACAACGATCTCCCCCGATGCCCCCATGCCGCTTGTCTACCGTGCGACCGGCGAGCGGGTTCAATCATGTCGTCAGGTTGACACCCCGGCCGAGCTTGCGCGCCCTGGCGAACCGGTTGGTCGGCGGCAGGAAGAGCAGCACTATGACGGCGACGGCGAGCAGCATCGCGACCGCGCCGAGCAGCACGGTGACGTCCGGCGCGACGTCGGCGATCATGATGGCGTTGGCGCCCAGGCTGCCGAGCAGCAACCAGGTCAGCACGATGCGGGCCCACAGCGCACCGTTGCGGACGGCCAGCGCCAGGCCGACGACCAGTGCCGCCGACACCAGGACCATGACGGCCCGCATGGTCAGCGTGTTGGTCGCGTCGTCGACGGCGGCGGCGAGCAGCCCCGTCCCGAGTTCCTTCGCGGCGCCGTCGCCGAGCAGGGCGGACGTGGCGTCCCGCGCGGTCTGCTCGGCGAGATCCCGGGCCTGGACCAGCAGGAGCGCCGCGCCGACGGCGCTGAGCAAGCCGGTCAGGAGCGCCCCGAAGTAGGCGAGCGTGAGGGTGACCGGGCGGCTCGGCGGAGCCGCGGCGTACGCGCCGTACCCCGGCGGCGCGGGTGAGTACCCATGTTGTGACACCTGAGCTTCTCCTTGATCTCGATGACGTGGCCGGCACACGGGCCACACCGGTAGGGGCGTTCCATGCCGTTCCATCTGCTGGAGCCGCGCCGTCGAGTCGATCGCGGGTCGGTGGAACGGGCCGAATTCCCGACCGAACGGCCTCGGCGGTGCGCGGCGGTGACACGATGACGTCCATGACGGTCGAACACACGGTCCGGCTCGAGTTCGGGGACGACTCGCGCGCCGCCGCCACCCATACCAACCTTTCCGCCGTACGCGTCGACGGCACCGTGCTCTGGATCGCCGGCGACGAGACCGCGACCGTGGAACGCCTGGTGGCCGACGACCCGGACAAGCCGGCCGCGTACGCCGGCGAGACGACGTTCCGGCTCGCCGACTTCGTCGACCTGCCCGGCGCGGACGTGGCGGAGGAGGCCGACGTCGAGGGCCTGGCCCGCACCGGGCCGTTCCTCTGGGCGGTCGGCTCACACAGCCTGCGGCGCAAGCAGATCAAGGACCGGCACGACGGCGCCAAGGCGCTCAAGCGGCTCGCCCGGGTCGAGGGCCAGGACAACCGGCAGATCCTGGTGCGGCTGCCGATCGCCGAGGTCGGCGGCCTGCCCACGCCGGTGCGGGAGGTCACGGTCGATGGCGTACGCCACCGGGCCGCCGTCCTGAGCGGGCGCGACAACCTGCGCGACCTGCTGCGCGACGACGACCACCTGGCGCCCTTCCGGGCCATCCCGGGCAAGGACAACGGCCTGGACATCGAGGGCATCGCGGTGCACGGCGAGCGGGTCTATCTGGGGCTGCGCGGGCCGGTGCTGCGCGGCTGGGCGTTCGTGCTGGAGCTGCGGCCGTACGTGGACGAGGACGATCCGGGCCGGTTGCGGCTGCGGCCGTTCGAGGACGGGCAGCCGTACCGCAAGCACGTGCTCGACCTCGACGGCCTGGGCGTGCGCGACCTGTGCCCGGCCGGCGACGACCTGCTGGTCCTGGCCGGGCCGACGATGGACCTGGACGGGCCGGTGCGCATCTACCGCTGGCGGGGCGCGGGCACCGCGAAGCAGCCGACGATCGTGCGGGGTGACCTGCTGACCCGGGAGCTGGAACTGACGTACGGCGAGGGCGACGACCACGCCGAGGGGATGAGCGTGCTGGGGCCCGACCTGGGGCGTGTCCTGGTCGTCTACGACAGCCCCGCGCCGATCCGGTTGACCTCGGACGGCGCCGTCATCGCCGACGTGCTGCGGCTGCCGCCGCGGGACCGCTGACCGCGAAGACAGGGCGGGCAGGCCGTTAGGACAAGGTGGCCGGACTACATGGTCATCGGAGCCGGACTCTGCGGGCGTCCCGTCCCGCACCCGGTGGCCCTAGCATCTCCGCATCCCGCGTGGTTGGTGTCCTGCGGCGTGCTCGTGAGGGGGTGGATCCGGTTGGCCGATCAGGTCTTCGTCGTGCCGCCGGACTGGCCGCAGCCGCCCATCGGGTGGACGCCGCCGTCCGGCTGGAAACCGGATCCGCTGTGGCCGCCGGCCCCGCCGGGATGGCAGTTCTGGCAGCCGCGCCCGCCGGTTCCGCCGGCACCGTTCGACGAACCGCCCGCGCGGCCCGCCGGCACGCTGTTCGGCGGCGGTGCCCGCCGCAGACTCGAGGCGGAACTCGAGGCGCTGCAGGCGGACCTGGCGAAGGTCCGGGCCGAGAACGAGCGGTTGAGCCGCGAACGCACCGCGTTCCGCGCCGAGGTCGACCGGCTGACCATGGCGGTGGATGCGTCGAACGCCGAGTTGCGCCGGGTGCTGGGCGCCGACCCGGCGGTCGTGCGGGCCGAGATGATCCGCCTGGTGAAGGACCGGGACGCGGCTTCGGCGGCGGTGCGCGCGGCGCGGCGTGAGCTCGCCGCGCTGCGGCAGCAACTGGTCGCCGTGCCGGAGGCCCGGTAGGCCGGTCAGCCGGCCCGCAGGGCCTCCTCGACGGTGGTCTCGTGCCGGCCGAGGAAGACCGGGTCGCGGTGCGAGGCCACATCCAGGACGGCCTTGACCACGGCGCCGCGCTCGCGGATGACCGAACGGCGCCACGGCCCCTGGTAGATCCGAACCGTGTCGTCGCCCACGCCGTTCGCGTCCACGCCGAGCGAGCGGCAGAGCGCGACGGCCCGGTCCAGGTGGTAGGTCTGGGTGACGACGATCGCCTGGCGTACGCCGAAGATGCGGTTGGCCCGGGAACAGGAGTCGTACGTGTCGAAGCCGGCGTAGTCGAGCGCGATCCGGCTGGCCGGCACGCCGTGCGCGATCAGGTAGACCTCCATCGCGCCGGGCTCGTCGTACTCCCAGCGGGAGTGGTCGCCGGAGACCAGGATGGCCTTGACCTTGCCGGCGGTCAGCAGGCGGCGGGCGATGTCGAGCCGGGCGGCCACGAACGGCGACGGCGAGCCGTCCGGATAGACCTCCGCGCCGAGGACGAGGGCGACCGGCGCGGCCGGCACGTCGGCCTCCGGGTAGACGTGCCCGTACGCGCTGCCGTTCACCCAGAGCTCGCTGCCGGCCATGGTGAGCGCGCCGAGCACCGCGGACAGCGCACCGGCGATCAGGACCCGGCGAAGGAGGCGACGCGGCAGTTTCGGCACCTGGCCGATCATGCCAGCCCAGGTCAACGCCAGGAGAACTCCGGCTCGTAGCCGAGCAGGCGCCGCGCCTTGTCGATGCTCAGCATCGTCTCGTGCTCGCCCAGTTCCTTGGTGACCGGCACGTCCGGGAAGACCTCGGCGGCCAGCGACGCCGACGACCGGGACATCACCGTGTCGGCGTTCGCGATGATGAAGATCTCGCGGCCGGGGTGCGGGTAGGCGAGGGCCTTGCGGACGGCCTGGGCGCCGTCCCGCGCGTCGATGTAGCTCCACAGGTTCCAGCAGCGGGCGCGCGGGTCGGCGTCGAACGACGGGAAGGCGGCGTAGTCGGCCGGCGCCATCACGTTGGAGAACCGCAGGCCGATCATCTTCAGCTCCGGGTCCCACCGGCAGAACTGCCCGGCCATCTCCTCTTCCAGCGTCTTGACCAGGGAGTAGGTCGACTCGGGGCGCGGAGCGTAGGCCTCGTCGACCGGAATGTACGGCGGTGGGGTGGCGAACGGCAGGCCGAGCACGGTCTCGCTGGACGCCCACACCACGTTCTTGATGCCCGCGGCGCGGGCGGCGGCGAAGACGTTGTAGGTCGCCGTGGCGTTGTTGCGGAAGGTGGCCGCGTTCGTGGTCAGGCCGGGCGCCGGGATGGCGGCCAGGTGCACCACCGCGTCGACCGCGCCGTACCGGTCGTCGACCGCGGTCAGCGCCTCGGCGGTCTGGCCGTAGTCGGTCAGGTCGAGGCGCACATCCGGTGGCGTGGCGACCGTGTCGAGGCTGGTCACATCGTTGCCGTGGGCGCGCAGGTCGGCGACGACGGCCCGGCCGAGCTTGCCGTTGCCGCCGGTTACCACTATCCGGCTCATGCCTCGATCCTAAAGCCGGCGCGGAGCAGGTCGCGTTCGCGGGAACTCGGGCCGACGAGCAGTTCGAAGTCGCCCGGTTCGACGATTCGGCGGCCGTCGGCGGTGACCAGGGTGCAGGCCTCCGCGGCTACCTCGATCTCGACCTGCACCGTCTCGCCGGGCCGGACGGTGATTTGCCGGTACGCCTTCAGCTCGCGTTCGGCCCAGGTGACGCTGGTGACCAGGTCGCTCACGTACGCCTGGACTGTTTCCAGCGCCGGCCGGGAACCGGTGTTGGTCAGCGTCACGGTCGCCCGGACCATCCCGTCCGGCGGCACTGTCGGGGTGGTGACGGCCAGGTCCGCGTACGTGATGGTGGTGTAGCTCAGGCCTTCGCCGAAGACGAAGAGGGGTTCTTGGGTGAGGTCGGCGTAGCGGTTGCCGTGTTGGCCGCGGATCTGGTTGTAGTACACCGGTTGTTGACCGGCGTGCCGGGCCACCGACAGGGGTAGCCGGCCGGTCGGTTCGATCAGGCCGAGGACGAGTTCGGCGATGGCTTGGCCGCCGCGCATGCCGGGGTTGAAGGCTTGCACGAGGGCGGCGGCGGCCAGCGCGGACTCGGGTAGTGCGGTCGGTTTCGAGGCGATCTGCACGACGATCATCGGCGTTCCGGTGGCTGCGACCGTGTCGAGCAGCGCGATCTGTCCGCCCTGCAGTTCGAGGGTGGCGGTGGACTTGTGTTCGCCGGTCAGGTTGACCGTGTCGCCGATCACCACGATCGCGTAGTCGGCGGCCAGCGCCGCGGTGCGGGCGAGATCCAGCTGGTGCGGGTCGATCGGGGCGGGCTGGGAGACCGGCGGCCGTGGTTGCCCGTCGGGGAAGGTCGGGCCGGCCGGGTCGGGTACGAGGCGTTCGATGTCGGCGCCGCGGCTGTGGGTGATCACCCAGCCGTCCGGGGCAAGTGTGCGGAGGCCGTCGAGGACGGTGTCGGTCAGTTCGCGGGGGTGGCCGTCGGGCATCCAGTCGACCTGGCCGGAGTCGCCGGACCAGTCGCCGAGTTGGGCGGACGGGTCGTCGGCGTTGGGGCCGAGCACGGCGATCCGCCGGAACCGGGCGGTCGGGTCGAGGGGTAGGACGCCGTCGTTGCGCAGCAGTACCAGCGAGCGGCGGGCCACGGTGAGGTTGAGTGCGGTGTGGTCGGGGGCGCCGATGACGGCGCGTTGCCGGTCGGGGTCGGGGGCGCGGGGGTTCTCGAACAGGCCGAGTTCGAATTTCAGGCGCAGAATCCGGCGGACCGCGGCGTCGATGTCGGGTTCGTCGAGCAGGCCGCGGGCGACCGCCTCCTGGCAGCCGTCGAAGAAGCCGGGGGTGGTCATGACCAGGTCGTTGCCGGCGCGGACGGCGAGGGTGGCGGCCTCGGCGTGGTCGGCGCAGACCCGCTGTTCCCAGACCATCCGGCCGACGTTGTCCCAGTCGGTGACGAGGGTGCCGGTGAAGCCCCATTCGTCGCGCAGGACGTCGTTGAGCAGCCACCGGTTGGCGGTGATCGGGACGCCGTCCATCGACTGGTAGCCGAGCATGAACACCCGGCAGCCGTCGCGGGCCGCCCGTTCGAAGGGTGGCAGGAACCAGGAGCGCAGTTTGCGGGGGCTGAGGTCGGCTTCGCTGGCGTCGCGGCCGCCTTGGGTTTCGGAGTAGCCGGCGAAGTGTTTGGCGGTGGCCAGGATCGCGGTCGGGTCGCTCAGGCCGGTGCCTTGGTAGCCGCGGATCATTGCGGCGCCGAGTTCGCCGATCAGGAACGGGTCTTCGCCGAAGGTTTCGTTGATGCGGCCCCAGCGCAGGTCGCGGGCGATGCACAGGACGGGGGAGAAGGTCCAGTGCAGGCCGGTCGCGGCGACCTCGACGGCGGTGACCCGGGCGACCTGGTGCAGCAGGCCGGGGTCCCAGGTGCAGGCCATCGCGAGTTGGGTCGGGAAGATCGTCGCGCCGGGCCAGAACGAGTGGCCGTGGATGCAGTCCTCCGCGGTCAGCAGCGGGATCTGGAGCCGGGTCGTGGCGACCAGGTCGATCGCCTGCAGCATCCTCGCCGGTGAGGTGTGCAGGATCGAACCGGCCAGCTTGCCGGTCACCGCCTCCTCAAGATCGTGGCGGGCGTCCAGCTGCAGCATCTGCCCGACCTTCTCCGGCAGCGTCATCCGGCCGAGCAGGTCGTCGATCCGCCGGTCGACGGGCCGGGCGGGATCCCGGTACGGGAGGTCAGCGGGCACGCGGTACTCCAGTCGGCGCGGTCGGCGAAAGCGGAACGTTCCGCAGTCTGGCAGCCCACAACCGGTTCGGGCACCTCGCCGTGGTTCCGGAACCGGTCATGATGGCCCAGCTCATACCAACCGCCGGGGGATGTCGGTTGCCCTGTCGCGGTGTGAGTTGATACGGTCCTCTGCATAGTCATGCGGAGGTTGGTATGGGAATCCGGGTCGCGGTCGCGGGGGCAAGCGGTTATGCGGGGGGCGAGTTGCTCCGCCTGCTGGCCGGGCACCCCGAGTTCGATCTGGTGGCCGCCACGGCACACGCCCAGGCGGGTGCGCACGTCACCGACGTACACCCGCAGCTGGCCGGCCTCGACGTCACGCTGAGCGTGACCGAGCCGGCTCGCCTGCACGACGCCGACCTGGTCTTTCTCGCCCTGCCGCACGGGCAGTCGGCGGCCCTCGCGGCGCAGCTGCCGGCCGGGGTCAAGGTGGTGGATCTCGGGGCCGACTTCCGGCTGCGCGACGCGGATCAGTGGGCGCGCTACTACGGCGGCACGCACGCCGGGACGTGGACCTACGGCCTGCCCGAGCTGCCCGGCGCGCGGGCCCGGATCAAGGCCGCCGACCGGGTGGCGAACACGGGTTGTTATGCGGCCGCCATCACCCTCGCGCTGGCCCCGTTGATCGCCGCCGGCCTCGCCGACCCGGCCGACGTGGTCGTGGTGGCCGGCTCGGGCACGTCCGGGGCGGGCCGCAGCGCCAAGGTCAATCTGCTGGCCAGCGAGGTGATGGGCGACCTCTCGCCGTACAAGGTGGGCGCTCACCAGCACGTGCCGGAGATCAAGCAGGCGACCGGCGCCACCTCGCTGTCGATGACCCCGGTGCTGGTCCCGATGCCGCGCGGCATCCTGGCCACCGTCACGGCGCGTTTCGCGAGCGAGGGCGACCCCCGCGAGGTTCTGCAGTCGGCGTACGCGGACGAGCCCTTCGTCCACGTGCTGCCGGAGGGGCGGTGGCCGCACACGGCCGCCACCGCCGGCTCCAACTCGTGCCACCTGCAGGCCACGGTCGACGTCGATTCGGGGCGGATCGTCGTGGTCAGCGCACTCGACAACCTCGGCAAGGGCGCCGCCGGCCAGGCCGTGCAATGCGCCAACCTCATGTTCGGCCTGCCCGAGACGACGGGCCTGTCGGTTTACGGAGTCGCACCATGACCGTCACCCATCCGAAGGGCTTCCGGGCCGGCGGCGTGGCCGCCGGGCTGAAGGCCAGCGGCGACCCCGACGTCGCCCTGATCGTCAACGACGGCCCCGATTTCACCGCCGCGGGCGTCTTCACCGGCAACCGGGTCAAGGCGGCGCCGGTGCTGTGGAGCCAACAGGTTCTCAAAGGCGGCATCGTACGGGCGGTGGTGCTCAACTCGGGCGGCGCCAACGCGTGCACCGGCTCGCAGGGCTTCCGGGACACCCACGCCACCGCCGAGCACACGGCCGCGGTGCTACGTGGCGGCGCGAAGCCTCAGCTGATCGGCGCCGGCGACGTCGCGGTCTGCTCGACCGGGCTGATCGGCGAGCTGCTGCCGATGGACAAGCTGCTGCCCGGCGTCGCCGCGGCGGCCAAGTCGCTGACCGCCGACGGTGGCCCGCGCGCCGCCGAGGCGATCATGACGACCGACACGGTGGCCAAGAACGCCGTGGTGCAAAGGGACGGCTGGTCGGTCGGCGGCATCGCCAAGGGCGCCGGCATGCTCGCCCCCGCGCTCGCCACCATGCTCGTGGTGATCACCACCGACGCGTCGGCGGACAACGAGGTGCTCGACGCCGCGCTGCGCGAGGCGACCCGGCAGACGTTCGACCGGATCGACGCGGACGGCTGCATGTCCACCAACGACACCGTGCTGCTGCTGGCCAGCGGCGCGTCCGACCGGCAGCCATCGCCGGCCGAACTGGCCGCGGCGGTCACCGAGGTCTGCCACGACCTGGCCCAGCAGCTCATCGCGGACGCGGAGGGCGCGACCAAGCACATCGCGATCGAGGTGCGCGGCGCGGCGAGCGAGGCGGACGCGGTGGAGGTCGGCCGTACGGTGGCGCGCAACAACCTGGTGAAGACCGCCCTGTTCGGCAACGACCCGAACTGGGGCCGGATCCTCGCGGCGGTCGGTACGACGTCGGCGAAGTTCGAACCGGACCGGGTGGACGTGGCGATCAACGACGTGTGGATCTGCAAGGGCGGCGCGGCCGCCGAGGACCGGTCCAAGGTCGACCTGAGCGGGCGCGACGTGCGGATCACCGTCAACCTGCGCGAGGGCGAGACGACCGCGACGATCTGGACGACCGATCTGTCGCACGCGTACGTGCACGAGAACTCGGCCTACTCCTCGTGACGCCGCTGGAGAAGGCCGGCGTCCTGATCGAGGCGCTGCCCTGGCTGGAGCGGTTCCACGGGGCCACCGTCGTGATCAAGTACGGCGGCAACGCGATGATCAACCCGGAGCTGCAGCAGGCGTTCGCGGCCGACATGGTCTTTCTGCGATATGCCGGGCTCAAGCCGGTGGTGGTGCACGGCGGCGGGCCGCAGATCAGCCGGATGCTCGACAAGATGGGCATCGAGAGCGAATTCCGCGGTGGGCTCCGGGTCACCACCCCCGAGGCCATGGACGTCGTCCGGATGGTGCTCACCGGGCAGGTCGGCCGCGAGCTGGTCGGGCTGATCAACCAGCACGGTCCGTTCGCCGTCGGGCTCTCCGGTGAGGACGCGCGGCTGTTCACCGCGGTGCGCCGCACCGCCCTGGTCGACGGCGAGCAGGTCGACATCGGCCAGGTCGGCGACGTCGCGCAGGTCGACACGTCGGCGGTGGACGACCTGATCGCGGCCGGCCGCATCCCGGTCATCGCGTCCGTCGCGCCGGACGCCGACGGCGTGGTGCACAACGTCAACGCGGACACCGCCGCGGCCGCGCTGGCCGAGGCGCTCGGCGCCCGCAAGCTGGTCGTGCTCACCGACGTACCCGGCCTCTACACCGACTGGCCGGACACGTCGTCGCTGACTTCGCAGATCGACGCGGACGCGCTGGAAAAGCTGCTGCCCAGCCTGGAAGCCGGGATGGTGCCCAAGATGGAGGCGTGCCTGCGCGCGGTGCGCGGCGGGGTGCCCGCCGCACACGTCGTCGACGGCCGCGTCGCCCACTCCACGCTGCTCGAGGTCTTCACGTCGGAAGGATTCGGAACCATGGTGGTGCCCTCATGAGCTCGCTCATCGACCGGTGGTCACAGGCCGGCATGAACAACTACGGGACACCCCAGCTGGCGTTCGTACGCGGCGAGGGTGCGGTGCTCACCGCCGACGACGGCCGCCAGTACGTCGACTTCCTCGGCGGCATCGCGGTCAACGCGCTCGGCCACGCCCACCCCGCGGTGGTGGCCGCGGTGAGCCAGCAGATCCAGCAGCTCGGGCACGTCTCCAACTTCTACGTCGCCGAGCCCGCCGTCGCCCTGGCCGAGCTGCTGCTCGCGCTGGCCGGCCGGGCCGGCCGGGTGATCTTCGGCAACTCCGGCGCCGAGGCGAACGAGGCCGCGTTCAAGCTGTCCCGGCTCACCGGCCGCGGCCACGTGGTGGCCACCCACGGCGCGTTCCACGGCCGCACCATGGGCGCGCTCGCGCTCACCGGCCAGCCGTCGAAGGCCGACCCGTTCCGGCCGCTGCCCGGCGACGTGACGCACGTGCCGTTCGGCGATCTCGACGCGCTCGCCCAGGCGGTCACCGCGCAGACCGCGATGGTGATCCTGGAGCCGATCCAGGGCGAGAACGGCGTGGTCGTGCCCCCGGCCGGCTACCTCGCCGGGGCGCGCGAGATCTGCACCCGCAACGGCGCCCTGCTCGTGCTCGACGAGGTGCAGACCGGCATCGGGCGTACCGGGCACTGGTTCCACCACCAGAGCGAGGGCGTCGAACCCGACGTGATTACCCTGGCCAAGGGCCTCGGCGGCGGGCTGCCGATCGGTGCCTGCATCGCCTTCGGGCCGGCTGCCGACCTGTTCCAGCCCGGCTCGCACGGCACCACCTTCGGCGGCAACCCGGTGGCCTGCGCGGCCGGCCTCGCGGTGATCCGCACGATCGCGAACGAGGGCCTGCTCGACCACGTCAAGCGGGTCGGCGAGCAGCTGCGCCGGGGCATCGAGGGGCTGGGCCACCCGCTGGTCTCGCACGTGCGCGGCGCCGGCCTGCTGCTCGGCATCGTGCTCACCGAGCCGGCCTCCGCCCGGCTCGCCGGTGCCCTGAAGGAAGCCGGATTCCTGGTGAACGCGCCGCAGCCGGACATCATCCGGCTGGCCCCGCCGCTGATCGTCAGCGCCGAGCAGGCCGACGCCCTCATCGCCGCCCTGGACGGACTCCGGTGACTCGACACTTCCTGCGCGACGACGACCTCAGCCCGGCCGAGCAGGCCGAGGTGCTCGACCTCGCCGCCACCATGAAGGCCGACCGGTTCGCGTACCGGCCGCTGGCCGGCCCGCGCTCGGTCGCGGTCTTCTTCGACAAGGTGAGCCTGCGCACCCGGCTGTCCTTCGAGGCCGGCATCGCCGAGCTGGGCGGCCAGCCGATGATCGTCGACACCCAGGCCACCCACTTCGGGCGCGGCGAGTCGCTCGCCGACGCCGGCCGGGTGGTCGCCCGCTACGCGGCCGCGCTGGTCTTCCGCACCACCGGCGACGAGCGGCTCGCCGAGCTGGCCTCCCAGGTGGACGTGCCGGTGATCAACGCGCTCACCGACGGCTTCCACCCCTGCCAGCTGATCGCCGACCTGCTGACCATCCGGGAGCGCCTCGGCTCGACGGCGGGCAAGAAGCTCGCGTACGTCGGTGACGCCGCCAACAACATGGCGCACTCCTACCTGCTGGCCGGGGCGACCGCGGGCATGCACGTCCGGGTCGCCGGCCCGTCCGGCTTCGACCCGGCCCCCGCCGTGGTCTCCCGGGCCGCCGAGATCGCCGCCTGGACCGGCGGCTCGGTCGAGGTGCTGCGCGACCCGGTCGAGGCGGCCGATCGGGTCGACGTGCTGGCCACCGACACCTGGACGTCGATGGGGCAGGAGGACGACGGCCGGGACCGGCTCACCCCGTTCTGGCCCTACCAGGTCAACGACAAGCTGCTCGCCGCGGCCGGGCCGGACGCGATCGTGTTGCACTGCCTGCCCGCGCACCGCGGCGAGGAGATCACCGACGAGGTGCTGGACGGCCCGCAGAGCGCCGTCTTCGACCAGGCGGAAAACCGGCTGCACGCGCAAAAGGCGCTGCTCGCCTGGCTGCTGGCGGTGAATGACAAATGACGGGGCCGGTGACCCGGGCCGGGCGGCACGCCCGGATCGTCGAGCTGATCCGGGAGCGCGCGGTGCGGTCGCAGACCGAACTCGCCGAGCTGCTGGCCGGCGACGGCGTGCAGGTCACCCAGGCCACCCTGTCGCGCGACCTGGAGGAGCTGGGCGCGGTCAAGGTCAGCGGCGCCTACCTGATCCCGGAGGACGGCAAGCGGCCGCTGCGCGAGGCCGAGAACGCACCCGCCCGGCTGGTGCGCCTGCTGCGCGAACTGCTCACCGGGGTGGACGCGAGCGGCAACATCGCGGTGCTGCGAACCCCGCCCGGGGCGGCGCAGTTCCTCGCCAGCGCGCTGGACCGCTCCGGGCTCACCGACGTCGTCGGCACGATCGCCGGCGACGACACGATCCTCGTCGTGGCCCGCGACGTCACCGGTGGCCGGGCCCTGGCCGAGAAGCTCGCCGACTGGGCCGGCCACACCAGCGACAACTTCGAAGGGAGCAACCCGTGACCGAGCGGGTCGTACTTGCGTACTCGGGAGGGCTGGACACCTCCGTGGCGATTCCGTACCTCGCCGATCAGACCGGCGGCGAGGTCATCGCGGTGGCCCTCGACGTCGGTCAGGGCGGCGAGGACATGGAGGTGATCCGCAAGCGCGCGATCGACTGCGGCGCCGCGGAGAGCATCGTGGTGGACGCGCGGGAGGAGTTCGCCGCCGACTTCTGCCTGCCGGCGCTGCGCGCCAATGCGCTCTACATGGACCGCTACCCGCTGGTGTCCGCGCTCAGCCGGCCGCTGATCGTGCGCCACCTGGTCGAGGCGGCCAAGCAGCACGGCGGCACCATCGTGTCGCACGGCTGCACCGGCAAGGGCAACGACCAGGTGCGCTTCGAGGTGGGCATCGGGGCGCTCGCGCCCGAGTTGAAGGTGATCGCGCCGGCCCGGGACTTCGCCTGGACCCGGGACAAGGCGATCGCGCTGGCCGAGGAGAAGGGCCTGCCGATCGACGTGACGCACAAGTCGCCGTACTCGATCGACCAGAATTTGTGGGGCCGCGCCGTGGAGACCGGCTTCCTCGAGGACATCTGGAACGGCCCGATCGAGGACATCTACTCCTACACGCAGGACCCGGCCGTCACCCGCGACCCGGACGAGGTGGTCATCACTTTCGACCAGGGCAACCCGGTCGCCATCGACGGCGAGACGGTCACCCCGTTCCAGGCCGTCGCCGAGCTCAACCGGCGGGCCGGGGCGCAGGGCGTGGGCCGGCTCGACATGGTCGAGGACCGGCTGGTCGGCATCAAGAGCCGCGAGGTGTACGAGGCGCCCGGCGCGATCGCGCTGATCACCGCCCACCAGGAGCTGGAGAACGTCACCGTGGAGCGGGACCTGGCCCGGTTCAAGCGCTCGGTCGACCAGCGCTGGGGCGAACTGGTCTACGACGGCCTCTGGTTCTCGCCGCTGAAGAACGCGCTCGACGCCTTCATCGACGACGCACAGCGGCACGTCTCCGGCGAGGTGCGGCTCGTCCTGCACGGCGGCCGCGCGACGGTCACCGGCCGGCGTTCCGAGGCAAGCCTGTACGACTTCGGGCTCGCCACCTACGACACCGGGGACACCTTCGACCAGACCCTCGCGAAGGGTTTCGTGCAACTGTGGGGCTTGCCGTCACGCATGGCGTCGGCCCGCGACCAGCGGCTGGCAGACTGACGGCCGTGAGCGAGAAGACATCATTGTGGGGTGGCCGGTTCGCCGGCGGCCCCGCCGACG
>Ga0070668_100000963_pt1 | contig 20130 bp, 23 predicted proteins | sample KBSS43metaG_FD_64661 | JGI IMG/M metagenome (GOLD analysis project Ga0070668, IMG submission 64661) | Switchgrass rhizosphere microbial communities from Kellogg Biological Station, Michigan, USA - KBS S4-3 metaG | ecosystem: Host-associated > Plants > Roots > Rhizosphere > Soil ... | reverse complement strand
ATCCAGTCCCTGTTCGAAGCCGCCTGGCACGGCGCCACCGACCTGGCGGCGTACCAGGCCCGGTTCACCGAGCTGGGCGCGCGGGAGATCCTGGAGCAGCTGGCGGCCGGCAGCAAGGACGAGACGGCGGCCCGCGCCCTCGGCGTCAGCCTGCGGACCTACCGGCGCCGGGTGGCGGAGCTGATGGAGATCCTCGGCGCGTCGTCCCGGTTCCAGGCCGGAGCGCGGGCGCGCGAAGCCGGCCTCCTGTGAAGCGGATCCTGCCGGCGTTGGTCCTGCTGACGTCGGCGTGCTCTTCCTCGATCTCCGGCACGGCCACGCCGCTCACCGGCAACCTCGCGGTCGTCAACGGACCCGGGACGGCCGCCGCGCTCGCCGGGGTGAAGACCGCGGCCGAGGCGGTGTTCAGCTACGACTCGGCGAACCAGGCCGCGTTCGACCAGGCGGTGGCCGCCAACGTCACCGGAGTCGCGAAGGACCAGCTCGCGACGTGGTTCGAGCAGGTCAGGAAGAGTCCGCAGACGGTTCACCTGGTCACGCGGGTGCGGGAGGCGGCCGCGCTGGAGTTCACCGGCGACCGGGTCCGTGAACTGGCCGTGCTCCAGCAGGAAAGCGGTGCCACGGTGGGCTTGGCCACGCTCTCGCTCGCCGCGGTGAAGGCGGACGGGCGCTGGCGGCTCTCGGACATCGCGGTGAACCCGGCCCAGCCGCCACCCGCGCCGCACCCGGACGACGGCAGCGTCGCGGGCCTGCGCGACTCGGCGCTGGCGGGTGCCCGCACGATCGCCGGCGGCGTGTTCGCGACCGACAGCGCCGACCCGGAGAGCTCGTACGCGCGGGTCGAGGCAGTCCTCACCGATCCGCTGCGGAGCAACTACCGCGCGAACAAGGCGAGCAACGTCGACAAGATCCGCAAGAGCGGCACGAAGGTCGCGCTCGGGCCGAACCCGATGGCCGGGGCCGTCGCGCTCACCGGCGGGCAAGCGGTCGTGCTGTTCTTCACGACGCTGCAGGTGACCGACGCGACCGGCAAGGTGACCGACCGCCCCTTCACGGTCGAGCTGGACGTCGTCCGTGAAGGGGCGAGCTGGAAGGCGACCGCCGTCCGGCCGGTCACCGCGTGAGTCAGCGGCCCTGGTTGGCGACCGCGGCGGCGGCTTCCTTGGCGGCCTCGGGGTCGAGGTACTCGCCGCCGGCCTTGACCGGCTTCAGGTCGGCCGTGAGGTCGTAGCGCAGCGGGATGCCGGTCGGGATGTTCAGGCCGGCGATGTCGGCGTCGGAGATCCCGTCGAGGTGCTTGACCAGCGCGCGCAGCGAGTTGCCGTGCGCGGCGACCAGCACCGTCTTGCCGGCGCGCAGGTCCGGCACGATCTCGGACTCCCAGTACGGCAGCAGCCGGTCGACGACGTCCTTGAGGCACTCGGTCAGCGGCGCGGCGTCGCCGAGGTTCGCGTAGCGGGCGTCGTCCGCCTGGCTCCACTCGTCCTTCGGGTCGATCGCCGGCGGCGGGGTGTCGTACGAACGGCGCCAGAGCATGAACTGCTCCTCGCCGAACTCGGCGAGGGTCTGCTTCTTGTCCTTGCCCTGCAGCGCGCCGTAGTGGCGCTCGTTGAGGCGCCAGTCGCGCTTCACCGGGATCCAGTGCCGGTCGGCCGCGTCCAGCGCGATGTTCGCGGTGGAGATCGCGCGCCGCAGCAGCGAGGTGTGCACCACGTCCGGCAGCAGCGCGGATTCGGCCAGCAACCGGCCGCCCTGGCGGGCCTCGCCCTCGCCCTGCTCCGACAGCGGTACGTCCACCCAGCCGGTGAACAGGTTTTCCGCGTTCCACGTGCTCTGCCCGTGCCGCAGCAGCACCAACGTCCCAATCTCGGCCATGCCGGACAGCCTGCCAGAACGGACGGCGCGCTTCACCGGTGACCCGCGGTCCTACCCAGAGTGTGTTACTCGGAAGTAACACCTCACTCTTCGACAAGTCCGGCCGCCAACAACGCGCAAAAACCCGGAAGCAGACTGCGCACCGTTATCGACATTCGCGAATTTCACTCGAACGGACTAGTGGGTAGTCTTGTGATTACTGGTCGAGATCTGACAGGTTGACTAAGTCCCGAGCGGCCGGATTCCACGCACTCCCCGGCCGGATTCGGGCTTTGACCGCGGCTCGTCTCCCCCTGCCGAGCCGCGGCCCGCCGGCCCCGTTGACACCCCCCTCGTCACCGGGTCCTGATCGGCGGGAACTTCAGCGGGGCGGCTCGAGATCGCGACTCCCCCCTCCCTCGAGCCGTCCCGCCTGCCCCGTTCACACCTCGGTCGGCTCCGGCTGCGGTCGCTGCCGCACGGTCCGGCGACGCCGGTTCAGCCACCAGCCCAGCCACGCGAGCGGCCCGACGATCAGCAGGAACGGCGCGATCGCGCCCAGCACCGTCAGCAGGCCGCCGCCGAAGACGAGGAACGCGTGCCAGCCGCCGGCCAGCCCGCCGAGGAAACCGCTGTGGTCCTCGCTCGCCGGCGCGGGCGCGGCCACGCTCCGGATGCTCATCGCCACGGTCGCCATCGCGACGCTGCCCGCCAGGGAGTTCCGCTGCTGTTCGAGCGATTCGAGCGCCGACTCGCGGCTCGTCAGCTCGCTCTCGACCGAAGCGATCTCGGACACCGAAGTCGCCCTCGCGAGCAACGCGCGGATGCGCTCGACCGACGCCCGCTGCGTGGCCAGCCGCGCTTCGACGTCGACGACCTTCTCGGTGACGTCCTGGGTGTTCAGCTCCCGCTTCTCCAGCTTCGTGCCCAGGTGCGAGAGCTGGTCGAGCACGCCGTCGAGCTTGTCCGCGGGCACGGCGAGGTTGAGCGTCGCCAGCTCCTCGCCGGTGCTCTCCTGCCCGGTGTAGCCCCCGGCACCCTGCGCGATCCCGCGGGCCTGCGCGACGACGTCGGTGACCTTGGTGGCGGCCAGTTCGAGCCGGGCGCTGCGCGAGAGCTTGCGGTCGGTCGCGCCCGCCTGCGGCGGGCTCACCTGCGACTTGCCCTGTTCCGCCTTGCCGGTGCCGCCGGTGCCCTGCTGCGGCGCGGCCGGGAACGGACCGGAACCGGCACTGTCCGCCGTGGACGCTCCGTTTTCGCCCGCCGAGCAGCCGGCCAGCACGAACGCCACACCCGCGATCGCGAGCGCGGTTCTCCATCGAGTCCGCATCCTGCGTCTCCCTCCAGTTTCGACTGGCGGTGAGACGGATGTCCGGTTCAGGGCCGTTGCACGGCCAGGGTCACGACTCGGTCAAGCCCGGCTCGTGCGGCTTTTCGGGCGCGACGAGGTGTTTGAACGCCTGCAGGTTGGCCAGCGACTCGCCGCGGGAGACGCGCCAGTCCCACTCGCGCTTGATGGACGTCGCGAAGCCGATCTCCAGCAGCGTGTTGAAGTCGCCGTCGGCGGCTTCGAGCACCTGGCCGAGCACCTTGTCGAGCTCGTCGGCGCTCATCGTTTCCTTGCCGAACCGGCCGACCAGGTAGATGTCACCGAGACTGTCCACTGTGTAGTGGACGCCGTAGAGCTTGGCGTTGCGCTGCAACAGGAACCGGTAGACGTCCTCATGGGACTCATCCGGACGACGGCAGACGAAGGCCTCCACGGAGAACGCGTGGTCGCCGTCGACCAGCCACGCGTTCGTCTGCAGCTTCTTCGTGCCCGGCAGCGTGACGAAGTACTTGCCGGGACCACGCTTGTCGTACTTCAGCTCCGCTGAGTCCAAAGTAGACTGGATCAGCCCGTCCAGGCTCACACCGCCACCTCCGCGCGCAGGTCCAGCGTGTGCCGGAACGCGCTGGTGGCCTGAGCATAGATGTCGAGCAGGGCGTCCGTGGTGCGGCGCCAGGAGAACCGTCGCGCGTGCACGACGGCGTTGGCGCCCATCTCCGCACGCCGGTCCGGCCGCAACGCGACCGCGGCCAGCGCGTCCGCCCACTCCTCGGCGCCGTGCCCCGGCACCAGCAGCCCGGAGACGCCGTGCGGCACCGCCACCGGCAGGCCGCCGACCTCGGCCGCGACCACCGGCGTCCCGCAGGCCTGCGCCTCCAGCGCGACCAGGCCGAACGACTCGTTGTAGCTGGGCACCGCGACGACGTCGGCGGCGCGGAAGATCCGGGCGAGCTTCTCGCCCGGCTGCGGCGGCAGGAACCGGACCTGCCGCTCGATGCCGAGGGAGACGGCGAGCTCGCGCAGGGCCTGCGGCTGCTCCAGCCCGGTGCCGGACGGCCCGCCGACGATCAGCACGACCAGCTTCGGCGCCAGCTCGGGACGGCGGCGCAGCAGCGCCGCCGCGGCGTGCAGCAGCACGTCGGGCGCCTTCAGCGGCTGGATCCGGCCGGCGAAGGCCAGCACGACGTCGTCGCCGGCCAAGCCGAGTTCGCGCCGGGCCACGTCCTGCGGGCCCGGGGTGAAGCGGTCGAGGTCGACGCCCGGCGGCACGGCGTGCACGGCGTGCGGCTCGGCGTCGTAGAGGTCGATGAGCTGGCGCGCCTCGACGGCGGTGTTGGCGACCAGCCGGTCGGCCTCGGCGACCACCTGCTCCTCCCCGATCACGCGGGTGCGCGGCTCGGGCTTGTCCCCGTCGGCGAGCGCGGCGTTCTTCACCTTCGCCAGCGTGTGCGCGGTGTGCACCAGCGGGACCGACCACCGGTCACGGGCGAGCCAGCCGACCTGGCCCGACAGCCAGTAGTGCGAGTGGATGAGGTCGTAGTGGCCGGGCTCGTGGAAGGCCTCGGTCCGCAGCACGCCGGAGGTGAACGCGCACAGCTGGGCGGGCAGCTCGTCGCGGCCCAGCGGCTCGAACGGCCCGGCCTGCACGTGCCGCACGGTCACGCCGGGCGCCAGCTCGGCCACCGGCGGCTGGTCGGACGCGGTCGCGCGGGTGAACACCTCGACCTCGACGCCGCGGCGGGCCATCTCGGTCGCCGTCTGGCTGATGTACACGTTCATCCCGCCGGCATCGCCGGTCCCCGGCTGCTCGAGCGGCGAAGTGTGCACAGATAGCACCGCGATCCGGCGCGGCGCAGCACGGAACCTCCGGATGGAGCTGGTCACCTGGTCGTCTCCTGCGTACTTCAGCATTCCTCGGCGAACTGCCGGAGCACCGCGTCGAACTCGGCCGCGGACTCGGCGAAGGGCGCATGCCCCCCTTCAGCGAACCAACGCCCAACGGCACCCGGAATCTTCCCGATGGCGTGCTCGGCCACCGAGGGCTCGATCACCCGGTCCGCCGTGCCGTGCACGACCAGGGCCGGGACGTCGATCCCGGCCAGCACGTCTTCGCTGCCGGCGTCCCGCCGGAACAGCGCCGAGCGGACCGAAGGCGGCACGCTCAACGAAGCGCCGAGCAGGGCTTGGACCTGCGCGCCGGGCACCGGCCCCACGGTCATCCCGCGGGTGAACGCGGTGAGCGCCGGGACCGCGATGTCCGGATCGTCCGAAAGCATCGCCCGCATGTGCTCGCGCATCAGCGGGCCGACGCGCCCGCCCGGCCGGTCGCGGCCGATCTCGGTGATGGCGCCGACGAGCACGAGGCCGCGCAGGCGTGCGGTGCCGTGCACCCGGATGTGGTCGGTCAGCACCAGGCCGCCGTACGACCAGGCGACGACGATCGCGTCCGGCCCGGCGAAGTCGAGGACCGCGGCGAGGTCGTCGGCCCAGACACGCGGGTTGTCGTATCCAGAGGTAGGAACGTCGGAAGCGCCGTGGCCGCGCAGGTCCATCGCGACCAGCCGGAACCGCTCGGTCAGCGCGGGGTCGGCGAGCTGCGCCGCCCAGCAGCCGCCCGACTGCGCCCAGCCGTGCACGAACACGATCGGCCTGCTGTGCTCGACGCCCTCGACCCGCAGGCCGAGCCTCGTCCCGCCGTGTCCGACGACTTCGGTGCGCACGGCTACTTCGCGCCCAGCCCCTGCCAGGCCGCCCAGGAGTAGTTCCAGTCCTTGACGTCCGAGTTCATCGGCGGGGACAGCTTCGAGCCGGTGATCTCGACCGGGTCGCCGATCATCGCGGAGTCGAAGTAGTCCTTGGCGTCGGCTTCGAGGAGGTTGACGCAGCCGTGGGAGTTGTTGGTCTTCCCGATGTTGGCCGCGTTGTCCTGGTTCTCGTGGATGAACTCGCCGTGGTTGGAGAACCGGCAGGCCCACTTCTTGTTGACGTTCGTGTAGCCGTAGCGCGCGTTGTCGAACACGGCCGTCGGCTCCCGGCTCATGACGATGTAGGTGCCGTTCGGGGTGTTGCGGTCGACCTCGCCGTCCAGGCCGTTCGCGCACGGGTAGCTCTTGACCTGCGAGCCGCCGCGGTAGACGCGCATCTGGTGTTCCGGCGTGCTGATCTTGACGACCTGGTTGCGGCCGATCTTGAACTTCGTCGTGACGTCGGCCTTGCCGTACGCGCCGCCGCCCAGGTCGACGCCGTACAGCTTCGCCTCGACGCTCACGGTGATGTTCTGCGGCCAGTACTCCTTCGGCCGGTAGTCGACCTGCTTCTCGGACAGCCAGCCCCACGCGCCCTCGACGTCCTTGTCCGTCTTCACGGACAGGGCCTTCTCGACCGCGGCGCGGTTCTTCACCGGCGACGCGAACTTGACGCTGATCGGCATCGCCACGCCGACCGTCTGGTTGTCGGCCGGGTTGAGCGTGGCGCGGACCTGCGTGGCCGGGTTCATGGTGGTGAACTTGCCGGTGAGCTCGACCGGCTTGCCGTCGGTGCCGGTGGCCTTGGCCGCGTACGTGTAGGTCTTGCCGTAGCCGAGGGGCTCCGAGCTGGTCCAGGTGAGCCCGTCGGGCGCGATGTCGCCCTTGAGGTCCTTGCCGCCGTCGCCGGTGACCTTGCACTCGGTGAGCTTGCCGTCGGCGACCTTGATCACGACGGGCTTGAGGACCGGAGCGTCCTTGGCGTCGACCGCCGGCTCGGCTGTGATCTTCGCCACGGGCTGCGCGCCGCCTTGGCCGTCGGCGTTCGCGCCGGTGGGCAACGCGTTACCACCGTTCTCGCCGGAACACGCCGCGGCGACCAGTGCGGCCCCGGCCGCCAGAGCAGCCTTGAAGACCGTACGCCGTTCGATCACCGAAACCTCCCGAGTTCCCCCGCCGACCAGCAGGCACACGCTCTTAGCGCTGGCGGCCTGTCTGACGTTACCTGCCGAAAGGTAAAAACCATCCGGTCAGGTGACGGCGCCTTTGTCGACAAAGACGTCCTGTACACGTACAGGTTGCCCAGTTCGGCTCAAATCACGCAGTTGATCAGCAGTGGTTCGGGGTGCAGCCGGACGCCGAAGCGCTCATAGACGCCGTCGCGGACTTCGCGGGCCAGCTCGAGCAGGTCCTCGGTCGTCGCGTCGCCGCGGTTGGTCAGCGCCAGGGTGTGCTTCGTCGACAACGAGACGCGGTGGCCCGGACCGGGGTACCCCTTGGTGAAGCCGGCGCGCTCGATCAGCCAGGCCGCGGACAGCTTGACGCCGCCGTCCGCCGGGTACTGCGGCGCTTCGGTGCCGACGCTCTCGGTGATCCGCTTCAGGATCGCTTCGGCCTCGGCCGGAGGGAGGATCGGGTTGGTGAAGAACGAGCCGGCGCTCCACGTGTCGTGGTCGGCCGCGTCGAGCACCATGCCCTTGCCACGTCGCAGCTTCAGCACGGCTTCGCGCGCTTCGGCCGCCGGGACGCGGGCCCCGATCTCGACGCCGAGCGTGCGCGCCAGCTCGGCGTAGCGGATGGGCGCGGACAGGCCGTCCTCGCGGATTTCGAAGCGGACGGAGAGCACGACGCCCGTGTCCGTGCCCTTGAGGATGCTGGTGCGGTAGGCGAAGCCGAGGTCGTCGGCCTTGAGCGTGCGCACTTCGCGCGTCACGCGGTCGTACAGCTCCAGCGAGACGATCGACTCGGCGACCTCGCAGCCGTACGCGCCGACGTTCTGGATCGGCGTCGCGCCGACGCTGCCCGGGATGCCCGAGAGGCATTCGAGCCCGCCCAGCCCGGCCTCGACCAGCGCGGCGACGAACGCGTCCCAGTTCTGGCCGGCTGCCACCTCGACGATCCCGCCGTCGCGCCGCCAGCCGGTGTTCGCCACCTCGACGAGCGTGCCGTCGAACCCCGCGTCGGCGACCACCAGGTTGGAGCCACCGCCGAGCAACAGCACCGGCTCGCCCGCCGCGTCCGCCTCGCGGACGGCCGCGACGAGGTCTTCGCTGGTCGCGGCGCTGACGAACCGGCGAGCCGGACCGCCGAGACGCAGCGTGGTGTACGCGGCGAGCTTCGGGAGTGCGGGAGTTCGGGCGGAGTTCACGCGCCTGACGGTACTGTCCGGCCCATGGGATCCCGGATCGAGCACCGCGCTGAGTTCTCCGCCGACGTCGCCGCGACGTACGCGGCAGTCGCCGGTGAAGACGCGCTGCGGGCGCAGCTCGAGCAGCTCGGCGGGCACAGCGCGGCCCTGCTGTCGTACGAGGTGTCCGGCACGGACCTGCGGTACGAGCTGCGGCAGGGGATCAGCGCGGACAAGCTGCCTTCGGCCGTCCGGACCCTGCACAAGGGCGACCTGCTGGTGACGCGCACGCAGTCCTGGCGCGTGAGCAACGACGGCACCGGCCGGCAGGGCCAGGCGTCGGTCGAGGTCGGCGGCGTCCCCGGCGAGATCGTCGCGCGGACGGCGCTGCTGGCCAACGGCGGCAAGACCGTGCTGCGGGTCAGCGGCGAGGTCACCGTCCGGATCCCGCTGTTCGGCGCGAAGCTGGAGGGCGTGATCGCCGAGCAGGTCACGAAGCTGCTGGAGCACGAAGCCGAATTCACCGCGAAGTGGCTGGCCGAGGTCGCCTGAGTCCGGTCGGCGCGCCGACCCGCGGCACGACCAACCCCAACCGCCTCCGCCGGGTCGACCGGTGGATCGCGTCGGCGCCGGTCACCACCCGGCTGCTGCGCTCGGCCGCCGATCCCCTGGTCGTCGACCTCGGGTACGGCGCATCACCGGTGACGACGGTCGAGCTGGCGCGGTGGCTGCGCCGGGTCCGCCCGGACGTCCGGGTGCTGGGCCTGGAGCTGGATCCCGCACGCGTGGCTTTCGCGCAGCCCGCCGCCGCTCCGCCGCTGCTGGAGTTTCGCCGCGGCGGGTTCGAGCTGGCCGGGACGCGGCCGGTACTGGTGCGGGCGTTCAACGTGCTCCGGCAGTACGCGGAGGACGAGGTTCCCGGCGCGTGGGGCTTGATGCTGGATTCGATGCCACCCGGCGGCCTGCTGGTCGAGGGCACGTGCGACGAGATCGGCCGGCTGTCGACGTGGGTGCTCGTGGCTTCTTCCGGTCCGGTTTCGCTGACGTTGTCGATGCGTCTGGCGGGGCTGGAGAAGCCGTCGATCGTGGCCGAGCGGCTGCCGAAGGCGCTGATCCACCGGAACGTCGCGGGTGAGCGGGTCCACGCGCTGTTGTCGGCACTGGACGCCTGCTGGGCGACGGCGGCACCGCACCAGGCGTTCGGAGTCCGTTCACGGTGGCTGGAGACGGTGCGGCTGCTGGTTTCGCGGGGCTGGCCGGTGGTGGGCCCGCGGATCCGGCCGGGCGAGCTGACGGTGCCCTGGGCGTCGGTCGCCCCGGCCTGAACGTTCACCGGGCCACCCCCGCTGTGTCACCCGAAGGTGACCTGCGGTGATCACCATTGAGCCGTGGAACTCCTGGGGCAGGTCACCGAGCTGCTGCGAGCCGCCTTGGGCTCGCCGTGGCTGTGGGTGCTCGTCTTCGTCGTCTCCGGGCTGGACGCGCTGCTGCCGTTCATGCCGAGCGAGACGACGGTCGTCACCGTCGCCGTCCTGCTCGGCCCCGACCCGGCCCGGCTCGCCCTGCTCGCCGCGGTGGCCGCGACGGGCGCGTGGGCGGGTGACTGCCTCGGGTACGCCGCCGGCCGGTCCGCCGGTCCGCGGGCGATCGCGTGGCTGCAGCGCGGGCCGGAGGGGCGACGGCGCTACGAGTGGGCGCGGGACCAGGTGCGGCGCCACGGCGGCCTGCTGATCATCGCGGCCCGCTACCTGCCGGGCGGGCGGGTCGCGAGCGCGCTCGCCAACGGCAGCCTCGGCTACCCGCTGCGCAGGTTCGTGCCGCTCGACGCGGCCGGCGCGGCGATCTGGGCGGTGTACAGCGTGCTGATCGGGCTCGCCGGCGGAGCGGCGTTCGCCGACGAGCCGGGCAAGGGCCTGCTGCTGTCCTTCAGCCTCGGCCTGGGCCTGGTCCTCGCCATCGAGGCCGGGCGGCGGCTACGGTCGGCCCATGCTCGAAGCGATCGACGTCCACGCGGACGGGCTGAAGCGGGCGGCGCTGACCGCCGGCCCGGCGGCCCCGGTCCCGAACTGTCCGAAGTGGACTGTCCATGACCTGGTGACGCACATCGCGTTCGTCCACTCCTTCGCCGTCGGCTTGGCGATGAACCGGCCCGCGAAGCCGGCGCCGCCGCCGGACTGGGAAGACGTCCTCGGGTGGTGGGACGGCCAGCGCCTGGCCCTGCGCGAAGCCCTCGCGAAAGACCCGGGAACACCGGCCTTCTCGCCGTACCCGGGTTTCGACGTGACGGTCGGCGACTGGACGCGGCGGATGGCCCACGAGACGGCGATCCACCGCCTCGACGCCGAATCGGCCCTCGAAGACGGCCCGCCGACGCGCTTCTCCCCGGAGTTCGCGAACGACGGCGTCGACGAGTTCCTGACCTACCTCACCCCGCGCCGCGGCATCGCGGCCGAGGTGCGCGTCACGACGCCGGAGCGCACGTGGACCCTCGGCTCGCCGCGCGCCGAGGTCTCCGGCGCCGCCGACGACGTCTACCGCGCGCTGTGGGGCCGTCCGCACCGCGCGTCCGTCACCGGCGATCTCGCACCACTCGCGGCGCCCTGACCAGCGCAAGGGACAATGCTGGCGTGACCGCTCCCGAACGCCGCTACGTCATCACCTTCGGCTGCCCCGACCGCACGGGCATCATCGCGAGGATCTCCGGGTTCCTCGCCGACCACGGCGGCTGGATCGTCGAAGCGGCTTACCACACCGACCCGGACACGGGCTGGTTCTTCACCCGCCAGGTGGTCCGGGCCGACTCACTGCCGTTCGACGCCGCCGGGCTGCGGGCCCGGTTCGCCGAGGTGGCCACGGACCTGTCGGCGGACTCGAGCTGGCAGGTGAGCGACACCGGCGAGCGACGGCGGGCAGTGATTCTGGTGTCGAAGGCCGGGCACTGCCTGTACGACCTGCTCGGCCGCGTCGCCTCCGGCGAACTCGACGTCGACATCGCGGCGGTGATCGGCAACCACGACTCGCTCGGCGACATCACCCGCGCGCACGGCATCCCGTTCCACCACGTGCCGTTCCCGGTGAACGGCAAGACCGAGGCGTTCGAGCAGGTGCGCAAGCTGGTGGACGAGCACGAGCCGCACGCGGTGGTGCTGGCCCGGTTCATGCAGATCCTGCCCGCCGACCTGTGCCGCGAGTGGGCCGGGCGGGCGATCAACATCCACCACAGCTTCCTGCCGTCGTTCATCGGCGCGAAGCCGTACCACCAGGCGCACACGCGCGGGGTGAAGCTGGTCGGCGCGACCTGCCACTACGTGACGGCCGACCTCGACGCGGGCCCGATCATCGACCAGGACGTCATCCGCGTCGACCACGGCGACTCGGTCGAGGACATGGTCCGCAAGGGCCGCGACATCGAGAAGGTGACGCTCGCGCGCGGCCTGCGCTGGCACCTGGAGAACCGGGTGCTGGTGCACGGCAACCGCACCGTGGTGTTCTGAGGCGCGGTTGCCGTGCCCGTGATCACGCCCCGATGGTCGCGGTGTCGATGACGAACCGGTAGCGCACGTCGGAGTTCTCGACGCGCTCGTAAGCCGCGTTCACCTGGTCCGCCGAGATCGTCTCGATCTCCGCGCCGATGCCGTGCTCGGCACAGAAGTCCAGCATCTCCTGGGTCTCGGCGATGCCGCCGATCATCGACCCGGCCAGCACCTTGTTGCCGCCCAGCAGCGAGAACGCGTTGTACGACAGCGGTTCGCCGGGCGCGCCGACGTTGACCATCGCGCCGCCGACGCGCAGCAGCGAGAGGTAGGCGTCCACCGGCAGCTTGGCCGACACGGTGTTGAGGATGATGTCGAACTTGCCCTTGAGGACGTCGAACGTCGCCTCGTCGCTGGTCGCGAAGTAGTCGGTCGCGCCGAGCTTGAGGCCGTCCTCCTGCTTCTTGAGGCTCTGGCTGAGCACGGTCACCTCGGCGCCCATGGCGGCGGCGATCTTGACGCCCAGGTGCCCGAGCCCGCCGAGGCCGATCACGGCGACCTTCTTGCCCGGCCCGGCACCCCAGTGGCGCAGCGGCGAGTAGGTGGTGATGCCCGCGCACAGCAGCGGTGCGGCGACGTCGAGGCCGATGCCTTCCGGGATGCCGCAGACGAAAGCGTCCTTCACGACGACCTGCTTGCTGTAGCCGCCGTAGGTGTTCTCGCCGTCGAAGCCGACGCCGTTGTAGGTCATCACGCTGCCCTTGACGCAGAACTGCTCGGTGCCGGCGCGGCAGTACTCGCACTCGCCGCAGGAGTCGACCATGCAGCCGACGCCGACGCGGTCACCGACCCGGTACTTCGTGACGTCGGAGCCGACCGCGGCGACGACGCCGGCGATCTCGTGCCCGGGCACCATCGGGAAGATCGCCTGGCCCCAGTCCTCCTTGGCCTGGTGGATGTCGCTGTGGCAGATGCCGGCGTAGGCGATGTCGATCAACACGTCGTTCGCGCGCAGGTCACGGCGCTCGATCGTGGTCGGCGCCAGCGGCGCGCCCGGCGCCGGGGCGGCGATGGCGTGCGTGGTCGTGCTCATGGAACCCTCCAAGTTCAAGTACCGTCGTAAGAGGTCTCATACATGTCCGACGTAAGAGGTCTCTTACATATTCCGAACGAGAGATGTGAGCCAGGTCATGGGCGGCAAGTACCACCACGGCGACCTCCGCGGCGAGCTCGTGCGTGTCTCCCTGGACCTGATCGCGGAACGCGGACTCGAAGGCTTCTCCGTCGCGGAGGTCGCGCGGCGGGCGAAGGTCAGCCCCGGCGCGCCCTACCGGCATTTCGCCTCCCGGGAGAACCTGCTGGCCGAGGTGGCGGGCAACATCGCCTGCCAGCTCGCCGACCGCGTCACCGCGGCCGCCGGCGAACACGAAGACCCGGTGGACGGCCTGGCCGCCGCGGCGGGCGCGTACACGCGCTACCTGATCGAGCGCCGGGCCGGGATGAACGTCATCTACGCCGAGGGCCTCCACGGCCCGCAGCACACCGGCCTGCACGACCAGACCCGGCGGCTGACCGACGAGTTCCTGCTGCGCTGCCTGGCGGTCGCCCCCGACCCGGCGACGGCGCTGGAGCTGATGGAGCAGCTGTTCACCCAGGCCCACGGCTACGGCACGTTCCACCTCGACGGCGTCTTCGGCAAGCACGGCTATTCGGCGGACCTGGTGGTGCGGAAGTCCACCGAGGCCGCGCGCGCCGCCATCGTGGGCCGGATTGTCGGTGGTGAGCGCTAAGTTGGGCGCATGGGGACCATCGACTCACACGAGGCGCTGCGCGAGGTAGTCGGCGAAGTGGCCGAGCTGACGCAGAAGAAGGTCATCGACCGGATCGACGAGCACGCGCGGAACCTGATCGCGCACTCGCCGTTCGTGCTGCTGGCGACGTCGGCACCGGACGGCAGCTGCGACGTCTCCCCGCGCGGCGACCCGGCGGGCTCGGTGCTGGTGATCGACGAGAAGACGCTGGCGCTCGCGGACCGGCCCGGCAACAAGCTGATCGACAGCTTCCGCAACATCATCGACAACCCGCACGCCGGCCTGCTGTTCCTGGTGCCGGGGATGAACGAGACCCTCCGCGTCAACGGCCGCGCGAAGCTGGTGTCGGACGCGCCGTTCTTCGACTCGCTGGTGGTGCAGGGCAAGCGGCCGAAGCTGGCGGTGGTCGTCGAGGTCGAAGAGCTGTACATGCACTGCGCCAAGGCGTTCCTGCGGTCGTCGCTGTGGGATCCGCAGACCTGGCCGGACCGCTCGACGCTGCCGTCACTGGGCACGATCATGCGCGACCAGATGGCACTGCCGGTCTCGGCGGAGGAGCTGGACGCGCGCCTCGACCACCGGGCGATGACCGAGCAATACTGACCGCATGCTGTGCGTCTTCGACGTCAACGAGACCCTGCTCGACCTCGCCGCGATGGACGACGGCATCGGCGGCGCCGAGCTGCGGCGCGAGTGGTTCGGGCTGGCCATCCACACGGTGCTGACCGTGACGGCGACCGGTGGCTACCGCGACTTCGCGGGCATCGCGGGCGACGCCGCCCTCGAGGTCGCCGCCCGGCACGGCCGGGAGGTGGACCTCGCCGCGATCGCCGCGGGCCTGCGCTCGCTCCCGGCGCACCCGGACGTCGAACCGGGCCTGGTGAAGCTGCGCGAGGCAGGCCACACGGTGGTCGCGCTGACGAACTCGCCGCTCGCGACGGCCGAGGCGCAGCTGCAGAACGCCGGGCTGGCTCCGCTGCTCGACCGGATCTTCTCGGCCGAGCAGGTCGGCAGGCTCAAGCCGGCGCCCGAGCCGTACCACCAGGTCCTGGCCGCGTATCCCGGCGAACGAGCGGTGATGATCGCCGCGCACGACTGGGACATCGCGGGCGCGCAGGCGGCCGGGCTGCGGACGGCGTTGCTCGCCCGCCCCGGCGTCCGCCCGCTGCCCGGCTCACCCGAGCCGACGTACACGATCTCGACGCTGACCGAACTGGCCGAGCTGCTTTAGTCGGCGATGCGGACCAGCATCTTGCCGGTGTTGGCCCCGGACAGCAGGCCGAGGAACGCGTCGGGCGCGTTCCGGATGCCGTCCACGAAGGTCTCCGAGTACTTGATCTGCCCGGACGCCACCAGCGGCGCGACCTCGTCGACGAACTGCTGCTGCAGGCCCCAGTGGTCGAGCACCAGCAGGCCGCGGATGGTGAGCCGCTTGGCGATGATCTGCGCGAGGTTGCGCGGCGCCGGGGTCGGCTCGGTGGCGTTGTACTGCGAGATCATTCCGCAGACGGCGATCCGGCCGTGCAGGGTGATCGCGTCGATGGCGGCTTCGAGGTGCTCGCCGCCGACGTTGTCGAAGTAGACGTCGATGCCCTCCGGCGCGGCGGCGTGGAGCTGCTCGGCGACCGGGCCGTCCTTGTAGTTGAAGGCCGCGTCGAAGCCGAGGTCGTCGATCAGGTGGCGGACCTTCTCCGCCGACCCCGCCGAGCCGATGACGCGCTTGGCGCCCTTCAGCTTCGCGAGCTGGCCGACCAGCGAGCCGACGGCGCCGGCCGCGCCGGAGACGAACACCGTGTCGCCCGGCTTGAATTCGGCCGACTCCAGCAGGCCCGCGTACGCGGTCAGGCCCGGCATGCCGAGCACGCCGAGGTAGGTCGACAGCGGCGCGGCGGAGGCGTCGACCTTGACGAAGCGCTTGGCGTCCAGCACGGCGTGGGTGCGCCAGCCGGCCTGGTGCAGCACGTGGTCGCCCGGCTTGACGTCGTCGACGTTCGACTCGACGACCTCGCCGACCGCCCCGCCGCTCATGACCTCGCCGACCTGGAACGGCGGCGCGTACGACTTCACGTCGCGCATGCGGCCGCGCATCGCCGGGTCGACGCTCATGACGAGGTTGCGCACCAGGATCTGGCCTTCGCCCGCGGTCGGCACCTCGGTGTCGACGATGGCGAAGTTGTCGTGGGTGGGGACCCCTTCCGGACGCGAGGCGAGGCGGATTTCGGTCGCCTGAATCGGTGCGTTCACCGTCGAACTCCCTAAGTCGAGACGTCAAGCGGGGCAGGCGCCCCGGATTTCTCCCGGTACAACCGGCTAACCGGGGCGATCATTCCGATTGTGACTGGTCACACGATCTCGGCGAGCTTCCCCAGCACGCCGTCGTAGATCTTCTTGAGACCGCCCGGCGCGAACGTCTTCTCGAAGAAGCCGCCGATGCCGCCGGCGCCGTCCCACGACGTCTCGATCCGGACGAGGCTCTTCTCGCCGGCCTCGCTGACGGTCCAGGTGGTGACCATGCTGGAGTTCGCGTCGGTTTCGACCAGCGTGCCGGGCTTCGGCTCGGTGACCGTGGCCTTGACGTCGCGCACGCGCTTGGACGTCGCCTGCAGCTTCCAGCCCGCCTTGGTCCCGGCGCCGACGCCGCCCTCGGTCACCTCGTAGTCGCGGTAGTGCTCGGTGAGCAGCTTCGGGCGCGTTTCGGCGTAGTCGGCGACGAGCGCGCGGACCTTGTCGGCCGGGGCGTCGATGGCGCGCTCCGCGGTGGCCGTGACCTTTCCCATTTCACTCCTTCTCCGAGGTACCGATCGTGGACCACGATTCCATCACCGGCCGGGAGCCCACGCACCGCGTTAGGCTGACGCTCATGAGTTCCGCACCGGACGCCGCCCGACGGCGGCGCGCCACCGTGGCGCTCAAAGAGTCGCTGCGTGAGCTGCGCAACCAGCTGGCGCTGCTGAACCACCAGGTCAGCGCCCACCTGGCGATCAAGGACATCGACCTGGAGTGCCTCGAGCTGATCGCCCGGCACGGCCCGCTGAGCCCGAGCGCGCTCGCCCGCCGCGCCGGGCTGCACCCCGCGACGATGACCGGCATCCTCGACCGGCTCCAGAAGGGCGGCTTCGTCGTCCGCGAACGCGACCCCGAGGCGGCCGACCGGCGCGCGGTCGCGGTGCGCGCGGTCCGCGGCCGGAACGGGGAGCTCTTCCGGCTGTACGCGGGGATGAACACCGCGATGGACGACCTCTGCGCCGGCTACAGCGAGGACGAGCTGGCGCTGATCGCCGGGTTCCTGCGCCGGGCGACGTCAGCGGGCCACACCGCGACCGGTGACCTGGCTAACGGCTGACCAGCGGTTTTTGTGCTGTACTCGGGACATGTGGCAGTCAGGCGACGCTTATGAGGCCTACATCGGACGGTGGAGCCGCCGGATCGCGGAGACGTTCGTGCGGCAGCTCGGCATCCCCGCGAGCCGCCGCTGGCTCGACGTCGGCTGCGGCACCGGCGCGCTGACGTCGGCGGTGCTGACGGCGGGCGACCCCGCCGAGGTCGTCGGCGTCGACCCGTCCGAGGGATTCCTGAAGACGGCTCGCGCGAACGTCACGGACCCGCGCGCGTCGTTCGAGGTCGCCGACGCGCGGGCACTCCCCTTCCCGGACGACCGCTTCGACGTGGCCGTGTCCGGACTGGTCCTGAACTTCGTCCCCGACCCGGCGGAAGCCGCCGCGGAGATCGTGCGGGTGACCGTCCCCGGCGGCCTCGCGGCGGCGTACCTGTGGGACCTCGCCGAGGGCATGGAGGTGATCCGCCACTTCTGGGACGCGGCGGCCGAGCTGGATCCGGCCAAGGTCGCCGAGCTGGACGAGGGCCGGCGGTTCACGCTGTGCCGCCCCGAGCCGCTGGGCCGGTTGTGGACCGAGGCGGGATTCACCGGCGTCTCCGTGGGGCAGATCAAGATCCCGGCGGTGTTCACCGGCTTCGACGACTACTGGAAGCCGTTCCTCGGCGCCCAGGGCCCGGCACCGGCGTACCTCGCGACGCTTCCCGAAGCCCGCCGCGACCAGATCCGCGAACTGCTGCGCAGCCGCCTGCCGACGAACCCGGACGGCTCGATCCCGCTGACGGCCCGCGCTTGGGTCGTCAGCGGGATCGCCTGACTCAGAGACCGGCCTGGGCCAGCCAGTCCTTCGCGACGTCGGACGCCTTCTCGCCGTCGGAGTCGACGCGCTTGTTGAGGTCACGCATGACGTCGGTGGTCAGCTTCGCGCTGACCGCGTTGACAGCGGTCGCGAAGTCCGCGCCGCGCTCGTCGAGCACCTTCTTGTTCACCGCGGGCACGACGTTCTCGGTCGGCACGATGTTCAGGTCGTCCTTGAGCACCGTGTAGTTCGAGTCGCCGGTCAGCGGGCTGACCGAGTCGACCGGGATCACCGTGACGGCGCCGGACTTGAGCTGCTCGACCCGCGGCCCGGCTTCCTGGATGGTCTGGAAGGTCGTGTTCGTCAGCTTGTAGACGTCCTTGAAGCCGAGGAAGCACGGGAGGCGCTTCTCGCACTCCGGCGGGCCCGCCATGACGACCTTGTCCAGCTTCTTCAGGTCGCTGATCGACGCGAGGCCCTTGTCCTTGGCCAGGTCGGACTTGACGATGTAGGTGTTCTTGTCCTCGGCGGGCGCGAAGTTCAGCAGCGAGATGCCGCTGGGCTCGAACAGCTTGGCCAGCTGGTCGTGCTCCTCCTGCGCGGTCTTCCCGGCCTCCTGGCCGAAGCCGGTGGTGATCGCCGCACCCTGGTATTCGGGGACGAACTGCAGCTCCCCGGACTTCAGGGACGGGTAGATCAGCTCCCGCGAGCCGAGGTTCAGCTTGCGGGTCACCGGGTAGCCCTTGGCCTCCAGCGCCTGCGCGTAGATCTCGGCGAGGATCTGGCTGTCGGTGAAGTTGAAGGACGCGACGACGATCGGCGCCCCACCTTTGCTCTGCGCGGCGGGCTTGTCACCGCTGTCGCTACCGCCGCAGGCGGCCAAGCCGAGCGTCGCCGCGACGGCCACCGCCACCACGGACGCGTTCCGGAACCAGCGCACGAATCCCCACTCCCTCGTCACTCGAACAGACGAAAGGACCCTAGCGCCGGACACCGACAAGAATCCACATGTTGGGAGGAGCCGTCCCGAATTCCCAGCCCGCGGAATTTTCCCGCCCGATCGGGGTAGGGTCGGCGGGTGCACGTGACCCCGCTGGCCGCGGACAGCGGACCGCCGATCTTCCAGTGGAAGTGGGTGGACCGGAACGCCGACGACATCGTCCAGCGCCTCGTCGAGCACATCTCGCTGACCGCCGCCGCGCTCGGCATCGGCCTGGTCGTCTCGATCGGGCTCGCGGTGATCTCCCTGCGTTATCGCTGGTCGTACGGGGTCATCCTCAGCACGGCCGGCGCGTTGTACGTGATCCCGAGCCTCGGCGCCTTCGCGGTCCTGGTGCCGTTCTTCGGGCTCACGTTCGTGACGGCGATGATCCCGCTCGCGACGTACACGCTGCTCATCCTGGTCCGCAACATCGTCACGGGCGTCGACCAGGTGCCGGCCGAGGTCCGCGAGGCCGCGGTCGGCATGGGGTACACGCGCGGCAGGCTGCTCTGGCAGATCGAGCTGCCGCTCGCGCTGCCGGTGGTGATCGCCGGGCTGCGCGTCGCGGCGGTGACGACCATCGGCCTGGTCACGGTGACGTCGATGCTCGGCCTCGGCGGTTTGGGCTACTTCATCCGCGCCGGGATCCAGAACGCGACACCCAACTCGACGGAGATCATCGTCGGCATGGCGCTGTCGGTGGCACTGGCGGTGGTCGTCGACCTCCTCCTGTGGCTCGGCGAACGCCTGCTGACGCCCTGGACCCGGAGGGTGCGATGAACTTCGTCGACCAGCTGAACGCGTGGCTCGCCGAGCCGAACCGCTGGAGCTGGACCGACCGGGCGGGTATCCCCTACCGGACGCTGGAGCACCTCAGGTTTTCTTTGCTGGCGTTGGTGATCGCGGCGGCGCTGACGATCCCGGTCGCGTTGTGGCTCGCCCACTACCGCCGCGGCGCGTTCCTCGCGAGCAGCGCGGTGAACATCGGCCGGGCGATCCCGAGCTTCGGGTTGATCATCCTGTTCTGGTTCCTGGCCAGCCGCTGGGAGCTGGACACGACGTTCTGGCCGTTGCTGCTGGCGCTGGTCGCGCTGGCGATGCCGCCGCTGTTCACCAACACGTACGCGGGTGTGGTGTCGCTGGAGCAGGACACCGTGGACGCGGCCCGTGGCACGGGCTACCGCGAGGGGCAGATCATGCTGCGCCTCGAGCTTCCGCTGGCGTCGCCGGTGATCCTGGCCGGGGCGCGGGTGTCGTTCCTCCAGTTGATCGCGACCGTCGCCATCGGTGCGATCGTCAACGACGGCGGTGGTCTCGGCCGCTACATCGTCGACGGCTTCGCGTTGGGGGCGCAGGGTTACGGCGAGATCTTCGCCGGTGGCCTGGCGGCCGTGGTGCTGGCTTTGGTGTGCGATGGTGCTTTCGCGTTGATCACGCGCTTGGCTACGCCGCGGGG
>Ga0070668_100000962_pt1 | contig 20131 bp, 17 predicted proteins | sample KBSS43metaG_FD_64661 | JGI IMG/M metagenome (GOLD analysis project Ga0070668, IMG submission 64661) | Switchgrass rhizosphere microbial communities from Kellogg Biological Station, Michigan, USA - KBS S4-3 metaG | ecosystem: Host-associated > Plants > Roots > Rhizosphere > Soil ... | reverse complement strand
AAGGTGCCACCGACACCACCGAGCTGTCCCTGGAACATCTGCGCGGCGAGCAGATCACCGTCGACGTGCTTTACCCCCGCCAGCTGCCGGCCTGGAACTGGCGGTGGGCCTCCGACATCGGATCGCTCACCGTCGCCCCGGGCCGGCCCGACCCCTACACCGCGCGGATCTTCCGGATCACCCGGCGCGCGGCCACCTCCAATCCCTAGCAGCCCCGCCCGGCGGTCCGCCGGCCTCTCCCCCGAAGGATCTGAGATGAAACGCTTGATCAGCGTCGCCGTCGGCGCGGCACTCATGGTGGGCCTCGCGCCTGCAGCGACCCTGGCGCGGAGACGTCCACCGACAACACCGCCGCCGCCACCTGGGCTGAGCCCACCGCCAAGCTGGACGGCGTCAAGCTGACCATCTGGGCGGCCCAGAACAGCAACACGGTCCCCAAGAAGGTGGTCGAGGGCGTGTACTACAACAAGGAGGTCTTCGCCGCCAACGGCACCACCGCGACGCCGGAGCTGGCCTCGAACGGCACGCTGTTCCGCGCGCTGCGCATCACGATCGTCTACGCGGCCCTCGTGGCGGTCTTCCAGAACCTGTTCGGCTTCGCCCTCGCCGTGCTGCTGGAACGCGACAACTGGCTCAACCGGGTCGCCCGGATCTTCTTCCTCATCCCGGTGCTGATGTCCGCGCTGGCCGTGGGCTACATCTTCCAGGCCCTGCTCAAGCCCACCGGCGGCGTCAACGAGATGATCGGCGCGATCCTGCGGCACCCGTTCGACTACGCCTGGCTGGCCGACACCACGTGGACCATCGTGGTGGTGGCGCTCATCCACGCGTGGAAGTGGATGGGCCTGTCCATGCTGATCTATCTGGCCGGCCTCAACACCATCCCGGAGGACATCGTCGAGGCCGCCCGCATCGACGGCGCGTCCCGCTGGCGTACGTTCTGGGCCATCCGGTCGCCGCTGCTCGCGCCCGCCGTCACCTTCAACGTCGCCACCGCCCTGCTCGGGTCGATGAACGGCTTCGACGTCGTGCAGGCCACCACCGGCGGCGGTCCCGCCCGTACCACCGAGATCCTCAACATCTTCATCTACCGGACCTTCGGGCAGGGCCTGTTCGCCCAGGCGACCACCATGAGCCTGGTGTTGTTCCTGCTCGTCGCGCTGATGGCGTTCCCGGTCATCTATCTGCTGCGCAAGCGGGAGGAGATCCTATGACGCGGCCCGCCGGGCTCAGCGACCGGGCGATCTGGCGGCGGGCGCAGCCGGTCGTCGCGATCGCCGGAGTCGTCGCCCTGATCGGCATCCCGCTGTGGCTGGTGGTGGTGACCGCCGCCAAGTCACAGGGCGAGGCGCTCAACCCCGATCTCTCCCTGCCCGGCGAGTGGCACCTGCTGGACAACCTCCGCCGGGTCTGGACCGACGCGGACCTCCCCGCGGCGTTCTTCGGCAGCCTGCTCATCGTCGTGCCGACCGTCGCCGGGGTGCTCACCTTCGGGTCCATGGCCGCCTGGGTGCTGGCCCGGCGCGCGACCCGGCTCAACGCCATTCTGTACGCGCTGGGCATCAGCGGTATCATCCTGCCGCCCGCGGTGGTCACCGTCGTGCTGCTGCTGCGCCAGCTGGGCCTCGCCGGCACCGCGATCGGCATGATCGGCGTCTACCTGGGGATCTACATCTCTACGGTGATCTTCTTTGTCACCGGCTTTGTGCGGACCATCCCGGTCGCGCTGGAGGAGGCCGCCCAGATCGACGGCGCCGGCCCGTTCCTGGTGTTCCGCCGGGTGGTGCTGCCGGTGCTGGCGACCGCCACGATCCTGATCTGCCTGTACGTCTGGAACGACGTGTTCTATGCGTTCTTCGTGGTGGGCGGCCGGTTGGACACCCTGCCGCTCAACCTGTTCCGGGTCGCCAGCGCCGGCCTCTACCTCAACAACTGGCACCTCATCTTCGCGTACGTGATCCTGATGAGCCTGCCGCTCGTGGTGGTCTTCGCCGTCGCGCAACAAAAGGTGATCTCCGGCATCACGGGAGGTGCCGTCAAATGAACGTGACCATGCCTTCGTCCAGGTCGTAACGGGCGCCGATGATCTTCAGCGAGCCGGCCTTCACCGCGTCGGCGAGCACCGGCTTCTTGCCGAGGGCGGCCACGATGGTCTTCGCGTTGAGGCGCACCACCGCATCCACCAGGTCCTTGGGGTCGCTCTTCGCGGCCACCCGGACCACCGGCTTGATCGCGGCGACCAGCGCGTCGATGTCGTTGCCCATCTTGCCGGACTTCTTCTCGACCGCCTCGACCGTCGCCTTCACCGCGCCGCACTTCTCGTGGCCGAGCACCACGATCAGCGGGATCTTCAGCTCCGCGACGCCGTACTGGATGCTGCCCAGCACGGCCTCGTCCACCACCTGGCCAGCCGTGCGGCACACGAACAGGTCGCCGAGGCCTTGGTCGAACACGATCTCCGGGGGCACCCGCGAGTCGGCGCAGGACAGCACGACGGCGAACGGGTGCTGTCCCTTGGCCAGGCTGGTCCGGTAGGAGACGCTCTGGTCGGGATGGTTCACGCCGCCCGAGGTGAATCGCGCGGCGCCCTCCTTGAGCCGGGCGATGGCCTCGGCCGGGTTGGTGACAATGGGTTCGGTCGCCGCGGCGGGCGTGGTGGCGCCGGCCTGTTCCGCCGTGACCTTGACCGGGGTCGCCCGTTCCGACGCGCTCGTCTCCTCCGAAGATCCGCACCCGAACAGGGCACTCACGCCGGCGAAGACGCCGAGACCGAGTGCCGCCCGCCGCGTGGACCCACCTGACACCTGCACGGCACACCTCCGCAAGCCCGAGGAACCTGTCACCCTCCGCAGTCAAGCAGCCCACGGTTTCCGGGCGGGCGGAACCGGCGAAACCGGCTCAGATCAGGGCTCCGTCGTCGCGCAGGCGGCGCTGCAGGACCGCGACGTCGACCTCTCGTGGCGCGGTGCGGTCCGCGGCGCTGAGCGCGGCGAGCGTCCCCGCGGCCTGGCCCATGGCCATGCACTGGGCGATGGAACGGGCGCTGGCGTGTGCCTCGTGGCTGGCCGACAGGCAGCGCCCGGCGACGACGACGTTCGGCAGGCCGGCCGGCAGCAGGCAGCGCAGCGGGATGTCGTAGACGCCGTGGTCGGGGATGTACCGCCAGAGGGTGTCGGTGCCGCCGCTGTGGTCCTCGATCGGCGCCCCGCACCGGGCGATCGCGTCCGGGAACCGGCGAGCGCCGAGCACATCCTCGGCGGTGAGCCGGTAGTCGCCGTGGATCCGCCGGCCCTCGCGCACCCCGATCGACGACGAGATGCCGACCAGGCTGGCCTTCTCGTAACCGGGCACCAGGTCGTGCAGGAAGCGGACGTATTCGCCGACCTGCCGCCGCCCGGCGATCTCGGCGCGGCTCAGCTGGTGGACGTCGGTCGGATCAACGCCCTCGACCCGCGTCATGTTCGCCAGCGACACCCCCTCGACCGGGGTCCGGTGGACGCTGCCCTCCTGGCGCGGCAGGTCGTAGTCGCCGCTGCCGGCGGCGCGCGCCATCAGCTCGAACAGCTCCTCCTTGGGGAAGGACCGGGCCCGTTCGGTGTCGACGCCCGCGACCCGGAACGTGGTGGTGAGCGCCTGGACCGGCGCGCCGGGCCGGGCCGAGTCGAATCCGGCGCCGGCCAGGGCGCAGATGTCCGCGTCGCCGGTGGTGTCCACGACCATGCTCGCCGAGACCCGCAGCAGGCCGTTGCGGCCGGCGAGCAGGACATCGGTGACGGCGCCGCTCGCCTGGTCGGTGACCGTGTCGATCGCCGTGGTGTGGAACAGCACGCCGGCGCCGCTGCCGACGACGATGTCGTCCCACAGCAAGGTCAAGATCTCCGGCGAGTACGTGACGCCGCCACCCGCACCGTAGGTGTTCGGCCGGATGAACGCGGCGTCCCGCGCGGTGAGGTGGTCGACCACCTCCTGGGCGATGCCGCCGACCACCCGGGCGTTCGGCCCCGGCGTATAGAAACCGTAGAACGTGTCCAGCACGCCGGTGCCGATGCCGCCGAGGGAGCCGTGCCGCTCGACGAGCAGCACCCGGGCACCGGCCCGGGCCGCGGCGATCGCGGCGACACAGCCTGCCGAGCCGCCCCCGGCGACCAGCACGTCGACGGTCGGCAGCCGGGGGATCTGGTCGAGTACCGGCCGCAGCGCGGCGGCGAGCGGGAAGGATGCGGGCATCAGGAAACGTCCTTCGTGGCGAGGAATCGGGCGGGGTTGGCGCGCGTGATCCGGTCGACCGGTTCGTCGCCGACGTGCCGCCGCAGCCGGGGCAGGAAGTCGCGGCCGAGCACGTCCATGCCCGGCCCGCCGCCGTAGGAGCGCAGCATCGTGCGGCGGCCGACGTCGGTGCCCAGCAGCAGCCGGTCGGCGTGCCCGGCGGCCAGCAACCGTTCGACGAGGGTGATCAGGTCGGAGTCGGGCCGGTACTTGATCCGGCCGACCGTGTCGTAGAGCAGGTAGGCGCCCCGGGCGGCGAGTTCGCCGTGCAGGCCCGGGTCGGGGTTGCGGTCCAGATGGGCGAGCGACACCCGGTCGGCGGTCAGCCCGCCCGCCTCGGCGAGGTCGAGGATCTCGGCGGCCTGGGTGCCGATCTCGCAGTGCGCCGCGACGCCGACCCCGGTGAGCCGGGCCGCCTCGACGCCCGCCTCGATCCGGCGCCGTTCGCCCGCGGTGATCCGCTGGTAGGAGGCGCCGATCTTCACCACGCCGGCCCGCACCGCGGTCGGCTGCGGCACCGGACCACCCCAGTCCCGCGCGTCGATGCCGGTGCGCAGGTCGGCGAGCAGCACCTCGAGCAGGACGCCGGAGTCCTCGCGGTGCACCCAGTGCCCGGCGGCGTAGTGCGCGTCGCGGTGATAGCCGGTGGCCAGCACCACGTGCACGCCGGACCGGCGGGAGATCTCGGCCAGGTCGGCGGGCCGCCGGCCGAGCCCGACGGTGGTCAGGTCGACCACGGTGCCGACGCCGCTGCGGGCGACCAGCACCAGTTCGGCGCCCATCCGTTCCGGGTCGTCGAAGTGCTCCCCGGCCAGGAACGGGCTGGACAGGAACACGTGCTCGTGGGCGTCGACGACGCCGAGGCGGCCGGCCTCGACCGGACCGAGAACCGTTTGCACGGTGGCCATGCGGTGCGCTCCTATCGCAGGGTCCAGCCGCCGTCGGCGGGCACGACCGCGCCGGTGATGGTGCGGGCCGGGTCCGACAGCAGCCAGAGGATCGTGGCGGCGACCTCGCCGGGTTCCAGGGCACGCCGGCTCAGCGGGTGCAGCGCGGCGACCGACGGGGCCAACTCCGGATCGCCCAGCGCCCGGGCGGCCATCGGCGTGTTCACCAGCCCGGGTGCGACGATGTTGACTCGTACGCCGGACGGCGCCGCCGCGTAGGCCGCCGACCGGACCAGCGGCACCAGCGCACCCTTCGCGCTCGCGTAGGCGACCGTGAGGAAGTCGTCGGTGAGGGTGGTGGCCAGCGCCGAGCCGACGACCACGATGGATCCGCCGGGGGCCAGCGCCGGGATACCGGCCCGCAACAGGCGGAAGACCGACTCGTGGTTGACCCGGTGCACCTCGTGCCACGCCTCGTCGGTGCACTCGGTGATCGGCCCGTCCCCCCACGACCGCCCGCTCATCCCGACCGCGTGCACGATGCCGTCCAGGCCGCCGAGGAGCTCGGTGGCCTGCCGGACCGCCGTCTCGGCGCCGCCCGGCTCGGTGATGTCCACGGTGTCCCGGTCGACGCCGTGGGCGGCGTGCCCGGCGGCCGTCAGCGCCGCCAGCACGGCGGCGCCGATGCCGCCCCGGCTGCCGGCGACCAGGGCGCGCATCAGTGGGCCTTTTTGCGCAGGACCGCGGCGGCCCGTGCGGCGTGGTCGAGGTAGGCGTCCTCGAACAGGGCCGCCGACCGGTCCGCGCCGATCAGCTGCCCGCTGGTGAGTACGGACGGCATCCGTCCGGCCGCGACCAGCAGTTCCGCCGTACGGACCTTGATGTCGTTGACGATGGCGACGGCCGCTAGCGTGCTGCCCGGCCCGACCGGGGTGTCCAGCCCGGGGATCGCGCACAGCGCGTCGCCGACCGGAGTGCACAGGTCGATCACCACGTCGGCGTGGTCGCGCAGCCTGGTGCCGGAGGAGTGCCGCGCCTCGGACGCGTCGGTGGCGGCCAGCGAGGTGACCGCGATGACCGGCAGCCCGGCCTTGCGCGCGCCCATGGCCATCTCGATCGGCACGGCGTTCAGGCCGGTCGCGCTAAAGATGATCATGCTGTCCTGCGGGCGCAGCTCGAAGTTGGCGAGGATGACGTCGGCGAGCCCCTCGACCCGCTCGATGTACATCGCCTGGCGCTGGCCGTTGGCGCCGACGACCTGGGTGTGGAAGGTCATCGACAGCTCCACCAAGGGATGGAATCCGGGGTAGGAGCCGTAGCGGGGGAAGAGCTCCTCGATCGGGATCCGGGAGTGCCCGGTGCCGAAGCCGTGCACCACCCCGCCGGCGCCGATCGACCGGGCGGCGATCTCGCTGGCCCGCTCGATCGCCGTCTGCTGGGTGCGGTCGAGCTCGTCGAGGATGCGGCGAGCCTGCTCAGTCCATCTCACGGGTGCTCCAAGTCCGGGCGCCGATCGCGGCGCCGATCGCGGCGGAATGGTCGGTGAAGTGCGCGTGCCGGACCGTCGACGGGCCGATCAGCGGCGCCACCAGGGCGAGCCGCCGGCCGACGGCGCCGGCCAGGTCGGGGTAGTGCCGGGCCAGTCCGCCGCCGAGGACGACGTCGGAGATCCCGAGCAGGGCGCAGGCGTTGGTGACGCCCGCGGCGACCGCGTCCCGGGCCCGCTCGACGACTTCCGTCGCCGCCGGGTCGCCGTCGGCGGCCGCGGCGAAGACGTCGGCCGGGGTGCGCCAGGCGCCGCCGGCAGCCGGCCCCGCCTGCCCTCCGACCGGCCTCGCGCCGCCGGCGACCAGCCCGGCGCCGCCGGCGATGGCGTCGACGCAGCCGCGGTTGCCGCAGCCGCAGCGTGGGCCGCCGGGCAGCACGCTGAGGTGCCCGACCTCGCCGATGCGGCCGGCCGCACCGCCGAGCAGTTCCCGCCCGAGGGCGACGGCACCGCCCACTCCGGTGCCGAGCACCACGAAGAGCACGTCGGTGAGCTCGGTCGCGGCACCGAGGTGCAACTCGGCGAGGGCGAACGCGCGGGCGTCGTTGAGCAGCGCGACCTGCTGCCCGGTGTCCCGGGCCAGGGCCTCGCGCAGCGGGAAGTCGCGCCACTGCCCGGGCAGATTGGGCACGATGCCGGTCCGGCCGGTGTCGTCGTCGACATGCCCGGGGACGGTGATGCCGGCGCCCCGGATGCCGCCGGCCCGCTCGCCGATCAGCGCGGCGACCTGCGCGACGACGGATCGCTCGCCGTCGCGGGCGGTCGGCGTCGACCCGGTCTCGACCGGGGTGCGGCCGTCCAGGACGGCCCACTTGATGTTGGTGCCGCCGACGTCGATGCCGAGCCAATGTCCATCCTGGATATCTAGCCCTCTAGACATACGGTATCCTGAGAGTTCGCTCGGAGAAGGGAACGATCGCTGTGACTCGCGCCGGCACCCCGCGCTACCTGGTGATCGAGGAGCACCTGCGCAAGCTCGTCGGCGCCGGCCAGCCCGGTGATTCGCTGCCCAGCGACAGCGAGCTGTGCGAGCGGTTCAACGTCAGCCGGATGACCGCCCGGCAGGCCGTCATGCGGCTGGTCAACGAGGGAGCCATCTACCGCGTGCCGGGCAGCGGCAGCTTCATCGCCGACCGGCACATCCACCGCGGGATGAACAAGCTGTTGTCCTTCACCGAGGACATGCGGGCCCGCGGCCGTACGGTCAGCTCGCGGGTGCTCAGCGCCGGCTTGCGGGCCGGCGCCGCCGACGAACTGCGGGCGCTGCACCTCGCTCCGGCCGACCGGGTGGTCGCCATCACCCGGGTCCGGCTGGCCGACGGCGTCCCGCTGGCCCTGGAGCGGGCCGTGCTGCCGCCCAGCATGGCCCAGGTCCTGCAGGCCGACCTGGCCGCCGCGTCGATGCACGAGCTGGTGCGCGAGCTGGGCCGGGAGCCGACCCGGGCGCACGGCTCGCTCACCGCGGTGACCGCGTCCCCGCTGGAGGCGGAGCTGCTGGAGGTCAAGGTCGGCGGCGGGCTGCTGGTCGAGCGCCGGACGATCCTCGACCAGCTGGGCGCGCCGATGGAATACACCGAGACCTCGTATGTGGGGGAGCGCTACCTCTTCGACGTCATCCTTGAGCGCGGCTGACATATCAGCCTTCAGCCCGGTCAAGGGTGGGGAGCGCGTCGATCGTGCGCGGGTCGACCGGCAGCCCGGTGCGGGACGACTCCACCGCGGCGTAGCACAGCGCCAGGCCCGGCAGCGACGCCCGGGCCTCGTTGCTCGGCCGCCGGCCGTCCTCGATCGCCCGCAGCAGCTCGCCCATCGTGCCGCGCATCCCGTTGGTGAACCAGTCGCCCGTGACGGTCGCCGGGTGCGCGCCGGCCGCGTCGACCAGGAGGAGGTCGGGGCCGCCGAGCGACAGCCCGGCATGGGTGAGCACGCCGCCGGTGCCCTCGACCCGATAGCCGCCCGACTCGACCCACCGGCTGGACCCGCGGAAGACCAGGCTGACCTGCGCCTCGTCATACTCGACGAGGACCTGCGCCTGGGTAGCCACCGGGATGACCTGGCCGTCGCGGCGGCCGGTGTGCGCCGTCACGCCGCGGGCCGGGCCGTGCCCGGCGAACAGGGTGGCGACCAGGTCGAACCAGTGGATGCCGAAGTCGTACAGGATCAGGTCGGTCATCGTGGCGAACTCGGGCATCTCCGCGACGATCTGGTCGTGCGGCCAGTAGACGGCGAAGTCGGCCGAGGTCAGCGTGCCGAGCCGGCCGGCCGCCACCGCGTTGCGCAGGTAGGAGAAGTGCGGCGCCCAGCGGCCGTTCTGGTTGACCGCGAGGACCCGGCCCGCCTCGTCGGCCAGGTCGGCCAGTCGGCGTCCCTCGGCCAGCGAGCGCACGAACGGCTTCTGGCTCAGCACGTGCTTGCCGGCCCGCAGCGCGTCCTCGACGATCGGCGGGCGGACGTCGACGTGCGTGGCGATGTCCAGCACCTCGATGTCGGGCATCGCCAGCAGGTCGCGGTAGTCGGTGGTGACCAGCGCCTTCGGGAAGAACTCGGCCTGCCGCTCCAGCGCCCGCTCGGCGACGAGGTCGCACAGCACGCGTACGTCGTAGCCGGCCTCCCGGTAGGCGGCGAGGTGCAGCGCGCTGATCCCGCCGCAGCCGATCAGCCCGATGCCCGGCCGGTAGCCGACCGGGTCCTGCGGCAGATAGGGCACGGTCATCGCAGACTCCCGGCAAGCTCGGCGAGTGGCACGGTCGTCCGCCGGGCGGCGCTCGCCACGGCGGCGTCGACGATCTGCTGCCCGGCCCGCGAGATTTCCCAGGAGCTCGGCCCCTCGATCGGGACGTCGCGTTCCAGCCGGTCGATCAGGTAGCCGAGGTGGTCGCGCTCGGCCGCAGCCAGCACGTCGACCGGGATCGCCGCGCCCGCCGGCCGGTCCTCGGTGTGCAGGGTGATGTGGTCGGCGTAGTCCCAGCTCGTGATCACGCCGGCGGTCCCGACGACGGTGAACCCGCATCGCGGCGCGCTCTGCACGGTCCACGGGTCGGTGAACGTGCCCCACCGGGTCTGGAAGGTGGACAGCCCGCCGGGGTAGGCGGCGGTGACCACCGACTGCTCGTCCGCCAGCAGCCCGGCGGGCACGTGGGTCACGGCGGTCACCTCGGACGGCAGCTCGCCGTCGCGGAACCAGGTGCCCAGGGTGACGCCGTAGCCGAGGTAGTCCAGCAATGACCCGCCGCCGGCGGCCGGCTGATACCACCACGACGCGTTCTTGGTCGCCGGGTCCTCGGCCGCGCGGACCTCGTGCTTGTCGTGGACGTGCTTGAGCGGGCCGCGGTTGCCGTCGTAGTAGTGGATCGCGACGACCGGGCCGATGACCCCCTCGGCGATCAGCCGCCGGGTGGTGCGGTGCGGCGGATACCAGGCCAGCGGCCAGTTGACGGTCAGCGTGCGGCCGGTGTCGCGCATCGCGGCGATCATGCGGTCGGCCTCCGCCAGCGAGGACGCGAACGGCTTCTCGACGACCACGTGCACCCGGCGGGCGGCGAGGAACTCGGTCCACCGCACGTGGTCGGCCGTCGTCGAGCAGACGACGACAATGTCCGGTGCCGCGCGGTCGAGCATCTCGGCGACGTCGGCGAACAGCAATGACCCGGGCAGCCCCAGGTCGGCCAGCACGCCGCCGGCCCGCTCCGGCCGGTCGTCCCACGCGCCCACCAGCTCCGCGCGGGGACTCTCGGCGGCCAGGCGTAACTGGTCACCGGCATGCATGTGGTCGAAGCCGAGCACCGCGACTCGCCACCCACTTGTTGTTCCCATGACCCCGACCCTCGATCAGCTATCTATACAGCCATCGACTTTAAGAGACCTGAGGCCTGGGGTCAAGGATCCCTGAATGGCCGGGCCGGCGACGTTCCTGATCTCCAGAGGAGGGTGTTTACCAGTACATGCTACGCAGATCTCCAGTATCGGCTGAGTTCGTTCGCGGCATCGAAAGTACTAGCCATCTAGACTGCTGTGGCTTATCGTCTCGCCATGCACTGACCTTCCCCTGGAGGATCCAGATGAACGAGATGGTCCGTCCGGACGGCATCGGCCGCCGGTCCTTCATACGACTCGGCGCCGTGGGTCTCGGTGCGACGCTCCTGGCGGCGTGCGGCGACGGCAACGGCATCGGCGGCGGGACGACCGGCGGTGGCGGTGCCTCGGCCCCGGCCCTGCCGGCCGCGCCGGCCGTGAGCAACGCCGCCGCCGCCAAGAAATACTCCGGCACCACGGTGGTGACCGACATCCCCGGCTTCGGCACCGAACTGGCCACCACCGAGCAGCTCGCGAAGCAGTTCGAAGCGGAAACCGGCGTCAAGATCAAGACCGTGCCGCTGCCCAAGAGCACCTCCGACGCGTACGCCGGCGACCAGCGCCTGCTCGCCGCCGGCCAGGCCACCCCCGACGTGCTGCTGGTCGACCTGATCTACCCGCCCGCGCTCGCCGGTTACCTGCTCGACCTCAAGGGCCGGCTCACCGAGGCCGAGGTCGCGCTCAGCTATCCCAACCTCATCGGGGTCAACACCATCGACTCCCGGCTCGTGGCCTATCCCTGGTATGGCGGCTTCGGGCGCCTCTACTACCGCACCGACCTGCTGCGGAAATACGGCTTCTCGGCGCCGCCGAAGACCTGGACCGAGCTCACCGACATGGCCACCAAGATCCAGGCCGGCGAGAAGGCGGCCAACAAGGCGTTCTCCGGATATGTCTTCCAGGGCAACGCCTACGAGGGCCTGACCTGCAACGCGCTGGAGTGGGTCGCGTCGTACAACGGCGGCACCTTCATCGACGACCGGACGGTCTCGATCGACAACCCGAACGCGATCGCGGCGCTGAAACTGGCGCAGAGCTGGATCGGCAAGATCGCGCCGTCCGGCGTCACGACCTTCACCGAGGACGAGGCGCACAGCGCGTTCGGCGCCGGCAACGCGGCCTTCATGCGCAACTGGGAGTATGCCCAGGACCTGGACAAGGGCTCGGCCGTGGCCGGAAAGTTCGCCGTGGCACCGTTGCCCGCCGGTGCGGTCGCCGGCGGGAAGACCGCGGCGGCGGCCGGCGGCTGGGCGGTGGCCGTCAACAAAAACAGCAAGAGCCCCGATGCCGCAGTGGAATGGTTGCGCTACCTGACCAGCCCGGGCGCCCAGGCGTACCGCGCCGTCAACTCTGCCGACGTGCCCGCCCAGCCGGGCGTCGCGGCCCTGCCCGAGGTGCAGACCGCCCTGCCCGCCCTGAAGCAGGAGGTCAACCCGGTCGCCCGGCCGACCCAGATCGGCGGCAAGTACAACGAGGCGTCGACGGTCATCTTCCAGGCGGTGAACGCGATGCTGCGCGGCTCGAATGTGGAGTCGGGGGTGCGCAAGATGGCCGGCGACCTGCGGGGACTGGTCGGATAGTGTCCGTGCGACCGCCCGGCGCGGGCCCCAAGCTCGCCACCCGCCAGGCCCGGCTCGCCTGGCTCCTGATCGCGCCCACCTTGGCGGTGACGGCCGTGGTGGCGCTGTACCCGGCCGTCACCACGGTCTACCGCAGCTTCACCGACGACACCTTCGGCGGCACGTCGCACTGGATCGGCCTCGACAACTACGCGACGCTGCTGCACGACGCCGCCTTCCGGTCCGCGACGTGGATCACGATCGAGTTCACCGCGCTCACCGTCGCGGTCGAGGCCGTCCTCGGCGTCATCCTGGCCGTGGCGCTGAACCAGGCCTTCGCCGGCCGCGGCGCGATGCGGGCGCTGCTCCTGGTGCCGTTCGCGATCATCAACGTGATCTCGGTGAGCATCTGGAAGCTGATGTTCAACCAGAGCTACGGCGTCTTCAACGACCTGCTCGTCGACAAGCTGCACCTGGCGGACCAGCCGATCGACTTCTTCGGCACCCGCACCGCGGCGCTGCTGTCCGTCTCGGCCATCGACGTGTGGAAGACGACACCCTTCGTCGCCCTGCTGCTGCTGGCCGGGCTGCAGTCGATCCCGGCCGACGTGCAGGAGGCCGCCCAGGTCGACGGGGCGGGACCGATCCGGCGGTTCTTCGCCATCACGCTGCCGCTGCTGCGCCCGGCGCTGCTGGTCGCCCTGGTCTTCCGCACGCTGGACGCGTTGCGGGTGTTCGACGTGTTCTACGTGCTCTTCGGCGCCCGGGCGGACACCACCACCATGTCGATCTACATCGAGCAGAACATCGTGGACTTCGGCAAGGCCGGATACGGCTCCGCGATCAGCGTCGTCACCATGCTGCTCATCGCGGTCTTCGTCGCCCTCTACGTGGGCCTGAACGCGAGGGCGAACAAATGACCGACACCCTGCGCCGGCCGGCCGCCGTCACCAAGCCGTCGCCGGCACCCCGGCGTCGCGGGCGAACGCCGGCCGCCCGGATCCGGCGGGTGCTCTTCTACCTGCTGGTCCTGCTGATCGCGGGCTACCTGCTCTTCCCGATCTACTGGGCGGCGAAGACCGCCGTCTCGGCGGACCAGGAGATCTATGCGACGCCGGCCGCGTACCTGCCGCACAGCTTCACGATGCAGCACTTCAACAACGCCCTCAGCGACCCGCGCTTCCTGCGCAGCATCGTCAACTCGCTGATCGTGGGCGGCTCGGTCACCGCGATCTCTGTGTTGGTGGGGTCGTTCGCCGCCTACGCCCTCGGTCGCTTCACCTTCCGCGGCCGCAGCACCATGCGGTACGTCATCCTGGCGATGTCGATCTTTCCGCAGATCGCCATCCTCGGCTCGCTCTACAAGCTCCTGACCGCGACCCACCTCTACAACACGTTGCCCGCTCTGATCGGCACCTACCTGATCTTCATACTGCCCTTCACGGTGTGGACCATGACCAGCTTCTTCCAGCAGCTGCCCAAGGAGCTCGAGGAGGCCGCCTACATCGACGGCGCGTCCACGATGCAGACCTTCTGGCGGGTCATGATGCCGCTGGCCGCGCCCGGCCTCGCCGCCACCGCGATCCTCGCCGTCATCGCGGCGTGGAACGAGTATCTCTTCGCGCTGTCCTTCGAGTCGGACAGCAGCAACTGGACCGTGCCGGTAATGATCTCCAACGTCGGCGCGCAGTCCAGCGCGTACACGATCCCGTGGGGTGACCAGATGGCCGCCTCGCTGGTCGTCATGATTCCGGTGATCGTCCTGGTGTTGCTGCTCCAGCGCCGGATCGTCGCGGGACTGACCGGCGGCTCGGTGAAGGGCTGAAGCCCGTCAGGGCGGCGCCGGGCCGCCCTGACGGGGTGGGTCACGTTGTGCAGTCGGGCGGCCCACGGTTTCCGCGCGGACGGAACGGCGAAATCGGCCGCGTGGGGTCAGCGCCGCACGTCGATGAAGATCGGGTTGGTGTAGAACCACGTGTCCGCCCACGGGTCGCCGTCGCCCGGCGTGTGCGGCAGCGGGCCGTTCGGGTCGATGGCACGTCCGAGCAGGCCGGGCCCGTGCCGGCGGCCGTCGCTGCCGCGCAGTCGCAGATAGCCCGGCTCCCACACCGGGCCGATCGGCAACCGCAGGGTGTACGTGCCGGTCCGCTTCGCGACGTCGAAACTGTGCACGACGCGGGTGTCCGGGGCGCGCCAGTTGTCCCGGTCGGTGGCCGGTCCGCGGACCGCGCCGCGGATGACGTCGACGTGGGCGAGTCGAGGCAGCTCGCCGTGGTAGTTCGGCCGGGTCGCGGTGGTGATCGTGATCTCCAGCGTGACGTGCTGGCCGCGCTGGACGGACAGCCGGCCACCCAGGGTCACCCCACTGCGGTGCGGCGCACCCGTCAACCGGACGTCGACACCGTCGATCAGCTGGCCGTGGTCCACCCAGACGCGGCCGGCCCGCAGACCCGCCATCACCTCCAGGTAGCCGTACCGGGTCACGCCGACGTGGGTGCGGCTGAACTGGCCCGGCCAGAGGTCGCTGCCCGGTTGCGCCGTGTCCGTGTTCACCGGATCCGGCAGCCTGCCGGTGTTGTCGAAATTCTGGCCCGGCAGCCAGTCGCCGTTCTTCCAGGTGTCCCCGACGGTGCGGTGGTTGTCCGAGTTCGTGGTGATCGAGAAGAGCTTCCCCTCGGACAGCATCGCGTCCCACAACCCGCCGACCGTGGCGGTCACCCAGTCGAAGCCGCCATAGGTCACGTACGCCTCGGCGGGGTATCCGGGCCAGGACTGGGTCGACGGCTTGTTCTCGTACTCCCCGCGGATGCTGGTGGCGCCGCGGCCGGGCATCGCGGCGCCCTGCGCGCCCGGCGCCCCCTCCATGCCGATCATGATGCTCGGATCGGCGTCCCGCCAGCCCCGCAGCTCGTGCGGCGAGTCGATGCCCAGCCGGGACGGGTGGTTCGCCAGGACGAGCACGTCGTCGACATAGCCGGTGCGCTTGCGTTCGGCGAGCCAGCGGATCGCCGCCACGGCGTGCGCCTCGTTGCCCGGCGTGTCCGGATGCGTCGCGCCGCCCTCGGTGCGCTTGAGCAGCTTGCCGTCGTACGCCAGCTCGAACTGGCGCAGGACGTCCGCCTCGTTGGCGCCGGGCGCGGTGAACACCGTGCAGTGCTCGGCGGCCGGGATGTACCATTCCAGGCCCTGGAAGATCAGCATCCGCGGGTTCTCCACCCGCGCCTTGAGCGCCTCGGCACGTTCCGCCAGCGCACCGCCCGCGTTCGCGTGGCCGAAGTTGCTGTGCTCGGTGAACACCATCCAGTCCAGGCCGTACTGGGCCGCTCGCGTGGCCAGCTGGGAGAACGTGTACTTCGCGTCGTGGCTGTACACGGAGTGCACGTGATGGTCGCCGACCAGGTACATCAGCTGCGGGTCGTCGTGGTCGGACGGCGTCTGGGCCGCCGCGGGCCCGGCGGCCGCCACCGATCCGCCCATGGCGGCGGCGAGTCCGGCGCCGAACAGGCCCGCCCGGCGCAGCATGGCGCGACGGGACACCCCTTGGGCGTCCAGGAATTCCTCCGGCACGTCCGGATCGGCCCACCCGGGCATCGGGTGCCTGTCGATCTGATCCATCGCCTGGCTCCAATCGTGAGTACGCGGTGGGCTGGCCATGGCCGTCCGGTCCGGTCGCCCGCTCAGTCGTGATCGAGTTTGAAGATCTATGACTGACTTAGCAATAGATTCGAGATGCTGCGCGTGACAATGACTGATCGAATCTTGCCCTCGCAGCCTTACTGAGACGATTAGGCCTATAAAGCGAGAATTCGCAGAGAACAGATGATTGACTTTGAGCGACAACTGGCAAGGGCCGGCGCCCCGCGCGGGGGCGCCGGCCCTTTCGCCGGAGGCGAGGATCAGGAGGCGAGTTCCAGTTCCTTCGCCGGGGCGTCGTCGGCCGCCCGCTTGGTGTCCCGCATGACCAGGGCGGACAGGATGGCGGCGGCGAGGACGCCGATCGCGCTGAGGGTGAAGGTGACCGACATCGCCGAGGTGAATGCCTCCCGGGCGGCGTGCACCAGGCCGGGGTCGCCCTGGGCGGCCGCGAGGGCGCCGGAGATCGAGTGCTTGGCCTGCTCGGGGGCGTCGGCGGACATCTCCCGGGCGAAGCCGCTGGAGAGCAGCGAGCCGAGGATCGCGATGCCGAGCGCCGTGCCGGCCTGCTGGATGGTGTCGTTGAGGGCCGAGCCGACGCCCGCCTGCTCCGGCGGGATGGTGCCCATCAGCGCGCCGACCGCGGCCGGCATGGCGAGGCCCGCGCCGAGGCCGAGCAGGCCGAGCGCCACCGCCGGGACGGCGAAGCCCGAGTCTGCCGAGACGGTGGTCAGCAGCGCGAAGGAGGCGACCATGGTGAGCATTCCGCCCAGCACCAGGATGCGGTTGCCGATCTTCGGGGCGAGCGCGGCGCCGGTGGCGTTGCCGATCAGTGCGGCGACGGCCAGCGGCAGGAACGCGAGCCCGGCCCGCACCGGCGAGTAGCCGAGGACGAACTGCAGGTACTGGGTGAGCACCAGCAGCAGGCCGCCGTTGCCGATCTGCACGAGCGCCAGCGACAGCGAGCCGCCGCTGAAGTTGCGGTGCTTGAACAGGACCAGCGGCACCATCGGCTGATCGGTGACGTTCTCCCAGATCACGAACCCGGCGAGGGCGGCGACCGCGATGACGAGGGTGACCGCGGAGCGGCCGCTGAAGGCGCCGTGCTGCGGGATCTCGATGATCCACCAGACCAGGGCGGTCATGCCGGCCGCGGACAGGACGGCACCGAGCGGGTCGGGCTTCTGCCACGGCCCCTTCGACTCCGGCATGAGGACGAGGCCCGCGATGATGGCCAGCGCGACGACCGGGACGTTGATCAGGAAGATCGAGTGCCAGGAGAAGTGGGCGATCAGCACGCCACCGAGCACCGGGCTGCCGACCAGGCCGAGCATCGACACCGAACCCCAGGACGCCATCGCCTTGCCGCGCTCGGTGTCGTCGAAGACGGTGATGAGGATCGACAGCGTGGACGGCATGATCAGCGCACCGCCGACACCCATCGCGATCCGCACGGCGATCATCTCGCCGGGGTTGGTGCAGAAGGTCGCGGCCAGCGACGCGGCGCCGAACAGCAGCAGGCCGATGATCATCACTTTCCGGCGGCCGAACCGGTCGCCGAGGCTGCCCGAGGTGAGCAGCAGCCCGGCGAAGACCAGGACGTAGGAGTCCAGGATCCACTGGATGTCCGACGCGCTCGCGCCGATGTCCGCGGTCATCTGCGGCACCGCGACGGTCAGGGCCATCCCGTCGACCACCAGCACCAGGCTGCTGAGGCACAACACGATCAGGATCCACCAGCGGTGTGGATTGCGAGTCTCCATCGGAGCTTCCTTTCGGCTTGCGTACGTCGTTCCGGCGATGCGAACACTGTACGCACACGCGAACGCCGTACGCAACACCATCAACATGTACGCTGATGGCGAACGGTGTACGCACGAGGAGGAGCGCCATGGCCGCCAAGAACCCGATCCCGTCCGTGTGGGCCCGCCAGCAGGCCGAGCCCGGCCAGCCCGCACTCAGCCGGGCCGCGATCGTCCGCGAGGCGATCGTGATGCTCGACGCCGAGGGCATCGAGGCGCTCAGCATGCGTAAGCTCGGCGCCCGCCTGAACGCCGGCGCGACCTCTCTCTACCGGCACGTCGCCACCAAGGACGAGCTCATGGAGCTGGCCGTGGACGAGGTCTTTGCCGAGATCACCGTGCCGCCCGCCGACGGTCCGGACTGGCGCGCGGCGGCGACCGAGGCCGCCCGTTCCTTCCGGGCGACCGCGCTGCGCCACCCGTGGCTGTCCTCAGTGCTCGGTCAGGCCGGCCTCGCCTACCTGGGCCCCAACCTGATGAGCTTCAGCGACCGGCTGGCCGCGCTGTTCGCCGCGGCCGGCTGCCCCGAGCCGAGCGGCGCGATCGACACCGTCCTGTCGTACGTGATCGGCATGAGCACGACCGAGGCCGCGTGGCTTACCACGGTCGCCCGCTCCGGAGAATCGGAAGAGGCGTTCATCACTCGTCTCATGCCCGCCGCCGAGCGGGCCGCGGCCGGCTACGAGCATCTCGTAGACGCACGTGCCGTCGGGCTGGTCGACCCCGTCGACCTGCGCAATAGCAAGTTCGCGTACGGCTTGGAAGTGGTTTTGGACGGCCTGGCACTACGGATCCCGAGGGGGTAATCGTGCGACATAACGGACTTGCCAAAGATTGCTCCTAGGTAAATCCTCCGGACGGACTGTTGACCATCCCCGGTCGACAGTTGATCCTTTGGCGACAGCGCCGGAGGGACCCTCGGTGGCCGAATTCGCGTGGCGGCGCGCTTTCCCGATCGAGCATGAGAACCGACGCGTCGTGAGCTCACCCTTCGTGGTTTTGGCGCTACGCACAGCGCCGGAATCATCACGCTTACAGAGGAGAGGATCGCGTGCCCTACGTGGACGTTCGGCCGCGCCGGAAGGGGTGGCCGGGTGAGTAATCTCCCCGCACCCGCAGGCGCACCGGAAGAAGTCGTCGAGCAACCGGCGCCCTTGCACGCCGCTCCCTCCGGCGGCACGATCCGCCGGCGGATCGCGCGCACCCTGGCGTTGCCGGTCGTCGCGGCTCTCGTACTGCTCGGGGTCATCGCGGTCATCGAGGTCGACGACTATCGGGACGCGGCAGCCACGGCCCAGGCCGTCACGCTGGACCTCGCGGTCCAGGGCCTGGTGCAGGAACTGCAGACCGAGCGTGGTCTCACCGCCGGTCTGCTCGGCGGCAACGTCGGCTTCCGGCCCGAGATGGCGCCGGCCCGCCAGCGCGTCGACGACCAGCGCGCAAAGGTGGAAAAGCTGACCGCCGACGGCGGCGAGGTCGAGGACCGGGTCGCCGCCGCGCTGCGCCGGCTCGACGGCCTGGCGGGCGTCCGGGCCGGCACCGACACCGGTGCCGGCGAGCGGGCGGCCACCTTCACCTTCTACACCGATCACATCACCGACCTGCGCAACGTCGACTTCGGACTGGACAGCTCCACCGACGCCGAACTGCGCCGCGACGTGGCCGCCCTGGAGGCGCTCAGCGACGTCAAGGAGGCGACGGCCCGGGAGCGGGCGTTCCTCAACGGCGTCTTCTCCGCCAGCGGTTTCCGCGGCGGCGAGTTCCTCCAGTTCGTCACGATGCGCTCGGCCAAGGACGCGGCGCTCGCCTCGTACGGCCGGTACGCCGACCCGACCGCGCGCGACGCGATGAACTACGTGAACGACACCGGCGCCGCCCGGGTCGCGGCCTACTTCGAGCAGGTGGCCCTCGGCGCCGGCGACGGCCGCTACATGCAGGTCAACCCGCAGTCCTGGTGGTCCGCGCTGACCACCGTGCTGGACGACATGCTGCGCCTCGAACAGCACGTCGGATCGGTCATCCAGGCCCGCGCCGAGACCCTGCAGGACCGGGCCACGCTGCGGATGGCCGGCCTGCTCGGCGCGACGCTGCTCTGCTTCATCGGCTCGATCTACCTGGCCCGGATCGCGTCGCGGTCGATCGCGCGCCCGCTGGCCGACCTCGCCGAGGAGGCCAACCGGCTGGCGAGCGAGCAGCTGCCCGAGGCGGTGCGGCGGGCGACCGCCGGCGCCGAGGACACGCCGCCCTCCCCGGTGCGGGTGGCACGCGGGGCAAGTGACGAGGTCCGCCAGGTGGCGGACGCGTTCGACCGGGTGCAGGCCACCGCGTACGCGCTCGCCACCGAACAGGCCTCGCTGCGGCGCAGCAGCGCCGAGTCGCTGGCCAACCTCGGCCGCCGCAACCAGAACCTGCTGCGCCGGCAGCTGGGCTTCATCACCCGGCTGGAACGCGAGGAGTCCAACCCGCAGGGGCTGGCGAACCTGTTCGAGCTCGACCACCTCGCCACCCGCATGCGCCGTAACGCGGAGAGCCTGCTGGTCCTCGTGGGCGCGGCGAGCCCGCGGCAGTGGTCCGAGCCGCTCCCGG